>Ga0306924_10008571_pt1 | contig 10317 bp, 9 predicted proteins | sample sta12Can44000111_FD_203756 | JGI IMG/M metagenome (GOLD analysis project Ga0306924, IMG submission 203756) | Lab enrichment of tropical soil microbial communities from Luquillo Experimental Forest, Puerto Rico - statanox.12C.anox.44.000.111 (v2)... | ecosystem: Environmental > Terrestrial > Soil...
TGGCAACCCGGCGTACTTCCCGAGCAGCACCCTCGATGTTGTTGTAGGGCAGGCAGGCCAAGCCGATCATGCGGTCGGGATAGTAGCTGCTGAAGTCGTGCATGAAGTCGTTGTAGATGCGCAGCATCTCGTCGGCCGCTTCCGGGTCCTTCATCTTGGCGCAGGCGGCCAGGATGCCGTAGATGACTTCGGCGTCGACGCCGTCGCGGTCCATGTCCTTGACCCGCAGATGCGGGTCGCCCGGCCGGCGCAGGCCGTTTTCGAAATAGTCACTGTAGAGACCCGCCTCGGCCATCTTGTCGGCGCGCAGCTGCTTGCCCGGAACCCACGGCGTGCCGGTCGCGCCGACGCCACCGCACAGGCCGTACTCGGCACCGTTATTGTCCGTCCACCGCTCCACCCCGTCTGAATTCTCGGCGACGTAGGGCATCAGGTCCCTGAGTTTGCTCGACGCATTCGACGTGAACAGCTCGGGCGGCAGCCAGAGCATGTCGAGATGACAATCGGCCGATATTCGCCGGTACTGCATAACGTACCCTCCGCTCTAGTTGGACCCGGGCGGGGTCGATCAGCTATACGTTTCCTATGCTAGTCTATCGGAGCGACGCATCCGTAACCTATGTCGATCTGCGCAGGTCTCGGATGCAGGGTGCTCAACCCTAAGCAAGGCGGTCGACCCAGGGTGATATGGACTGTAGGGAGGGGTGAATGAGGACTACCGGGGCGATCGAGCGGGTTGACGGACCAGTGGGGTTTGTCCGCGGCTTCACGAGGTATCAATGGCTGGTGTTCGTTGTCGCATGGGCCGGCTGGTCGCTCGACGCAACCGATTTCGGTCTGTTCTCGCTCGTGCTGCGGCCGGCCTTGACGGAACTATTGGGCGGGAATCCCAGCATTGCCGATATCGGGCGGGTCGGCGGCATTCTCAGCACCGTCGGGTTGCTCGGCTGGTCGATCGGCGGCTTCACGTTCGGAATCGTTGCAGACTATATCGGCCGGATTCGCACACTCGCGCTCAGCATCCTGATCTACAGCGTCTTCACCGGACTGCAGGGACTGGCACAATCGCCTCTCGACCTCGGCGTTTACCGCTTCTTTGCCGGGGTCGGCACTGGAGCGGAAATAATCGTCGGCATTCCGCTGGTGGCCGAGGCCTTTGCCCAATCCCATCGTGCCAAGGTCCTCGGTATCATGATGACGGGCGGCGCGATGGGCAGCATCATCGGCGGCCAGGTTTATGCGCTGATCGGAGGATATGGCTGGCGCTATGTTTTCTTCGCCGGTGTGGTCCCCGCATTGCTGCTCTTGCTGATTCGCCGCAACATGGTCGAACCCGAGCACTTCGCGGCGGTGCGCGAAAGGCGTCGCACACTGGCCGCCAGCCGGGCGACCACCGCTGAGGACCGGGAATTCCTGCGCTTCGTGCCTTTGCAATTGTTTAACCGGCAGCTGCGCTTTAGCACATTGGTGGGCTTGCTGTTTGCCCTCGGCACTTTGCTGGCGATCTGGACGACGGTTATTTGGCTACCGACAATCCAGAGCCTGATGCTCGAAAGGGAGGGCATCAAGGGTGCCGCGGCTGCCCCGATCATCGGCCACAACATGATGTTGTGGGGGATCGGCGGCATCTTCGGCTACGCATCCTTCGGGTTTATTGCCGACCTCATCGGCCGGCGGCCGACCGTGGCGCTGTACAACGTCGGCACCTTGGTCCTCGGCCTCACCCTGTTCCTCGCCGTCGATAGCATGGCGCCCTACCCCTATCTGCTGGTCATCTACGGGTTCTTTGTGCTTGGTGTGTTTTCCGGGCATGCCGTCTACATCCCCGAGCTGTTCCCGACCCATGTGCGGGCGACGGCAGTCTCGTTCTGCAACGGTACCGCGCGCGTCATTACCAGCTTTGGGCCACTGGTCGCGGGTCTGCTGGCTGCGCCATTCGGCGGGAATTTCAACAAACCCGCGGCGATCATGACCTGCTTTGCATTGCTTAGCATTTACGCGATGTATCTCGGCCGCGAGACCAGGGCCGAGCCGTTGCCGCTTTAGCTTCACGCCACAAATGCGCAACTGCGGCAGTCGAAACCGGCGATGAGAGTTTTGGTCACTGGCGGCGCCGGCTTTATCGGCTCAGCGGTTTGCCGGTTGCTGGTTGGTGAGATGAACAGCACGGTGCTCAATGCCGACAAGCTGACCTACGCCGCCAATTTGAACTCCTTGCGCACCCTCGACGGCAATCCGCTCTACGGGTTTCGTCGCGCCGACATTTGCGACCGGCAAGGGGTTTCCGACATCTTCCGGGAATTCGATCCCGACGCAGTGCTCCACCTCGCGGCCGAATCACATGTCGACCGTTCGATCGACGGTCCTGCGGCATTCATCAAGACTAATATCGAAGGGACCTATGTTCTGTTGGAGGCGGCGCTCGCTCATTGGCGCCAGCTGCCGGCAAAGCGGGCCGGGCGGTTCCGCTTTCACCATGTCTCTACCGACGAGGTCTTCGGGTCGCTCGGGCCCGCCGGAAAATTCAGCGAAACCACGCCGTATCGGCCGAACTCGCCCTATTCCGCTTCAAAAGCGGCCTCCGATCACCTGGTCCGCGCCTGGCACGAGACCTTCGGGCTGCCAACCGTCATCAGCAACTGCTCGAATAATTACGGGCCGTACCACTTCCCCGAAAAGCTCATCCCGCTCGCTATCCTAAAAGGGCTGCACGGCGAGGTGATCCCGGTTTACGGCAAGGGTGACAATGTCCGCGACTGGCTCTATGTCGAGGACCACGCCCGCGGGTTGTTCGTGATCCTCAACGACGGCAGGGTAGGGGAGTGCTACAATGTCGGCGGCAATGCCGAGCGAACCAACCTCGATGTGGTGATCGCGATCTGCCGGTTGCTCGACGAAATGCTGCCGGATTCCGCGCATCGGCCGCACGAGCAGCTGATTGCGTTTGTCACAGACCGCCCGGGGCATGACCGGCGCTACGCCATGGATACAACCAAGATGGGCCGTGCGCTGCGCTGGGGACCCCGCGAGACCTTCGACAGTGGTCTGCGCAAGACCGTCGCGTGGTATCTGGAGAACCGCTGGTGGTGGGAGGAAATATGGGCACGCCGGTACCGCGGCGAGCGTCTCGGCGCCGCCAGGAGCGTGCGTCTTGCCCCGGGCCGATCAGTAAGAGAATAGAGAGCTTGGCAATGTTCAGAACGATCAACCCGGTGCGAATCCTGGCCTTCGCTGGTCTCGTCTTGCTCGGCGGTTGCATCATCGACAACGACCCGGTTCGGGTCGACAGCTTCGTCTCGGATCCCTCCGGCACGTTTGTCTTCACCGCACAGACGAATACAGTCATGACACCCAATGATGACGGCGAGGCGGAGCGAATCCGGTTTGACTGGCTCGCAGGCCAACTGAACGCCCATGGGATGTGCGGCGCCGGCTATGTCATCGAAGTCCGTCGGCTCGCCGACCCGCCGGAGGCGCCGTCCAGCAATGCCCGCGATGTAGTCTATACGGGCCGCTGTCTCTAACCTCGCACTCTGGTTGCGCCGTCAGCCCTGGTTGACGGCGCGCCACCGCTCGAGCAATGGCCCCAGCCTGCCATATACCGGATCGGAAGTGGGCAGCGGCACCTTGCCAATATTGCGCAGCGCGCGCTCGCGATGCTGTACAGCAGGGCTACACATGTCCGGACTCTTGCCGCCCGGATAGGCGCCGACCACCACGAGATCGGGACTTGCACCCTTGTTCTTGTGGACGACGCCCGCCGGGATCACGACCACATCCCCGGCGTGCAACTCGACCGTTTCGCCGGTCTCGCCACCGAGCCGTACCCGAACCGACCCGACGGCGATGCCGAGCACCTCGTGGGTGGTGCTGTGATAATGGTGGTGCACGTAAATCCCATTGCGCCAGCCGCCGCCCCAGCCATTACTGGCGAACATGGTCTCACATTCGGCAATGCAGTGCGGCCCGGTTTGCAGCGCCCGGCGATAGACGATCAGCGGCAGAGACGGGTTGTTTGGTACCTGGCCATCATCAACAAAAAGGTGCTCCTCGATCGCCACGGCGTCGGGCGGGTTCGGCATGGAGTGTCCCTTCCATCACATCATCCGGCGCAATCGTTATCAAATTAGCCCGTGAGCTAAACAAATGCTAGCGACGTTTTGTGATTGTCTTTCCGCAGCAGGAGATCGGAAAATTCCTTTTCGCCCAGGATGTAAACTTTTTATAAACCGGGTTGCTCGCTTTGTTAACTACGATGACAACAGTAACTGCTTGCCACACCGCTCGCACTCGCGTAATTAGACGCGTTCCAGACCGGGTCCGGCGGTAGTGCCCGAGCGAGACGCCCCCTATCCAGGCACCGAGTAATGGACTACCCGATTAGGACCGTGTGTGTCGTCGGTCTCGGCTATATCGGTTTGCCTACCGCTGCGACTTTGGCCAGCCGCGGCATCGAGGTGCTCGGCGTCGATATAAACCCGCGCGTCGTCGAAGCGGTCAATGCCGGGCAAACCTACTTCTCCGAGCCGGACCTCGACATGCTGCTGCGCGCCGCGACGACCCTGCGGAAATTGCGCGCCACCGCGCAACCAGAGCCGGCCGACGCCTTTGTGATTGCCGTCCCGACGCCGTTTCGTGACGACCATTCACCCAATCTCGATTATATCGACTTGGCGGCAGACGCGATTGCGCCGGTGCTCGTCTCCGGCAATGTCGTGATCCTCGAGTCGACCTCCCCGGTCGGCACCACCGGGCGGCTGGCCGACCGTCTGGCCCGGCTGCGCCCCGACCTGCGCTTCCCCCCCACGCGGCACGCAGAGCCGCTCGATGTGCATGTGGCGCATTGCCCGGAGCGGGTGCTTCCCGGGCGGATGGTCCGCGAGCTGATCGAAAACGATCGCATCGTCGGCGGGATGACCGAAGCCTGCGCCGAGCACGCCGAAGCGGTATACCGCGTTTTTCTGCAGGGCAAGGTGTTCCGCACCGATGCCGCAACGGCGGAGCTCGTCAAGCTGGTCGAAAACGCCTCGCGCGACGTCAACATCGCTTTCGCCAATGAACTGTCACTGATCTGCGATCAGCTCGGGCTCAATGTGTGGCACGTCATCGAGCTCGCCAACCGCCACCCCCGCGTCTCGATCTTACAGCCGGGGCCGGGGGTCGGAGGGCACTGTATTGCCGTCGATCCCTGGTTCATCGTTTCGTCAGCGCCCGAACGCACGCGGCTGATCCGCACGGCACGCGAGGTCAACGATTCCAAGCCGAAATTTGTCGTGTCACAGATCCGGGAGCGCGCCGAGCGGTTTAAGCGGCCGGTCGTCGCCTGCTTGGGTCTGACCTACAAACCCGATGTCGACGATACGCGGGAGAGCCCGGCGATCGCGATCGCAGCCCAACTCGCTTGTGCCGGTCAGGACCGCATCCTGGTCGCCGATCCGAATTTAACCGGACTTCCTGAGGAACTCGCCGCGATGCCCAACATCTCGTTCTGCGAGACACTGGAGGCTGTCCGCCAAGCCGACATCGTCGCGCTGCTCGTCGCTCATTCGCCCTTTCGGAAGATCCCGCGCGAGGCGTTGATGCGCCGCGTCGTCATCGACGCGACCGGGTTGACCCATCAACATGTCTAGCCGCCGGTGGCGGCTGCGCCCATGCCGGCTGCCCCCATGAAGGTGTTGTTCGTCTTCGGGACGCGTCCCGAGGCCATCAAGCTCGCGCCGGTCTTCAAGGAATTGTCGGGCCGGCCGAGTTTCGATTGCAAAATTTGCGTCACCGGGCAGCACCGGGAAATGTTGGCTCAGGTTCTCGAACTGTTCGAACTGCGGCCCGACTGGAATCTCGATTTGATGCGGCCAAACCAGGATCTCGCCTATCTCACCGGCGCCGTGCTGTCGGGGGTCGGAGAGGTCCTCGGTGCCTTTCGGCCCGATCGGGTGATCGTGCAAGGCGATACGACAACGACCTTTGCCGCGGCGCTTGCGGCCTTTTACCACCGCATTCCGGTGGCTCACGTCGAGGCTGGCCTGCGCACCGACAATATCTATTCACCTTGGCCCGAAGAGGTGAACCGGAGACTCGTCACCCATTTAGCCGATCTGCACTTTGCCCCGACGGCGCGGGCCCGCGAGAATTTGCGGCACGAAGGGGTCAGTTGCGACCGCATCTTTGTCACTGGTAATACAGGCATCGATGCTCTGCTGTGGACCGCCGCTTTACTGGATGAGCGGCCGCACTTGCGTTCCCGATTCACGGCGGTCCTGCCTGAGCATTTTGCGGGTCGGCGGCTGATCCTGATGACCGGCCATCGTCGTGAGAGCTTCGACGGCGGGATCGCCCGGGTTTGCCGTGCGGTGGCGCGCGTCGCCGACAGAGGCGATACGGTAGTCGTCTTTCCAGTGCATCGAAATCCGAGCGTCCGGGAGGCGATAGAGGCGCTTCGATGCCATCAGAATGTGCTCCTCACCGAGCCGGTCGATTATCCGGAATTGGTGTTTCTGCTGAAGCGCTGCCATTTCGTCGTCACCGATTCCGGCGGGATTCAGGAGGAGGCGCCGTCCTTTGGAAAACCGGTGCTGGTTACCCGCGAGACTACCGAACGCCCGGAGGCCATGGAGCTCGGGCTCGCTAGGCTGGTGGGTACTGACGAGGAACTGTTGTTTTCCGAGATGATGGCGCTGCTCGACGATCCCGACGCCTACACGCGGATGAGCCGGGTAGCGAACCCCTATGGCGATGGCCGCGCAAGTTCCCGCATAGCCCGGGAGCTGCTAGCCAAAGCCGATACCTTGTGCTCGGGTGCCGCTGGTTAGCCCGCTAGCATCGAAGCCATCGAGACGGCGGCCGCCCATATTATCGCCCACAATCCCAGCGACAGCGCCAAGATCCACAGCAGTGAGGCGGGCCTGCACAGGCGCATGGTCTCAACGTCTGCCGATGCTCCCGACGACGTGGCGGATCTCGAGGTAGTGCTGGCGTCCATCGGCTTCCCATCCCGGTGACTGGCTCAGCGCGGCCGGAGAGTCCGAATTCTCCTCCCTCCGTCAGCCGCGGTCATATTGCTCGCGTCGCGTCAAGCGCCTGTCCAAGAAGGCGTCAAGATGCTGTCCGGCCGGCCCGGAAGATCACGGTGGCTCTACAATCTAAGAAAGCGTTGCGGTGTCGGGCCCGGCAATAAAATCCTGCTATCCCATTTTAGCCGGCGATGGATGTTTCTAAAGCAAACGTGAATAATCATTGCCGAATTATGTCGATTGTTCGGCTCTATACTTTTATATCAAAATCGAAGAAAATACTTAACGATGTTTCTTGCCTCGCTTGTGGTTCTTTCTAAACTACGTGAGACTTGAACTCGATGACTCTGGAAAATGGTCCAAAGCAGTTCTTCTTCCCACCATTGTGCAGTGAGCGGAGCCGCGGGGTTTGGCGGGGAGCGGCTGCCGTTAGGTCCCGCTCTGTTAGCGGTTTTTGGACTGTCGCTGCTCGGGTGGGCCTTCGCGCTCGTTCCGCTGGTCGCAGCGCTGCGCCCGTGAGGGGGCCCGCCGGGCAATAGAGGCCGGCTGTAACTGTCCGTCGGCTATTCCGTTCGGTACCCCCAGGCGCGGATCTTGGCTATTCCGGCTTGGAACCCCTTAGGCGTCAGACTGAAGCTGAAATCGCCCTTCTCGGTAGACACATCGATCAGAACAAGCGATCCGACTTTTAGCTGGTTAAGGACGGCAAGCGCCGGAATGCTCGGGAAGACGCAATAGCGCGACTGCCTGCATTCGATCGGAGGGTTTTTGTCGACGCGCAGCACCGCGCGGTTTGGGAAGGGCTGTCCGACAATCGCCATATTGCCGGTTTGCAGCATCACGACGAGCGCGAACGAGCCCTTCGGACCGCCGCGGCTTTGCCAAAACGGAACGGTGATCGAGCAGTCCGGAGCACCTGGCCCAGGGCGCGCCTCGCACTCGGTGACCCACTCGTCGGCACGGAATTTCGGCCCTTCCGCTGCTCTTGAGTTGCCCCCCGTCAGAAGGAAGGAAATCAGCGACGCGACCAGGGCGGTATAAAATTTTCGGCTGCGCATTGCCTTTGTCTCTTATCGCCGCCACCACGTGTCGAACATTCGAGACCTCCGTCGATCCGGCAATTGGGTGTTTTCGGCAATTCACTGCGTGGCGCACCGGAGACGGCCGACGTTTTGGCAATCGGCCCGAACGCTGCGTACGCTGGTGTCACAAGCCATATCTCACATTTTCTTAACACTTCGGAAAGTCACCATCTTAATTCTAGTTAACCCTGATTCCGCTTTTCAATCGAATGAAACAGCGCTATGCGTGTCGGCCCATTGGGCGAGCAGGACGGATCTTGTCGCCATCGACCGTCGAGAATTCGCAATGAATGTCACCGTCCAGGAACCCCGATTGGTGCTCAGTGTTCGCCGTCGGACGCCCGGAGTGAACGGCTAATTCCGTTAACACTACTGTTTTTTTTAACAGCTTTAAGGATTGCGGATGGCCTGCTTTCTAGTGACCGGTGGAGCTGGCTTTATGGGCTCGCATCTGGTCGAGGCGCTGCTGGAGCGAGGGCACTCCGTGCGCGTGCTGGATGATCTCTCGAGTGGAGCCCGACGGAACCTTCCGGGGCAGATCCAATTCCTGCACGCAGATGTTACCAATCCGGGAGCTGTCGAAGAGGCGTTCGAAGGCATCGACGCCTGTTTTCACCTGGCTGCAATTGCCTCGGTAGCACGGTCTAACCGCGAATGGCTGCGGACGCACGAAGTCAATCTTACCGGCACCATTAACATTTTCGACCGGGCACGCCGCTTGCGTCACCGTCGAAAGATCCCTGTGGTTTACGCCTCGTCGGCCGCGGTCTATGGCGATTGCACTACCCTTCCGATCGGCGAGGACGCTCCGGTTGCGCCGCTGAGTGCCTATGGCGCGGACAAGAGCGCTTGCGAGCTGCATGCGCGCGTCGCCAGTGCAGTACACGAAATACCGACAGTTGGATTGCGGTTCTTTAATCTTTACGGTCGGCGGCAAAGTGCCGAATCACCTTACTCTGGCGTCATTGCGTGTTTTGCGAACCGACTGAGCCGCGGCAGCCCCGTCGAGATCTTTGGCGACGGCGCGCAGGTTCGCGATTTCACCTATATCGGCGATGCTGTCACCGCGCTCGTCCGTGCCCTGGATGCCGCGAGCGTCGACGCTCCGGTATACAACGTGTGCACTGGTAAAGGCACCTCGGTCCGGGTTCTCGCCGAAACCATGGCAGAGTTATATGGCACGGAGCTTGTCGGCTACCATCGCCCGGCACGCTCGGGTGAGGTGCGGGTGTCGATCGGGGATCCGCGTCGTGCCGCCAAGCAACTCGGCTTCACCGCGGCGACGACACTGGCCGACGGCCTGGCGACCACTTTCGCCGAGTCGCGGCACCCCGTCGGGCTCGAGTCATTGGTTGTCGCCTGAGCGGGGCGGATCAAGGGTCTTTGCCGACCGGGACATCGTTTCGTCTGCGGCACAATCTCGCCGGTGTGGCGACCCCGGCAGGATTCGAACCTGCGACCACTCGCTTAGAAGGCGAGTGCTCTATCCAGCTGAGCTACGGGGTCAGCGGACCGTTGTTGCGCACGGCAGTCCGATCAGGCGCGAATTCGGTCGTAGCGGAAATTGTCCGCATAGCTCTTTGGCTTCTCGGTGCTGTCTTGCGGCGGGATGATGGTGAAGTCGAGGCCGTTCTTGTTCGCGAAGGCAACCGCATCTTCCATCGTCTCGAAGTGCAGGCGCACCTCGTTCAACGTATCCTCGGCACTGGTCCACCCCATCAGCGCCTCGGGCTGACGGCGCGTAGCCGGTTCGTAGGCCAGCACCCATTTCGGCGCCCGAGTTCCGGATTGCATGGCCGTCTTCGCCGGTTTGAAAATTCGTGCCCGCGCCATCGATGTGCTTTCCCGTCCGCGCAAAGAGTGCCGAAGGATGTCCCGCCGTGGTCGGGGCGAGAGGATTTGAACCTCCGACATCCTGCTCCCAAAGCAGGCGCTCTACCAGGCTGAGCCACGCCCCGTTACGAAGGCCGCCGCTCTTCTAACGGTTTTGCCCGCATCGAGCAAGGTCACCGCCGCATCGACTGTTGAATAGGCCGGTGCCGTCAGGCCGCTTTGTTTCGCTGGTCGGAATTTTGACGCCTCTGCGGACGCTCGAACTGCATCGGCAGGTCTTCCTTCATCCCCATCAGACGGCGCAGCATTTGACGGCCGCGCGACAGTCGCGAGCGAACTGTGCCGATCGGAATGTCGAGCACCGCGGCGACCTCCTCGTAATGCATCCCCTC
>Ga0306924_10008572_pt1 | contig 10317 bp, 9 predicted proteins | sample sta12Can44000111_FD_203756 | JGI IMG/M metagenome (GOLD analysis project Ga0306924, IMG submission 203756) | Lab enrichment of tropical soil microbial communities from Luquillo Experimental Forest, Puerto Rico - statanox.12C.anox.44.000.111 (v2)... | ecosystem: Environmental > Terrestrial > Soil...
CCGAGGCCGCAGCACAGCCAAAACACGAGCAGGCTCGCCCAGAGCAGCGCAAACCATCCGCCGACCGACGCTAGCGGCCGCGGCATTCGAACCCACACAGCGATGGCACCTACAAGGATTGCAATCTGCAGCCAATATCCGCCCGACACAGCACCGGGAAACGGCAGCGGATGGCCGCAAGCGACGGCCGCTTCGCAAAGCCAATCCTGCGCCGAGGCGAACGTCGCGCTCGACCACTCGATCGGCCAGTGAATTTGCGGCAATGAGATCTCATCGCTTCCCCCTTTAGCGAAACGTGCCGTCAGCGACTTGGACGCTGTAAAGAACTGGAAGATGCCGAGCGCGTAAAAGATCGCAATCGCATAGAGGCCGGCAGCAAGTCGCCAAAAAGCTTGCCAAATAGAAGGTGAAGCCAACAGGATTACCGCGCAGAGCAGAACCACGCCGGACATCGTGGCAGCGCCGTAAAAAGGTGCGGTCAACAGACAAACGAGTGCCAGCACGATCTTGGCGGTCGCGAGTGCGGCATTGATGGCGTAGCTAAAAACTGGGCCGCGCGCCGACCAGTTGCGATTACCTATCAAAACAAACAAGGTGAGAATGAGATTGCACAGGGCCAATGTATTGGCCCACTGCGGACTCGTGGCAACGACGCCCTGCAGACCCAACACAAAATTGAACGGAGGGAGAAATAGAATGACGAGCCAAAGGGCGGCAGCGAACGAAAATACCCGCGAAAATCCAAGCACGACGCCCAGGACAAAACAGGATACCGTCACCTCCACAAAATATACGGTCATGGATATGACGAATTTTGTCGCCAACCCGAGATCAGACTGAAATATCCAGGCGCCGGGATTAAAATAGGGATTCATGGGCATAAGCATGCTGCCCATCCCTTGGAACGGCTTTAGCGCGGTCACTCCAAGTGGTCGCGCCCATTCCATGTACGCGTTGGCGAGCCAAATGCTGAAATCGGCGTCTCGGCCAACGTAAAGCAGCGTCGGATCTGCTGACCAAATCCTTATGCAGCTCAATAGGACGACCAGATAGGCGATTGCATACGCGACGGGCGTCCTGCAGCGGATGCCGGCGCGCGATAGGCGAACGTTCCAGAGTGGAGGTTCTGTTGGAATGCCCGTGTGCATGTGACGTGGAACGATATCGAGGGTTCGCGCCGCTCGGTGAAGCAGCCGATTGCGGGCCTGGGAACCGCCGCTAGCTGGTAAGCGCCGGGCTCACCGGCAGCAGAGGCCGAGCATCGATCCGCTTTTGCAAGGCCTGGGTCAATGGCTTTTCAAACATGAGGTGCGTCGCGGCAGCAACGAGGAGAGCCGTCGCAAGCATCGCGCCAGCATACGGCCATATGTAATCGACCGGCTTGATGGCGAACGCGGCAACAATCCAGGCCAGAAACGCAAACGCGAGAGTGTGCGTGAGGTAGAGCGCGTAGGAGATATCACCCAAAAATACGACTGGCAGGAGGATGCGGCTGCTCGCCACTCTCGGAATTGATGATAGGGACGTCGCGGCCACGATCAACGCTGCTGCCAAACCGCAGCTATATTGTCGCGGCATCTCCGGGACGGTGAGGGCATACCAGAAGACCGCAGCAGCGATTGAGATGATTGTGACTTGGATCGACATCCGAATGCCGGCACGATAAGCGAGCGCGATGATCATGCCGAATATGAATTCGATGATGATCGGATCAGCGAGATAGGCGAATGAATGCGACGCGGGCGGTGCGAAGAAGCCGACGGAAGGGGCATTCGGTGCAGGGCCCAGAAGAACAAACAAGACGAGGAACACGCTGGCCGCCGCTACGACGGCAAACCGGCCTTTCGCGAACAGTGCGACCGCAAATATAGTGTAAAAGAACATCTCGAAGATCAAGGTCCAGCCGACGAACAGGAGTGGAGCCTCGTAAGGAACGTGTGGAGCAAAGAAGAACGAGCCGAGAACCGCCTTGGTGGAGGCGTACGGAACCACAAACCAGATGAAGATCGACGTCGTCGCCCAATACAGCGGCACGATACGAGCAAGGCGCCGGGTGAAAAATTTGCGGGACGCACCGGGCTGGCCGAACAGGCGTTCGGAGGAATAGACCATCACGAATCCGGAAATCACAAAGAACAAATCGACCCCGAAGGGGCCAACGGCAAAAGCCGGGAATGACGCGGCTTTGTGTTCCGCGATCAACGTCGTTGAAGCATGTCCTATAAGCACCAAGAGCGCGGCGATCGCTCGCAGCGCCTGAATTGAAACTAACGACGGGGAACTCGATCCGGTGGGCTGTGAAATTCCCATATCCCCTCACGCGCGGTAACCTTACTGTATTGCTTGTCTGGAAGCCAGACACGCAACTCCCAGCATGCTACGTCAAAGAGGCAAGTCGCGCGGACGCCGCGCGATGGCGCACATGTTTCCAAGCTGCACGCCGATGTCGGGCCCCCCGTGTTCGGGAAGCCATTTGGCTGGCAGGCCCAGTACGGTAAGGCCGGCGCGCGCCAGAAACGCCGCCGGAAAATAATTTGTGGTGCAGATAACTTCCAGCACCTCGAAACCGCACAACCTGAGCAGCAGGCGTATGGATTCGGGCGAAAAAAGCTGCGGATGCTGCAGTGTGAACGGCGGCCAACGATGACCGAGCAGGCGAGCAAGCCAAGAACGAACATTGTGCGTGATGATCATCAAGACGCCGTCCGGCTCGAGCGTCGCAAACACGTCGCGCAACACGCCGCGCGGTTCGAGCACGTGATCCAGCACGTGGATCATCACCGCGGTCGAAACCGCGCAGGCGGGCACCTGCGCAGCCGGCAACATCGTGCTGAGGATGGTAGCATTGCGTCCGGCGAAACGTCGCGCGAGGTCCCCATGCACCGCTCGGTTCGGTTCCGAAAGCCAAAAGCGATCGAACTGTCCGGCGCGGGCGCAGGCCTCTGCGAACAGACCCACATCTGCCCCGATTTCGAGCAGTCCGCCGCGCATCCGGCTATGGCGACGGAGAATGTTCAGATACCCATTTTGCGTGCGCTCACGCGAGTCAAGCGGTACGCCGGCCATGTTTTCCGCCTGCTCCGCATAAAGCGACTGCAGTCGTTCCGCGCTGTAGTAAATCGGACAGTAATAGGCATCGCATTTCCCACAACGGACATAAGTGAAAAACACCCGTCCCGGAGCGTAGCCCGAAAGAAAGCGACCGTGCTCCGTGAGAGGTATGTTCTCGGCGCGAGGCGAAGAGCACACGCGATCGTGCGCGGCCGAAGCCGGCGTATCGCAACATGGGCAGTTCGTCCGTTGCGCGTAACAATTCGAGGGCGATGTTGCTACCAGCATCGCCTTCTCTCGTATGGAACTATCCGACGCAATATCGGGCCTGGTCGTGGACATCGCGTGTTCTCAACCGCTGCGTTGGATGGCGAACATCCTCTGCAGCGCGGCGATCAGGCGGGCCAGGCCCTCTCCTCTCTCGGTCAATGCGTAACCGGCAGAGGTCGGAATGGCCCATTTATTCTCGAGGATCAGTGCAAGGCGATTCTCGAAGCTTTCCGTCACGATGTATCGCTGCAGAATAGCGGAGCAAAGCTCGGCTTGCCCCGGTCTGGCTAGAAGATCCACGAGTATGCGCAGGGAAACCGATTTGTACAACGCGCCGAACGCCATTAGAAAAATCATCGTGACAAACCAGAAGATGATCGATGTAGTCCAGAAGTTGACCGCGCGGTTGAGGTCGATTGCGACCACGAGCGCCGCGACATAGGCAAACAACGCAACTGTAATTGCAACGAAGGCCGCTGAAGCGGTCCGGCGCAGCCGCAGCGTTACCGCGACGGCCGCGACATAGAACACAAAACCCGCCGCGCCGAGTGCGACGCTCGCCTGCATCGTATCGCCCGTCATCAACCGGTCGCCTCCAGAGCGAGCAAGCGGACCGCCATGCGACAGGCCCAAGCCACCGCGCGGCCGCGCCACGGCGTCAGCACGATCGCGTCGCCGGATTGGAAAACAAGTCCAGCGGATTGCAGCCCGGCGAGGCGATGGCGCATGATCCAATCCAGTCCTTCGCCACAGCGGTAACTTCGGGCGAGTTCCGGCGCCGACAGCGCCCGGCCAGAGCGATGCATCGTGATCAGAAGGCCGAGCGTGTAACCGCGCGACAAAAGCGCCCAGATTTCCAAAAAGAACAGGACTGCGGTCCCTATGGCCATAGCCCCGACAATGATCTCGGATGCGTCGTGTGGCCGTGTCGCCGGAATGAACAAAAGCGCGCCCGCCCAAGCTAGGACGATAACAATCACACTGATGAGAAACTGGAGCGCGTTACGCCCGACGACCAACGGCAGGCGGACAATCACAAAGAGACAGAAGGGCAGCATCGCCGAGGTTAGAAAAGCCGCGGCAAGCGAGCCCGAGATCGTGAAGTCGAACGAAAGCATGGCTATCGACGATTAGCGGTATAACCACAGGAAACTGGGGCGCCTCGCCATCGACAAGCGGCTCAAGGCCTATTTCCCACAAGTCCCTGCCGAAGCAAAACTCTGAGCACTCCGGTTGCCGTGAGCATCATGCCCCAGGCGGAGGGATGGAGGTTGTACGGCGAATGATTCATTCGCTCGGGCTGTCGCACAGGCAGATCGAGATGTTGGAGCAATCCGATCACACTGTGACCGGTAACTGTTTGCAGGTCGGAGCGCTCGTTTCGCGATGCCTCATCGTCCCACGCAAACTCCTTGCCGGCAGCAAGTTCGGGATAGTAGGGCAGATGAACGAGCAGATATGGAATACCAGTGTTTGCAACCGCGCTGATCGCGTGCAGGAACTTCTCGTCGTGGGAGAATGGGCGATCCGGAGTGTCTCGTGCAACCCGATCTATTGCTTTTGATGACTCGAACGGGTCTTTATTGACGATCTTGTTCAAGATGAACGATCGGGACAAATCCACCGCCGAATAGCGCGTCGTGCGCAGTCTGAGGTATTTCTCCACGATTTCCCGCGTGATTTCGTCGGCACGGCCTTTGACCGACTGACACCAGTCCAGTGTCGCGCGCGGGTGAAGCAGGAACGTGTCATGGGCAAGGGCCGGGTCCGTCGTCTTGTTCGGCGTGGGCACCGTGAACACTCGCGGTTCTCCACCCACCACCGTCTCGAATCGCCAAATTCGTCCCGGTCGCATGCCCGTCGTCGTCGTCAGCGCGAAAATTGCCAAATCCGGCCGATATTTGGGCAACCTCGCGGCCGCCAGATCAAACATCCGCATCACACCCATTCCATCACGGGCAAAGTTGAGCACGCGGACGCTTCGCCCGGTTAACCGTTGCAGATCGCGCTGGAGATAATTTGTCCAAGTCAGGTTTTCCGGACTGCTGAACCAGGTAAACGAGTCGCCGAACACTGCTATCTTCAAATCGGCTGAGGCGTAGTCGCCTTCGATGAGCCCGCTTCCTCCAATAGCTTGATCGGATTGAGCCTCGCGCAATCGCTTACGATGCCACGCTCGATGCGGGTCCAATCGACGTCTTCGCGAACGTACTGATATCCTTCGTCAGGATCGAATATCCAAAGCGACCGATTGTAGACCTCGATGGGCGGCAGGTTTGCTGGATTCACGAGACGCCAAGGCAGCATCAATCGCGCATCCGTGCGCAGCAGCAGCAGCCGGTACCCTGCCTCCACGAGCACGAAACCGATCACGAGGGAAATGACGCCGACGGCGATGGCAGTGCCGATCTTGCGCATGACGCGCCGTGCGGCGGCTCCAGTTTTCGCTTTGTGGATTTGCGTCACTCAAGACTCCGTTGGCATGCGATACGATCAGCGGCGTTCGCCACCTACTTCGGCGCGTCGTCCTCTCCGATGATGGCTGAGCGGGCCTCGAGCAGGAAGGGGCGCCAGCGCCCCGAGATGACCTTGATCTGCGAAAGAATCTTTTGCTTTTTCTCCGGCGAGAGGTCGCTGCGCGGATCGGCGAGCCTATCGAGCTCATCCTCGAGCTTGGTCCAAAATTGCCTGCCCCCGAATCCTGAGCGAATCGTGGTATCCAACTGGTGCATGCGCCGGCTAGCAAAATCATCCAACATATCGAGCATGATCCAGGCAGACAGGAGAATCGCGCCGGCAACGACCGCGGTTTTGAACACAAACTGACCAAGCGGCCCGACAGTGGAATTGGCGGTGGCCTGCGCAGGCGGTTCTTTGGGTGCTTCCATATCAGTGCTCCATAGGTGACGCGCGATTCCTATTGTTCACGATCATATCCCAGCTTTGCGCTCAAGCGGCCACTCCGCAGGCGCAGGCGGCGCTGGTGCAACGAAGTCAGGGAACGCGCCCCTCGATGTTCAAACATGAACGGCCCGCAGTGAACGCCTGGATCCGGGTCCTGCCATACGTGCTCTCCTGGGGCACGCTCGCGCTGTTGTTGGTCATCGGCATGACCCGTGTTCCGGCGGCGCTCTATGCGCGGGTGGACGGTCAGTGGGCGAAATGGAACGCAGAGGCGATCCTGCACTTCGGCAAGCCGTTCGATCTGAGCCCCTACAACATGCTTGCAGGGACCGGTTCAATCTATTTGCCAAATCTTCCTTGGTTAAACCCGGGAGCACTGGCGCTCGTGCTGCCGCTCGGGGAGCAGGCGAAAGACATCGTTTCCTACGCCATTTATGCAGCCGAGCTTGCGGCCGGCATTGCCGTGCTTGCGCGCGCGATCGGATTTTCCTGGCTGACCGCCACCGCAGCCGCGCAACTGCACCTCTACCTGCTCTTTCCCCCCTTCTCCGAGGCGTTGCGAATTTTGGATTGGTATTCGCTGATACCGGCTTTCGCTCATCTGACCGCGGTATTGAATTTTGCATTGGTTCTCATTCTCGCCTGCGGCCGCGCCGGCAATTGGCCGCGCAACCTTGTTGTGTCGTTTGGACTTTTTGCCTTGTTGATCTGCGGGCTGCTGTCGGCGCCGTTCACCTTCGTTTTTGCCACGCCTCCTTATCTCCTGATCGGTGCCATTCTCATCGTGGCGCGGCGACCATCGCGCGGTGAATGGGGCTGGAAGATCGTTGCGCTTGCCCTGTGCCTTGCATTTTTCTTCGCATCCGGGCTGCCGGATTACTATCTCGGCACGATTGCCACCGCTGCTCGAACGCCGAGCAGTGCGGTCGCGTGGGACCAACTCCTGTCCCCTCTCGCCTGGCTGCGGATGTTCCGCGATTTTCCGCTGTGCCAAAATCCATGGCTGCTGTTGTGCCTCAACGATCGCGGGGCATGGCTGCTGATTGCGAGTCTCATCGGCGCAGGGCTGGCGATCGTTACGCGACGCGGCGACGTACGGAGCGTCGCCTGGGCGCTGCTCGGATATATCGCTTTTGCCCACATCTATGCCTACGCGTACCAGAACGGATGGCTGGGGCCGGTCGCGGTTCTGTCCCACCATTTTTTGATTTGGTCAGGCCTGTCATTCGTTTGCATCTTTGCTGTGGTCGGCCTGTTCGAACCTTTGCGATTGTTGATGTCGAGCGCGTCCGAACAACCGAGGACGTCGGCTCGCAAACAACTAGCAATTTTTTCAGCAAACTTGGTTCTTGTGGCTCTGGTCATTGTCATCGCCGTCAGAATTTTGGGCCACCCCTACGGAACCTATCGCTATCATCTCCCCCAACTCATGATCGGTGCTGCGGCCATCGGCAGCCTGCTAATCGGCATCGCGCTCATTCGAAGCTACCGCGGTCGCCAGCTTCGCACCCAGGCGTCGATGGTTCGCGCAAGCAACTGGCTCGGCGTATCGATGCTTTGCCTGTTTCCGGTCCTCGCATTGGTCCATTTGTCCATGGGAATTCGTGAGGACGTCCCGTCCGCTCGCGAGCCGTCGCTACGTAACTACTTGGGTGAACATGCCGCGATCGCGCCGGGCAAACCCTTTCGGGGATATACGGCCACGATCTGGATTGACAAAAGCGGCAAGATAGCCGCGGATGCCAACCGCAAGGTGTTTGCCGATAGCGCATTGTACGTTTCCGGGCGTGAATATTTCTACGCGCACTATGCGGAAACGTTCACGGAAACCGATCTGTGGCGGGCGGACATTCCTACCTTGGAGGAATATGGACAGTGGACCTCGCTGCAGGCGCATGCCTTTGCCATGCTGCTGCTTGCAGCGCCGGGAACGCGAGATTATCCGCATTTGCTCCGTGTTTTCGCGATCGAGCCCGATATTTTGCGCCTGCTCGGTGTCCGTTATGTTGTTACCGATGCCGACAGCATCGGCGAGTCAGCAATACTTCGCCGCTCCGTCAGCGACCCGGATGCTGTGAGCGTTCGTCTGTTCGAATTGGCGGATGCCAACCTTGCGACCTATAGCCCCACCCAGTTCGTGATGGCCGCCTCAGCGAATGCAATCGCAAACCGAATTTGGGAAAACAAAGACCGCCTCGATCAGGTCGCCGTAGTTTCGGACGATATTCCTGGGACGCCAGCACGGGCGCGGAACGTCGCGATGACGGTCGAGCGAGACGGCTTCCGAATACGGGCGCAAAGCGACGGTCCAGCACATATCATCGTGCCGGTGCAGTTTTCGCATTGTTTGGTCGTGAGCAATGGCGCTCCGGTCCGGCTGACGCGTGTCAACCTTATGCAAACTTTGCTATCGTTCGATGGCAAGATCGACGCCCGCATTGAATTTCGCTTTGGGCTGTTCGCCGACAATAGCTGTCGGCTTCGGGACGGACTGGACAATCGAGCGCTTGGGCTTTGATGCGGAGATTCAGTCGGGCTTCTGTCGGAACCGGAGTGTCTTGCGCAGGGCCACGGAATCGAAATGGCGAGCAGTGGGGCACGGCACCCACCAGGTGAGTTGTGCCGACAACGAATGGTGATGCGGCTTGGTTTATCTGGTCACGGGTGGTGCAGGTTTCATCGGCTCCGCCGTGGTGCGCATGCTTGTGACCGGCGGGCACACCGTAGTGGTGCTCGACAAGCTCACCTACGCCGCGGATCTCCGAAGACTCGACGCGATCAGAGATTGCGGGAGGCTGTTTTTTGAAAAGGCGGACGTATGCGATGGGCCAGCCGTAGCGCGCATCCTGGCCCAATATGGTCCAACCGCCATTTTACACCTTGCCGCCGAATCCCACGTCGATCGTTCCATAAATGAACCCGCCGCCTTCATTCATTCGAACATTGTGGGCACGCACGAGCTCTTGCACTGCGCGCTCGATTATTGGCTCCGGCTTGGAGAAGCGCCACGTCAAGGTTTCCGCTTCGTACACGTATCCACGGACGAGGTGTACGGGGAACTTGGCCCCACTGGGGTGTTTACTGAGAAAACGGCGTTCGCGCCAAACTCACCATACGCCGCCAGCAAGGCTGCGGCCGATCACCTCGCCGGCGCCTGGCACCGGACCTACGGACTGCCCGTAATCGTGACCAGCTGTTCGAATAATTACGGGCCGTATCAATTTCCTGAAAAGCTCGTACCGACGGTGATCGGCGCAGCGCTCGGGGACAGACCAATTCCGGTTTACGGCCGCGGCGACAACGTCCGCGATTGGATCCACGTGGAGGATCATGCCCGCGCGCTGCTGGCTGTACGGCAGCGAGGACGACCGGGGGAGAGGTACAACATTGGCGCAGCTTGTGAGCGTCGCAACGTCGACTTCGTTCGCGAGGTCTGCACCGTGCTCGATCGGCACGCGCCACGGCGCGACAACCGTTCCTATGCCGATCAGATCACGTTCGTCGCTGACCGGCCGGGACATGACTTCCGTTACGCCATCGATGCATCCAAGATCGGGGCTGAGCTGGGTTGGTCGCCGCGCGAGCAGTTGCCGGATTCGCTCGAGCGGACGGTTTGCTGGTATTTGGAAAATATGGATTGGTTGACCAGGCCAGGACCCGACGTGGCGCATGGAATGCCTTCTCAGCCAAGTAAGGCTGCTATCAAATAAATCAAAATCCGACCTTATCGGAGGACGCAGGTGGCCAGATGGAAAGGCGTGTTGCTCGCCGGAGGAACCGGCTCGCGCTTGCTTCCGCTGACCTCGGCCGTCAACAAGCATCTCCTGCCCATCTACGACAAGCCGATGATCTACTACCCGCTCACTACCCTCATGCTGGGGGGAATACGGGAATTCGTGGTCATCTCATCTTCCAGTGCGATGAACCAGATTCAAAACTGCCTTGGCAGCGGTTTGCGCTGGGGCGTCTCCTTTGAATACGTCACGCAACCCGCGCCGCGCGGCGTGGCTGACGCCTTTCTCGTCGCCGAGCGGCAGCTTGCAGGCAGCAATATCGCCCTTGCTCTTGGTGATAACATTTTCTACGGCACTG
>Ga0306924_10008573_pt1 | contig 10317 bp, 8 predicted proteins | sample sta12Can44000111_FD_203756 | JGI IMG/M metagenome (GOLD analysis project Ga0306924, IMG submission 203756) | Lab enrichment of tropical soil microbial communities from Luquillo Experimental Forest, Puerto Rico - statanox.12C.anox.44.000.111 (v2)... | ecosystem: Environmental > Terrestrial > Soil...
TCGCTAGTTCGAGTCCGACCCCCATGGCATATTTTTCGAGCACGCACACGACCGGTTTTGGGCACCGCTCTGGTGCGGCGATATTCCATGCGAGGTGGGACATGCCGTCACGCTCGATCTGCGGAAATGCCTTGACGTCCCCGCCCGATGTGTACACGCCATTCTTTCCACGAATCACGACGACGCGCACGTCGGGATCCTGGCCGAATGCCTCAAAGATCGCGGCAATTTGACTGCGACCACGATAGGACACAATATTCAACGGCGGCCGATCCAGCCAAAGAAGGCCGACCTTCTTCTTCGGATCGACTTCGTAGTGCAGACCATCGAGATTGCGTAGGATTGCGGCACGCTGTTCAGCGTAGTCCTTGCTCATGAACCTTCCTCGTCGTGACCTTCTCGCCTGCGAATGCCTGATACTCACCTTATGCCAAATACGAAGCAAACGTTGGTCGATAACTAACGGATACGTGATGCCGAAATCCGACGGCAATCCGCAATCGATGGGGGATGGTTATTTGGCGGTTGCTTTTGGGAGCGACGAATGCGCTCTTCAACCGCCGCCGTCACGACTTTTGGCTAAGCACGGCTGCGGCTTCAAGGATCGCGGTCACGATCGACGCGTAACCCGTGCACCGGCAGATATGGCCGGAAAGCATATCGCGGACCTGCTGCTCGTCCGGCTTGGGAGTGTCCCTCAAAAAATGCGTCACGGAACATAATATGCCGGGAGTACAGAATCCGCATTGCAGGGCATGATGCTTTGCGAAGGCGCGCTGTACCTCGTTGAGGGTATCGGGTTCGGCGAGTCCCTCCACCGTCACGATGTCCACACCGTCTGCCTGGGCCACATATTGGGTGCAGCTGCGCACCGCGCGTCCATCGACCAGAATTGTACACGCTCCGCACACGCCGTGCTCACAACCGACATGAACCCCGAAGGCCTGCAGTTCATGACGCAGAAAATCACACAGCAGCATGCGAGGCTCAGCCTCGCCGGATCGGCGTTGCCCGTTCAAGGTCAACTCGATCGAAACACGCTCGTGGGCTGCACGATATAGCGTCGTCATTGGAGGCGGTTCCTTCGTTGCCAGGCTAGCCCGACCGCCGCATTGACGGCGCGCTCCACCAGCACCTTCGTCAGCGCTATCCGATAATCGGCACTTGCGGAGTGATCCTCCAGAGGGTTCACAATGGCGGCGGCATGCTCGGACAGGTCGACCGCCATTTTTGCAGCCGGGCGACCGAGAAAGCCGTTCACATCGATCGCGACGGGGCGGTCTTCCACTCCCCCGATAGCGAGCAATAGCTCCTCGACTTGATCCTCCTTTCCCAGGCGAACGCCGCACGCAGCGGCGGCAATCGCGAAATCTCCGTGGCGCTGGGCGATTTCCGTAAAAGCGTGGCCGGTATCGGGCGGCGAGCGTGGCCACTCGAGGGCCGTTAGGATCTCGTCCGGCTGGCGCTGGGTTACTAGCGCGCCAACAAAGAACTCCCGCGCAGCGACGCGCCGCTGGCCTCGACGCGACTGCAGCACGATGGTTCCGCCGGATGCGACGAGAGCAAGTGGTATTTCGGCGCTCGGATCTGCATGAGCGACCGAGCCTCCAAGTGTTCCACGATTGCGCGTCTGAAAATGCCCCACCCACGGCAATGCCATTGCAAGTAGCGGGACCTCCCGCACAATTATATCGGAGTTCAGTGCGTCGCTCTGTGTCACTCCGGCGCCAGTCACCACCACGTTGGCGCGTACCGAAATGGTTTTCAGGGCCGCGATGCGTGAGATGTCGATCACCGCGCGCGGACGAACCACTCGCAGGTTCAACATCGGCCCGAGCGTCATGCCGCCTGCGAGGATGGCCGCTTCATCGCCTTTATCCGACAGAAGAGCGACCGCCTCTGCGATCCCTTGCGGCCGATAATAATCGAACGCGACGGGCTTCACGCCTCGCCCCCGCTTTGTCCATGTCGTCGTAGTCTCGACCACCAGTTCCACCACCGAGGGCGATCTGCTGGTCCAATCCGACGTTCGAGCGAGTGAAAGAATTGAGCGATGAGGTATCGGATCACACTGCCGAGCATGCGCTGGCCGACGGCCGCGACCTTACCGCCGATCTCGGCTTCGTAGCGGTACTCCAGCTGGGTGTGACCGCCCGCCTCCGGTCTCAGGATTACGAAGCCAGATCCCGATCCGAAGCCTAATGGTCCGAAGGCTTTCCCCACGAGCCGAAGCGAGGTTTTTTCCATCTTGTCGCGCAGATTGATTTGTACGCGATAGGTGCCGCGAATGCCCGCAACGCCGATCACGACCTCGGCTGAGTAGCGATCTGGACCATCCTGGGTGAGGTTGCGGCATCCGGGGATAATGGCGGCAAGCTCCCGCGGATCCAGCAGACGCCGCCATACCTCTTCCACCGGTGCAGAGAGCGTAACCTCTCCTCTCCCAGTCAGCGCGTCGCTACGCGCCGATCCTGCTGTTCGCGTCGGCGAGACTGTCGAACGAGCTTTTGCAATCGGATCATGGCCGTTTGCAAATGCCCACAGGCGCCGCAGATTCAGCGGCAATGAAATATCGTCACGCCCGAGCGCATCCGCGACGGCATTGGTGATGGCCGCGGGAGTCAGCATGGAGCTGCCGTCGCCCATTCCCTTCGCGCCGAGTACATTGACCGGGGAGGGCGTTTCGACATGTCCGATCTCGATATGCGGAACCTCAACGGCCGTCGGACAAAGATAATCGGCAAGAGTCCCGGACAGGAAATTGCCCTGATCGTCGTATGCCAACTCTTCGAACAAGGTCGCACCCAGGCCGTGAGCGAAGCCACCGTGAATCTGCCCTTCTACGACTTTGGGGTTGAGCTGGGTTCCGACATCATGAACCGAAGCATATTTATCAATACGTATGGCGCCGGTCTTGGGATCGATTTCGACCGCGGCCAAGTCGATCACGAAGCCGAACGTGACGGCGGAGGCAATCCGATCGTCGTCATCGGGCGAGCCCAAGACCGGAGGCGATACCACGGCCGTCGCATGAATTCCGGGATTGACACCGTCTGGCAGGCCAGCCGGATCCCAGTGTGCGCGCGCCGCCGCCTTCCGGAACGGCAGTCCCTTATTGGATTGACCGCGCACCCGGGCATAGCCTTCGTGCAATTCGATCTCCTCAGCGGATGCATCGAGAGCGTCGGCGGCGAGTAATTTGATTTTTTGTGCGACTTGCTCTGCGCATTTCGCAACGGCATCGACGACGATCGCCGAGAAACGGTTCGAATAGTTTCCCGAAGCAATCGACCAGGCGCTCGTCAGCGTGTCGATGTCGGTTGTCACATCGATGTCATCCGGGTGAAGCCCGAGCGCGTCGCCTACAATCTGTGCCGCAACAGTCGCGTGGCCTTGGCCGTTCGGACAGCTGCACAAGCGCAACGTAACTTGTCCGCTTGGATCGATGGCGATTATGGCGCTGGCATTTGCGCCCGATTTGCGGTCCGCCTGGCGACGGTCTTCGGCGGTCTGCGCGAGCGAAACATAGGCCATATTCGAGCCAGATGGCTCTACACCGGCCGCCAGGCCGATCCCGAAGAGCCGTCCCGCTCGACGTGCTTCCTCGCGCCGCCGTCTGAGTTCGTCATAGTCAACGATTCGCAACAGTTCAGATAGCGCAGCGTCGTAATCGCCGGCATCGAACACGGCGCCTGCCGGCGCCCTGTAAGGAAAGGCGCCGGCGGGAATGAAATTGCGACGGCGCAGCTCCACGGGGTCTATTCCGAGCCCGCGTGCCGCGATTTCCATGATCCGCTCGAGGGCAAAATAGAATTGTGGCCCCCCGTACCCTCGATTGAGGCCAACGGGCGTGCAATTGGTGACGACCAGCTCATTATCGATGGAAATATTCTTCACCCTGTAACAGCCGTTCGATGCGGCGTGCATGCGATAGAGTGAGGCCGGTTCAGGGGGGCGGACATGGGCGCCCATGTTCGCGATGTTCCTGAATCGCAACCCGGTCAGCTCGCCGTCTTTTGTGAACGCCGCAATGATCGTTCCCAAACGGTCGCTCGAGGCCGACGCGGCCGTAAGGTGCTCGGCGCGGTCTTCGACCCATTTGACTGGCGCGCCTGCCTTGCGGCTGACCGCTGCCAGAAGCACGATGCAGGAAAGGACGGCCTGCTTGATGCCGAAACTTCCGCCGCTGCTTGGGGCGGTGATAAGACGAAGGCGATGTCCGGGCACGCGCAATGCGTTGGCCATGAGCGGCTGGACGACGAAGGGTCCCTGGAAGTTCGACCATACCGTGTAACGGTCGGGGGCGCGTTCAAAGTGCGCAATAACGCCGAATGTCTCCATGGGCGTGGAGGCATAGCGCGGAAACGAATACGAGAACTCGAAGATTCGATCGGCCGCAGCAAAGGCGGCATCCGGGTTGCCGTAACTAAAGCTGCGCCGGCTTATGACGTTGGATCCGACGTTCTCATGAATGAGTGGAGCATCGCGCATGCTCGCGCGTCGCAGGTCTGTTACTGCCGGAAGGACTTCGTACTCAACGTCGATCAGATCGCAGGCGTCCTCCGCGATATAGCGCGTATCCGCAACAACCACGGCAACAGGCTCGCCGACATATCGCGTCTTCTCGATGGCGATTGGGTAGTAAGCCAAAGGGCCCTTGACGACGCTCGGCATCGGCCCGATCAGATCCCTGACATCCGTTCCAGTGATGATGCTCCGAACGCCCGGCAGTTCCCGCGCCCGCGCGAAATCAATTCGCCGGATGCGCGCATGCGGATGGGGCGAACGTAAGATTGCTGCAAACCGTATTCCGGCAATTGGGGAGAGATCGTCGATGAAACGTGCCTGACCAGTCAGGAGCGCTTGGTCCTCTTTGCGCGGAGTAGCCGCGCCTACCCATCGCTTCGACATGTCCTGACCGTTTCCCGCAAGACGCGGCTCCATTCGGAAAGGATTAGCCTCACCCTTTCGGAGCTTCGCCTCCGTTGGATGATCTATAGGACCAGCCCCGTCCTCACGACAAGATTGACAATGGGCAAAATCATTCGACGTTATTGAAGAGGCGCTAACGCGCAGGATATGCGAGCGTCGGAGCTGGGCTAGCCATCGAGGCTGCGGACAGTTGATGATGCCCTGCGGTAGTTTGGTGGAGTAGCTGAAGAACCCCTGCTGAGAATTGATTGTGACCTTTGATCCACTACTTCAGTCGGCAATCGATGGCCTCTCGATTCCGGGCATCATGATCGGCCATCGTCTGATCTGCCCTGGTGATGAAGATGCATTATGGTCGGAGGAAACTCCTGCCTTCGCTTCGAGCGTCGCCAAGGTAAGGCGTGCAAGTGGCGCGGCTCGTATCATCGCGCGCCAACTGTTGAAGAGACTTGGACAAGCGGAGTGCGCGATACCGAGAGCTTCCGGAGGGGCGCCGGCCTTTCCCGCAGGTGTTATCGGTTCGCTTGCCCACGATGCTCAGGTTGCAGTGGCGGCAGTGGGAATGCGTCGCGACGTTGATGCCATCGGCATCGACGTTGAGCCGGCCGATCCGTTGCCGTCTGAATTATTGGAACTGATTGCAACGCCGCAAGAGCGGCTGAGAATAAGTGATGATCCTTACAGTGGACGGCTGCTCTTCGTCGCCAAGGAGGCCGTGTACAAAGCGGTCTATCCACTCGATCAAACCTTCCTGGACCATCATGATGTGCAAATCAGTTTTGCTGAGAGCAAGGCGGTTGTGCGCAACGGTCGGGTGGTCCAATTGCGATTTTGCGTCGCGGCGCACCTGATAGCGCTGGCGTTCTTGCCCGGCCATCACTGAAGATTCAACTAGGCTTCAGTTCGCTTCGCGCCAGTTAGGATGCTCGATGGCAACGCTACCGCCCTGTTCTGCGACCGGGTTTTCGGATGGCTGTCTCGTTGCAGCTCCGTCCTCGCGTCAGACCGCCGATTCCTAGTTGCATAAGCACTTTTTCATAATTTGCCCCGATCGCTTGGCGGGTTTCATCGCCTCGCTGTCGTCTGCTCCGCAGCGAAGCGGCCCTCTTCCATCGGCAATCTTCGCGCAGGCAAGTCCATTTCATCGAGATAGCGGTCGTCGTGCGTTATCGCGACTACGGTCTTACCCGATCGCTTCAATTCCGGCAAAACATCAAAGTAGAACTTGCGCCGAAATTCTGGGTCTTGATCGGCGGCCCATTCGTCCAGCAGCAGAATCGGCCGCTTCTCCAGCAAGCTTACGATGAGCGCGAGGCGTTTGCGCTGACCGGCGGATAGATCGAGAGTGCTAAACTGGTGGTCAGTGAGGTGCGTCTTGTCGTGCAATCGAAATTGAGTCAGCAGACGCTCGACCTCGCCCGGAGCTGGATCGGGGACCCCATAAAGTTTTTCGAAGAGATGATAATCAGGAAAGATGGCCGCGATGAGCTCGCGATAAGTCTGACGCGTCCGATCATTGAGAAATATCCCGTCGAAGATAATTTCGCCCGCATCGGGCTTGTACAGACCCGCGAGTAATTTCATGAAGGTTGATTTGCCCGAACCGTTTCCGCCGGTGATGAATACCAACTCTCCAGCCCGCAAAGTGAAGTTGATGGGGCCGACCTGAAAAACCGCGTCCGACCATTTGTCCACGTAGCTGAATACGACATTGCGCATCTCGATCTGTTGAAAAGTCTTTCGCGTCTCAACGGCGGCCACTTCTGTCGTGGGAATAGTTGCCAGTAGCCTCGCTTCCAATCGCTCGATGTTGTTCGCCGCTGTGTTTGCCGCGGTGATGAGGGGTATTGCTTGGACGAGGCCGAAGCACGTACCGACAATAAATACGAGGGCCGTTATCGTCTTCGTGACCGTCTCAGCTTCCATTGCGCCGCTGAAAACGGGTACCGCGAACGCTATAGTACCAAGCAAGGTGTATAGCGCGCTTTGCAGGAAAACCATTCGCTTAAAGGTTTCGCTTTGCGCGCGGATCTTGATATTGGCGGCGTTCCTCGAGACCTCGACAACGTCGTTAAATAGGGCGTCGCTCCGCTGAGTGTTAAGCCTCACCTCCTTGAATCCGTTCAGGAGATCCATCAGCCGGTCGAACAGACGATGTTCCAGACTGGATGCTTCCTGAGAGGCCCTGGCGAGTTGACGGCTCCTTGCATGGAAGACTACTGCTGCGATACCGAGGATTGTGACGCTTAGCGCGAACGCTAACAGCGACAAGTAGGCCACATACATTGCGACGAAAAAGATGAGAACCGCGCCTTGGGCTGCAAAAGCGAGCGTGTTGCTCATTTGCGTTAGCGTCGCGGTCTCCTTAGTGATGGCGGCCACAATTTCTCCGCGGCCGATTGACTCCAGTGGAAGAAGTTCGGAGTGCCGCACATGATCCATCAGGCGCAGCCGCAGTTTGTGGATAATGGCCTCGATCTCGGCGGTCGCCGTGATCAAAATGTAATTTTGTGTTTTGACGAAAAGAAACAACGCAATCACGAAGAGCGCTGCTGACCAAAGGCTGACCTTACCGCTGTCAGCGGCTTGTGCGCCGGAATTGATTGCAGTCAGAATCGCGGCGGTGCTAATCCCTCCTAAGGCCGATATAACGATCAGCCGATCGAGGGATCCATACATTTCACGGCGAACGAGCCTGAAAAAAGACATCGGTACGATATAGCCTGTTTGCACTCGTCGCGCGTCAACGCGAGCGCAGAGAAGGTGCCGCCTCTAGGCAACAGAAGTTAATCGCTCTGCGAGCGCTGACGCCATTCGACGCGTTCTGATGGCGCGGTTAACTTCAGCACGATTAGCATCACAATGGGAGTGAGGAAAAGCGACATTAAGAATGTGCCGAAAAACCCCATGCGGCGGTGGCTCCCGCAAAACCCTGTGAGAATGCAAAACACGACGTAGATTATAACGACGACCGCCAGCGCCATTCTGTCACGATCTCTTCTTTATGCCACACCTCTCCATGCCGGTCCGGCATGGATTCGGAGCTTGCCTCGATCAAGGACCGGCGGCCCCCGCGCCCTTGCTCGATGTGCCTCGAGTGGCAGAGGCGGGAGAGGGTGGAGACGCGGCGGGGCGGATGCCTAGCTTTTCTTTTTGGTCCTTGATGAACTCGCGGTAATCGGGAGGATTAAAGTCAAGAAGCGTTCCGCCCGAAGCAAAATGCTGGATAAAGACCTTGCCAATCACATAGGTCGCGCCGGCGGAGAATACCGGCATTGTGAGGGCTCCAATGGCCGTACCCACTCCCGGAAAGCTCTTTACCATGCTTCCCACACCCACGGCGGTAGTCGTCGCGGTACTGGCAGGGATCACCGCTCCCGCCAGGCTAGCTATGATCGATTTGCCCCGATTCTCAGAAAACGGGACTCCATAAATCTCTGAAAGGCGGCGCAACATCTGGAGCTGAACTCCGCCAACTGCGGCCATGTCAACGATGGGAATCGGGATCAGTCCGGCAGCTCCAGACCATAGCGAGAAACGATCGACTAGTCTCGACGCCGCCTCGTCACGCTCCTGGTCCGTCATTGCGGTGGTATCGAAACCGGTCGTCCCCGGATCCTTGCTTTCGGTCGCGCGAGCCGAACTCGTTTCCTGTGCCATATTTGGATCCTCTCTCGTCACCTGTACACAGGGTCGTAACACGCCATCATGAGTCAACCAGAATTGAGGGATGGATCAGCGCATGAGCAACCCGGCAAATAATAACATATGGCCCCCAAGGGCACTAGGCGTTTCTATTGTATTTCCCGATGTTTCCCAGGCTTCTACACACATGACAATGCATATTTCTACCTGTACAAATGGGCATCTCCATAAACTCGACCGCCCCCGTCATCACGATGCAATTACTTTAGAACAGGGCCATCGGTTCGGTGTCTGATCTCAATCGCAGTTTTGGGAATAGGCTGCAGATCGCCTGGTCGCCCGTTCAGACCAATAACATGTTTCGCCTATCAGCTGCCCAGCTAGGGATTTGGTTTGCTCAGCAGATCAATCCATCCAGCCCCGCATACAACATTGGTGAGTACATCGAAATCTACGGATCCGTAGACCCCGCATTGTTTGAGCAAGCACTCCAACGTGTCGTGACCGAAGCGGAGGTACTGCGTGTGCAAATTGTTGATTACGTGGATGGCCCGCAGCAGGTCATTGGCCCTCCACCCTCCTGGTCACTGCAGATTATCGATGTCAGCGGGAAGCCCGACGCGCGAGCGGAGGCGGAGTCATGGATGCGGGCCGATCTGGCACGGCCGATCGACCCCACTCATGGACCGCTGTTCGGATATGCCTTGTTCAAAGTGTCGGCCAATCGCTTCTTTTGGTACGCACGCTATCACCATATTATTATGGACGCGTTCGGCATGTGGCTGATCGCCCGCCGAGTCGCGAGCGTCTATGCGCACCTTGTCGGCATTGCTTGTACAACGGATGATGACTCATTCGGGTCTCTGGCTGGTCTGCTGCAAGAGGATGCTGCCTATCGCACCTCCAAACAACTCGCGCTAGACCGAGAATTTTGGGCTGACTATTTAGTTGATCGACCTGAGCCCGCCCGCCTCGAGGGCCAATCGTCCGCGGTCGACCGTCGCGCGTTCCTCCGCAATACGGCATATCTTCCACATTGCGATCTTGATTGCCTCCGCGCGGCAGCATCCCGCACCGGCGCAAGCCTACCTCAGATCCTAAATGCAGCGACGGCGATCTTTCTGCACCGCCTTACTGGCGCAAACGATGTGATTTTCGGGCTGCCTGTCGCGGCCCGCAACGGGGTGCGGCGACGCACGCCCGGCATGGTTTCCAACGTGCTGCCGCTACGCGTGCCCGTCCGTCCGAACATGACTGTGTCGGAAGTGCTCGGTCAGACGTCCTGGCAAATGCGCCGAGTGCTGAAGCACCAAAGCTACGACATTACAGACCTGCGACGGGATTGCGGCCTCAATGGCGAGACGCTGTTCAGGCTGAACGTCAATATCATGAGGTTCAATTATGGATTTGGTTTTGCGGGCCATAGTGCCATCGCACATAACCTGTCACTGGGGCCGGTCGAGGATCTATCGATCGCTATTTACGAACGTTCGGATGGTTTCCCGCTTCGGATCGATTTCGACGCCAACCCGATACTGTATAGCGCGGCCGATCTTGCTCGCCATCAGCAGAGATTTTTGAGGCTACTGACGGCTATTGCCGATCCCGATGTCGCGATCGGTCGGCTTGATCTTCTCTCGGGCGCGGAGCGTCGGCTGCTGCTGGAGGATTGGAACGCGACGGGTCGGGCGCTGGGGCCCTCGACGCTTGTGGAGCAGTTTGCGGCGCAGGCGGGCAGGA
>Ga0306924_10008580_pt1 | contig 10314 bp, 11 predicted proteins | sample sta12Can44000111_FD_203756 | JGI IMG/M metagenome (GOLD analysis project Ga0306924, IMG submission 203756) | Lab enrichment of tropical soil microbial communities from Luquillo Experimental Forest, Puerto Rico - statanox.12C.anox.44.000.111 (v2)... | ecosystem: Environmental > Terrestrial >...
CGGCGTGACGTTCGAGTCGTCCGTTCTCCGCCCTGGAGGATTCGCCTAGTCTGGCCTATGGCGCTGACCTGGAAAGTCAGTTGGGAAAACCATCACAGGTTCAAATCCTGTACCTTCCGCTCAGCGAGGGCTCGCACCCGGCGGTGCAGCCGGTCCCGAAAACCGGTACGCAGGTCACCAGGCCTGGGGGATCGACACCTCAGCCCTCGGCTCACGGGCATCGACCCAGCCGGTCGACGGGGACCGCCTGATAAGCGGTTAGACGCCAGGTTCAACTCCTGGGATGCCCACGGTGAGATAGCTCAGCTGGCAGAGCACCCCGCCCATAACGGGGAGGTCGCGGGCTCGGCTCCCGCTCTCACTACGGAACGCCGCCGGCCGGCAAGGTGGTCGGATCGCTCTTATAAGGCGCCGGAAGCTGAGTTCGATTCTCAGGGCGGCGACAGGGCTGCTAACTCAATGGCAGAGTCACCGCCCTTTAAGCGGAAAGTTCAGGGTTCAAGTCCCTGGCAGCCCACTGGCGAACTGCTCAGCCCCAGGTGTTCGAGGCCGTCTTCGCGTGCCTGACCCAGGTGTCGGCGACGGCGTGATGAGCCGGCGGTGCCCCCCAGGTGTTGGCCGCGACGGCCGCGGTGCCGCCTCCGGCAGAGCCCAGGAACGCGGCGGCGACGAGGATGACGGCGGCGAGCCGGGCCTTTGACATAGCGTGATCCTTCCGGTTACAGGGCGCTCATATAACTGAGAGTACAGACCGTTTACTGTCAGTCAAGACCTTGCAGGCAACGTAACGCAGCCGTACGATCACGGGATGCGCCGTTAGCTCAGCGGATAGAGCAACGCCCTTCTATGGCGAGGGTCAGGGGTTCGAGTCCCTTACGGCGCGCTGGCACCGGGCCTGGACGTGTGGGTTCCCGACCCGGGCTTCTCGCTTCCCGGGTTCCGGTGCCGCTTTTCTTCGCTCCGTTGGAGTAACGGACATCTCACCAGGCCCTCAACCTGGAGACTGCGGGTTCGAGCCCCGCACGGAGCACCACGGCCCTATCGTCTATGGGTAGGATCGCCGCCCTTCAAGCGGCGGGACAGAGTTCGAGCCTCTGTAGGGCCACCGCGGAGTGGTGTAAAGGGAACATGCTGGGCTCATAACCCAGGTGATGCCGGTTCGAGTCCGGCCTCCGCTACCAGTCGGGTATCGCCCAATGGCAGGGCCGCTGACCGTTAATCAGCTGATCGGGGTTCGAGTCCCTGTACCCGAGCTATGGCTGTGTGGGGGAGATGGAGTCCCCGGCGCCCCGTCAAGGCGCAGATCGCGGGTTCAAGTCCCGTCACGGCCGCCATGCGCCCATCGTCTAAAGGACAAGGCACCAGACTACGGATCTGGCAATCGGGGTTCGACTCCTCGTGGGCGTACTTTACGGCCGGCTAGCTCAACGGGAGAGCGACTGCTACACTTCGGGGTATGAACAAGCAAGAACGACGTGAGTATGATAACACTCGCTGGAGACGGCGCCGGAAAATCCTGGTCGCTGCACTTGGCGGTCAATGCATGCGATGCGGAGCTACCGAAGATCTTGAGTTCGATCATATCGATCCGGAAATTAAATCGTTTACAATTAGCAGCAGTCTTCTAGTCCCGTGGGAGCAATTGCTAGCTGAACTAGGTAAATGCCAGCTCTTGTGCCATCCGTGTCATGCAGTTAAAACTGCCGAGAATAACGAGCACAGTGGCGGGAAAAACAGGATAGACGAACACGGTACCGAAGCTTTTCATGATAGGACAGGTTGCCGGTGCACAGCTTGCACTAATGCAAAACGACAAGCACGCATACGCCGAGGTGAACGGAAACCTAACCTACAATCAGACAATATTTACGGCGGTCGCGGACGGTACGGGAAAATTACTGTGCATGGAAGCGGAACCAGAGGAATCAAGGACTGTAAATGCACATTGTGTAAGCATCGTAAAACTGAATACATGCGGGACTATTTTCGTAACAAGAATAATTTACCCGGATCGTCCAACGGAAGGGCCGCTGTCTTACAAACAGCTGATGGGAGTTCGATTCTCTCGCCGGGTACGGCTACAAGCAGAGGGTTCGGGGTTCGAGTCCCTGGCTGGCTACCGTGGTGGCCGAGTTCGAGAAGCGAGGAGCCGGGCCGTGAACCCGGTTGGAGAGGGTGCGGTACCCTCCGGTCACCCCATGGCAGGTTACTCAAGAGGCCAACGAGGGCCGGCTGTAAACCGGCTGGCACTGCCTGCGCAGGTTCGACTCCTGCACCTGCCACTGAGCCCCCGGTAACGGACTTTCCCCTGTCCCTCCGAAGGACGGGTGCCTGGTTCGACTCCAGGCGAGGGCGCCGCGGGGCACATCTCGCAGGTGCGGGATGCGGTCTGCAAAACCGCAGATGCTGAGTTCGATTCTCAGGTGTCCCTCCACGGCCCGTAGTCCACCCGGCTTGGTCTAATCGGACAAGGCACTGGCGTCCTAAGCCAGGAGATAGGGGTTCAAGTCCCTTAGCCGGGGCGTGCAGCCTGCGCGGGTTCGAGTCCCGCCGGGCCGGCCGCGTGGTGCTCACGCTGTGAAACGCTTAGCTGGCGGGCCGGACGAGAACCGGTTATCGAAGGTTCGACTCCTCCGGGGCGGGCTAACTACCCTCCCCTTCCCTCACTTGACGGCAGAGGGTGCCCGGTCCTCACTCATACGCCCGCCAGCTCATGCGTGCCAGCGGGCCGGATGGGTATCGGTTATCTTTCTCATTCAAAGAAACCAGCCCGGTGCCCGGTCATACGCCCGCTGGCTCACAACTGCATAAACCTGACGGGCCGGACGAGGATCGGTTATCCCTTGGAAGGACGAGGTCGCGGGTTCAAATCCCGCCTGGCCCTTAACGGGGCCGGTAGCTCAGCCCGGAAAGAGCGCGTAAAACCCGGTGCTCACTCATACGCCCGTCAGCCAGGCAAGACAGGACCTGCGGGCCGGAAGGGAATCGGTTATCTTTCGCCATCCAACAGGAAGCGCGGCGTAGCCGCATCCGGTGCCCGCTGATACGCCCGCAGGCCTGTCTTCACGAGAGGGAGGATCACGATCATGACCGACGCACTGAGGCAGGTCGTCACGCGGCCGGGCCACGCGGCCACACGGCAGTCCGAGCAGGCCGACCCGCGGCAGGTCCGCAACTCGGCCGGCGGCTGGACGTTCGCCATCCCCGGCGAAGCGCGGGTCCGGAGGTTCCTGACGCTGGGCACGCAAGGTGGCACGTACTACGTCTCCGAGCGGGCGCTGACCAAGGCGAACGCGGACGTCATCCTGGACTGGGCGCGCAACCGCCCGGCGGAGCTGGCCGCGATCGCGGAGGAGATCTCCGCGGCGGGCCGGGCGCCGCGGAATCAGCCGGCCATCTTCGCGGTCATGGCCGCGATGAGCCTGGGCGAGACCACCGAGGGCCGCCAGGCCGCCGCTCGGGCGTTCCCGGCTGTCGTGCGGACCGGCACTCACCTGTTCACCGCGGCCGGGTACCTGGAGCAGTTCCGGGGCTGGGGCCGGGGTGCCCGGCGCGTGTTCGCCCGCTGGTACACCGACCGCGATCCGGAGGCGCTGGCCTACCAGCTGGTCAAGTACCGGCAGCGGGAAGGCTGGACGCACCGGGACGTGCTGCGGTCCGCGCACTCCACGAAGGGCTGCGACGCGGGCCACGCGCGGCTGTTCGACTGGCTGGCCGGCCGGGACGCCGACGCTTCCCTGCTGCCGCGGATGATCGCCGGATACGAGTCCGCCTGGGACATCGAGCGCTCCGGCGCCCGTGCGGCGGATAAGACCCGGCACTATGTCCAGCTGGTCCGGGACTTCCCGGGCCTGCCGTGGGAGGCGCTGCCGGACGAGGCGCGCGGCCAGGCCGATGTCTGGCGGGCGCTGACCGAGAACGGCATGCCGGTCACGGCCCTGCTGCGGCAGCTGCCGACGCTGACCCGCCTCGGCGTGCTGGCGCCGATGTCGGCGCACCTGGGCATGGTCACCGCGAGGCTGACCGACGAGGAGGTCCTGCGCAAGGGCCGGGTCCACCCGGTGGCGGTCCTGATCGCGGCCAAGACGTACGCGTCCGGCCGGTCCGAGCGGGGCAGCTCCGCCTGGACTCCGGTGCCGCAGGTCACCGCCGCGCTGGGCGACGCGTTCTACGCCGCGTTCGGCGCGGTGGAACCGTCCGGCAAGCGGACGATGATCGCGCTGGACGTCTCCGGCTCGATGTCCTGCTCGGCGGCCGGCTACAACCTGATGGCCTCCGAGGTCACCGCGGCCATGTCGCTGGTGGTCATGCGGACCGAGCCGTCCTGGGGCGTGTACGCCTTCAACAAGGGCATCTCGCCGCTGCATCTGCACCCGCGGATGGCGCTGGAGGACGTGACCCGCCGGGTGGCCGGCCTGACGTACGGCGGCACCGACTGCGCCCTGCCGATGCTCTGGGCCGCGCAGGCCAACGTGGAGGTCGACACGTTCATCTGCTACACTGACAACGAAACCTGGTACGGTCAGATCCACCCGCACGAGGCCCTTGAGGCTTACCGGCAGAAGATGGGAATCGACGCCCGGATGCAGGTGGTGGCGATCACTCCGACCGAGTTCAGCATCGCCGACCCGGACGACAGGGGGACTTTGGATGTCAGCGGCTTTGACAGCGCAGTCCCGCGACTCCTGGCTGACCACTCTCGCGGCGATCTCTGAACCCGATCTGGCATGGCTCGCCGGCTTGCTGGAAGGTGAAGGTTCCTTCCTCACCGCCCGGGACTCCAGAACTGGGCGAGAGTACCGTTACCCGAGAATCTCGGTCGGCATGACTGACCGGGATGTGATCGAACGGGCTGCCTGGCTTCTCGGCGAGAGGAGGGCTTACCCCCTTCCCGCCGAGAAGCAAGATCGCGGTAAGAAGCCGCAGTTCCGGGCTTCTCTGTCCGGCTGGGCGGCAGCGGAAGTGATGAGGCGGCTGCGTCCGTGGATGGGCAAGCGGCGCGGTGCAGATATCGACCAGATCCTGTCCTGGTCTGGCAGCCTGACGCTACGCCGACGCCGGCCAGCCGGACAGCAGTATGACAACGCACCGGACTGCTTGCCGACCGGTCTTGACGCTGAGCTGGCATGGCTGGCGGGACTGCTCGAAGGCGAAGGTTCGTTCCTCACGATCAGCAACCACGTCGGCGGGAAGGTCTACCGGTACCCGAAGATCGTGATCAGCATGACCGACCGTGACGTGATCGGGCACGCGGCCCGGCTGCTTAACGGAAATGACGTGTATCCGCTTCCGCCTGACAAACGCGGGCGCAGCAAGCTGCCGGCTTTCCGCGCTGGCGTCTCCGGGAAAGAAGCAGCAGGCCTGATGCGCGCAATGCGACCCTGGATGGGTGAGCGGCGCGGTGCAGCAATCGACGCAATCCTCGCCGAGTACGACGCTCAGGAGCCGACTCAGGCCCGGCGCAGACGTTCCAATTCGGAAGCTGCCAAGCGCAGAACCCGCCGGGCTGACGGCACGTTCGAGCCTATTGCTAAGTGATGGCCTGCTGGCCGACCACGCCCGGGGCGACATCTGAGCAGTGTCACCCCCGGGCGTACACTGGGAACGTCCTTCTGTCGCGGACGGACGTACATGACGAGGCCCCCGGCCCGTGCCTGATTCACAGCCAGGCACGGTACGGGGGCCTCGTCGTTCCTCAGCCCTCGCGAAAGGTCTTTCCCCTATTTTAGCGCGGCACCCCCTGAACCCTGGCGTCGCACCGCCGGGATCTGTCCGGCCAATCGTCCGGCTGGTCAGGTAATTTCCTTCCGGCCGGGGACGGTCATTTTCCCCCGGACAGCCCGAGACCCCGGCCGCATCCCGCTGGCCGGGGTCTCGCAGGGACGGGGTGGCCTACGGACCCGCATCACCTAGCAGCAGCGACTGAGAAGAGAGAACAGTCTCCGGGTGCCAGTATAAGCGTCAGGGTGCGAAACGGGCGTCCGGGGGATACTCCGCGAGCATCACGGCCGGGTCGCGGAACAGCGCGGCGTCCGGGTAGAAGCCGCCCAGCCGGGCGATGATCCCGTCCCGTACCCGCTTCGGGGCATCGTCTCGCATCAGCAGGTGCAGGGCCAGGATCCGCGCCTTCGCGCAGCGGAATCCCTTCGTGCCGATCAGCACCCTGCCGTAGCCCTGGACCACGCCGAAAGCCGGCACGTACAGGGCCGGGACGGGGGGAATCTGGTCCTGCGGGTGCCACCAGGCGTAGAACCCGCAGTAGCAGGCGCTGTCCGGCACCGTGGAATCCAGGTGGAACCGGTGCCCGGCCAGGCAGCGGGCGGTGTTCTCGCCCGGCGTCCAGGCGGCGTGCATGCCGCGGAGCACCTGGCTGCGGGCGAGCGACCCGTCCACCGCCCACCACCGGTACCCGGAAACCGAGCCGAGCGCAAGGTCCGGGCCGCCGTACCCGGGCTCGCCCGCCCCGCGCGGCAGCGGCCGGCCCGCCTCAGTGCGCCTGGCCAGCTCCGGGGGCAGCCGGGTCACCGACACCACCGGGAGATCCTGCCCTGATCCGGCCCGGAACAGATGCGGGTTCAGCCAGCCGCCGCCCTCGCTCATGATGGCCTCCTCCTCGTTACCGGATCGTTATGGCCGTGCCACGGGTTCCGCGGCGCATTCCGGCCTATAGGTACATGATGGCCTAGAACAAGCCGGTGTAGGCATCACGCCAGGCGGTCCAGCCGTCCTCGATCAGGTGCCGGCGGGCCATGTCCTGCGCGGCGATGCCCATCTTCTCCCGCAGCGCGTCGTCGGAGGCCAGGATGGACAGGTACCTCAGCCACTCGTGGTCGTGCTTCACCAGGAAGCCGTCCGTGCCGTGGGTGATCGTATCGCGGTAGGCCGGGCAGTCCGACGCGATAGACGGAATCCCGCGGGCCCCGTACTCGATGACCTTGACGGCCGATTTAGAATCCGAGAACGGGGTGGGCCACAGCGGCGCCAGCCCGATGTCGAAGTCGATCGAGGCATAGTACCTCTCCGGGTGATCGTAGACCGGGATCCAGCCGACGTGGAACGCCCGGTCCGCCGGCACCCGGAACGTATCCCGGTAATCCTGCCCGTTCAGCTGCAGGTCCCAGCACGGGAACCTTTTCAGGAACCGCCGGACCGGGGCGGCCACCTGGCCGATGTCGATGCCGTGGGATGCACCGCCCTGCCAGCCGACCCGGGGCCTGCGGTGCAGGGTGTGCGGCAGCCGGGTCGCCCAGGACGGGATGCAGTTGGGCAGCACCGCCACCCGGTCATGGCCGGCCACCTCGCGCATCACCCGCGCCAGCGGCTCCGTGGTGACGGTGATCAGGCTGGCGGTCTCGGCGGCGTGCTGCGTCGCGTCCTGGATGTCCGGCCGGCTGTACAGCTGGTAGGCGGCCCAGTTTTCCGGCGTGATGCTCCACAGGTCGTCGTCCAGCTCGTAGACCAGCCGGGCCCACAGCGCAGCCTGCCGCCAGGTGCCCAGGCCGTCATGCTTGTTCCACCGCTGCGCGATGACCACGTCGTGCCCGCGGAGCATGTCCAGGGTGATAACGGGCGGGTGGCCGTGCGAGTCGCCGGCGTCGGCGAACGTCACCTCGAACCCGTCGTGCCGGGCCAGCTCGCGCAGCGGCATGATCATCCGGTACCAGCTGCAGCCGGAGCCGCCGTCGTGACCTGCGAAAATCCTAATTTTACCCCCTCCGCTCTGACGTCACGGCCGGATCAGGGCGGTCTTGCGGGTCGCGACGAGCAGCCCGGTTCCCTCCAGCGCCTCGCCCAGCTCGGTGATCATCGCGCCCCAGGCGAGCACCTGGCTGCGGGGCAGCTGGACGGTCAGCGTCGTGGTCTCGGTGCGGATGGTAATCACCCCGACTCCGGGTCCGTTGGTCCCGGTCAGGCACTCGGCCGGCCGGCCGGGGGTGAGCAGGATGTTGGCCTCGTCCACGATGCACGGCAGGGCGGGGTCAGGTATCACGGCGGCCTCCTCACCTGAAGATACTCGGCCATACGTCACTAGTCTCGGCCTGCACCCGGACATAGACGGCGCCCGCCTGGATCCAGGTCCAGATCAGGTGCCAGTCCTCGAACCGGTCCCCCGGCCCCCACTGCCCGTCCGTGCCCCAGGTGCCGTATTTCGCGGGCACGCCGCGGCGGTGCATGACCATCGGCGTACCCAGGTTCCCGGCGGCCAGCTCGCCCGCCCCGATCACCTGGTCCCCGTACGGGCCGTGGGACAGCATCCGGGACGCGGCGAAACCGGCCTCCGGATGGGCGTCCAGCGCGGCGGCGAGCATCCCGCAGTGGTAGGGCCGCAGCTCGTCATCGTCGTCGCAGTAGGTGACGTACTCCCCGCCCGCCAGCTCCAGGCCGGCGTTACGGGCGGGCGCCCCGAAGTGCTCGGCCTCGTCGTGCACCGGCAGCTCGTGATACCACAGGTCCTTCCACCCGTTCACCCACGGCTCAGCCAGCCGTTCCTTCAGCTCCGGGTCCGGGCCGTCACTGACGACGATATGCTCTACCGCCGGGTACCCCTGCGCCTGCACGGAAGGGATTGTCCTGGTGAGCAGCAGATCGTGCCTCATCCACGTCGGGGTGATCACGGTGACCTTGGGGATGCTCATGTCCTGTCCCGGTGCGGCGGGCGCCAGGCCCCGGTGAACGGGTTGTGGTCCAGTGACCAGCCGGCCGCCTCCTCATCCGGGTCATACCACCAGTACCTGCCGCACGGCGGGCAGTGCCCGGCGACCGGGACACCGCGCATCTCCACCGGGCGCAGCGGGACCTGGTGCGCGGGGCAGAACCCCTCCGCTACCGCGGCGGCCTCGTGCGCGCGCAGCGCCTCCCACCGGGCCTGCCGGACCTCGTCATCCTTCCCGGCCAGCCAGGAGGTCAGCCGGTCGTCGTAGACGATCCTCGGCGGGCTCAGGTGACCCACCCCCCGGCGCGCGGGTCGGTCTCCGGCATCGACCCGATCCGCTCCCGGGCCGTATCGTACCACCAGTACCTGCCGCACGGCGTGCAGTGCCCGGCGATCAGCACGCCGCCCGCGTCCGCCGTGTGCATGCGCTCATTGTGCACCGGGCACAGCCCCTGGGCCACCGCGGCAGCCTCACGAGCCGCCCGGGCCTCTGCCGCGGCCAGCAGCTGGGCGGACCCGTCGCCGGCGATCACCTTGTCGCTCACGGTTCCTCCGGGATCTCGATCACGCCCATGCCGTAGCTGCCGGGCCGGTTGTCCCATCCCAGGCCTGACTGCTCCGACCAGGAATCCAGCGCCCGCGACACCGGGCCGATGGGCAGCCGCGACTCTATGTCACCGGGGAGCCAGCAGGTGTCGTGGCACAGGATCACGCCGCCGGGCCGGACCCGCGGGGCATAGGCGGCCAGCTCCTCCAGGGTGTGCCCGTAGTCGTGGCTGGTGTCGATGAGCAGCAGGTCCAGCTCCGCCGGGACGAACAGCCGGGCCTCTTCCGACAGGTCGCCGGCCTGCAGGAAATGCCAGTACGGCAGCTGCATCCAGGCAGCCGGCACCTGCGGCGGGGCGAAATCCACCGACCACAGCTGCCCGTGCCCCGTAGTCTCGGCGGCAGCCAGGAGCGCGCAGGTGGAATTGCCTGCCCGGACTCCCAGCTCGGCCATTACCGCACGGCCCTGGGCCTGGGCATACAGGAACCCCAGATGGCCCTGGATATCGCACCAGCTTCCGCCGGCCCGTGCGGTGTGCTGTGCGGTCAGGGTCACGGTGCCGCGGCCACCCGGGCCATCGCACGCAGCCGCCGGGCATTGCGGACGGCCTGCGCATCCAGGTCACGCTGGTTCTGCGCCCAGGCCAGGTACGCTGCCTCATCCCGCGCCCAGTGCGCGTTCCCGTCACGGTACGTGTCGTCAAGGGCCGCCTTGCCCGCATCCGGGTGAACGTGCTCGATGATCACCTGCGGCACGTACGCCCGGCAGCCAGCCAGGTCGGCGATGTCCCTCCACGCGTTGTCGCAGAATTTCGAGACTACGCCCGGCAGCACCATCCACCCGAGCACCCGGGGGATGTCAGAGCTGATCACCGGGGCGGTCGGCAGGTTCTCGTGCTGGTGCAGGTCGTTACCCCAGGCGATGCCGGTGCCGCCGATCGTCTCGATCGCGCTGGCCAGCATCTCGTCCCAGCCGTCCGTGCGGGGTACGTGATCGTCGCCGAAGCTGGCCAGGTAACCGTACCGGGCGGCGCGCGGCCATTCCGCGATCAGGTTGGTCCACCCGGCCAGGTTCTTGCGCGGGCCGCGGTGCCAGAAGGTCCGGCCGGGGTAGT
>Ga0306924_10008582_pt1 | contig 10313 bp, 8 predicted proteins | sample sta12Can44000111_FD_203756 | JGI IMG/M metagenome (GOLD analysis project Ga0306924, IMG submission 203756) | Lab enrichment of tropical soil microbial communities from Luquillo Experimental Forest, Puerto Rico - statanox.12C.anox.44.000.111 (v2)... | ecosystem: Environmental > Terrestrial > Soil...
GCACGCGCACGGTCGAGAGTTACCGCACGCAGGTAATGGAGAAGATGCAGGCCGAGAGCGTCGCCGTCCTCGTGCGTCAAGCTATTCGCTTGGGCCGCATCGCTCCGTAAAAGCACCACGGTAGAACTACTACGCGATCGTTGCGGATACCCGTGCAGGGGTGCCCTTACTAACTTTCCGAAAGAAAATCCCTTCGCTGCGGCTGCGAGCTGTGGCTGGCAGGCGCGGGAGTAAACACATGGCTCGATGGAGCACTGTCGGACCCTACAGCGCCGGGCGCAGCGCACTGGCGTCCGGACCGCATGCGACCGTTGCGGTCCTCGCCCTCATAGCGGCTGTTCCTGGTTTCGTTGTCATTTGGCTGATGTCGGCCCCCCTATTGCTTCCGGCATTTAGCTTGGCGTGGCTCGTAAATGCTGGCTGCGTTGCGCTCCTCGCCTGGTGCCTGCGGGCGAAACGCCACACCGATCACGTTAACTTGTGGGACGTCGCTGGGGCGTACGCCTTCATTGGCTTCGCCAGTGGGATGATCAGCAAGCCGGAACACGTGTTGCAGCTATTCGGAATCGCAGCGCCGGTTCAATAGAGCGATCATTGATCAGGCCGGTGGCTTTTGGCAGCGCTCGTCCGCACACGCATTCCAGTATCCACCGTCGGCCGCGGACGTGAGCTGCAATGTCTGCACGTAATCGGACGGAGTGGCCCGCTTTTTCCGCCCGTTGAATCAGCGATGGGGTTTGATCAGCGGACCAGTCCTGCACCCTCTATGAAAGTGGACGTCCCACCGCGATGACCGATCTCATTTCGGCTGAAGCATTGGTCAGCTTTCTCCAGGTCGTCATGATCGATCTGGTACTCGCTGGAGACAACGCCATCGTCATTGGCCTTGCCGCAGCAGGCCTTCCACAAGAGCAGCGAACGCGGGCGATCCTGGTCGGCATTCTCGCCGCGACGGTGCTGCGCGTCCTGTTCGCCGGGATCACGACGCGGTTGCTCCAAGTCATTGGCCTGTTGCTTGCTGGCGGCATTCTCCTTCTTTGGGTGTGTTGGAAGATGTGGCGCGAACTGCGCACCTCGCCGGCTGAGGCGCGGGATGCCGCTGAGGCACTGATCAGCTACGACATAAATGCCGATGGCACAGTCGCCGGGCGTGTGCGTCGCAAGACATTCGGCCAGGCCGCAGCGCAGATCATCGTGGCTGACGTGTCTATGTCGCTCGACAATGTGCTGGCAGTCGCAGGAGCGGCGCGCGAGCATCCGATTGTGCTCGTCTTTGGCCTGATCCTCTCGATCGCCTTGATGGGCGTCGCGGCCAACGTAGTTGCGCGGCTGCTCGAGAAGCACCACTGGATCGCCTATGTCGGGCTGGCAATCATCCTCTACGTCGCCTGCGAGATGATCTATCGCGGCGCCTACGAGCTTAAGCCAATGGTTAGGGCGGCGGTCGCTTTGCTTTAGCAACACGAGGATCGGGTGGTAAATGGCTGCCGCCCATTCCTTTTGGACTAACGATAGTCTTCAGGTTTTGAAACACCGCCTACGGGGCGGCGCAATCGGTCCCGGGAAGCCGGTAATCCCAATGTCCGCTCTGGGTCAGCAGCGGCGGTTTCGGCTTGTGTGAGGAATGTCCGGTGTACCCCTGCAAGCGGCGTCAAAGCAGACATTCGCTGACCTCGCCTCGGTGTAGATGTGTTCTCTAATTCCGGGTTTCGGGGTCAAGCTCTCCGCGATGATCCTTGCCTGGCCCACGGTTCTCTCCGCAGTAGGGGCCTGCCCTCCGCATGATGGTGTAAGACGACGCTGGTGGATCAACTTTGCAAGCGCAGTCTCTCTGATTGAGCCCCAGCGCGGCGATGTTGGTTGAGATTGAAACGGACCGAGTTCCCGGTTCCCTCTTTTTTCAGCGCAAGATCGAGACATTATAGCAATATAGGACGAGCTATATTTTTTGGATTGATGCTTTGGGCTTTGGCTTCTCGGTGCCCCACCCCCTCGCACCGGGTAACGCCAGCGGCCGGCCGTGTGTCCCCCCCAGCGGCCGGCCGCCAGCGTACAGACGTACTTCTATGCTAACGGAGAAAACATCATGGCCTACGTCGATGGATTCGTTGCGGCTGTGCCCACTGCGAATCGCGAGATCTACAAGAAACATGCAGAAGCGGCTGCCGTCGTCTTTAAGGAACACGGCGCGATGAAACTCGTAGAGTGTTGGGGCGACGATGTGCCGGATGGCAAACTCACGTCGTTTCCCATGGCAGTCAAGCGCAAGGATGACGAGACGGTCGTCTTCTCCTGGATCATCTGGCCTTCGCGCAAGGTGCGTGATGAGGGCATGAAGAAGGTCATGGCCGACCCACGCCTACAACCGGACACTAACCCGATGCCCTTTGACGGAAAGCGCATGATCTACGGTGGCTTTGAAATGATCGTGGAGGCATGAGCGGCTCTAGCGCGTCTTAGGCTACCCAGCGAGGCGTAAAACCCGATCATTCAGCCCGTCCGGCGCGGTTGGTCGTGCCAGATCCACCAGTCGTACGGCGCGGTCTGGGGATAGCCCTCCGGCGAGTCCTCCCACTTCTCCTGACGCCCGAGCGCGGTGATGTCGAGGTAGGCCCAGGTGCCGCCCATCGCCTCGTCGCCGCGGTTGTTGATGAAGTAGGTACGGAACACGCGGTCGCCGTCGCGGATGAACGCGTTTGTGCCGTGCCACTCATCGACTCCGAAGTCCTTGTCGAAGTCGTCGGTGATCGTGTACCACGGGATCAGCTCCCATCCCATGCGCGGCTTCAGGCGCGCGACGTCCGGCTGCGACGCGCGCGAGACGAAGGCGAGAGTGGTGTCGCGTACGTTCAAATGGGCGGGGTGGGCGACCTGGTCGGCCACCATGGAACAGCCGATGCAGGCATGATCGGGCCAGCCGGACACGCCGGGCTCGAAGAAGGCGCGGTAGACGATCAGCTGACGGCGGTCGTCGAACAAGTCGAGCAGGCTCGCCTTGCCCTCGGGCCCGTCGAACTCGTACTTCTTCTCCACGGCCAGCCAAGGCATCCGCCGCCGCTCAGCGGCCAGCGCGTCACAGGCGCGGGTCAACTCCTTCTCCTTCACGAGCAGTTGCTGGCGCGCAGCCTCCCACTCCTGCCGCGAGACGATCGGGGGTGTCTTCATTGAAATGTCCTCCTTATCGGTTCAGGTCCAACGTTCGTACGCTCGCCCTGGTTTCCGGCCCTTTGCTTGTCACGTGACACGCTCTCCTTCTGCGAGTGCCGCATACTGTCGTACTCGTCGGGCGGGTGCGTCGCGGCGGAAGCTGCATTCGGAGAACACGATAGAACGGGATGTCTGCTCGGGGTCGATGCTGTTCTCTAATTCTGGGTCTCGATGTCAAGCTCTCCACAACGGTTCCTTGCCGGGTCCACTGTTCTCTCCGCAGTAGGGTCATGCCCTCCGCATGATGGCGTGAGATGACGTTGGCGGATCAATGTTGAAAGCGCGGTCGCCCCTCCGGGCGCTCGCCAAGCATCGAGCGATCTCACCACCGCCACCGTCCCGGCAGGGACGTCTTTTCCCGCTGTGTCGCGGGAACCCTGTGATCTCCTTATGCGCGTTACGCGGCGGCCTTCTTCGTTGACCAGTTGAACTCAGTCCCATCGACCCACATGCGGTGCAGAATGACCGCGAGCTTGCGAGCGACAGCGACTTTGGCCTTGCGGAGCCCGTTGCGCTTGGCGAGTCTTATCCCCCAAGCCTTCAGCGCTGACCATTTCGGCACGCGGGTCAGCAGCACGTTGGCCGCTTCGAATAGATATGTGCGGAGCATGGCATCACCGCACTTCGAGATTCGGCCGGACCAATCGACCTCTCCAGAGGCATGGCGACGGGTCGTCAATCCGACATAGGCGCCAACACTTCTCGATCGCTTGAAGCGCGTCGGATCGTCGATCGTCGCCTTGAAGCAGAGCGCAGTGATCGGACCGACACCGGGCGCGGTCATGAATCTGCGGACCTGCACATCATCACGCGCCAGCTTCAGAACCTTACGGTCGAGATCGCCGACCTGCTGTTCGATGGCCTTGCGCGCCTCGAGCAGCGGCCGGACCGCGGCCATCAACTCGGGACGATCCTCGATCAGTTCCTCGGCCCGCACTGCAAAGACATTGAACTTGGCGCGGCCGATCACAAGACCGAGGTTCTTGAGCAGGCCGCGGATCTGGTTCTCGAGATCGCGCTTGATCTTCACCAGCAACGCTCGGCTCGCCAGCAGCGCCCTGACCGAGTGGCTGTCGATATCCTTGACGCGCACCTCCTTGAACCAGCCGGTCTGCATAATGCGGGCGATCCCAGCCGCATCATTGCGGTCGCTCTTATTGATCTGCATCTTGAGCACCGCCTTGGCGTGGCGCGCGTCGATGCAAATCACCGGTAGGCCAAGTCGCTTGAGCTCGGTCCACAGCCACGTTGCTGTCGGGCCCGTCTCGAGACCGATCCGAACCACACCCGGCGCGTTCGAGCTTACAAACGCGCCAATCGCGTCAGGGTCGGAATCAACCACGCCTTCTCGCAGGACTGATCCTGCCTGGTTCACCACACAGATCGATGTCTGCTTCAACGACACGTCCAGTCCGACATAATGCTCCATCGTAGCTCTCCATCGTTGCGAGGCCACATGAGGATGGCCTCATACGTTCCTGGAGAGCTGATTCCTTGGACCTTTGTCTGGCTCGATCCCGGAATTACCCCATGTTGAAAAAGGATTTTGAGGGGGATCTCTGAGCAACATTGATTCAAGACCAAGGACAAACGCGCAATCTTGATTCAAAAATCTATTTGCCGGGATCCGTTTCGTGCCAGACTCGGACATCGGCCAGATTATTTCGATCACCTCGTCGACCAGCATTGGCCCCTTAGACGCAAGTCGAGGCCGAGCACCCCTGGCGGCCTTTATGTAGATTGCAAGGATCGGAACTGGCGCAGCGCCACGCTCGGCACTATCAGCATCGCTCCCGCGAACCAGAGCGGTGCTGCGGGCTTGCCTGTCAGGTCTCGCGCATAGCGAGCGATCGCAATACCGAGGGGCCAGCTCGTAATCAGGATCCCAAGCGCTAAGACGTTTTCGCGACCCTGAAACCAATCGGTCACCATCTTGGTCACAAGGACATTCAGAAGAACCGCTCCGGCTCCCGAAAGGACCCGACCACAGCCCCCGCGTGTGCGGATCCTTCGCCATATTTGCGAATGGCCTTGGATGTAGGTCGCCTGACGACGGACGTCGCGAGCCCAAAGCGCACTTTCGCCGGTACCAGTGTGCACTGTCGCGTTGCGCGGCGCGTCCACCGTCGGGGGGCCATTGCTGCGCCCCTAATTGCAGGTCCTCACGTTCAAGTGAACGCGCTTGATCTCACGAGCAGGCGGCAAGCACATATGTCCGCCCAGACGCGTTTGGCATCAGGCCGAGGTCGGCGAGGCGGAAAGCCGATCGTGCGCGGAACGGAAATCTCGGTGTCGGGCTTCACGACGCCGAGCGCCGGTGAAGTGGAGAGGACGATGCGGCAAAGCGAAGGTGGTCTCGGCACGTCGCAATTGCATTTCGAAGCGTGGCGGGCTTTGCTCCGCTCCCATTGCGGGGGCGAGGTGGACGTCACCGAACCCGACTCCTTTCGGGGTTGGATGCGTCCCCTGGGCGTATCCGGGCTCCCAGCAGCCGCGGTGAAAATCCAATGGGGGGACGCCTCAGTAGACCCCGGCTGCAATGCGCACCGGCTCGAGCGAACCCACAGAGACGTTCGCCGCGATGGCGTGGACCATCACCTCATTGTGTATCAAGTCGCTGGCCAATCGGCTTTGGCCCAGAACGATCAGACGGTGCAACTCGCCGCCGGCGACATTGCGATTGTCGATAAGGCCCGCTCCGTGACGTATTTCACTGATTGCGCAAGTGCGCAGTGGCTTGCCCTTCAGCTGCCGCGGCAGTCGGTCCTCTCCCATCTCGGTTTTGAGTTGCAAGGTGGTCTCGCCAGGCAGGGAGCACGCGCCGGGAGGCTCCTCTTCGACCTTGTTCGGGATGCCGACAAGGGCGACGGACCAGCATCTCTTGTGGCCGATTCGTACCTGCAGCTGGCGATCTATGATCTTGTCGGCGCATTGTTTGTGCCGGCCGATTGGCCGCCTGTCTCCCGTCCGACCGACAAGCTGTTTGCGCGCATCGGCGGCATCGTCAAGGAGCATCTTGCCGACCCAGACTTCGGGCCGGTCGAGGTCGCCGCCGCAACCGGGATCTCGTTGCGCTATGTCCAGAAGCTCTGCACGGCGCGCGGCACGACCTGCAGTGAATTGATCTATTCGCTGCGCTTGGATCACGCGGCGCATCTGGTGCGTCGGCGGGCGTTGCTGGGCGCAAGCCATCCGCTCAGCGACATCGCCTATGCCTGCGGCTTTCGCGACCATGCCCATTTCGCCCGAAAGTTCCGCCAACGGTTCGGTTGTGCGCCCGGTACCCACGCCGCACGGCATGACCGACGCGCCGGCAACGCGATAGTGCACACCGGTACCGGCGAAAGTGCGTCACCGGCTCACGACATCCAACCTCCGGCGACCTAACCCAGTTTGCACCGGCCGCGAACGAGATCTCGATCGCAATCGCGATCTGATGACGTGGCGGGCTTCGCGAAGGTCAGGGTTCAGACAATCCCAGCTTTGGGCAGTGTCAGCCCGTCCTCGTCGCGGCTCCTGCCCGCTTGAACACGGGCACACGGCGCAGAGGAGAATTCAATGTTTGATCCTGTCAAGGCGCAGGCACGGAATTGGCCTCGCCCCAAGACTTTCGCCTTCCTCGCCATCGTCATCATGACGGCCTACGTCCTCTATCGCAACGAGCGCTTTCTTATCGACCCGACGCACCCGGCCTGGCAGCACTATCAGCCCTTCAAGTGGTGGCTCCTGCCGCACGGCCTCGCCGGCGCCTGCGTGATGCTGCTGGCGCCACTGCAGTTTGCCGACCACCTGCGGCGGCGGTTCGGCACGCTGCATCGGACCACCGGAGGCATCTACGTGACCAGCGCGTTCGTCCTCGCGCCACTCGGTGTGTATATCCAATATCTCGACGAAAGCCAGGGTGCGGCGCGGTCGTTCACGATCGAGACGATGATCCAGGCAACCCTGCTGATGACGACGACCGGGATAGGGCTCGTCTTTGCGCTAAAGCGCATGATCACGCAGCACAGGCAATGGATGATCCGCAGCTACACCGTAGCACTGACCTTCTTGGAGACTCGCTTCATCATCGGGGTCACCGGCCTCGACCAGCCGTTCGACTGGGCCAACGTGGAAACCGTGGTGTGGGCGTGTACCGCAATATCGCTCCTAGTCGGCGAGCTGGCGAACCAGGTTTATGAGCTTCGAACCCCCGGGCCATTGTCTGCGCGAGCACGAGTAGCGAAGACCGTCGGCACCAATATTGCGGGCCCCTAGGGGCCCCTATGGGTCGTCGCCGGGCCGCGAATCGCAGGTCTCCTGTGGGTCAGACTCGGTCATTCGGCGATGTCGGCTCAATGTCCGGTTTGCCCGAAAGCGGACCTCCCAACCTTACAACTATCCCCTCGCCAGCTCTTCGCGAATGCCGCCATCGCGGCCTCGCGCGTCGCCCGTCTCCGCTTCGCCGCTGCCTAACGGCAGCAGTACAGCTCGATCGCTTCGCGGCAGGCGCCCGAGCACGGCTCGACGGCAAGCTCTCCGCGGCCGGACTCGAGGATCAGCGCCGCGGCGCAGTTGATGCAGACTCCGGCGGCGGAGCATCCCGCAGCCCGTGAAGTTGCGACTCGACTTATGAGATGTCAGTCCGAGGCTCTCGCTCATTATGCCTCGACTGATTGGAAGTGGTGCGCATGCGCACCAGTTACCCGCCTCGTGGAGAACGCTGGCGCTTCCCAGAGCCGCTCGTGTGCAAAATAGAGGAACGATTTAGTGATTGCCTCGACACCGACTATAGCGCCGGCCGCGGCAATGGCATGGGTGGTATCGTGGTTGGAAAACAGCCAAACCAGGGCGAATGTGTCCACCGCGGCGAACGCGCGCCACGATGCGGTCTTGACTGCCGACCGAACGTGAGAGCGCAGCCGTATCCTTAGAGCACCATGCCGAACGCGTCGCCGTAAGAGAGCAAAGCAGAAGATTTGGCCCATTTCCCCAGTCCCCCCAATTTCAGCACAAGCATAACGTCGACAATCTCGAGCGGGCCGCTTGGTTCCGCCTCAGGCTGCTGAAGTTGGCGATGCGCCGCCAACTGTTGCGCGAGCGCAACACGCTTGCATCCCCCGGCTACCGCTCGCCGTGATCGGCACCCATTCCGACTTCGGCTACTTTCTGCTTGGTCTTCAGAGGTGAATGACATCCGCGAGACTACAAAAGACCTTTCACCATCGAGCTTTGTGCTTGCTAGTGCGCGCATTCGCGTGTCTGAAATTGGAATTGGGAATAGGATGGGAAGAGGGGCGGGAGGAGTCCCCGAAATCCTTACCAATGGTTCTCGTTCTAAGCCAAAGGAAATGCATCACAGCGAGGTTGACGACAACAAGACAGCGCGCCAGCGCAGCCAGAAGAACTTCGGCACGAAGGCCCCGCCGATCCACCACCCCAAGGTCATTCTAAACATCGCCGAACCGCTCAGCTCTCTCGAAGCGCTCAGACTATGGAAGGAAACGTCCCCGACCTAGGGGTCTTGCATGCCCTCGATCGCCCGATGAGAAATTTGCAGATGATAGCAGCCGACGCCGTTCTTTCTGTGGGCGCGGAGGCGGGCCTATTGGGTGGCTGCGGGGCTGCAACTGAAATTTTTACCCGCGCGGGCAGGAATATCTGTCGGTGGGTCGAGCTCCAGAGCGATGCGCTTGAGCCAGCGGCGCTGCTCGGGCGCGATCGCGGTCGCGGCGATCATCACGCGGGCAAGCGCCGCATCATATCAAGTGCGAGCATGTTGCGGTTATAGCGCAGACGCGAAGCAGTCGTTAGTCCGTGCGTATGTTAGGTTTCGAAGTCGCTCTCGGGTGCGTCGTGATCGCCGCGACGGTTCTCGATGGCTCGCTTAATGTCATTTAGGTCCAGTGCTCGTGTTCTAAGCTCGATGCCAATTTCACGGATTTCTTCCTCCGTGTAGCAGTCCCATTCCGATTTTCCTTTCCGTTCGCCGCGAACTTTGATCGTCGATGTCACGGAAATGAACTACCACCATCGACCGTGTGCTAGAGAATTGCGCCGGTCGCAGGGGGCGATGGCTGCCTTAAGTATTTCATCGATCCGCTTTGCCTCTTGGCCTTCGACCAAACCGGGGCGATCCTTGATCAGCCTTGCCATGCGTTTTGGACGTTCGCGCGCGGTCCCAAGGCCGCCGTCGTTTTTTTTTCGGGCAGAAACTAAGGCGCGGCAAGCGTGCAAGGAAATGCGGTCCATTGGCGGGGGTCTTCATGATCGATGCTTGCAGGACGCGGACCTGTTCTTCGAATTCCGCGTGCGCGAACATCATGTCCATGAACGCAAAGGCGAATAACGGTATGGTCTCGGCTTTGGGGAAAGTAACCATTGCTCTGCCTCTAAAGCGCATCCCGATTGGGTCGAATCGTGATGCGCTCTAGCTTATTTGATTTTGCGCATGTCCTTGTCAGAAAACCGGTTCCCACTTTTCCGGAACATTCGCTAGCTTAGCTAGAGCCAGCCGTTGCGGCGGAATTGCACATAAAGGGTGCCGCAGATGGCGACAATGACGCCGATCACGAGGTAATAGCCGTAGGCCCACTTAAGCTCGGGCATGTGCTCGAAATTCATCCCGTAGATTCCGGCAATGGCGGTAGGTACGGCCAAGATGGCGGCCCACGCCGCGAGCCGGCGTGCAACCACAGTTTGTTGCTGCTGCCCGGCCATTAGGCTCGCCTCGAAGGCGAAGGCCAGGACTTCGCGTAACGCATCGATCTCCTCGCTCACGCGACGCACATGATCGGTGACGTCTCGAAAGTGCGGCTGCATCTCCCGATCGATCGGCATAAGTTCCGTGTGTTCGAGCCTGTTGCACACCTCGACCAGAGGCCCGGCCGCATTGCGCAAACGCAACAAATCGCGGCGGAGCATGTACAGGCGCTCGATGTCAGGCTGGCTCAGCGTCGTCGCCAGCACGGTGTCCTCGATCGCCTCGACCTCGGCGTGAATCTTCTCGACAACTGGCATGTAATTGTCGACGATGAAGTCGAGGATCGCATAAACTATGTAATCCTCTCCCTGCGACAGAACGGTCGGACAGGCTTCGCAGCGGTGGCGCACAGCAGCATAGGAGA
>Ga0306924_10008586_pt1 | contig 10311 bp, 6 predicted proteins | sample sta12Can44000111_FD_203756 | JGI IMG/M metagenome (GOLD analysis project Ga0306924, IMG submission 203756) | Lab enrichment of tropical soil microbial communities from Luquillo Experimental Forest, Puerto Rico - statanox.12C.anox.44.000.111 (v2)... | ecosystem: Environmental > Terrestrial > Soil...
CCGTCGGCGGGCGAAGCCCGCCTCCTCCGCGCGCCTCCCGCGAGCGAGCGCTGCCGTGACCCCGATCGGCGCGCCGAGGAGGACCACCGCCCCGACGAGCGCCGGGAACCGGGCGCGCGCGACGTCCGCCATCGCGCCGCCCCCGCCGAGCGCGACGGGGCCCAGCAGCCAACCGACGAAGGCCGCCGCGATCCCCCACACGAGCCCGGCGCCGGGGGTCGTCGCGCGGGCGCCGGCGACGAGCGCGAACGCGGCGCCCGAGAGGGCGCCCAGCGGCGACCCCGCGGCGCGCGCGACGCCGAGCGCCGGAGCGGTGAGCGCACCTCCCAGCGCGCCGACCGCGCTGCACGCGACCATCCGGACGAGCAGATCACGACGCATGCTTCACCTCATCGGATGGGGGGGCCGCTGGCCTCCCCATCTCGAATGACCCGCCGAGGTCGATCGTCTGCACGATGTCGCGCGGGAAGAAGAGTTCCACGAGCCAGTCGGTGCAGACGCGCACCTTGCGCTCGAGGCCGGGGAGCTTCGCGAGGTAGATCGCGCGCCAGAGGATCCACGCGAGAAGACCCGAGAAGCGTACGACGCGCCCGCGAGTGAAGGGCACCCTCAGCTCCGCGCACGCGGTCTGATGGCCGACGACGCACAGCGCCCCGAGCGACTCGAACCGGAACGGGCGTGGCGCGTGGCCCGTCAACGCAGCGTGGACGTTGCGCGCGAGCCTACGCGCCTCGCGGATCGCGCACTGCGCCGTCGGCGGGCAGGTCCCGCCGCCCGGCGCTGGCACCGCGGCGCAGTCCCCGGCCGCCCAAACCCTGGCGACACCCGGTACCGCGAGCGCCGGGTCGACCACCACAGCCCCGCGACGATCGTGGGCGACCGGCAGCGCCGCGAGCAAGGGGTGCGGGCGCGCGCCCGCGGTCCAGACGACGGTGTGCGTCGGGATCACCTCGCCGCCGTCGAGCACGGCGGCGCCGGGGCGGGCGTCCTTCACGCGGGAACCTAGGCGGAAGACGACGCCTCGCGCCTCCATCGCCGCGCGCGCGTAGGCACCAAGGCCCGCCGGCAGCTCGGGCAGGATGCGATCGCCCGCGTGCACGAGGATGACCCGGACGTCCTCGGGCGCGATCGATGGGTAGTCCGCGAGGATGCCACGGGCGAAGTCGTTCAGCGCACCCGCGAGCTCGACGCCGGCGAAGCCGCCGCCCGCCACGACGAACGAGAGGAGCCCTCGCCGGCGCTCCCCGTCGCGCTCCCGCGCGGCCCGCTCGAACGCGTCGATGACCCGGTTGCGGATCCGGATCGCCTCGGCGAGCGACTTGAAGCCGATCGCGTTCCGCTCCAGCGCCTCGTTCCCGAACCAGTTCGTCACCGCGCCGAGCGCGAGGACGAGGTGGTCGAATGGGAGCGGCAACGTCGGGCCGTCCGGCTCGGCCACGAGCTCGACCCGGCGGGCGTCGAGGTCCACGCGCGCGGCGCGCCCGCGGATCACCTCGGTGCGGCGGAGCGTCGTGCGGATGGGAGTGGAGACGTGGGTCGGCTCCAGGCTCGACCCGGCCACCTCCGCGAGCATCGGCGTGAAGAGGAGCGCGTTCGTCTCCGAGACGAGCGCGACCTCCACGGTCCGGTCCGGGCCGAGGAGCCGCTCGAGCTCCCGCGCGACCCCGACGCCTGCGAAGCCGCCGCCCAGGATCACGACCCGGCGGCGCACGGGCTCCGGCGCCGGCGCGGGAATCGGCCGGCGCGTCTGAACGCGAGCACCGAAGGCGCCCGCGGCGCCGAGCACCGCCCCCGCGACGACCCACACGACGAGCGCAGGGAGGAGCGCGCGCATCTCCGCCGGCGTCCACTTCGGTCCGCGCCCCTCGGCGAGCGGGAGCAGCACGGCCTGGAACGCGGCCCAGGCGGCGATCCCGAGCGCGGCTCCGCCCGCCGCCCCGTCGGCGATCGCCGGCGGCTCGCGGCGCGTCGCCGGGGCGCCGGGCTGACCGCAGAAGATGCAGGCCACGTCGGGTGCGTGGTCGAGCTTCGCGCAGCCGCGCACACGCGCGCCGAGGAGCGAAGCGGCGGCGAGCATCCCGAGGGGAGGCGCGGTGAAGTAGATCCAGAGCGCGCCGAGGTCGCGCGCGGCCAGCGCAGACCCGAGCGACCGCGCCGGGTTCATGCTCATCCCGGAGAGCGGCGCCTCGAACGTGATGAACAGGAAGATGAGCGTCGCGGCGGCGGCGCCGCCGAGCCGCGCGTGGCGTGACGACGACACGAGCAAGACGGCGCTCATGAGCAGGAACGAGATCGCCGCCTCGGAGGCGAACGCCACCGCGGCGCCCGCCGGGCCCGGCCGCGTCACGACGAAGCTCACGTCGGCGTGCGCGAGCGGCGCGCCGAGCACCGCCCAAGCGGCGAGGACCCCCAGGATCGCGCCCGCGGACTGCCCGGCGACGTAGCCTGCCGCGTCCCGCGCCGCCACGCGCCCGAGCCGCAGGAACGTGAGCGTGACGGCCGGGTTCAGGTGCGCGCCCGAGCGCTTTCCCCACGGCGAGTAAACGAGCGCGAGCGCGGTCGCGGCCATCCCGGCGCCGAAGAGCGCGCGGCGCGCGAGGGGCGCGGGGATAGCCGCGCGTGCCGCGCCCTCGGGGTGCTCGAGCAGCACGCCGAGCGCGCAGGCGACGAACAGGAAGATCCCGAGCAGCGCCGCCTCCAGCGCGTACTCCGGGAGGTGCGCGGGCCAGCGAGCGGTCCGAGGGCGCATGGGTCACTCCCCGAGCTCGACCCGCCTCACGACGCGACCTCGCAGAAGACCTTGATCGCGTTCTTCGCGCCGCCATTCAGCTTCTCGAAGAGATCCCCGACCGACTCGAGCCCCTTTACCGGGTGCGTGAGGAGGGTCCCGAGCCAGCCCGGGTACGCCGACTCGCCGTGCGCCAGGTCCCGGACGCCCGCCTCGAAGTACTCTCGGCTCGCGTTCACGGTGCCGACCATCACCTTGTTCCCGAGCACGAAGTCGAGGTTCAGCCGGTCCGCGGGGATCTCGACCCTCCGGTCGCCGCCGGTGACGCTCGACAGGACGAGCACACCGTTCTTCCCCAGCGCCTGCATCGCCTCGAACACGAGCGGCGAGTACCCGGACGCCTCGAAGACGAGGTCGAACGGGCCCAGCTCGCGTCCGGCGTCGGCGACCGCGAGGTCGGAGGTGACGACGTACCGCGCCCCGATCCGCTCGAGGAGCGACGCGTTCAGCGTCGGCTTCGGCGTCTTCCCGAAGGTCGTGACCTCGATCCCGCGCAGCCGGAGGACGAGGCTCGCGAGGAGGCCGATGGTGCCGGCGCCGATCACCGCCGCGCGCCGCGGCCGCCAGACGCGGAGCCGCCGCTGGATCTCGTACGCCTGCGCGATGCCCTTCTCGACGACGGTCATCGGCTCGAGGAGCACGCCGACGGCGGCCACGCCGCGTGGCACCGGCACGATGTAGTCGGCGTGATCGACGTACTGCTCGGCGAGGAACCCGTGGAGCAGGTTGATGCCGCGCTCCCGGTACACGTCCTCCGTCGTCATGTCAGGCGTGCCGATGATGTCGTAGAGGCTCTTCCCCGGGCGGCGGACGGTCGCGACGACGTAGTCACCTGGCCGGAGCTCCGACACCGCGGGCCCGACCTCCGCCACCTGCCCGAAGCTCTCGTGGCCGATGACGAGGAAGTCGTCGCCCTCGGGCGCCGCGCCGTACTGCGCCTCGTTGATCTCCCGGTCGGTGCCGTCGACGCCGACGCGAAGGACGCGGACGCGCACGCCGCGCCCGCCCGGCACCGACTGGAGCGACGGCGGGGGCACGTCGGAGAGGTGGGCGCTGTTCGGCTTCCCGGGGACGACTGCGATGGCCTTCATGTGGGCTCCTGCGCTCCTGGTGTCGGCCGCGCGCCGATCCGTTACGGCGCCGCCTGCCGGAAGAGATCGGCGACGAGCCCGGTCCAGCCGGTCTGGTGCGAGGCGCCGATGCCGGCGCCGTCGTCGCCGTGGAAGTACTCGTGGAAGAGGAGGTGGTCCCGGAAGTGCGGATCCTCCTGGTACAGGCGCGTGCCGCCGAAGCATGGCCGCCGGCCGTCCGCGCCGCGCAGGAAGATGGAGGAGAGCCGCGCAGCCAGGTCGTCGGCCACCTCGGCGAGCGTGCGCAGCCGGCCGGAGCCAGTCGGGAGCTCCACCCGGAAGCTGTCCCCCAGGTACTCGTGGAACTTCCGGAGCGACTCGACGAGGAGGTAGTTGACCGGGAACCAGATGGGCCCGCGCCAGTTCGAGTTGCCGCCGAAGAGCGGCGACGACGACTCCGCGGGCTCGTACGGCACCCGGTGCACCACGCCGTCGACGGCGAGCTCGAACGGGCGCACGCGGTGAATCGCCGAGGTCGAGCGGATCCCATGCGGCGAGAGGAACTCCGCCTCGTCGAGCATCACCTTCAGGACCCGGCGCAGTCGCTCGGGGTCGACGACCGAGAAGAGCCGCCGCCCGCCCTTCCCCGGCGTCCGCATGCAGGCGACGCCGGCGGTGAGGTCCGACCGGTGGTCGATGAACCACTCGAGCCGGCGGAGGAACGACGGGAACCTCGAGAGCCGCCCCGGGTCGAAGCTCTGCACCGCGAAGAGCGGGATGAGCCCCACCAGCGAGCGGACGCGGAGCGGCATCCGGGAGCCGTTCGCGTGCAGGAGGTCGTAGTAGAGACCGTCCCGCTCGTCCCACAGCCCGAGATTGTTCATCGCTCGCGCGATGTGGACCCAGTGCTCCCAGAACTTCGACGCGACGTCCTCGTACTCGGGCTCCTCGCAAGCGAGCTCGAGCGCGATCGTGAGCAGGTTCAGGCAGTACATCGCCATCCAGCTCGTGCCGTCCGCCTGCTCGAGGTGGCCGCCCGTGGGGAGCGGCTGGGACCGATCGAAGACGCCGATGTTGTCGAGGCCGAGGAACCCGCCCTGGAACACGTTCTTCCCCTCGGCGTCCTTCCGGTTCACCCACCAGGTGAAGTTCAGGAGGAGCTTGTGGAAGACGCGCTTCAGGAACACGCGGTCGCCCTCCCCGCGACGCTCGCGCTCGAGCTCGTAGACCCGCCACGCCGCCCAGCCGAGGACCGGCGGGTTCACGTCGCCGAACGACCACTCGTACGCGGGGACCTGGCCGTTCGGGTGCATGTACCACTCGCGCAGGAGCAGGATGAGCTGGTCCTTCGCGAACTCGGGATCGACCAGGGCGAGCGGGAGGCAGTGGAACGCGAGGTCCCACGACGCGTACCAGGGGTACTCCCACTTGTCGGGCATCGAGAGGATGTCGGCGTTGAAGAGGTGCGGCCAGTCCACGTTCCGGCCGCGCTTGCGCGCAGCGGGCGGCGCGGGCTGCTTCGGGTCGCCCTCCAGCCAGTCGCGGACGACGTAGTGGTAGAACTGCTTCGACCAGAGCATCCCGGCGAAGGCCTGACGCATCACGCCGCGCGCGTCGTCGGAGAGGGAGCACGGGATCACCGCGTCGTAGAACTCGTCGGCCTCATGGCGCCGCGCGGCGATGACCTGGTCGAAGTCGGCGCCGAGCGGCGTCCCGTCCGCCACCGGCGCGCGGCGCAGCCGGAGCCGCACCTCGGCGGTGCCGCCCGCCGGGACCTCGAGCCGGTAGCGCGCGGCGCACTTCGTCCCGACGAGCGCCGGGTTCACGGCATCCTCGCGCCCGCGCACGACGTAATCGTGGAACGCGTCCTTCACGTACGGCGAGGCGTTCGGGACACCCCATAGCCGCTCGGCGTTCGTGTCGTTCTCGGTGAAGAGGAGCTCCGGCGTCCCCTCGGCGTGGAGCGTCCACTCGCCGGCGGTCGCGTGCCTCGCGCACACCGTGCGCGCGCCGCGCGGTCCCGGCGCGGCGCGCAGCGAGGGCCGCGGGGTCTCGTCGTTCCAGCTCCAGGTGTTCCGGAACCAGAGCGTCGGCAAGAGGTCGAGCACGGCGGCGGCGGGGCCGCGGTTCACGACCTCGATCCGCACGAGCACGTCGTCGGGGTCGGCCTTCGCGTAGTCGACGAGCACGTCGAAGTAGCGTCCGGCGTCGAAGACGCCGGTCTCGACCAGCTCGTACTCCGGCGCGTCGCGGCCGCGCCGGCGGCTCTCCTCCACGAGGCGCGCGTACGGGAACGCGGCTTGCGGGTACTTGTAGAGCATGCGCATCCAGGAGTGGGTCGGGGTCGAGTCGAGGTAGTGGTAGACCTCCTTCACGTCCTCGCCGTGGTTCCCCTCGCTGCCGGTGAGGCCGAAGAGCCGCTCCTTCAGGATCGGGTCCTCGCCGTTCCAGAGCGCCAGCGCGAAGCAGAGGATCTGGTGCCGGTCGCTGATGCCCGCGATGCCGTCCTCGTTCCAGCGGTAGGCGCGGGAGCGCGCCTGATCGTGCGTGAGGTGGCCCCACGCGTCGCCGTGCTCGCTGTAGTCCTCGCGGACCGTTCCCCAGGCGCGCTCGGAGACGTACGGGCCCCAGCGCCGCCAATGGGCGCGCCGCGCGCGGGCTTCCTCGAGGCGGCGGTCCTCCGCGGTCTGCGCGGCACGCGCGGCGTCCAGGCGGCGGGGGGCGGTCGTCTTCGGCATCGTGGTCATCGGCTTCCTCGGGCGGTGCATACGCAGCGCATGTCGTACGGTTCCGGTGTGGGGGAGTCGGCCCGGCGTTTCGCGCAGGCCTTCAGCGGGGCGGGCGAGAGGCGAGCTGCAGGACGTGGCCGTCCGGGTCGCGCGACCGCAGGGCGCGGCGGAGCTCGAGGCCCGCGTCCGGCAGCTGCACCGCCCCAGGGGAGACGAAGGCAGAGCCCGCCGCGCGCAGCACGGGAGCCGCCGCCTCGACGTCGTAGACCGAGAACGTCGTATGCCAGTGGACGAGATCGTTTCCGCGCTCGTCGTTCGGGAACGGTCGCCCGTCGCGCGGCGCGAGGTACTCGAGGAGCTCCACCCCGGGGCCCGTGACGGCGCGGAGCGTCGTGATCCGCAGGTGCGCGCCGGAGACGGCGTTCAGGTGCTCCTGCTCGGAGCCCCAGTTCTCGCTGGTTCCGGCGATGCGCAGACCGAGCACGTCGCGGTACAGCCGCAGGCTCACGTCGGTGTCGGCGACCACGATCGCGGTGTGGTCGATCCCGAGGAAGAGCTGCCCGGGCGCGGCGCGCTGCCAGCGGGGATCCCCCTTGCCTTCGGGGAACTGGATCGCCTCCAGCACGTGCCGGTCGGGATCCTCGAAGTAGAACGCGCGGATCCCGCCGGCGTCCGGGTTCCAGTCGGGGAGGCGCTGCGGTCCGGTGGAGGCGTGCTCGACCCGCGCCGCGCGGAGCTTCGCGTACGCGGCGTCCACGTCGGAGACGACGATCGCGACGTGCTGGAACCAGCGATCGTTGGAGCGCGCGTCGGCGGGCGGGGGCCGCCCCGTGGGTGCGAGGTATTGCGTGGCCTCCAGGCACTCGCCGCCGAGACGCAGGCGCGCGGTGCGCGTCCTCGCGCCGAAGACGCCGGTGAGCTCCTCCGACGGAGCGCCCGCGGCCTCGTGCTCGGCCTCGAGACGGAACCCGAGGACCTCCCTGTAGAACGCGACCGACCGCTCGAGATCGGCGACCGTGAGCCCGATGCAGCCGACGGCCACCACGAGCGGCGCGGGGCGCCTGGCCGCGGAGACGGCGACCGGCGTGCGTTGCACCTTGAGGGGCGAGGCGGCGCACGTCGCGAGCAGCGCGACCGCCGAGAGTGCGAGCGCGCCGAGGACGCGGCGCAGTTGCCCGGAGAACGTGTTCGAGGGCTGCATGGTGGTGAGGTGCTGCCTCAATCGCGGTTCGTTACACGCCCGCCGCGCGGAGGTCGCCGCGCCGCCACGACTCGAGGTGGCCGGCTTCCAGCGTCGGGTCGGCGTCGCCGCGGAAGAAGCTGTGGGACTCGAGGCTGCCGCGGACGCCCACCGCGGACGCCGCCTGGCCCCGGTCGAGGAACCTGCCGCGCGCGTCGACGAAGCCCGCCTCCCAGACGTCGAGGTCGGCGTCGAACGCGCCGGGGAGCCGGAGGATGTCGTGGAAGGCGCCGGTCTCCACCACCTCCCCGGTCTCCACGCTCCGGAACGCCGCCACCCGGATGACCACCGCTTCACGGGTCTCGCTCGTCATGTGCCGCTCCCTCCGCCGTGGCGAGGCGTCCTCGCCGTTCGGCGTCGTGGTGTCCGGGAGGGCGCGGGCCGTTACCGCGGCGCCGCGGTGTAACGCTCTGCCGGGAAGGCCACACGTCAGCGTGCTCGTGGGCGATGGCCCCGGCACACAACGACCTGGAGAATCAGATGAGTCAGCGAATCGAAGCCCGCCTCACCGACGCCCGCATCGCGACGATCGAGACCGTCGGCACCTCCATCCTGCGCTACGGAGTCGCCTTCCTGCTGCTCGCGATCGGCGCGCTCAAGTTCTTCGCGTTCGAGGCGAAGGCGATCCAGCCGCTCGTCTCGCACAGCCCCTTCATGAGCTGGCTCTACGCGGTGCTCAGCGTGCAGGGCGTCTCGAACCTCATCGGCACGGCGGAGATCGCCACCGGGCTCCTCATCGTCACGCGGCGCATCTCCCCGACGCTCTCTGCCATCGGCAGCGGGATCGGCGTCGTGATCTTCTCGACCACGCTCTCGTTCCTGTTCACCACGCCTGGCGGCCTCTCCCCGCAGGGACCGGCGTTCGGCTTCCTCGTGAAGGACCTCGTGCTGCTCGGCGCGTCGGTCTACACGGCCGGCGAGGCGCTCCGCGCCGCCCGCGCCCACGCCGCCGCTGCCGCCCCCAGCCTCACTGGTCTCGCCAAGCCCGCGATCTGATCCACGGGGCGTGCCGCCCCGCCCCACGAGCAAAGCTCGAGGGGCCCCACCCCTGCTGCGCTGGAGCCGGCCGCGCTTCGGCTATGCCTCGCGCGGCATCCAGCGGGCGCTGCTTCGCAGCGCTGATCGAGAAATCCGGGCCGGCCCGTCTCGCGCGCTGCGCGAGGCGACGCCGGCCCGGGCCTTTCTCCGCGAGCCGCAGCGGCGTGTAACGGTTCGCGCGCTGCGCCCCACTCCAACGCCGTGAGGACCACGGACATGACCGACCACACCGACCACTACGACGTCATCATCATCGGCAGCGGCGCCGGCGGGGGCACGCTCGCGTACCGGCTCGCTCCCTCCGGGAAGCGGATCCTGCTGCTCGAGCGGGGCGGCTGGCTGCCGCGGGAGAAGGCGAACTGGGATTCGCGGATGGTGAACCTCGAGGGCCGCTACCAGGCGAAGGAGACCTGGAAGGACGCCGGCGGCGAGGAGCTCCACCCGCACACGAACTACTGGGTCGGCGGCAACACCAAGATGTACGGCGCCGCGCTGTTCCGGCTGCGCAGGGAGGACTTCGGCGAGCTGCGCCACCACGGCGGCGTCTCGCCCGCGTGGCCGATCTCGTACGAGGACCTCGAGCCCTACTACGGCGAGGCGGAGCGGCTCTATCGCGTGCACGGCGCCCGCCGTGAGGACCCGACGGAGCCGCCGGCGAGCACGCCCTTCCCTCACCCGCCGGTGAGTCACGAGCCCCGGATCGCCCAGCTCGCGGAGGACTTCGCGGGCCTCGGGCTCCGGCCGTTCCACACGCCGCTCGGCATCATGCTCGACGAGCGCTCCCCGCACGAGAGCCGCTGCGTCCGCTGCAACACGTGCGACGGCTACCCGTGCCTCGTACGCGCGAAGGCGGACGCGCAGGTCGTCGCGGTCGAGCCCGCGCTCCGTCACCCGAACGTCACGCTCCTCACCGGCGCCCGGGTCACGCGGCTCGAGACGGGCGCGTCCGGGCGCGAGATCGAGCGCGTGCTCGTGGAGCGCGACGGGAACCAGGAGGCGTACTCGGGCGCCGTCGTCGTCGTCTCGGCGGGCGCCATCAACTCGGCCGCGCTCCTGCTCCGGTCGGCGAGCGATCGCCACCCGCGCGGCCTCGCAAACCGATCCGGTGTCGTCGGCCGCCACTACATGGGCCACGTCAACTCGGTGATGATGGCGATCTCGCGCTGCCCGAACCCCACGGTGTTCCAGAAGTCGCTCTCCGTGAACGACTTCTACTTCGGCGCCGAGGACTTCCCTCACCCGATGGGACACATCTCGTTCGTCGGGAAGCTCGACCGCGAGGCGCTGCGCGGCGGCGCGCCGCCGGTCGTACCGGGGTTCTCGCTCGAGATCATGGCGAGCCACTCGCTCGACTTCTGGCTCACGACCGAGGATCTCCCCGACCCCGAGAACCGCGTCACGCTCGACCGCGATGGGAACGTCGTCCTCTCTTACCGGCCGAACACC
>Ga0306924_10008587_pt1 | contig 10310 bp, 8 predicted proteins | sample sta12Can44000111_FD_203756 | JGI IMG/M metagenome (GOLD analysis project Ga0306924, IMG submission 203756) | Lab enrichment of tropical soil microbial communities from Luquillo Experimental Forest, Puerto Rico - statanox.12C.anox.44.000.111 (v2)... | ecosystem: Environmental > Terrestrial > Soil...
ATCCGGTTCCCTTCACGTCCGGCAGCACGACGACGGGCAGTGCGGTCGAGGGCAGGGGCGCGCCGTTCGAGTTCTGCGTCACGACGGACGAGCCCGACTCGCTCACGGTGGCGCCGGGGAAACTCGCGTGCGCATCCGTGGCGGCCACGGCGATCACCGCATCGGCCGAAGCCGGGTCACCGAGAATATAAGGAGCCGGGCCGGCATTACCCGCGGCCGCCACGACGATGATGCCCGCCTTGGCGGCATTGTCGGAGGCCAGGGCGTCGGCAGTGTCGGCCGGGCCGTAATCCGCACCGAGCGACATGCTGATCACGTCCATGTCGTTCTGCACCGCCCAATCAATGGCCTCGGTCACGACGTTGGAGGAGCCGGCGCAGCCGAACACGCGCAGCGCGTACAGGTCCGCCTTGGGAGCGACGCCCGGGCCGATGGTGAAATTGCCCGGGTTGGCGTAGATCGAGCTGTCGTACGGACCGCGGTAGGTGTTACCGGCCGCGGTCACGCCAAAACCGGCCGCCGTGCCCGCCACGTGGCTGCCGTGCCCGAAGCAGTCGAGCGGATTCGGATCCGGCATCGGCGTGCTGCCGGCGACGTTGGCGTTATAAGCGTCGCCGACGAAGTCGTAACCGCCTTTCACCTTCGGCGCGTTCGGACCGAACAGGGTGGGATCGGCCGGCGCCGTGTCGGTGGCCTGCGCGGCCGCGAACGCCGCCTTGGTGCCCGGGCCGCCGAAGTTGGCGTGCGTGTAGTCGATCCCGGTGTCGATGATCGCGATCTTGATGTGATCGCCGCGGAAGTGATGGTCGCCGCTCCACACCGCCGGCGCGCCGATATACGGCACGCTCACCACGTTGTTGACGTGAAACCTGCCGACCGGCAGCACCTTCACCACGCCCGGCAGGGCCGCGAGCGCGGCGATCTCGCTGGGATGAATGTTGATCTTCACGCCGTTGAGTGCGCTGTGGAATTTCGTCAGCACCTTGCCGCCGTGTGCCTCGATTGCGGGGCGGATCGACTCGTGCTGCGCGGCGACGCGTTGCTCGATATTGGCGCGCTCGCTCAGGCTGATGGAGTGGGTCGCGCTCCTCGCGCGCGCCGTGGCGATCGAATCCTCCGACATCACCACGACGACCTGGACGTTACGCGAGGCCTGGAGCGCCGCCACGTGTGAGGTGTCGACCTTGGCCGTGCCTTGATAAGTGCGGAAGCGCTGCGCCTGTGCGAATGCCGGATCGCAGGCACACACCAGGTATACCCCGGCGGCCAGCACGGCGGCTGGGAAACGAATGATCGACATGACATCCCTCCACTTTGGCGAGCCGTCAGCGCCCCTTGGGCGGTGTCGTTCTGCGCGCGACGGCTGATCTTGTAATTACTCGCGAGGACTATACGACACATAACGCATCGCACGAAACTGCAATGCGTCGTTCCCGAGCCGCGGAAGACCCACAGTGGTGCGGGCGACGGGGCTGGGCGTGCCCCCCTGGGTCATAGCCGGAAAGATTATGGAAAATGGGCGGGCGTCCCCAACGGGGCGCCTGCGTCAGCCGAAGTTGATCTTGGCTTCGAGGTTGGCGCGCGAGTCGGCGTTGGCGAGCGCTTCCTCGAGCCCGATGCTGCCGCGCTTGTAGAGCTCGTGGAGCGAGGTGTCGAAGCTCTGGATGCTCTTGTCGCTGGAGGCGTTGATGGCCTCCTTGATCGAGACCACGTCGCCTTTCTTGATGAGGGTGGCGATGTGCGGCGTGTTGATCATGATCTCCACCGCAGGGACGCGGCGGTTGTCGCGGCCCATCACCAGGCGCTGCGCCATGATCGCGCGCAAATACTGCGACAGGTCGAGGAAGATCTGGTTGTGCTGCTCGCGCGGGAACATGTTGATGATCCGGTCGAGGGACTCGGCACAGTTGTTGGCGTGCAGCGTGGCGAGCACCAGGTGGCCGGTGCCGGCCAGGTTGATGGCTGCCTCCATGCCCTCCTGGTCGCGAATCTCGCCGATCAGGATGACATCCGGCGCCGCGCGCACCACCCCGCGCAGCGCGCGCGAATAGCTCTTGGTGTCGAGGCCCACTTCGCGCTGGTTGACGATCGAGCGCTTGTTGGTATGCAGGAACTCGATCGGGTCCTCGATGGTGACGATGTGATCGGAGGCGTTCTCGTTCCTGTAATTGATCATCGCCGCGAGCGTGGTCGACTTGCCCGAGCCGGTGGCACCCACCGTGAGCAGCAGGCCGCGCCTGAGCAGCGTCAGCTCGCTCACCACCTGTGGCAGGCCGAGGGCGTCGATGCGCGGCATGTCGGCGGTGATGTAGCGCATCACCATCGCGGGGAAGCCGCGCTGCATGAACACGTTGACGCGGAAGCGGCCGAGACCAGGCTCGGAGACCGCGAAGTCGAGCTCCCACTCGTTGACGAAATGGTCGCGCTGCTCGGGCGACATCAGCGCGAAGGCGGTCTGGCGCACCGTCTCGGGGCTCAGCACCTGCTTGTTGACCGGCAGGATCTGGCCCTCGATCTTGATCTTGATGGGCGCGTTGGAGGTGAAGAACAGGTCTGAGGCCTTCTTCTCCACCATCAGCTTGAACAGCGGCTTGGTGTTCAGCGTCGGATGACGCGCGCTCACCGCCGCGGCTACTGCCTCACCGAGCAGCGCCTGACCCGGACCCGTGGTCTCGAGCTCCGCGCGTCCCTTCATCTCCTCTGCAGCCGGCTTCACAGAGTGCGGCCTTGCTCTTCCTCGACTATCTTCAGCGATCCACCGTCGTCGATGTTCTTGGCCTCACGCTTGCTGTCGAGCTTGATGCGCAGCCGCAGCTCGTTCTTCGAGTCGGCGTTGCGCAACGCGTCCTCGTAGGAGATGAAGCCGGTCTCGTACAGCTCGAACAGCGCCTGGTCGAAGGTCTTCATGCCGAGACGCGTCGAGCGCGACATGACCTCCTTGATCTTCGCTACTTCGCCCTTGAAGATCAGGTCCTGGATGAGCGGCGAGTGGAGCATGACTTCCATCGCCGCGATGCGCCCGGCGCCGGATTCGCGCGGGATGAGCCGCTGCGAGATCATGGCGCGGATGTTCAGCGACAGGTCCATGAGCAGCTGATCGCGGCGCTCGTCCGGGAAGAAATTGATGATGCGGTCGAGCGCCTGGTTGGCGCTGTTGGCGTGCAGCGTCGCGAGCACCAGGTGACCGGTCTCGGAGAACTGGATGCCGTACTCCATGGTGTCGCGGTCGCGGATCTCGCCGATCAATATCACATCGGGCGCCTGGCGCAGGGTGTTCTTGAGCGCTGCGGCCCAGGTGTCGGTGTCCACGCCCACCTCACGGTGAGTGATGACGCAGCCCTTGTGGGTGTGCACGTACTCGACCGGGTCCTCGATGGTGACGATGTGGCCGCGGGTCTTCTCGTTGCGGTAGCCGACCATCGCGGCGAGGGTGGTGGACTTACCCGAGCCCGTGCCGCCGACGATGATCACGAGTCCGCGCTTCGACAGCACCACTTCCTTGAGGATCGGCGGCAGGTCGAGCTCCTCGAAGGTCGGGATCTTGGCGTTGATGAGGCGGATGACGCAGCCGATGGCCGCCTGCTGCACGAAGGCGCTGACGCGAAAGCGACCGATGCCGGGTGGCGCAATGGCGAAGTTGCACTCCTTGGTGGCATCGAATTCCTTGGTCTGGCGGTCGTTCATGATGGCGCGCACCAGGGTCGCGGACTGCTCGGCGGTGAGCGCGCGCTCGGATTGCGGACGGATCTCGCCATCGATCTTGATAGCCGGCGGGAAGCCGGCGGTGATGAACAGGTCCGACGCCTTCTTCTCGGTGACCCGCCGCAGCAGGTCCTGCATCAGCTTGATGGCCTGGTCACGGTCCATGGTGCTGCCCTTGTACCCCTTGTCGGTTGATTGCGGCGCGCCGGCGCGTCACAGCGCGTCCTTGTTCTGCGCCTTGTAGCGCGCCTCTTCCTTGCTGACCTGGCCCTTGGTCATCAGCTCCGTGAGGCACTGGTCGAGGGTCTGCATGCCCTGTGCGCCGCCGGTCTGGATGGCGGAATACATCTGCGCGATCTTGCCCTCGCGGATGAGGTTCCGGATCGCCGGCGTGCCGATCATGATCTCGTGGGCGGCGATACGGCCGCCACCGTTCTTCTTCAGCAGCGTCTGCGAGATCACGGCGCGCAGCGACTCCGACAGCATCGAGCGCACCATGTCCTTCTCTTCGCCCGGGAACACATCGACGATGCGGTCGATGGTCTTGGCGGCCGAGGAGGTGTGCAGCGTGCCGAACACCAGGTGGCCGGTCTCGGCGGCGGTGAGCGCCAGGCGGATGGTCTCGAGGTCGCGCATTTCGCCGACCAGAATGACATCGGGGTCCTCGCGCAGCGCCGAACGCAGCGCCTCCGAGAAACCGAGCGTATCGCGGTGCACCTCGCGCTGATTGACCAGGCAGCGCTTGGACTCGTGCACGAACTCGATCGGATCCTCGATGGTGATGATGTGGTCGGGGCGGTTGTCGTTGCAGTGATTGACCATGCCGGCGAGCGTGGTCGACTTGCCGGAGCCGGTCGGCCCCGTCACCAGCACCAGGCCGCGCGGCAGCATACACAGGTCGCGGAAGATCTTCGGCGCGTTCAGGTCATCCAGCGAGAGAATGGTGGAGGGGATGTTGCGGAACACCGCCCCCGCGCCGCGGTTCTGGTTGAACGCATTGACACGAAAGCGCGCCAGCTTCGGAATCTCGAAGGAGAAGTCGGTCTCGAAGAATTCCTCGTAGGCCTTGCGCTGCTTGTCGTTCATGATGTCGTACACCATGGAGTGCACTTCCTTGTGCGACAGCGGCGGCATATTGATGCGCTTCATGTCGCCGTCGACCCGGATCATCGGTGGCACCCCCGAGGACAGGTGCAGGTCCGAGGCATTGTTCTTCACGGCGAATGCCAGGAGTTGCGCGATATCGACGGCCATTGAGACTCCGAACTTAGGTCCGCAAGGGGCAGGAAGAGCGAGTAGCCAAGCCTGCGCCCCAAGCGCTCGGGCAGTATAGCGAAGGGGTCACACGTCCAATATGTTAATGGATTCGCAGAATTTGCCCGCGGTGCTGCACGAGGTGCGCGAACGCATGGCGCGGGCCGCGACCGCCGCCGGCCGTAGTGCGCAGTCGGTCACACTCCTTGCGGTCGGCAAGGCGCAACCGGCGGAGCTGCTCGCCGCCGCGGCCGACTGCGGTGTCACCGATTTCGGTGAGAGCTACCTGCAGGAGGCGCTGGCGAAGATCGCGGCGCTGCGAAGCCGCGCGCTCACCTGGCACTTCATCGGCCGCATCCAGGCCAACAAGACGCGGCCGATCGCGGAATCGTTCTCCTGGGTACATGCGCTCGACCGCGTGAAGGTGGCCGAGCGGCTCGCGGCGCAGCGCCCGCTCGAGGCGCCGCCACTGAATGTGTGCCTGGAGGTGAACATCGCCGGGGAACCCAGCAAGGGGGGCATCATGCCGGCGGAGGTGCCGGACCTCGCCGCCCACGTCGCGCGTTTGCCGCCTCTCACCCTGCGCGGCCTGATGTGCATTCCCCCGGAGGAGGGCGAGCCGGCGCGCCAGCGCGCCTGGTTCGCACGGCTGCGCGGCCTGAGGGACGATCTCAACGCCGCCGGCTACTCCCTCGACACACTCTCGATGGGGATGAGCGCCGATTTCGAGGCCGCCATCCAGGAAGGCGCGACCATCGTGCGGCTCGGCACGGTCCTGTTTGGTGCGCGACCGCGGTAGCCTACAATCGCAGAACTCATGACCAACAGGCGCTTGTGCATTCTCGGAGCCGGCAACATGGGACGCGCGCTCATCGGCGGACTGTTGCGCGGAGGATGGCGCGCCGAGCAGCTGAGCGTGGCAGAGAGCCAGCCGGCCGCCCGCGAGGCGCTGGCGCGCGACTTCGGCATCAGTGCCGCCGGCGACAATGCGGCCGCGGTCGCCGGCGCCCCGATCGTCGTGCTGGCGGTGAAGCCGCAGGATGCGGCCGCGGTGTTACAGCCGCTCGGCGCCGCGCTGGCGGCCGGGCGGTCGCTGCTGATCTCGGTGGCAGCGGGTGTGCGCTGTGCTGCGCTCGAGTCCTGGTGCGGTGCCGGCGTACCGGTCATGCGCGCCATGCCCAACCGGCCGGCCCGCGTCGGCGCGGCGGCGACCGGCCTGTTCGCCGCGCCGGCGGTCAGCCCCGAGCAGCGCGTTGCGGCCGAGCGGGTTTTGCAGGCGCTGGGCGAGGTCTTCTGGGTGCCGACCGAAGAGCTGCTCGATGTGGTCACCGCGCTTTCCGGCAGCGGACCGGCGTACTTCTTCCTGCTCGCTGAGCTCATGGCCGAGGCGGGCGCCGAGCTCGGCCTCGAGAGGGCCGTGGCGCAACGGCTCGCGGCCGCAACGCTCTACGGCGCGGGGCTGCTCGCGCGCAGTGGCGACGTCGATCTCGCGCGACTGCGCGAGGAAGTGACCTCAGCGGGCGGCACCACCGAAGCTGCGCTCAGGGCTTTCGAGGCTGCGAACCTGCGCGCCACCGTGCGCGCGGCGCTCGTCGCGGCGACGCAGCGCGGTCGCGAGCTCGCCCGGCAGACGCTGCCATGATCGCCCTGCTGTTCATCGTGCGGGTGCTGCTGTCGCTGGCGCTGTTCGTCGTGCTGGCGCGGCTGCTCCTGCAGTGGACGCGGGCCGATTTCCGCAACCCCATCTGCCAGGCCGTGGTGCGCCTGACCAACCCGCTGGTGCTGCCGTTGCGCCGGGCGCTGCCACCGATCGGCAAGGTGGACACCGCATCCGTCGTCGCCCTGCTGCTCGTGGCCTCGGTAGAAGTGTTGATTCTCGGGGGCTTGCGCGGTGCGGCTTTCCCGGGGGCGCTGCCGTTTGCCGAGGAGGTGGTGCTCGAGATCACGCACATGCTGTTGCAGACCTACCTGTTCGCGATCTTTCTCTATGCGGTGCTGAGCCTGATCGCCCCCGGCGGCTACTCGCCGTTGCAGTCGGTGCTGACGAGTCTGTGCGAGCCGGTTCTGCGGCCGTTTCGCCGCCTGATTCCAGCGGTTGCCGGACTCGATCTCTCGCCGCTGTGGGCGATCATCGCCATCCAGGCGACGCTCCTGCTCCTGCCCTGAACCCGGGATCCGAGCGACGTCGCAATCTTTGCGCCGGCCAATCCCGCGCGCCGAAGTCGCGCGGCATGCGAGTGCGCTGCAATCGAGGCCGAGCCGCCGGCCGCGGCTTGGGCTGCGCCCGAATCGGGGCTGACGGAACACGCGCTTAGCGCGCACTTCGCAACGAGAATCGCAGTATTTTCAGCATATCAGGCAGCGCGGCAGCCGCGCGCCGGATGCTCCGGCGTCGGCCTGATGCAAGTCCCGTGCTGCGCGAAACCCTGAAAAAAAGGCACTTTCGCAACAGCCAAACACGAAAAAACCGCTTGCCAAAGGGCGCGCATGTGCTATTTTCCGCGCCGATTCTCATCGCGCGGCGGCACTCGCACCGCGCTTCACAAACATAAAATTCGAGGAGTAGCTCAATATGGCGAAAAAGGGTGGCGCACCGACGAAGTCGGAAGTCCTGGCAATCATCTGCAAAGACACGGGGCTCTCCCGCAAGCAAGTCTCGGGTGTATTCGATTCGCTGGCCGGCGTGATCAAGAAGAGCCTGAAGGGAAGCGGCCTGTTCACGCTGCCCGGTCTGCTGAAGATGAAGGTCGTCAAGAAGGCGGCGACCAAGGCCCGTGAGGGAGTCAATCCCTTCACCGGCGAGAAGATGATGTTCAAGGCGAAGCCCGCGAGCAAGAAGGTTCGCGTCATGCCGCTCAAGAGCCTGAAGGGCATGGTCAACCCATAAAGAGCCGGCTTTTCCGCAATCGCGGACAAAAGCCCGGCAGGGACAGCCTCCCTGCCGGGCTTTTTGCTGTCAGTGCGCCGCCGCCGCGCGCAGGAACTCGAGGACGGTGTCCCGCAGCTCGTTGATGCGGCCGTGAAAGAAGTGCCCCGCGCCCGGCAGCACCGTGAGCTGCGGGGCCGGCGTGAGTGTGCGCGCCCAGGCGATCACGGCTTCGGCCGGCACGACATCGTCGGCGTCGCCCTGCACGATCAGCCACGGATAGTCCGGCGTCGGCGCATCGCCGACCTCCAGCCGTGTGATGCCGGGTGCCACGGTGACGAGCCGCGTGGGGTGCGTGCTGGCGGCGGCGCGTATCGCGACCACGCCGCCGAAGGAAAACCCGGCGAGCCACAACACCGCCTGCGGCCAGCGCTCGCGCCCGTGGGCGATCACCGCCAGCGCATCGGCGACCTCGCCGGGGCCCTCAGCGTGACTGCCCTCGCTCGCTCCGACACCGCGAAAGTTGAAACGGATGGTGGGCGTGCCGAGCTCCTGGAACGCGCGCGCCAGTGTCCAGACCACCTTGTTGTCCATCGTGCCGCCGTAGAGCGGATGCGGATGGCAGATCACGCCGAAGGCGGCCGGCGTCGCGTCGAGCCGGGCGGGGGTCTCGAGGAGCGCCTCGACTGCGCCCGCAGGACCCGCCAGCCGCAGCCGCTCTGCCTGCGGGGGTTTCACGGCCGGAAGGACCTCAGGACGCGGCTCCCGGTGGGGCCGCGAGGCGCACCAGCAGGCGATTCAGCCGCTGCACGTAGTCGGCGGCATTGGCAAGCGGCGCGCCCTCGGCGAGCGCCGCCTGGTCGTACAGCAGCTGCGCGAGCTCCCGGAACTCGCCCGTCTCCGCGCGCCCCTCGAGGTACTTGACGAGCGGATGCCCGACGTTCACCTCGAGCTGCGGGCGTGACTCGGGAACCTTCTGCCCGGCGGCCGCGAGAATGCGCCGCATCGGCTCCGACAGGTCATGTTCTCCGCGCACCAGCACCGCCGGGGATTCCTTCAGGCGATCGCTGATGCGCACCTCGCTGACGCGCTCGCCGAGTGCGTCCTTGATGCGCTTCAGCAGCCCCTTGCTCTCCTTGAGCTCCTCATCGTGCTGCCTGCGGTCGGCGGCGCTCGTGAGACCCCCGAGCTCGAGGTCTCCGCGCGTCGCGTCCTTGAAGCGCTTGCCCTCGTAGTTCTCGATGTGCCCCATCACCCATTCGTCGATGCGGTCCGCGAGCAGCAGCACCTCGATGCCGCGCTCCTTCAGGCGCTCGATCGCAGGACTCGCGCGCGCCGCGGCGACACTCTCGGCGATGACGTAGTAGATGCGCTCCTGGCCCGGCTGCATGCGCGCGACATAATCCGCGAGGCTCACGGCCGGGACGTCGTCCTCCCGAGAGGTGCTGGCGAAGCGCAGCAACGGCAGGATCGCCGGCTGGTTGGCGTGGTCCTGCGCGATGCCTTCCTTCAGCACCGCGCCGAACTCCTTCCAGAAGGTGGCGTATTTCTCGGGCTCCTCCTTGGTGAGCCGCGTGAGCAGCTCCAGCACGCGCTTGGTGAGGCCGCCGCGGATGGCCTCGACCTCCGGGTCCTGCTGCAGGAGCTCGCGCGAGACATTCAGCGGCAGGTCGCTCGAATCCACCACGCCCTTGATGAACCGCAGGTACAGCGGCAGGAACTGCTCGGCGTCGTCCATGATGAAGACGCGCCGCACGTAGAGCCGCAGGCCGCGTGCCCCCTCGCGCTGCCACAGGTCGAAAGGCGCGCGCCCGGGCACGTACAGCAGGCTGATGTACTCACGCTTGCCCTCCACCTTGTTGTGGCTCCAGGCGAGCGGGTCAGTGAAATCGTGGGCGACGTACTGGTAGAACTGCCGGTACTCCTCGTCCGGAATCTCGGTGCGCGGCAGCGTCCACAGCGCCTTCGCCTGGTTGACTACCTCGTACTCGAGCGATGCCTCGCCCTCCTTGCGCATCCGTACCGGGAAGCCGATGTGGTCCGAGTAGCGGCGGATCAGTGCGCGCAGCCGCAACGGGTCGGCGAACTCGCGCGCGTCGGCTTTCAGGTGTAGCGTCACCGCGGTGCCGCGCGCGGGCAAGGTCACGCTCTCCACCGTGAACTCCCCGTCGGCCGCCGACTCCCAGCGCACACCGCTCGCAGCCGCTTCCCCGGCCTTGCGCGACTGCACCACGACGCGGTCGGCGACGATGAATGCGGAATAGAAGCCGACGCCGAACTGACCGATGAGCTGCGAGGCCTTGCGCTCATCGCCTGAAAGCCCGCGAAAGAACTCCGCAGTGCCCGAGCGGGCGATGGTGCCGAGATTGGCGATGGCCTCCTCGCGCGTCATGCCGATGCCGTTGTCGGTTACGGTCACCGTGCCGGCGACCGCGTCCGCGTCCACGCGGATGCCGAGCTCGGGGTCCTCGGCGAGCAGCGCGCTGTT
>Ga0306924_10008591_pt1 | contig 10309 bp, 8 predicted proteins | sample sta12Can44000111_FD_203756 | JGI IMG/M metagenome (GOLD analysis project Ga0306924, IMG submission 203756) | Lab enrichment of tropical soil microbial communities from Luquillo Experimental Forest, Puerto Rico - statanox.12C.anox.44.000.111 (v2)... | ecosystem: Environmental > Terrestrial > Soil...
TGGAAGAGACGCTGCGGAAAGTGATTCGCGAGGAGTTGCGGCAGGGTCGAAAATGCTAGGTAAAAATTTCGCTGTACTGAAAATAAAGGACTTAGCATTTTCATGACGTTTCGCGGGCCAAAGGCCCTAAATGACACGCCTGAAGGAAGGGCGCGTCTCAGGCCACCGCTCTCGAACTGTCCCACCAGATGAGATGCTGGAGCGCAGCCTCGCCAGCCGATGACCGCGAGAACAGCCAACCCGCTTCCTAACCGTACCCCTGGCCGGCATCTGGAGTTCTGACTTCGTGCTCTTTGAAGTCCGACGCGGTTTTCCCTGGGTGCTTGTTGGCCGAACCTCTCCGCTGCCCCAGCTGACATGTCAACAACATTCCCTGGACCATCTTCTGACCTTATCCTCTGGCCCTTCGTTCAGGTCCGAGCGGTTTCTCGCAGTCAACACATCCGGTGCTCGGAAGCCTCTTCTATATTTTGTAGGTGCCTTTTTTTCAATGACTTGACGGCTTCATTTGGGCCATAATGTGTCATGGGCCGTCGGTCTTCCGGGCGACGGTCTCGCTCCATGAAGCCGACGGTCAAACCCAGTGCCCCACCGAAGCTTTACAAATTGTCGCTCCTTTGCCTGGGCACCAAGGTGCGCGAAGCGCCCTGGAGTGCGGTGGATTGCTGCCCCTTCCCGTCAGGCCAGCTTGCTGGCCCTGCAGCATGGACCTCGCCTGTTCCCCGACATGGCCGACGTGGGCACGCGGAGGTCGTTCTGTTCGCGTCTCGGCAAGTGGGGCACACCACAAGGGGCCTACGAAGTTGTAGCCGTTGTTGCTCGGGGCTACGCTAGCGCGACCGCGCGTCCGTCAACCTGCATGGTGCTTGTCGAGCAGTCTCAGCAATTCGGGCCCGTCGATCAGATGAATTCGGGTTCGACAGCAAAATTCCTTGCACTCCGCCGAGAACCTGCCGCTCGTGATGAGCACCCCTCCGCTGAACTCCTGGGTGAGCAAACCGTTGAGCGCACGCGCGGGCTCAACGCCCACGGTGCCTTGCGGGTAGTGCTTGCACTGGATTATCAGGTTCTCGCGGTTGGCTTCTGTCAGCTTTCGCGCGCGGATATCAATGCCCCCGTCCTTGCTGAATCGCGTCACTTTGGTCAGATACCCCATCCGGCTGTAAAGCCGGGAGACCAAGTGCTCAAATTCTTGGGGCGTAACCTTCCCCAGATCGACATCCCTTGGGGCGCTGCCTACTGTCGTTTGTTTGACGCGGCTTTGTGGAGGACGCAGTCCGAAAAGCCCGAAGAGTTCGTCCTCTGTCAGCCTGAACTGCAGATCCTTATCCGTTAGGTCGTCGACCACCTCGCCAAAGAGACGCTTTTTCACCTCCTTCAAAGGACAGAGTACATTAGGCGACAGGCTGGCGAGTGGATAGTTCCGCCACGCCGGCCAGCGATCGGATTATAAACCGCTGGAGGCAGAATCCTCAAACCCCGGGATCTCATACCTCTCATTGCCCCACGCGTGTGCTTGTCTACCTGCAGTAGCTCGCCAAGGACGAGCCATTCCGTGAATCACCATTTGAGATTTCGGAGTCATCTCGCGGCGGGTGGCTGCTGGCGCGCTTCCTCGAGTCTACATGGGCAGGGTGAGGTTCCTAGGAAGCCCTCAAACCCGGGGACCTTCCGTCCCGGTAAATCAATCCAAGCAAAGCGAGCCCTTAAATCCCAAAGACCTTGAGGGCGGCTACACGCTCAAAATCCTTGTCACTAGTAGCCAATGCGGCTTTCCTGGCGTGGCAGAGGGCGGCGGCGAAGCAGTCCGCGTAGGGAAGATTGTGCTGCGCCTTGAGACTCGCCGCCAGCTTCGTTAGCTCCGGGTCAGCCTCGACCACCACCACAGGAAGCTGGGCGATGTCCTGAAGCTTTCCCTCTGCGGCGCTCTTCCCGTGCGCTCGCCAGACCGAGTAATAGACCTCGCCCCAGCTCACCACGGACATTAGCAGCGGCCGTTTAGCCCCTGCGGCCTTCACCAAAAGTTCTTGGACCTTGTCCGCGCCCGGGCGATCCTCGAAGAACGTCATCAGGGCACTAGCGTCGAGTACATAGCGGTCCATGGCGGGTTTCTCGGAACCGGGTCAGCGAGGCACAGCACAAGCGAGAGTCCGCGAATCACTCCTCTCGACCCCCGGGCGGCGGCGGAGAAATAAACCGCGCGGCTCTGCCGCCTGCTGTGCGGAAGGGCTCAGCCCCTTCCGGACCTTCAGGCTTAGGATTAAACTCTTTGGCTTCAGCCACTTGCCGGAAAGCCGCAGGCTTTCCGCACAGCAAGCGGCGGAGCCGCACGGGCCAGTGGCGAGCGATTTTTTCACACCTGCTCTGTCCGACCTCATCGCGGCGTGCCTTGCTTAGCGGCTCCTGAAAGGTCCCGCTCACGTTTGCGCGCCTCGAGCAGGATGGCGAGTGCCGACGGCTCCTTCTTCAGTGACCCGCGTAGTCCGCGGATGAACTCGGGTGTGACCGGCTGCATGATTATACGGCCCCCATCCTCAAGGAAGGTCACTGTTGTTCCCTTTTTGATTCCGAACCGCCTGCGCAGCCGGGCCGGGATCACCAGTTGTCCCTTCGTGGTCACGACGCTCACTTGGATCCTCACGGCTCCAACCTCCACCATCTATCCTACTCACCAGCGAGTTGTATGTCAAAATAATTTTGACTTACTAGACTAGATGATCGAGGTCGGATACAGCCTATGCCGTCCGACCGTTCGTCGGCTGACGGATCCAGCAGGGTTCGGTGCGAACCCGGGCTGTCGCTGCCCTCACCCACGACTCCGTGGTCCCCCCTCTCCCGTTCGGAGAGGGCTGAAAATAGGGAGGTTCTTTAAGGAAGGAGATCTTCTCTTTGCTCGGTCTGATCTGCCCAGGTGGCAGGTCCCAGGGTTCAGGGTTTCTGCGCCTTCGAGGTACACAAGTTGCCCAGCGACAAGGTCGCCGCAGCCTACTCCGATCTCAGCGCCACGAGCAGCGGGGACTGCAAGGCCGCGGCGGTAGCGGTGAGCGATGCTGCCGTCCCGGTGACAAGGACCGCAGCCAGTAGTAGGCCCAGGGACGCGACCGGCAAGCGGCCGCCGCGCAACGAAACCTCAGGGGCGATGGCGACGAGCGCGCACACCGTACCCGTCGCCAGGCCGAGCAGTAGCAGAAGCAAGTTCTCGGCTAGTACCATCGCGGTCAGGTGGTGGAAGCGGTATCCTACAGCGCGCAGGAGCGCTAACTCGCGCCGCCGTTCCAATACGTTCCGTAACAGGATAGCCGCGAGTCCCACCGTGCCGAGCACCAGGCCCAGCGCGCCCAGACTACGAAAGGTAGAAAGGTAGGTATTCTCCACCTTGTGGAATCCTGCCAAGCGCTCTTCGGTGCGCTGGACGTCGAATCCGTAGTCGGAGAGTGCATTCTCCAGCACTCCCGTGACCTCCTGCGCTCTCGCTGGGGAGACGCTGAGGAGGAAGAACCGGAAACCCTGAACGTCCGGAAACAAGCGCAGGAAATTGGCTTCAGAGATCAGCAGTTCACCCTGAAACAGGCTGTCTTCGAGCGCCGCGACAATCCGGAACTTTGTCTTGTCCAGCACAAACACCTCGCCGAGCTTGAGGTGCAGCACATAGGTGATCGAATTGGCATCGGCGATAACAGGAATGGCGCCGTCGGCCGGGTTCGATTCGAGTAGGCGCCAGGGATTCGTCGTCTGTGCCTCCGCATCCCGGAATCGAAAGCGAGCAGTGCGAACAAAGGATGCGGGAGCCGCCAGAATTCTTGGATTGCGCGGCTGGTAGAGATTTAGACAACTGGTGTCGTCTCCGGGCCGCAACCGGAAGGAGACGAACTCGACTCCCTCGAGCGGCGGGATGTTCAGAGCGTCACGGCCTTCGGCGGTGTTGGGGTCGTGGATCACCGGCAGGACTGACTCGGCCATCAATGGGAAGCCGCCGCTGCCCGCCGACGAACCATGGCGGCGAAAAGTATCGAGCGAGACGATGAGAAACGTCGCCGACGCGATTAACGCGACGCAGAGAATGCTCCGGCCGGGGCGATAAGTAGCACTCCGCAAACCGAGACTGATTTGGCCTCGAACGGAGTCGAATGCACGAGACCGGAGCCATTTAGATTCGAACGAGAGGCAAGCGATCAGCAACAGGGTGCCCGCACCGAAGAAGCCAGCGGTGTGGTCTAGCTTGCGCAAGACCGCGGCCGCCAGCAACCCAAGGGCAATGGCTCCGGCTATGGTCCCGATGAGCAACAATCGTCGTCCCGGCTTGCGCCCGTGTTCGCCCATCAAGAGACCCCGCGGCGTCACTGGCTGGAGGCCGCGAAGGGTCCACGCAATCGAGCCCAGGCCGATGACGATTCCGGCCGCCGCGCCTTTGGCCAGCGGTGCGCTCGAGGCGTGGAGCGAAAGCAGCCTCGTGTTCACGGCGTCGACCCACCAGCTCCGCAGTCCAAGCATCATGAGCTCGCCATAGCCGAGCGCGCCTGCGATCCCGACAAGGGCTCCGGTTGCCGCCAGGGCTGCGCCTTCAAGCAAGAATAGAGTCCGAATCTTTGAGATGGAAAAGCCGAGTGCGCGGAGCACGCCGATCTCGCGGAGGCGCTGTTCCACTCCCAACTTGAAGAACAGCCCTGTTAGCAAGAGCGCCGAAACCATCAGGAAGAAGCTGAAATACACGAAGTACTCGCCAAAATCCGCGGCCCCCTGCGCCGCCTCGAGGCCTTGCGCTTTCACGGCAAGGACTGTCAGACCCATTTTGGTGGGCTCCAGTTCCTCTCGCAAAGCGCTGGCATAGGCGTCTGAGGGCGGAAAGATGCGGATCGACGTCAGGCTGCCGAAGCGCGTCCCCCAAAGGTCGCGGCCCCTGCTGAGCGCAACGAAAGCCTTGGGCGTCGTGCGGTATTGCTTCCAATACTGTTCGTCGACCGGCCGGACACGGCCGAGGTCGAGGGGAAACGGCGGATCCCAATTATGCAAGCTCTCCGACTGCGTGATCCCCGGATACCTCGGCGCCAGGTCGCGGTCCGCCGTCGCGTCATCGAGTGGCACCACCCTTGCCAGCCGGAATCGTGCGGTCCGGGTGTACAGTCTTCCATCGGATTTCCAGACGTAGTAGTCGAGCGACACCGGGTCGCCCGGCTTAGCTCCCAGGTCGCGGGCAGCCCACTGGTTGAGTGTGATGCCGTCGGGTTCGGCCGGCGCGGGTGCGGAGTCGAGCGCCGTCACCACCGAGTACGGGATCTCGCGCCCGCGGGCACGAATGGTGTTGGCAAGATACGTCAGCACCGGTTCCACGCTAAGGCCCAATCGCTTCGCCGTAGCCGTTGCTCGTTCGGCCACCGCGTCGCTGATCAGGGTGCCGTCGCTTTCGAGCGAAAGGCATCGCTGCTTTTCCAGAACGCGCACCCGCAGGCCAAGGTCGTCCAGGGTGTAGCGGTCTCTCAAAATGCGGTCGATATCGCCCTCGGCCCGCGATGCGCTCCTTACCAGGATCGTATTGACCTTGCCCTGCTCACCCAGGTCCCTCTGTAGCTCGGCGAGCGAGACCAACACCGAGCGGATGTCGCCCTGCTGCGGCTTGAGCGAGAACTCGCGGAACACCGCACCACTTGCTGTGAGCCGGATAGACCTCCCAACGTCCTCCTTGCGGCCGTGCAGCGACTCGAGCGGAATCGCCGAGGGTTTCTCCACACGAATAAGGATAGAGTCGCCTGCGCTGTTGCCCAGTTCGCGTGTCAGTGCATCGCTCAACAAGATCCCGCGGCCGCCGGGCGCTTCGCCAGGCTCCGCCTGCCCCGTCCCGACGGGGTCTCGGGAGAACTTCCAGAATCGCTCGTCGACCCCGATAACCTCTACACCGGACGCCCGCCTTCCGCTTGCTTCGTGCACCACCACGCCGTCAATCGCGATGATCGGGCAGGCAGAACCCAACTCTGAAGCCAACGCCTCGCGGAAGAAGCCATTGCGGGAGACGACATAATCGGTGTTGCCCAGCCGCGCCAATACGAGATCCCGCAGGCTGGCGCGGACCGAATCGCCCACCAATAGAGCGCCGGCGAGAACGCCGACCGCAGCAGCAACCCCCAGCAGCACAGCCAGGTTCGTGCGCCAATACCACGCCAGGTTACGCGCCAACAGGGCAGAGATTCGCATGACGCAACTCGTACCGGACCGGAAATCGCGAGGCCAGCGTCGCGTTGTGCGTCACCACCACCAGGATGGTCGCTTCCGACTGGTGTACTTCGAGGAGCAGTGAAGCGACCACATCAGCCGACACCTCATCGAGGTTACCAGTCGGTTCGTCGCACAGCAGCAAGAGCGGATGCCGGATCAGTGAGCGAGCCAGCGCTACCCGCTGCTTCTCGCCGCCCGAAAGCTCGGAGGGGCGATGGTCCAGCCGGTCATTGAGCCCCACCTGCTTCAGCAATTCTCGCGCCCGCTCCGTGTACCCAGCATGGTTCTTCGAGACCAGAGTCGGGACCAGCACGTTTTCGAGCACTGAACATTGTGGCAGGAGGCAATGGTCTTGGAAGACAAATCCGATCGCTTGGTTTCGGAACGCGGCGAGTTCTTTCTCAGCCAACTGAAATGGATTTCGTCCATCGAGGGTGACCGTACCCGCCGACGGCTCTTCCAATGCCCCCAGGATATAAAGCAGGGTGCTTTTGCCGGAGCCCGACGGACCCATTATGGCTACGGCGTCACCACGCTTCAAGGAAAGAGAAATACCGGAAAGAATGGTCACTACTCCACGGGGAGTCGAATACTGCTTGGCGAGGTTGGAGACTTCAAGCATGGACACGTGTAGCGGCGATGCTGGAGTACACCTCGAGCGCCCGCGCAGCCATACGCGAGGCGCTGTAGTGCTCGCGAACTCCTTGCGCGCCTCGCTTACCAAGCTCCTCCGCGAGCGCAGGGTCCTTCCACAGGGAGAGAATTCCCTGGGCCAGACTGGACGTGTCGTCCGGTTCCACCAGAATTCCGCCACCTGTCTTCTGGAGGATCTCGGGAAATGCTCCGCGCCGAGGCTGGACAACAGGGACTCCGTTCGCCATCGCCTCCAGCAGAAAGATCCCCTTCGGTTCATCGTAGGTGCAGGGGACGCACAGGACATCGAGGTTTCTGAGGAAATCGATCTTGGGCAGCCGGTCCAGTGCGCCTCGATAGCAGAACTCCTGTTCCATTCCTGCGTCCTTCATTTTGCCCTTGATGGCTCCCAGGTACTCACGATGCTCGGCCGCGAGATACCCGGCAACCTCGAGCGTGGCACCGGAAAACTCGGTCTCGCGCCGCAGCCGGACGTACGCCTCAGCCAGCAAGTGCAGGCCCTTTTCCGGCGCGATCCGGGCGAAGTATCCCACCGTGAAACAGTTGCTGCGAAAACGGAGGTCGGGACTGAATCCGTGGAGGTTGACGCCAAGCGGCACCACGTGCATCTTCTCCCTGGGGATGCCGAGGTAGGGGCCCATGAACTGCGCGTAAAATTCGCTGACCGCCGCGAAGCCGTCCACGTCCCCAATGTTGGAGCGAATCAGCTCCAGTGACCTCGTTCGATACGGTTCGTGAAGTTGGCTTAGAAACAGATCTTCACCCTGTAGAGTGCAGCACACCGGCCGGCCCACTGCCTCGCGGACTGGGCGCGCGAGCCCTATCAAAAGCGAATTCGGCAGGGTCACGATATCGGGGGCCGGTTCGCTGCGAAGCCAACTCGCCATCTTCCGGATTTCCTTGCCCTGAAAGCCCTCTTCGCCGCGCAGCATGGAAACAGTCAACTCACCCAAAAGCTGCGGATTCACCGCGATCGAACGGCGCGAGGCAAGCCTCAACACCCACGGCAAGTCCCATAGCCGGTCCAGCAACCAAGGCGTCTTGCGGAAGATGGCCGAGTGCTGCTCGAGCCACACGTTGATGCCGCCGAAGAACACCTTGGGATAACTGACGTTCGGCTCGTCGGTTCGGCTGGGCGTATAAATCGGCAGCAGCATAATGTCGTGCCCCTGGGCCTTGATTTCTGCCGCCAGCGTGTTGTCGCGCAGACAACTGCCGCAATACATTTCGCCGGCACCGGCTGTAAAGGCTACAATCTTCATACTGCGCACTGGAAAGCCCGGCGGGCGTAGAGATGATCGAACAGATTGCCTTCGTGCGGCTGGTCCCAACTGATCTGCCATGTGGGGATGGCGCCCAGGTTCAATCGGCCTACGTTTGGGGACGCGAGCAGCCGTCTCGTGAGTTTGGGGTCGCGCGTGATGGCGGTTACGACCAGGCTCGGCCCGAGAGCGCGCGGCATGTCCTCCTGCTTTACCATCACCACGCTCGCATAAGGGAAAAGGAACTCGCGGTTCGCCAACGGATGTTGGGGCGACTCGCAATGGACGATGGTTGGCAGCAAGTATGAACAGCCCTGTAATGTCGTCAGTCTCCCGCCAGGACGACCGCACGCAGTCAGCTCCCGTGCCCCCGCCGTTTCCAGTTCTCGGTCGATCGTCTGCGAGATCCTCGTGGCGACGCCCGGATCCGCAAATGGCGCAAGTTCCGCCTGCTCGTCCGCCTCATCGCGCGGCACAACCTTGGCCAGACGTGCCGCCAGCGCCTCGGCGACCTCCGCTGCCTTCGCCGGCACCCACACGCCGGACGCGTTGATGCAGGAGCGGCCGGAGTTTTCGAGGACGGACGAAACCATCACGTCCACGTACTTCTCCCATTGGTCGATGCAGTCCTCGCCGACCACGATCTTGCTGTAACCCGGCCCGTGAACCTCGATGCGGTTATCGGCTTGCCAGGCCTCGGTGGACGCCACATCCCCGAACACCATGCCACGCCCGCAACGACGCAGGATCTCGCCGCCGCCTGCGTGATCGCACGGGTAGTATCCGAACACCTCAGGCGGGGCTCCCGCACCAATCAGCGCTTGGATGATTCGATATGGCGTCCAGGGCTCGGCGCTGCCGGGTTTCAGCACCAGCGGCGTTTTCAGAGCGAATGCGGGAATCCAGAGTGAATGCACCCCGGGTGAGTTGCTGGGGAGGACTACCCCTAGCGATTCACCGCGTGGAGCATAACTCAAGGTTTCGGAGTATCCGGTATCGAGTACACCGAGATCCAGATTGCGGGTGAGACCATTGATCACCACCTCCAAGTCTCCCAGCACGCTGCGGATTTTGTGCATGTTCTTCCGCACCATCACATACGGCAAGCCGGTCGTGGCCGACACCTGCCTCACGTAATTTTCGGGGGACTGCATCGAGTCACCAAGTGGCAATGACGACTCGGCGAAGAGATCGGCCGCTCGCGCGCAAATGGCGAACAGCTTCTTGCAGGTGAAGCCCTCTAGAATTTTCTTGGCCATGTCCTGGTCGAGTAGATCGCGCCGGATAAGCCCGACGTTCGCCTGGCTGGTCTGAACAAAAGGCTCACGGGTGCGATAGTGCGGCATCGTTATCGCATCGAGACTGCGATACGGCCGCCCGCGTCGCAAAATAGGAATATGAAGAATCTGGTCCATCAGTAGACGCCTTCCACCACCGTTTCTTGGAACCTGGAAAATGGCCTGACGTTGCGCACGCCGTCCCAAGGATACTCTACACAGGGCGGTTCACGCTCCGCCTCGTCCCGTTCCAGAAAGCGCGGCATGAAGAACTCGCGCGTCAGCGTCGTCAGCCTCACGCGGCCGGTCTGGCCGTACTCCACAACCCGCCACGGCTGATCCGGGGCCACAACCTCGATCATCGCCCTCGGCAGGGGCGGGTAGTATATGATGGCGTAATTGTCCTCGGGGTGACGCGGCTTGTGCACCGCCAGGCCCATAAGCGTATTGCCGTAGGTGGGGGCGAAGTAAACGCCGTCGAGCAACTCCTCCACTGCGAAGCGATGAAACTGAGGTGTCATCTCAGTGCCGCCGCAGAATACGCCTCGGATGCCGGCTTTTCTCAGCGACACTTTCTCGCACAGTGCCTCAAGCAGTTTCGGAGTGGTGAACAGGCAGCGGATGTTGTCATGGGCGCGCAGGAGCGTGAGTCCCTGCTCCACGACATGCTGCTTGTACGCCTCTGCCTCGTCGATCCTACCTCGCTTGATCAGCTTGATCACCCAGCGCGGGTCGAGATCCGTCATGAAGCAGATGCCGCCGCGATACTGCGCCAGGTGCTCCACCGCCAGCCGCAGGCGCCGCGGGCCGCTCGGACCCATCATCAGCCAGTCGGAGCCGCGCGGGAAAGCGTCGTCGGGCAGTGTGGCGCTGAAGGCCTCGTAGTCGATGCGGAAATCATCAACGTTG
>Ga0306924_10008594_pt1 | contig 10309 bp, 6 predicted proteins | sample sta12Can44000111_FD_203756 | JGI IMG/M metagenome (GOLD analysis project Ga0306924, IMG submission 203756) | Lab enrichment of tropical soil microbial communities from Luquillo Experimental Forest, Puerto Rico - statanox.12C.anox.44.000.111 (v2)... | ecosystem: Environmental > Terrestrial > Soil...
GCACAATAGGTGCTCGTCGAGACATTCGTCGAACAAATTCGCGGCGATCTTCGGGTCACAGTATTTGTTGGGCAGGCTCGCGCGCACCGACTCCGCACGGTCGAGGACCTCCTGCGGCACGAAGGGATAGACGTTTTCGCAGTGGTACCAGGCCTGCATGGCTACTCCTCGAGGAAACGGACAACCCATTCGACAAAGGCGTGGGCCTGCTCGATCTCGGGATGGTGCCCGGCGCCCTCGATCAGCTCGAACCGGGAGCCGGGAATCAGCCGGCTGTAGGCGCGGCCGTAATCAGGCGCTACGACCCGGTCGCTCCCGCCCCACAGCAGCAAGGTCGGAACTTTGATCCTCCCGAGCCAACGGGGCAGCTGCGGGTTGTACATGTACGGGTGCCAGGCATAAAGGCAAAGCGCCTCGCGGTTGCGGGCGTAAATCACCAGCGCCTCGTCGAACATCGCATTGAAATCGGGGGCAAAACGGTCGGGATCGTGCCAGCTGCACCGCCGCACTTCGTCGGGCGATCTGTTGAAGATGTCGAGAATGTCGGGGGTTTCGCGGTCGCTGATCTTGATGCCGAGCGGATCGACCAGCACGAGCTTGCGCAGCCGGTGGCTGCAGGCAGCCGCGACTTCCGCAGCCAGCCAGCCTCCGAAGGAAAACCCAACCAGCGTCACCTTGTCGGCCGGCAGCGCGTCCAGCAGCTCGAGATGGAGATGCACGAGGTCATAAATCGTGTCGAAATCCTTCGGCCGTGGCGAATGACCGAAACCGGGGCTTGATGGCGCAATGATTTCGCCGTGTTGGCTGAGGAGTTCGAGATAGGGCGCTTCGGGATCAACGGTCTGAAACCCGTGCAGCAGCAATAGCGGCCGACCCGTCCCACGCCGGAGGGTTTCGAGTTCGATCCCGTGCACCATGAGCCGCTCGCCCCTCATGCCTCCACTCGCCATTCGCATAATTTCTCGGTCAACCGATGGACCAGATCTATAGCCTTAAACCGTGGTGAGCCAACAGCTCCGTCTAAGGGTATTGTGGGCAGGAGAGGACTAAGCGCGAGGGCGGGATGCGGAACCTCCAGGTCAATGGCGAGCGACTGTGGGCGAGCCTGATGGAACTAGCGCAGATCGGCGCGACCGCGAAGGGCGGAGTGTGCCGGCTCGCCGCGAGCGATCTGGACGGCGAGGCGCGACGGCTGTTTATCCGCTGGTGCGAGGAGGCCGGCTGCACCGTGGCGGTCGACAAGATCGGCAATATTTTTGCGCGCCGGCCCGGCCGCGACCCGAACCTGCCGCCGGTGATGACGGGCAGCCACCTCGACACGCAGCCGACCGGCGGCAAGTTCGACGGCGCATACGGCGTGATGGCGGGGCTCGAATTGGTGCGCACGCTGAATGATCTCGACTACGAGACCGAGGCGCCGATCGAGATCGTCGCCTGGACCAATGAGGAGGGTTCGCGGTTTTCGCCCGCTATGGTCGGTTCGGGCGCCTTTGCCGGTGTGTTCGACCTCGGCGAGGGTCTCGGACGGCCGGACAATCTCACAGGGGTGACGCTAGGAGCCGAGCTCGAGCGCATCGGTTTTGCCGGCCCGGCGCCGGTCGGCGGCCGGCCGGTCGCCGCGTATTTCGAGGCGCATATCGAGCAGGGGCCGATCCTCGAAGCGGCCGGCAAGCCGATCGGCGTCGTGACCGGCGCGCAGGGGCAGCGCTGGTATGAGATTACCGTCACCGGACAAGAGGCGCATGCCGGGCCCACGCCGATGCCGCGCCGCCGCGACGCGCTGGTCGGCGCCGCGCAAATGATCGGCGCCGTCAACCGGATCGGCCATGCGCACGCGCCCTATGCCTGCGCGACGGTCGGCTTTGTTCAAGTCAGCCCGAATTCACGCAACACGATCCCCGGCCGCGTGTTCTTCACCGTCGATTTCCGTCATCCCGAGGATGCGGTGCTGACGGCCATGGACCGAGAGCTGCGGCAGGCATTCGAGGAAGTCGCCGCGCCCGCCCGACTTGAGCTCGAAGTCAAGGAGTTCTGGTATTTCCCGCCGACGCCGTTCGATCTCGACCTCGTCGCCGCGGTTCGCCAGGCGGCCGAGGCGCAGGGCTACCCGCATCAGGACATTGTCAGCGGTGCCGGGCACGACGCGGTCTACATGGCGCGCGTCGCTCCGACGGCAATGGTATTCGTGCCCTGCGTCGGCGGCATCAGCCACAACGAGATCGAAGACGCCAAATCCGAGGACCTAGCCGCCGGCTGCAACGTGCTCTTGAACGCCCTTCTCGACCGTGCGAACGCCGTTTCACCCGACACGCGTTAAATTCAGGCAGTTTTGGTTATTTCCTTCGCATCCTCATCAAAGATACCGAGCCGGTTGATACCATCGAATGCGGCTACTTTATAGCATTCGGCCAATGTCGGGTAATTGAACACCGTGTCTATGAAGTAGTCGATCTTGCCGCCGAACGACAACACCGCCTGACCGATGTGGACGAGCTCGCTCGCGCCTTCACCGATAATATGGACGCCAAGAAGCTGACGGGTCTCGCCGTGAAATATCAGCTTCAATAACCCCGTGACGTCGCCGAGGATCTGACCGCGCGCGATCTCCTTGTAGCGGGCTTTGCCGATCTCGTAGGGAATGGCGGCTTCGGTCAGCTCCTCCTCGTTCTTGCCGACCATCGAGATCTCGGGGACTGCATAGATTCCATAAGGAAAGCGCTCGGGGACGCTGTGCGCCGGGCGCCCGAAGGCGTGGCACACCGCCAGCCGGCCTTGTTCCATTGAGGTCGAGGCGAGCGCCGGGAACCCGATCATGTCGCCGACCGCATAGATGCCGGGGACCTGCGTCTGGTAGTGCTCGTCGACCGCCAGGCGCCCACGGCCGTCGGCAATGAGTCCGGCTTCGGCGAGGCTGAGTTTGCTGGTGGCGCCGGTGCGGCCGACCGAGTAGAGGGCCTTTTCGGCGATGATCGTCTTGCCGCTGTCGAGGTGCAGCCGGACGCGCGGGCCGTGCTCGTCTTCGAAGATCTCCAGCCTGCCGACGCTCTCATTGAGCCGCAGGGTGGCCCGGTTCTCTCGGAGGTGATGACAGAATTCGTCGATGATTTCGTGGTCGACGAAAGGCAACAGCCGGTCGCGTTTGTCGATCAAGGTGATCCGCACGCCCAGAGCGGCAAAGATGCTGGCGTATTCACAGCCTATCACGCCGGCTCCGACGACCGCCAATGTCCGCGGCAGCCGATCCAGTTGCAGCACATCGTCGCTCGTGAAGATCCGTTCGCCGTCGAACGGGATATTCGGGGCGCGAGTGGTTTCCGCGCCGGCTGCGATAACGATATTTTTTGCGGTGACTGTGCGCGAGGTGGCGCCGTCGACGTAGTCGAGGCGAACAGCGTCCGGCGCGACAAACGATGCCGTCGCCGCGATCAGCTCGACATCGTTGCGCATCAGCTGGTGGCGGGTAACATCGATTTCGTGCTGGATCACCCGGTCGGTGCGCACCAGCAGATCCTGCATCGTGATGTGCTGTTTGACGGTATAGGAGGCGCCGTAAAATTCGCGCGATCGATAGCCGCACAACTCAAGCGCCGCCTCGCGCAAGGTCTTGGACGGTATCGTGCCGAGGTTGACGCTGCATCCGCCCAGCACAGTCTTTCGCTCGACGATCGCGACCTTCTTGTCGAGCTTGGCGCCCTGGATTGCGGCACGCTGTCCGGCGGGCCCGGAACCGATTACCAGAAGATCGTAGTCGCACGCGTCTTCGGACATTCCACCGCTCCAGGTTCGGTCGACGCTGCCGGCTGTTATTCGGCCGCGGACGGGCCATCTATTGTGCGGGTGCAAATACGACGCAACCCTGTCGTGGCCATTTTGCCGTTGGGTGCCGATTTCACTTCGCGCAGCACCGGAGGAGTGAACACCGGCCCTCCTCTCGCGCTTGCGGCCGTTTGAAACCTTGGCATGATGGGGCTATCTAACGCACGGTCGAGCGAGCGTAAGGGTTCAATGCGATCGCCGAGGGACAGCTGAACATGGACACCGCATTAACGGATTCCGGCGCCGCCGTGCGCTCGCCGACGGTTGGGCTCGAATCCGTCGTCGTGCGCTTTGCCGGCGATTCGGGCGACGGGATGCAGCTGACCGGTGGCCGCTTCACACTCTCGACGGCACTCGCCGGGAACGACCTCGCCACCTTCCCCGATTTCCCGGCCGAGATCCGCGCGCCGCAGGGGACGACCTTTGGCGTCTCCGCCTTTCAGATCAACTTCGGCTCGGCCTCGATCGAGACGGCGGGTGACGCGCCCGATGTGCTGATGGCAATGAACCCGGCGGCGCTCAAGGTCAATTTGGCCGATCTGCGCGCGGGCGGCCTGATTATCGCCGACACCGGCGCTTTCGATCAGCGCAACCTGACAAAGGCCGGCTACGCCGCCAATCCGCTCGGGGACGGAAGCCTGGCACCCTATCAGGTCGTCGGTCTCGACATCTCGCGTCTGACGCTTGAAGCCGTGAAGCCTTTCGGGCTCGGCAATCGCGAGGCGCTCCGCTGCAAGAACATGTGGTCACTCGGTCTCGTGTTGTGGATGTTCGACCGCAGCCGCGAGCCGGTAATACAGTGGCTCAAGAGCAGATTCGGCGGCCAGCGCCAGCTCCTCGAAGCCAACGTCGCGGCCCTCAACGCCGGCCACGCCCATGGCGAGACCGCGGAATTGGGCCCGGCACTGGCGCAGTGCCGGGTTCCTCCGGCGGCGATGGCGCCCGGGCTCTACCGCACCGTGACTGGCGCCGAGGCGCTCGCCCTCGGCCTCGTAGCGGGAAGCCAGCTCGCCGGGCTGCCGATGTTCTTCGGCTCCTACCCGATCACTCCGGCGAGCCCGATCCTGCACCATCTGGCGCGCCTCAAGGAATACGACGTCACGACATTTCAGGCCGAGGACGAAATCGCCGCGATCTGCTCGGCGATCGGCGCCTCCTATGCCGGCCGTCTCGGCGTCACCTCGTCCTCGGGCCCCGGGATCGCCCTCAAGACCGAGGCGCTCGGCCTCGCGATCGTCACCGAATTGCCGCTCGTCGTCGTCAATTCCCAACGCAGCGGGCCGTCGACCGGGATGCCGACCAAGACCGAGCAATCCGATCTTTACCAGGCTGTCTATGGCCGCAACGGCGATTCGCCCCTCGTCGTTCTAGCCGCCCGTAGCCCGTCCGACTGCTTTGAGGTCGCGATCGAGGCGGTCCGTCTCGCGGTCGAGTTCATGACCCCGGTCATCCTGTTGAGCGACGGTTACATTGCCAACGCGGCGGAGCCCTGGCAGCTGCCGGACCCCGAAGCGCTCAAACCCTTTGCCGTCGAGTTCTACACTCGCGCACCGACCGATGGGCGGATCAACCCCTTTCAGCGCGATCCGGATACCTTGAAGCGTATCTGGATTAAGCCGGGGACGCCGGGCCTGATGCATCGCATCGGCGGTCTCGAGAAAAGCTTTGCCACCGGCGACATCAGCTACGAGCCCGACAATCACCAAAAGATGACCGACACGCGCAAGGCCAAGATCGACGGCATTGCCGATTTCATTCCGGAGCAAACGGTGGCCCTCGGTGAGACGGGCGGCAATCTTGCCGTCGTCGGCTGGGGCTCGACCTATGGCACGATTCACCAGGCGGTGGGGCGCTCGCGCGCTCGCGGCGTGGATGTCAGCCACATTCACCTGCGACACTTGTGGCCGCTGCCAACAAACCTGGGACCGCTGCTGCGCGGCTACGAGCGCATCCTGGTGCCGGAGATGAACACCGGCCAGCTGAAAACGATATTGCGCGACCAGTACCTGGTCGACGCCAAGCCGTGCAATAAAGTCTCCGGACAACCCTTCCGGATCGCCGAGATCGAGGCGGCGATCGACCAGGTGCTGGCGTGAGGAGGACTGCCCGATGAACGACATTGCCCCACTCGCGCAGTACTCGCCCGCGGATTTCGCCTCGGATCAGGAGGTGCGCTGGTGCCCGGGCTGCGGCGACTATTCGATCCTCAAGGCCGTGCAGCGCACCTTGTCACAGATCGGCGCTCGGCCCGAGACCACGGTGTGCATCTCCGGGATCGGCTGTGCGAGCCGCTTTCCCTATTATCTCGAGACTTACGGCTATCACACGATCCATGGCCGGGCACCGGCGGTCGCCACCGGCGTGAAGCTCGCCAATCCGGATCTCGACGTCTGGATCGTCACCGGCGACGGCGACGGGCTCTCGATCGGCGGCAACCACATGGCTCACCTGTTGCGCCGCAACCTCGACTGCCAGGTCCTGCTCTTCAACAACGAGATCTACGGCCTAACCAAGGGGCAGGCTTCGCCGACCAGCCGAATAGGCACGCGGTCACCCTCGACGCCGTTCGGGTCGATCGAGCAACCAATGAACCCGTGCGGTTTTGCTCTCGGCGCCGGGGGACGGTTCATCGCTCGGGCCTACGATCTGGCGCAAAAAGAGCTGCCCGAGATCCTGAAACGCGCCCATGCGCACAAAGGGGCGAGCTTCGTCGAGATCTATCAGAACTGTATCGTCTACAACGATGGGGTTTTCGCAGATTTTGCCGGAAAGCAGGCCGCGCGTGACGCGGTGCTCTGGCTCCAACCGGGTGAGCCGATGTTGTTCGCCGGCGGCACAAAAGGTTTGAAACTCGACCACGAGCGCCTGAGGCTCGAAGTTGTCCCGGTCACCGATGGCGACTGGCCAGCTGCCGGCGTGCTCGTCCATGACGAGACCAGCAGGGTCGTCGCTCAGCTTCTGATCGAAATGCCTTTTGCCGACGGCGGCTTCCCGATGGCGCTCGGCGTCATTTATTGCGATCCCGCACCGTCCCTCGAGGCGGTCGTGACCGCTCAGAGCCGCAAAGCGTCTGCGGGAAAGCAGCGCGATCTGCAAACGCTGCTCCGGTCGAGCGACACGTGGTCTGTTGCGGGCGACCGGCAGATCGCGAACGCCTAGAACCGGAATCGAATCCGTCTGCCCGCGAACGCGGGCGAAGGCAGGGGTGTAGGGGTAGGCGCTGCGAGCTCGCCGCTCTGCGTTCCCGCTTTTCGAGCTTGTGAAGAGCCGTAGGAAACTCCCGCTTGCAAGGACAGCTCAGTCGTCTCGATCGCACGTTTGTCGCTCATCTCGGCGCGACCGAGATCGGATTGCACGACCCGCCGCATCTCGGCGAACGCCCGGCAATGGCGGTGGAGTCGGGCGAGCGAAGGTCCTTTCAAGCAAACTCAGCCGACCGAGATCGTCCTCGTTCCGAGACGCTTAAACCTCCGTGATCGAACAAAGCGTCTTCGCGGCCGAAGTTTCGCCCAGATCATGAAAAGTCGCGGTAGCCCGACACTCAGAGCGTGCCAGTGGAGGCGATGCCAGCGCGATTGGTGATCTCCCAGCAACCCGAAAATCGCCCCAATCTCGTGATAGGGTCACTTTGGAACGGCGGGTAGCGGCCCCTCGCGGATGGGGTTTGATACGGCGGAGCGTTTGCAGCACTTTGGCCTCATTTGCAGAAAGAACAGCGACCAATTTCGCTGTTATTTCGGGACTGCGGTTGGCGTATGTCGAGGATTTCTGCGGCTCGGCCGCCCGCTGTTTTTGCGCTGCAAGAACAGCGATAACAGCAAAGCTGCGGACAAGTGTGACGGCAGAGATTGGAGATGGATCTGGAAGGAGGGTGCGCCTGCGGTGCGGTGCGATACCGGTTGACCGAGCCGCCGCTGATCGTTCACGCCTGCCACTGCCGCGATTGCCAGAAACAGACCGGCAGCGCGTTCGTCCTCAACATGTGGATCGAGAAGAATAGGGTCGAGGCCGATCATTCGCTGCCGAAATCCGTCATGCTGACGGCGGGCACCGGCAAACCCCACGAGGTGTTCTTTTGCGGCAATTGCGGGACCCGCCTGTGGAGCAAATACCACGCGGCTCCCGGCGACACTTTGCTCGTCAGGGTCGGTACGCTCGACCAGCCGGGGATGGTCGAGCCCGACGTCCACATCTTCACCCGGAGCAAATTGCCGTGGTTGCAATTGCCGCCGGACAAGCCCGCCTTCGAGGCGTTCTACAAGCTCCCGGAGGTGTGGCCGGCCGCCAGCCAGGAGCGGCTGCGCCGCAATGTAGTCGGCCAGAGCTGACCGTCGGCTCCTAATTTGTGAGCGGGTCGGGGCGCAATTGAAAGCGCACGACCTTGGGGAAGGTGCCCTTGCCGGTCTCGAGGTGAAACATCGTCCGGGTCGCGTAGGTCGTCCACAAGGCCCGGCCCTTCCAGCCGGCGTTCGGGTCGTCGATGCGGCCGTCCATCCCCTTTGTGAAATAGTCGTTCACATAGGGGACGCGTAACGTCACGAACTTCCCGTCGACGAGGGCCAGCAACGCGCTGTTGAGGTTGCCGGTGGCGATCGGAACGTCCTTGCCCAGCCCCAATGTGTTGAATTGATCGACCCAGACGTAATAGCTCGACTCGGCACTACCGGGGTCGCTGACGCCTCTGAACTGAGGTCCGGGGAAAGTGTAGAGGGTCCAGCCCTCCGGGCAATGCTTGCCGGTCGCGGTCGGGCCGTTCAACACCTTGCATTTGCTCCGGTCGAAGCTTGCCAGATGACCGCTCGCCAGCGACGCCCAGAACACCCCCTTGCTGTCGATGTCGCCGCCACGCGGCCCATAACCGGGCAATGGCGGCTCATAGATCTCGGTCAGGGCCGTGTGGGTCGGATCGGGCCCCGGGTTCACGCGAACCACGTAGCCGGGATAGCCGAGCGAGGTACCCCAGATCGTGCCGTCGGCCGGATTTATCGAGACCGAGTAAAGGCCGGCAACGACGCGCTTGTCCTTGGCCGGGTCGACCGGCTGGTCGGGCGCGACATAGTCGTCCCGCTTGCCGTTGCCGTTGGTGTCGAGGATGAACGGCGACCAGCCCTGCGATTTCTGCTCGTCGCCGGTTTCTTCGAACATCTTGCGGTCGAGCCACCCGAAAACCGGCGTCTGCGGGCCGCCGGCGCTGGTCCACAAGGTCTGATTGGCGTCGCTGGCGAAGTTCAAATGGTGCGTTGGGAAGCAGGTGCTGATCAATGTGAACTTGCCGGTCGCCGGGTCATACATCGACAGATGGCGGCCGGACTCCTGCAGCGGGAAGACCTGCGCCGAGGGATGGCTCGACCCCTGCTTGCAGAAATCCGGGTTTGCCGGGGCGCGCACCCTCGCGGTGAACCAGACCCGGCCCTTCTCGTCCATCATCGGGTTGTGCGTGGTGGTCTTGCTGTCCCAAATGGGGTCGGCGCCCCAATAGGGCGACGGCTCCATTGGCGCGGTCTTCGAGGTCGGCGTGTTCGGATCGCGCACCGGGTGCTTGATCTCACTGACCGAATTGTGCGCCGGATCGAGCACCGGAAGATAGTCGGTACTGTCCTCGGTTGTGCCATAAAGCTTGCCATTGGCATTGACGGTCGGATTGCGCCGGTCTGTCGGCGTCAGGTCATGGAGGTAAGCCGTGGGCCGGCTCCAGTCCCACAATGTCAATACGATGTTGCGCTCGACGCCCTGTGGTCGCGGCGGCTGCGCAAACGGCAGCTCGCCTTTGGCAATCCGATCGGTCCAGTCGCCGAAATATTGAAACGCCAGCTGCGGGTCCAGGCGGCTGATCGTATTGACCATGTTGTTCTCGGCCTGTCCCGATTGAATGCGGCGCGCCCAGGCTTCCGTCGAGTTATCAAAATGGCCCAGCGCGGCGGGGATCGCGCGCGTGCCGGGAGTGCCGATGCCGTGGCAGGCGATGCAGCCGGTGGTCTTGATGATGTTCAGCCAAGCCGTATGAGTTTTGATGTTTTCCGGCATGTTCTCATCGCGCTGCGGGCCGGAAAATTGGCTCTGGTCGGGGATGTTCAGCAGCGAAAACCAGTAGATCGCCGGGTAATATTGCGCGGCGGCCGCGGCATTCGGTGCCGGCACGGCCTGCAAATTGACGATCTTGCCCGGCGTCGTCACGACCTTTGGCGAGTCGACGAGCCCGTAGCCCCGCACCCAGACATCGTAATTGGCCGACGGCAGGTCCGGAACGAGGTAACGTCCCTGATCGTCGGTGACGACGATTTTGGCGAATGGCGTCGGCAACCCGTTGGTCTCGGCTATCACCCAGACGCCGGTTTCGGGCCCGTTTTTGCCGGTGACGACCCCGCCCAGATCGTGCTCGGCTATGCGGACCGCAGGCTGCGGGGTTTGCTGCGCGCTAAGCGATGCCGGCGCGACCGTGAGGAGCGCGGCGGCGAAAGTAGCAATTCTTGGCGGGAAGCGGAGAGATGTCTTC
>Ga0306924_10008600_pt1 | contig 10305 bp, 9 predicted proteins | sample sta12Can44000111_FD_203756 | JGI IMG/M metagenome (GOLD analysis project Ga0306924, IMG submission 203756) | Lab enrichment of tropical soil microbial communities from Luquillo Experimental Forest, Puerto Rico - statanox.12C.anox.44.000.111 (v2)... | ecosystem: Environmental > Terrestrial > Soil...
GGCTCATTAAGGTTAACCATTCATGATCGCGGCTGCGCGCACGGGTATTGGCGTGCGGTTCTAAGGACAGAGGATAGAAAACAGACTTAGCCAGGCGACTCGGCGCGTCTCGTTTTTTATTTGTCTTCTGTCGTGCGCTCTTTGTCCTCTGCTGCGGCAACAGCAGCTTCGGCGCCGGCCTCCGGCGTGTTTGCGCTCTCGCCGTGCCAGGGCAGGTCGTCCACCGGCGGCTGCCAACCCTCCTCGCGATAGAAGCTTTCGGGGACTTCGAGCTCGAGTGCGCCGTCATATTTGACGCGAACGCTGTGCTGATCGCCCCAGCCATTGCGTTTTCTGTAGAGACCTTCGGCTGCCATGGGACCCAGCATAATGGGTCGCGGGTCAAAGTGCCAATGCCGCTCGCGACCGGAGACTGACGCATGACGGTTGGTTCGCGCTGCGGCTTACGGGCCATGCTGCAGCCCTACTGCCCCCGTGCTATTGACGCGGCGCAGGCGCCTGCCTAAGTCCTGCCCGCAATATTCCCTTCCCGCGGGCTCGGGGCTCCAACGGCGGCCGGAATTCATGCGATGACCACTGCCAGGCCCACCGTGCGGCCGACGGTTCCGCACTTCTCGTCCGGTCCCTGCGCCAAACGCCCGGGCTGGAGCCTGTCGGCGCTCACCGACGCGGCGCTCGGACGCTCGCATCGCTCCCGACTCGGCAAGGCGAAGCTCAAACAAGCGATCGATCTCACCCGCGAAGTACTGGAAGTGCCGTCGAATTACCGCGTCGGCATCGTGCCGGCATCCGATACCGGAGCAGTCGAGATGGCCATGTGGTCGTTGCTCGGCGCGCGTCCGGTGACCGTGCTGGCCTGGGAGTCATTCGGTGAAGGCTGGGCGAGTGATGCCGCCAAGGAGCTCAAGCTCCAAGGCCTCACCGTCCTCAAGGCCGCCTATGGCGAAATCCCCGATCTCGCCAAAGTCGATCCGAACAGCGATGTAGTATTCACCTGGAACGGTACCACGTCCGGGGCTCGCGTGCCGAACGCTGACTGGATCGCGGCCCACCGCGCGGGACTTACCATCTGCGACGCCACCTCGGCCTGTTTCGCGCAGCCGCTGGAGTGGAGCAAGCTCGATGTCGTGACGTTCTCCTGGCAGAAGGCCCTCGGCGGTGAAGCGGCGCACGGCATGCTGATTCTTTCCCCGCGCGCAGTCGAGCGGCTGGAAAGCTACACGCCGGCCTGGCCGCTGCCCAAGATCTTTCGGCTCACCAAAGCCGGCAAGCTCAATGCAGCGATCTTTGAGGGAGACACGATCAACACGCCATCGATGCTGTGTGTGGAGGACTATCTGGACACCCTCAAATGGGCAAAATCCATCGGCGGCCTGAAGGCCCTGATGTCACGCGCGAATGCCAATGCCGCCGCCATTGCCGATTGGGTGCGTGCCACGCCTTGGGTCGAGTTCCTGGCGCGCGATGCTGCCGTCCGCTCGAACACCTCGGTGTGCCTGCGCATCGTCGATCCCGCGGTCGCAAAGCTTTCCCCCGATGCGCAGGCCGCCTTCGTGAAAGGCCTCTCGGCGATGCTGGAGAAGGAAGGCATCGCCTACGACATCGATGCCCACCGCGATGCTCCAACGGGGCTGCGCATCTGGTGCGGCTCGACGGTCGAACGCGCCGATGTCGAGGCGCTCACGCAGTGGCTCGACTGGGCTTTCGCCAAGAGCAAGGAATCGCTCGCGCAGGCGGCGTGACGCGCCTGTCTTCGTCATGCAGGCCAAAGTTCTCATCTCCGATGCGCTCTCGCCCGCGGCGGTCCAGATATTCAAGGACCGCGGCCTCGCGGTTGAGTTTCAGCCCAAGCTCGGCGCTGACCAACACAAGCTCGCCAGCCTCATCAATGGCTTCGACGGCCTTGCCGTCCGCTCCGCAACCAAGGTGACCTCCGCGCTCCTGGAGCGGGCCAGGAGCCTGCGTGTCATCGGCCGCGCCGGCATTGGCGTCGACAATGTGGACATCCCGGCGGCGACCGCTCGCGGCATCATTGTGATGAATACGCCGTTCGGCAACTCCATCACCACCGCCGAGCACGCGATCACGCTGATGCTGGCCCTGGCCCGGCAGATTCCCCAAGCCGATGCGTCGACCCAGGCCGGCAAGTGGGAGAAGAACCGCTTCATGGGGGTGGAGATCACCAGCAAGACGCTCGGAATCATCGGCTGCGGCAATATCGGCTCGATCGTGGCCAACCGCGCGATCGGCCTGAAGATGAAGGTGATCGCCTTCGACCCGTTCCTCTCGCCCGAGCGCGCGCAGGATCTCGGCGTCGAGAAGGTCAGTCTCGACGAGCTCTTGCAACGCGCCGACTTCATCACTCTGCATACTCCGCTCACGGACAAGACCAGAAACGTCATTGACGCGCGCTCGCTCGCGACCATGAAGAAGGGCGTGCGCATCGTCAACTGCGCGCGCGGGGGTCTCGTGGACGAGCAGGCGCTGCGCGCCGCGCTCGACGCCGGTCATGTCGCCGGCGCCGCCTTCGATGTGTTCACGCAGGAGCCGGCGACGGAGAATGCCCTGTTCGGCCACCCCAACGTGGTGTGCACGCCCCATCTCGGCGCGGCCACCACCGAAGCGCAGGAGAATGTCGCGCTGCAGATCGCCGAGCAGATGTCGGACTACCTCTTGCGCGGCGCCATCTCGAATGCCGTGAACTTCCCTTCCATTACCGCCGAGGAGGCGCCGCGGCTGCGCCCGTTCATCGAGCTCGCGGAGAAGCTAGGCTCGTTTGCCGGGCAGCTGACCGAGACCGGAATCAAGCGTGTGCATCTGTCCTACGAAGGAGAGGTCGCAGGAATGAATACCAAGGCGTTGACCTCCTCCGCCATCGCCGGCCTGCTGCGGCCCATGCTGCAGGAGGTCAATGTGGTCTCCGCTCCCGGAGTTGCGGCCGAGCGCGGCATCATCATCGAGGAGACGACACGCGCGGCGCTGCACGACTACGAGAGCCTGATCACGGTGAGCGTCGAGACCGAGCGGCAATCGCGCTTCGTGTCGGGCACCGTGTTCGCCGACGGCCGCCCGCGCATCGTCAACATCAAAGGCATCCGCATGGATGCGGGCTTCGCCCCGTCCATGATCTACATCACCAATCTCGACAAGCCGGGCTTCATTGGACGGTTCGCGTCCGTGCTGGGGGAGGCCGGTATCAACATCGCGACCTTCCATGTCGGACGCGATGTGCCAGGTGGCAATGCCATTGCGCTGATAGAGATCGACGGCGAGCTGCCCACGCCCGTCCTGGCCGCGGTGCGGGCGCTGCCGCAGGTGCAGCAGGCCCGGCTGCTGAAGTTTTAGCCAACCGACATCGAGCGCATGCGGCGCGCAGCCGCGCACGACGTCGTCGAGCCGGAGCGGGACCGACCTGAACCCGATGATTCTGAGCTATATGATCCCTGTGCTGCCAGGGCGGCTCAACGCGGCTGCGGCGGGGATGACCGCCAAGCCTGCCCGGAACGGCCAAGCTCATATCCATATTCGAACAGCGAGCGCATGTAGCCGGTGTCGAACTCGACCGAGCCTTTGTCCGACAGGTCCCGGGGAAGATAGGCGAGGTTGAACTTGAAGCCGTTGCGGCGCGCGAAAGCATACGCCGCGAAGATGCTGTTGCGGCGCTCGGTCTTCGTCAGGGTGAAGATGGCGCGACTGGGAACCTGCAGCGGGGTGTTCTCCGTTACCTCGAAGGTGGGCTCGAGCTTGGTGTTGATGAGCACATAGATCGACTTGCGGGCCGAGGCCGAGGATGTGACGGCAAGGCTCCTGAGCACCTTCTCTGGCGCGACGAAAATCGGGTCCGTGGTCTCGCCGTCGACGTGCATCTCGGTGAAGCGCTGTCCATCGGCCTCGACGTTGATGAGCACGGGAGAGAACACGCCGGGGAAGCTCGCCGACGCAGTGAGGATCTCGGTGAACACCGCGGCGGCGTCAGCGCGCTCGCTTGCTGCAATCGCTCCCATGTCCCACAACACCGGGCGCTGCGCATCAAGATTGGTCGTGACCACGTACAGCCGTCGGCCCTTGCGGTGCTCGCGCGCGATATCGTCGAGCAGCTGCCGATTGATGAACTGGGCAATGATGCTGTTTGCGGTGCCGGCGCTGATCAAGCCGGCACTGAAGATCACGTTGGCAACGTGGGCAGACTTGACGAACTGCTCGGCGTAGCCGGCGGTGTAGATCTCCTTGATGGTGCCGTCGTAGGCGGGTCCAAGAAAGGCGAACGGCGCCATCAGTGCACCCGTGCTGGCGCCCGAGACCACCGTGAATTCCGGCCGTTGTCCACTGGCGCTCCAGCCGTTGAGGACGCCCGCCCCGAACGCACCGTCGGCGCCTCCCCCGGAGAGCGCCAGGAACGCGAACTCCTTTTGCGGGGCGACTCTCGCCGGCCCCGTTCCCAAGGCTCCGGTCTGCGAATCGGCAAATACCCGCACGCGCGGGAAGCCGGGCAGCTCGGCATTCTCCTGCTGCGCGGCGGTGAACTGTGGCCGCGGCGTGGCGCACGCCGCGATTGCGCCGCAAACAAGGACAATGCCCGCTGCCTTTCGCAGGATTTGAGCTGGAAGCCCCCCCGACATGCCCTCATTCAATGTGCGACAAGAAGAACGCCCGGCCGCGGCGGCCGGGCTGACCGAGCCATCGGTTACCTGTCGCCGGGAATCAAGCGCTTTTGTGGTAAAGCAATCATGACTGGCGGCCTGGAGCGCGGTCCAATACTGCTTCGCATGGTGGCTATTCGGAGTTCGCCGCCGGCGGATAAGAGGATCTGCTGCGGGCAAGCGCCGCGGCCTCAGCCCGTCGCCGTTGCATCAGGGACCCGATATATAGGGGCGTGCTGACGGCGGTCGGGATGGAAGGTACCGGTCGGGTGGCTTGCGGTGGAGCACGCAATGAAGGCGCATCTTATTTCGACGTTCGATAAGCCACCTGCGAGCCGGGCCCGATATCGATGGTGGCGATTTATCGAGCACCAGTTGCCCATGCTCGTGATCTACCTGATGGTGGCCACCCTGGTTGCTGTCGTGCTCGCGCCCTACGTGCTGGTCACGGTTCCGAGCGGCTACGTCGGCGTGCTGTGGAAGCGCTTCGGCGGTGGCACTGTGCTCAATCCGGCCAGGCTCAAGGACGAAGGCATGCGCTTCGTCCTGCCATGGAACAAGCTGTTCCTGTACGATCTGCGCCTCCAGTCGGTGACCGACACCTATAACGCCATCTCGCGGGATGGCATCAGCCTGACTGCCACAATCAATACGCGCTTCCGGCTGAAGCGCGACTCCGTGCCCCAACTGCACCAGTCGATCGGGCCGGAATACGTGCAGGCGCTGATCATCCCGGAGATCGGCAACCGGATGCGCGAGGTGATCTCGGAATACACCGCCGAGGACGTCTATTCGACCAAGCGCACGGAGATCCAGGACAAGATCCGCAAGCGCGCCGAATCCATGCTGGGTGAGAAGATGATGGAAGGCGGCGTAAGCGAGGAGGAAGAGGAGAACGTTCCTTACCGGGTGCCGCTCTACGCCATGCTCAATCTGATCGACACGCTCATTCTCGGCATCGAGCTGCCGCCCGCCGTCGTCACCGCCATCAACCGCAAGATCGAGCAGTATTACATCTCGGAGGAGTACAAGTTTCGCGTCGCGCGCGAGATCAGGGAATCGGAGCGCAAGAAGATCGAGGCGGAAGGGATCAGCGAGTTCCAGCGCATCGTCAGCAAGGGAATTTCCGACTCCTACGTGCGCTGGCGCGGCATCGAGGCCACGCTCCAGCTCGCGCAGTCCCCAAACTCCAAGATCGTGATCGTCGGTAACAGCAAGGACGGTTTGCCGGTCATACTGGGCAACATGGATACCCCTGCCGCGCCATCGGCGCCGCCCCCGAGCAGTCCCGAGCCGGCGCCCAAGGAAAGGACCACGGCCGCTTCGCCGTCGCCCGCGCTCGAGGCCATGCCCGCCGATACTCTCAGTAAACCGGTCGAGAAGACGCCTGCCACGCAGCCGACGGAAGCACCTCACGTCTCCTATTCATTACCGAGCAGCCTGTCCGAGCTCGAAGCCCTGCTGGGCCAGCTTGCCGGGGCGAAGCCGGCCGCGCCCCCCGAAGCCGCTCCCACCGATGCTGGGACGAAGCCTGCTCCCGCCGAGCAGAAGCATTGACCAACAAAAAGAGGGCGCCGTGCGGCGCCCTCGAAAAGTCGCGGTGTTGGCCGCTGTCTCAGTAGCGATACCACACGCGCCTGACGGTCGGCACATAGGCGTACGCGGAATAGTACGCCGGCCGGTAGACAACGTACGGCACTACGACAGGCCGATAGGCAACCCGGTATGTGTAGACGGGCCGCACCACCGCGACGGCCACCGGTCTCACCACGGCGACCACCGGTCTGACCACGATCGGCCTCACGGCGATTGGCCGTACGACAGTGTATGCCACGTAGCACCTGCCGTACCAGTTCCAGTACCAGCCGCACCACACGGCAGCCTTGGCCGGGGTTGGCGTCGCGAGAGCGAAGAGCGCCATGCAGCCTACAAGTAGTCCCAACAACGAGCGTCTCATTAGCGCGTTCTCCTTCATGGTTCTCCGATCCGGCCTCAGTAGACGAAATATGGCGCCCGTGTGTCAATGATCCATCGGGGGGAAAGGGTCCGGTTTGGTGAATTGCATCGCAATGGTGTCGCAGACGGGGTCGCCATCGCAAGATGGTGCGGCGCGATGATGAATGCCTGTTCATGATCATCACGCTGGCTGGGCGGCTGGAGCCAAGCCAAAGGGGAGGGCGCACGACCCATAGCGCAGCGAATCGCGGGTCAGTTGGCGGCTTTCGTATCGGGACCGATCCGGCGCACAGCCTCCTCGACCGACTTGAAGACGCGTCCGGGGCCGAGCACGGCCATGAGTCCGGTGCGCTCCGCCTCCTCCTGCGCACGGGGGTCGGAAAGGCGGGCAATGGCGACATCGATTGCGCGTGCACGCAGGGCGGCAATGGTCTGCTGCAGGATCTGCGAGCCGGTATAGTCGATATCGATCATGCCACTCGCTTCAATCACCAGCAGCTTCACGGGTTCACGAGCGCGGGCGAGCGCTTCCATGATCCGATCGCTGATGTACTGGGCATTGGTGAAGGTGAGCGGCGCCGCGGTGGCGAACACCAGCACGCCGGCCACTTGCTCGCTCTGCTCGTCGTGACCCGGCGGCCACCACACCGTGCTCCCCGGCACCCGCCCGAGCTGCGCACAGTAGGGTCGCGCAACGGCGTAGAGGCTGTTGACGAACGAGAGCACGATAGCAAGCAGCATTCCGGTCTCGATCGGCAGCGCCACCACCAATACGGCGCTCGCCGCCACGAGCACGATCTCGGCGCCGCCGCGCTTCCAGATGCGGATCATCTCCTCAAGACGAAAGATCTTGAGCGCGATGTAGAGGAGAACGCCGGACAGCGCCGCCTGCGGCACATAGGCCATGAGACCAGCGGCTATGACAAACAGGACGGTCATGAGCGCGACCGCGGTAAGGGCGGCGACCTGGGAACGGCCGCCGGATTCCGCAACGACGGCGGTGCTGGGTGGGGATGCATCCACGCAGAACGAGCCGATCAGCCCGGCCGCGATGCTGCCGGCGCCGACGCCGGCAAAGTCACGGCTCGCGTCGTCCGGCCGGTCCTGCTCCGAAGGGAACGCGCTCGCGACGGCCGACGTCTGCATGATGCAGACCATGGCCACGATGAGCGCGAGCGGCACCAGTTGGCCCAGCTCGCGCGCTGCCGGTACCGACGGCAATGCCGGGTATGGAAAAACGACCGAGAGCGGCGGCAGAAGGGTTACGCCGCGCGATTCCAGATCAAGCAGCGTCGCAGCGAGCCCTGCCGCCACAATGCCGAGCAGCGCCCCTGGGATTTTCGAGCTGATCCTCGCCATGCCGAGGGTAATGGCCAGCACGCCTGCGCCGATCGCAAGCGTCCAGAGATTGCTTTCGCCGACCCGTCCAAGGAGATGAAAGAGACGCACCACAAGTGGCCCACGGGCCTCCGGGATGCCGAGCAGGGTCGGAAGCTCGCCCACCGCGATATGGATGGCGATTCCGGCGAGAAACCCGGTCGTCACCGGGATCGAGAGTAACGTCGCGAGCCAGCCTGCGCGGAGGAGGCCAATGACGACAAGGATGGCGCCGACCATCAACGCCAGCAGGATCACCAGATCGGCGTAGCGCGGGCTGCCGAGCGCGGCGAGCGAAGCAAGTCCGCCCGCGAAGATCGGCGCGATGGTCGAGTCGGCTGCGACCGACATGAAGCGGTTGGCGCCGAAGGCGGCAAATGCAAGCGAACCTGCAACAAACGCATAGATGCCGGTCTCGGGCGGCATGCCGGCAAGTCGCGCGGTTGCGATCTGCCCCGGGATTGCGATCGTCGCCAGCATCAGGCCGGCGACCAGATCCCGCGGCAGCCAACCCATGCGATAGCCGCGCAGCGATGCGAACAGCCAGGCGGGCATCGGCTTCTGCCGCTATTTGACCTTTTCGACCTTCTTCGCGCGGTGCTTGCCGCCGCCGTTCGCATCGCGCTCCGCCGCGTGATATTTGCGCTCGACCTCGGCGATGTCGACGCGCGTGGGCGGCAGTTTCAAGCCCATGTCCTCCATTGTGTCGGCGATGATCTGCGACACCGCAAGGTTGCGGAACCACTTGTGATCTGCCGGAATGATGTACCAGGGCGCCCGCTTTGTGCTGGTCGCCGCGATCGCATCCTCGTATGCATCGATGTATTGCGGCCACAGCTCGCGCTCGGAATAGTCGGTCTCGCTGATCTTCCAGCGCCGCGAGGGGTCGTCGAGCCGCTGCTTGAAACGCGCGAGCTGCTCCTGCGGGCTGATGTGCAGAAAGAATTTCACGACAGTGGTGCCGTTGCGCGCCAGCATGGTCTCGAAATCGTTGATCAGATCGTAGCGCTTTGACCACACCGAGTGCGGCACCAGCTTGTGGATACGCACCACCAGCACGTCCTCGTAATGCGAGCGATTGAAGACGACCACCTGGCCCTTGGCGGGTGCGTGCAGGTGGGCGCGCCAGAGGAAATCGTGCGCGGCCTCCTCGCGGCTCGGCTGCTTGAATGCGTGGACGAACGTCCCTTGCGGGTTCATCCCGCTGAACACGTGGCGGATGGTGCCGTCCTTGCCGCCAGCATCGAGTGCCTGCAGAACCACCAGAAGGGACTGGCTGCCATCGGCATAGAGCAGGTACTGGAGCTTCGCCATGCGCTCGACGTTCTCCTCGATCTCGGGCGTCGCCTTGTCGTGGCTCTCGTGCTTGCCGGTAAACGAAGGATCAACCTTTGACAGCTTGACCTTCGCGCCTGGCTCGGCGACGAATTTGTTGCGATAGTCCATCCCGTTACCCCGCTTACGATGGGAAATGCGGCAGATGTCTGCGCCGATCGGCGCAAGCGTACGTCTTTGAACGAGCGTACCATATTGCAGATACGATGAGGCATTTGGAGAAAGGCAGTTGGGCGCGACTTTCGGGACCCGGATTGAGGGTCGAACGTTAGAGTCAAGCAGCAGGAGTGTCATGCTCAAAGGCAATCATCATTCAATTCACGGGCAAATCGTGATTTTGCTGGGTGTGGCCATTGCTTCTGTCACGCCCTCCATCGCGCAGCAGGCCGGGCAAAATTTCCCCGAGGGGCCCGGCAAGAGCGCCGTGCTCTCCGCGTGTGGCTCCTGCCATGATCTGAACCGGCTCACGGCGGGCTATACGCCCGAGGGTTGGCACACCGTGATACGTATGATGCAGAATTTCGGCGCGCCGATCCCGCCAGACCAGGTTGCGACCATCAGCGATTATCTCATCAAGAGCTTCCCGGAAAAACCGCGCCCGCCGGCAGCGCTGATTGCGGGCACCGCGGATGTCAACATCAGGCAGTGGTCGGTCGCGACCCCCGGCTCGCGCCCGCATGATCCGCTCGCGGCGCGGGACGGATCCATCTGGTACTCCGGGCAGCTCGCGAACGTTCTTGGCCGTCTCGATCCCGCGACGGGGCAGATCAGGGAATATCGGCTCAACCCGCTCACCGGTCCCCACGGGCTGAAGGAGGACAAGGACGGCAACATCTGGTTCACCGGCAACTTCGCCGGCCTGATCGGCAAACTTGATCCGACGACAGGCAAGGTCTCCGAGCATCGCATGCCGGATCCGACCGCCAAGGACCCGCATACGCTGGTGTTCGACCATGAGGGCATCATCTGGTTCACCGTGCAGGCCGGCAACTAGGTC
>Ga0306924_10008607_pt1 | contig 10301 bp, 10 predicted proteins | sample sta12Can44000111_FD_203756 | JGI IMG/M metagenome (GOLD analysis project Ga0306924, IMG submission 203756) | Lab enrichment of tropical soil microbial communities from Luquillo Experimental Forest, Puerto Rico - statanox.12C.anox.44.000.111 (v2)... | ecosystem: Environmental > Terrestrial >...
GAAGCGCATTATCTGGCGCATCGTGCCATCGTCCGGCAATCGCCGGGCGCTGCTCGAGCGCGGCGATGCCGACATCTCATACGACCTGCCGAACAAGGACTTCGTCGAGCTCAGGCAGCTTGGCAAGCTCAACATCGTGTCCACGCCCTACTCGAACGGCATCCAGTATATCGGCATGAACGTCAAACAACCGCCGTTCGACAACATCAAGGTGCGCCAGGCGGTTGCCTGCGCGATCCCCTATCAGAAGATCATGGATGCTGCCCTGTTCGGGCTGGCCAAGCCCATGTTCGGTGCGCCCGAAGGCACGCCCATAGAGGTGGCCTGGCCGCAGCCGCACGGCTACACCACCGACCTTGCGAAGGCCAAGAAATTGCTGGCCGAGGCCGGCTACCCCGAGGGCTTCGACACCACGCTGTCATTCGACATCGGGTTTGCCGGCGTCAACGAGCCGATCTGCGTGCTCACCCAGGAGAGCCTTGCCCAGATCGGCATCAGGTGCACCATCAACAAGATTCCCGGCGCCACCTGGCGCACCGAGCTCAACAAGAAGGTGCTGCCGCTCTACACCAACGTGTTCTCCGGCTGGCTCGACTATCCCGAGTATTTTTTTATCTGGTGCTACCACGGCAAAAATTCAATCTTCAACACCATGAGCTATCAGTCGAAGGAGATGGACGGCTTCATCGACGGTGCGGTGACCGCCGCCGCGGAAGGCGACAAGGCGGCCTACGACAAGGACGTGAAAGCGTTCGTCGAGCTTGCGTTTGCGGACATGCCGCGCATCCCGCTCTATCAGCCGTTTGTCAACGTGGCGATGCAGAAGAACGTCTCGGGCTATCAGTACTGGTTCCACCGCCGGCTCGACTATCGCGCGCTGGCAAAGGGGTGAGTGTGACCGCAGAAAGTGCGGCAAACTCGGGAATAATCCGCGTCTGACCTCCCATGCTGAGCTTGATCGTCAAACGGGTGGCGGCGGCGGTGCCCTCGCTGATCGGGGTGGTGATCGTCACCTTCCTGCTCACGCGGGCGCTGCCCGGGGACCCGGCCGCCTATTTTGCGGGCCCCGCGGCGACCGCCGAGGCGATCGAGCAGGTGCGCGTCAAACTCGGCCTCGACCAGCCGCTCTATGTCCAATTCGTTCGCTACGTCGGCGATCTCGCGCGCGGCGACCTCGGCAACTCACTCACGACCGGGCAGCCGGTGGGACAGGAGCTGAGAAGCCGGTTGCCGGCTTCGGCCGAGCTCACGCTGCTCGGGCTATTGGTATCGGTCGCCATCGCGGTGCCGCTCGGAATCCTCGCGGCGACGCGCCCGAACTCGCTCGTCGACCACGCCTGCCGCGCCATCTCGACCGCGGGCGTATCGCTGCCGGTGTTCTTCACCGGCCTGGTGCTGATCTACGTGTTCTATTACCTGCTGGGATGGGCGCCGGCGCCGCTCGGCCGCCTCGATGTGTTCTTCAGCCCGCCAGCGCAGGTCACCGGCTTCTATCTCATCGACAGCACGCTCGACGGCAACGGCGAGGTCTTCCTCGCCTCGCTGAAGCAGCTGATATTGCCGGCGCTCACGCTCGGCATCTTCTCGCTCGCGCCCATTGCCCGCATGACGCGCGCCTCCATGCTGGCCGCGCTCGCCTCCGATTTCGTGCGCACCGCACGTGCCAGCGGGCTTTCGCCTTTCACCGTCGTTGTCACCTACGCCTTCCGCAACGCCATGCTGCCGGTGATCACCACGCTCGGCATGGTGTTCTCGTTCCTGCTCGGCGCCAACGTTCTGGTGGAGAAGGTCTTCGCCTGGCCGGGTATCGGCTCGTTCGCGGTCGAGGCATTGATCGCCTCCGATTTCGCCCCGCTGCAGGGCTTCGTGCTGACCATGGCCATCATGTATGTCGCGCTCAATCTCGCCATCGACATCCTCTACGGCGTGATCGACCCAAGAGTCAGGATTGAGGCGTGAGGGATCGAATCGTGAGGCTCGCGTCATGAGCAACGTCGCGCTTCCCGGCCGGCGCGGCGCCTCCGAGCACGGCCTTTTCGCCATCCTGCGCCACGCCCGCTACATCCTGGGCGAGAACGCGGTAACGGCATTCGCGTTTGCGCTGTTCATGCTCATTGTGCTGGCGGCGCTGATCGGCCCTTACGTCGTGCCCTACGACCCGCTCGCGAGCGACACCGCGGCCGCGCTCAAGCCGCCTTCGCTCGCACACTGGTGCGGCACCGATCAGCTCGGCCGCGACGTGCTCAGCCGCGTGATCGTGGCGGCCCGGCTCGATTTGATGATCGCGGTGGCATCGGTGGCCCTGGTCTTCCTGATGGGAGGACTGGCCGGGGTCGCTGCCGGCTTCTTCGGCGGCTGGACCGACCGCATCGTCGGCCGCATCGCCGATACCATCATGGCGTTCCCGCTCTTCGTGCTGGCCATGGGCATTGTGGCAGCGCTCGGCAACGCGGTGCAGAATATCGTGCTGGCAACCGCGATCGTGAACTTCCCGCTTTATGCGCGCGTTGCGCGCGCCGAGGCGAATGTGCTGCGCGAGGCTGGCTTTGTGCATGCGGCGCGGCTGTGCGGCAACGGCGAGGCGCGCATCCTGCTTGGCCATGTGCTCCCCAACATCATGCCGATCATGGTGGTGCAGATGTCGCTCACCATGGGCTATGCCATCCTCAACGCCGCGGGCCTTTCCTTCATCGGGCTCGGCGTGCGTCCGCCCACCGCGGAATGGGGCATCATGGTCGCGGAAGGCGCCGCCTTCATGGTGTCGGGCGAATGGTGGATCGCCCTCTTTCCCGGCGCCGCGCTGATGATCGCCGTGTTCTGCTTCAATCTGCTCGGCGACGGGCTGCGCGACATCGTCGACCCGCGCCGGCGGACGTAGACCGTATCCGATGTCGCAAGCCGTTCCCCTGCTCGAAGTGTCCGATCTCACCGTCGAGTTCTCCACCCGGCGCGGCGTGGTACGCGCGGTGACGCATGTCGATATCAGCGTCGGCAAAGGCGAGACCGTGGGCATCGTCGGGGAGTCCGGGTCCGGCAAGTCGGTGACCTCCTACGCGGTGATGCGCATCCTCGACCGCGCCGGCCGCATTGCCCAGGGCGTCATGCATTTCTCTGGCGTCGACCTCATCGCTGCCAGCGAGGACGAAATGCGCAGCATGCGCGGGCGCGAGATCTCGATGGTGTTCCAGAACCCGCGCGCCGCGCTCAACCCGATCCGCAAGGTCGGACACCAGATCGAGGACGTGCTGCGCCAGCACTCGCAGGTCGATTCCAGCGCGCTCACCGGCAAGGCGATCGAGATGCTCGAACAGGTGCGCATCGCGCGACCGCGCGAGCGCTATCATGCCTACCCCTTCGAGCTCTCGGGCGGCATGTGCCAGCGTGTGGTGATCGCGCTTGCGCTTGCCTGCCGGCCACGGCTCCTGATTGCGGATGAGCCCACCACCGGCCTCGACGTGACCACCCAGAAGGCGGTCATGGATCTCATGGTCGAGCTCACGCGCCAGCAGGGCATGTCGACCATTCTCATCACCCACGATCTTGGGCTCGCCGCAACCTATTGCGACCGGGTGATCGTGATGGAGCGCGGCAGCGTGGTGGAGAGCGCGCCCTCGCGGGCGATCTTCACCGCGCCCAATCATCGCTATACCCGCAAGCTCATGCGGGCGACGCCGCGGCCGGGCATCTCGCTGCGCGACCTGCTGCCGGAGGACGGGGCAGCTTCGGCCCCGGTTGCTGGCGCTCTCAAATCTCCGAGCAACGGCAAGGCCGGGACTCCGCTGCTCGTCGTGGAGAAGCTGGTCAAGGAGTATCCCCGCAAGGGGGCGCCGGGAAGCCTGCGCAGGGTGCTCCAGCGCAAGCCGGCTTCCGAGCCCGAGACCTTCCGCGCCGTCGACGGCATCAGCTTTGCCGTCAACCGCGGCGAGAGCGTGGGGCTCGTGGGCGAATCCGGTTGCGGCAAATCGACCACCTCCACCATGGTGATGCGCCTCATCGACAAGAGCGACGGGACCATCATGTTCGACGGCATGGACATCGGCGTCATTGCGCCGAAGAAATTTGCCGAGCTGCCGTTGCGCAAGCGCATCCAGATGGTGTTCCAGGACCCGACCGACAGCCTCAACCCGCGCTTCACCGCTGCGCGCGCCATCGCCGACCCGATCCTGCGGCTCGGCGAGGTGCGCGGCCGGCGCACCGTGCGCGCGCGCTGCGAGGAGCTTGCCGTCCAGGTCGGGCTGCCGCTGGAGTTGCTCGACCGCTTTCCGCACCAGCTCTCCGGCGGCCAGAAGGCGCGCGTCGGCATTGCGCGCGCGATTGCGCTCAACCCTGACCTCATCATCCTCGACGAGCCGACCGCGGCGCTCGACGTCTCGGTGCAGGCCGTCGTCCTCAATCTGCTCGCGGATCTGAAGGACTCGCTCGGAATGAGCTATCTGTTCGTGTCCCATGACCTCAACGTGGTGCGGCTTCTGTGCGACCGCGTCATCGTCATGCAGGCCGGTCGCATTGTGGAGCAGGGACCGACGGAGAAGGTGCTGTTTGCGCCGCAGGCGCAGTACACGCGCGACCTGCTGGCTGCTATCCCGCATCCGACATTTATGTAGGGCGGATCAGGCGCGTGCTTCGCGCGCCGTGATCCGCCGCTTCGAGGGACGGCGGATTACGCTACGCTGATCCGCCCTACCAAAGAACGAGGAGGAGTATGGACTCGCACACGGATTTCATTGACGCCGCGGCGCGCGTGCTCGGGCTCGCGATCGAGCCCGCCTGGAAGGATGCGGTCGAAGCCAATCTTGCAGCCACGCTGCGGCTTGCATCCGCCTTCATGGATTTTCCGCTGCCGGACGAGGCGGAGCCGGCGTCCACCTTTACGGCCTAGGACGGCGCGATGAATGGCCCCTGGGCGCAGGCGAGCGAGATCGCAGCGGCCGTGCATCAGAGGCACGCAAGCGCAGGCGAGATCGTCAGTGCGGCGCTGGCGCGGATCGCTCGCTTCAATCCGGCCCTGAACGCATTCACCGACGTGCTGACGGAGCGCGCGCTCGAGCGCGCGCAGGCCGTCGACCGCAACGACGCAAAGGGCGCGCTCGCGGGAGTGCCGTTCGCGGTCAAGAACCTGTTCGACGTCGCCGGCCTTCCCACACGCGCGGGATCAAGGATCAACCGCGATCGCGTGCCGGCCACGCGCGACGCCACGCTGATCTCCCGCCTCGAAGCAGCAGGCGCGATCCTCGTCGGCGCGCTCAACATGGGCGAGTACGCCTATGACTTCACGGGCGAGAACGTCCATGACGGCGATTGCCGCAATCCGCATGATCGCGAGCGCATGGCGGGCGGATCGTCGAGCGGTTCCGGCTGCGCGGTCGCCGCCGGATTGGTCCCGCTTGCGCTCGGCTCCGATACCAACGGCTCGATCCGCGTTCCCTCGTCGTTCTGCGGCATTTTCGGGCTCAAGCCGACCTATGGACGGCTGTCGCGCGCGGGCACGTTTCCGTTCGTGGCAAGCCTCGATCACGTCGGCCCGATGGCGCGCTCGGCGCGCGATCTGGCGCTCGCCTATGACGCACTCGCCGGGCACGACCCCGACGATCCCGTTTGCGCGGATCGCGTCGCCGACAAACTGATGCCGCTGCTCGACCGCGGCATCGAAGGCCTGCGCATCGCGGTTGCCGGCGGCTATTTTCGAGCCGGCAACTTTCCCGAGGCGCAGAGCGCGCTGGCGCGCGTTGCGGCGGCGCTTGACGCGAAGATCGAGATCGAAATTCCCGAGGCGGCGCGCGCCCGCGCCGCCGCTTACGTCATCACGGCAAGCGAGGGGGGCGCCCTTCACCTCGACCGCCTGCGCAAGCGCGCCAGCGATTTCGATCCCGCCGTGCGCGATCGACTCATTGCCGGCGCCATGATCCCGGCCGCCATGGTGGTCAAGGCACACAAATTCCGCCGCTGGTACCGCGGGCAAGTGCTCGAACTGTTCGCCAGGGTCGATGCGGTGCTGGCCCCGGTAACGCCTTGCGCGGCGCCGCGCATCGGTCAGAAGACGCTCGTGCTCGACGGCATCGAAATGCCGCTGCGCCCCAATCTCGGCGTCTATACCCAACCGATCTCGTTCATCGGGCTGCCGGTGGTCACCGTTCCGGTGCCGACCGAGCCGTTGCCGGTCGGCATCCAGATCATTGCGCCACCGTGGCGCGAGGACGTGGCGCTGCGCATTGCGCAGGCGCTGGAGAGCAAGGCCGTAGTGAGGGCACCGCGTCCCGCGCTTGGGTGAGGCGAGGAGCCGCAAGGCGGCACCATCGGCCTGCTCCGGAGCTCAGGCGAGGTCCACGGCGTAGCGCTTGAGATCAGCGAGCGCGCAGTGCTCGAGCGCGCCTTCGTGCGTCGCGCGCAGCACCACGCGCGGCGCCTGGCCAGCCTCGAGCGCCTCTTGCCAGCGCGGCGCGCACAGGCACCAGCGGTCGCCGGATTTGAGACCGGCAAAGCCGAATTCCGGCATCGGCGTTGAAAGATCGTTCCCGCGTGATCTGGAAAAATCGAGAAACGCCGCCGTCATCACCGCGCAGACCGTGTGGCTGCCGATATCCTCGTGGTCCGTGTTGCAGCAACCGTCGCGAAAGAACCCGGTCATTGGGTTGTTTGAGCAGGTTTCGAGCCGCTCGCCGAGCACGTTGCGCGCGCTCGGCCGCCCGCCTCCATTACTACTGGTGTCCCTGAGCATGCCGCCTCCAAGCGCGGTTTCGTGTTTCCTGTCACCTGCTGTCGATTTTGCCGGATCGCGCTCCCTCGTTCAACGTGCCGGAAGATTGTGATCAGCGGCGCGAAGCACTCGGTCTGCTCCCTCTCCCCGTTCTTACGGGGAGAGGGAGTCCGACCGAGTTCCTGGTACTGCTTTGGATCAACTCGTTGCACCGCGATATTTTCGCGGATTGCGCTCCGCGCGTTTGTCAATCAAGTATCGCGTCGGCGAGCGCGGCGATCAGATCGGCGATGTCGGCCAGCCCGTTAGAGCGTGGCGATCCCGCCATGTGCGGGGTCAGCACCACGTTTTCGAATGCCAGCAGCTCGTCATTGGAATGCCCGGGCTCCTCATAGAGCGGGTCAAGGGCGAAGCCGCCGAGACGACCGGAGCGCAGCGCGGCGATGAGCGCAGCGCGCTCGATGACATCGGCGCGGGAGACATTGACCAGGCAGGCCTCACGCTTCATCAGCGCCAGTCGGCCGGCGTCGAGCAGGTGCCGCGTCGCGGCATTCGCGGGAAGCTGCGGCACGACCCAGTCGCTCTCCGCAAGCAGCGCTTCGAGCGGCCGATAGGAGACGCGCAGCGCCTCCTCCTCCGCGGGCGAAAGCCGCGTGCGCTGGAAATAGAGGATGCTCATTCCGAACGCGGCGGCGCGCAGCGCGATCTCGCGGCCAATCTCGCCGAGGCCGATGATGCCGATGGTGCCGCCGTTCAGGCTGCGCATCCCGCCAATGCGGCCGAAATTGGCGCTTGGGGCATGCCTGCGGTCGAACGGCCGGTACGGCAAGCCCGCAGCCGCAAGCCGCTCAATGCTGGTGAATCCGGCGATGCGGTGGATGCGTCTGGCGAGGGTGAGGATGAGCGCAAACGCGTGCTCCGCGCAGGCGATATTGGCGCGCCGGCGAATGCCCAGCACCTTGACCGCGGCTGCGCTGCAGGCCGCGACATCGACGTTGCGCAGCACCGCGCCATATTTGTGAACGACCCGCAGCCGCGGCGCGCATGCCAGCTCCTCTTTTCCCACCGCAAAGCTTTCCACGACGAGAGCGCACGCCCCCGGAAGCTGGCGGCTGAGCTCCGCCTGCGAAGGCACGAGGCGGACTTCGCTGGGATAAAGCCGCCCCGCGCGTGCCCTGAGCCTGTCGCACCAGCCCGCGAAATCACGCTCGTCGGGCGACATGAAATCGGCAAAGGCGGCGCACCGCTCCGCGGACGTCGCGGGATCGAGCACCACGCCGATCAGGCGCATCCAGAGATCGTCCTCGACGACCACGATGGGAGGAGCGGAAGACATGATTGACGCTATGCGTCGTAGAGGCGAGGCATGCCACGCCCCTACACGAAAATCATTTTTCCCGATATCAAAACCCGGCTATAGGACGGATGCGCCGGATAACCCGCAGGGATCACCATGCTGAAAGAATACCACTACGACCACCTCATCCGCTGGCCGCACGGCGAGCGCGCCGCGGTGTTCCTGACCTTCGACTTCCAAGGCGGCGAGGACGTCAAGCCCGACAAGAACGGCATTCTCAATTACGAGATGTGGAGCCAGGGCGAATACGGTCCCCATCACGCCATTTATCGGCTGCTGCGCATCCTCAAGGAGGAAAGCATCAAGGCGACCTTCCTGACCTGCGGCGCCATCGCGGAGCGGTTTCCGCAGGCGGTGCAGGCGATCCTCGACCACGGCCACGTGGTGGAAGGCCACGGCTACAATCACGAGATTGCCCGCTATCTGCCGCGCGAGGAGGAAGATCAGGTGATGAAGAAGGCCATCGCCATGATCGGCAAGCGCACGGGACGGCGCTGCTATGGCTGGCGCTCGTGCACCCAGAGCACCAATACCATCGAGCTCCTGATCGAAAACGGCTTCGTGTTCAACACCAACTGCTTTCACGAGGAGCTGCCATTCCTGTGGGAGAAGGATGGCAAGCTCCTGGTCGAGCTGCCGCGGCAGCCGTTCGGCGACGGCACGCTGTTCGGCCACCGCCATGGCGAGTACGGCAACCCGTATCATGGGCTGGAGACCTGGAAGGCCTATTTCGACGAGCTCTATTCGGAGAGCAGCGCAGAGCGCCCGAAATATATTCCCTTCACCATGCACCCCTACATCATCGGCCGGCCCGGTCGTACACTCGCGCTGCGCGGCATCATCCAGCACATGAAAAAGACCGGGAGCGTCTGGTTTCCGACCGGGATCGAGCTTGCCGAATGGTGCATCAACAACGTGTTCCAGGCTGAATGCCGGAAGCTTCGCGCCGCCGCCGGCTAGCCCACCTGCTTGCGGCTGCGCTTGCCGCGGCTCTCGTTTCGCGGAGTGAAGCGCAGCCGGTCGCAGAGTTCTATCGCGGCAAGACGCTGCGCATGATCATCGGCTACGGCCCCGGCGGCGGTTACGACATCTATGGCCGGCTGGTTGCCGAGTTCCTGCCGCGGCATCTTCCCGGCAGCCCCATGATCCTCGCCCAGAACATGCCGGGAGCGGGAAGCTTCGTCGCGGCGAAATATCTGTACGAGGTTGCGCCGCAGGACGGCACCGTGCTCGGCAGCCTCGCGCAGACGCTTGCGCTCGACAGCATGACAAGCGCCAACGGCACGCTCGACGTGGCGAGAATGCCATATATCGGCCGCGTGGTGACCAACATCGATGTCGGCGCCGCACTGCCGAGGACTGGCATCGGCTCGTTCAATGACGTTCGCGCGAAAGAGTACAATGTCGGTGCATCAGGCGGTGGCTCCACCAGCGTTCTGTTTCCGACCGCGCTCAAGACCTATGCCGGGGCGAAGCTCAAGCTCATCCGCGGCTACAGCGGGACCAAGGACATCGTGCTCGCCATGGAGCGCGGCGAGGTGGACATCGTCGGCGCTTACGGCCTCCCCGGCATGCTGGTTAGCCATCCCGGCTGGGTCGGCCGCGGCGAGGCGCGCATCCTCTATCAAGCCTCCCTGAAGCGCCATCGCCTGCTGCCCGATGTGCCGACGCTGCCGGAACTCGCGCAATCGCAGGAAGGCCGCGAGCCATTGCTTGCGGTGGCCAGCACGGGCGAGATCGGCCGCTCCATTCTCACCACCCCGAATGTTCCGCCGGAGCGGCTTGCGGCCTTGCGCGCGGCGTTCGCGGCAATGCTCAAAGATGCGGACTTCCTCGCGGCGTGCGAGAGGCGAAACCTGATGGTGGATGGCGCCGCGGGCGAGGAGATCGACGAGATCGTGCGCGCGACGCTGCGGCTGCCGCGGGAGGTGGCGGAGAAGATCGGGCACATGATGCAGTAGATCCACGCAGGGCTATTTCTTCGGCACCTATTTCTCGGGTGGAAGGATCTCCTGCGGGCAGACCTGATCGATCAGGTGCTCACGACGGATGTCGCTGAGATGGGCGCGCTTCTCGTCATTGGTCAGGTTGGCGCCAATGCCCTTTGTCATCACCGTGACGAGGGTGCGATCGTCCATATCGAGCCAATAGGACCGGCGGACGAGCCTGTCATTGCCATCGCGAACGAAAGGGTTGTCGAAATTGACTGTCAGGTCGGGTTGATAGAACTTTGCCATTGCTGTTCACTGT
>Ga0306924_10008613_pt1 | contig 10298 bp, 9 predicted proteins | sample sta12Can44000111_FD_203756 | JGI IMG/M metagenome (GOLD analysis project Ga0306924, IMG submission 203756) | Lab enrichment of tropical soil microbial communities from Luquillo Experimental Forest, Puerto Rico - statanox.12C.anox.44.000.111 (v2)... | ecosystem: Environmental > Terrestrial > Soil...
TTTTCTGGCAGTGGCCGGATCTGTCGACACTCGGCGCGTTGGTCGGGCTCGGCTGCCTCGGCACTATTGCGCATCTTTCGGTCGCACGGGCGCTCGCCGCAGCCGACGCCAGCGTCTGCGCGCCTTTCGAGTTTGCCCGCCTGCCGTTCGCGGCGCTGATCGGCTTCCTCTGGTTTGGCGAGGTCACCGATCTATGGACCTGGGTCGGCGCCGCGATCATCGCCGGCTCGTCGGTATATGTTGCCTACCGCGAGGCTCGGCTGGCCATGAGAGGGCGCAACGGCGAACGCCGCTGAAGCGAGGAGGATCGCGTGGAGATCGAGATAGCCGCGATGCGGGTCACTGCAAGCCGCCCGTCCGCAGGCCCATCAGATCGAGCGCGGCCCGCCCCAGGAGGCTGTATGGGTTGCCAAGGGTCTCCGGTAATTCGAAGTGGTTGTAGTGCTCGCCGACCAACAGCTGCACTTGCATGCCGGCGGCTTTGACCGCGGCGGCGAATTCGCGGTTTTGGCGCTGGAATTCGGGTGTCTCGCGAGTGCCGTAAGCGACGATCAGCGGCGCCCGCAGTTGCTCGAGATGGTGTATCGGGCTCAGTGCCGAGACGGTCGCATCGTCGAATTTGACATAGGCGCTGCGCGCCGACAGCCGCACCGGCGTCAAATCGTACATGCCGCTGATGCACATGCCGCCTTTGATGATGTCAGCCGGCAGGCCGAAATTATGCTGCCAGTCGGTGGTCAGTGCGACCGCGGCGAGATGCCCACCCGAGGATTGGCCTCCCAGGTAAAGCCGGTTGGGATCGCCACCGAAATCGGCGGCGTTCCGGTGAACCCAGGCGACGGCGCGGCAGACCTGATCGGCGAGCACGATGAGATTGCCGTCGACGTCCTGCACCCAGGCGAAATCGGGCACGACATAATGCGCCCCGGCGGCGATAAACATCTCGGCCGGAGTTGCGAAATCTCTCGAGCGGCCGCTGCGCCAGGCGCCGCCATGAATGAAGATGAAGACAGGAGCCGCGGCGCGTCCGGTGCAATAGATGTCGAGCTGCTCGATCTCTGCCGCTCCGTAGGCGGCGCGTTCTGGTTCGCCGATCCGGTGGCGCGCCTGTTCGCTGTCGCTGATGCGGCGCTTGATCAGCTGCTCGCGGTTTGGCGCATAGGCCGCCTGGTCATAGGCGGCGTCGAGCTCCGCCTGGCCATAATCGAGGAATACCGGCGGACCCTTTTTGGCCATCGAACCTCCATCGGTTTGCCTGACCATGGTCACCGAGCCGCGGCGGTCGTGCCGAGGGTTTGTATGAAGCCAATCAGACAGGGCTTCCACTCCGCGGCGTAATAATGGGTGAAATACCCGTGCGTCTTCTCGCTGTGCGAACGGGCATGACGATCCTTATTTCGCGGGCGGTCACCAGAGCCGTTCCCTCGTCCGAACGTCACCGGATACATGCTCGGCGGGATCAATCCAGGAGCCAGGGCGCTGCGCAAGCCTGGGCGATCTGGCGGATTTGGTTCAAAAGGCCCGGGCCGACCGGAATCCCCTCCTGCAGACGCTTCTTTGCGTAGTTCCATTGCGGATCACCCGCCACCATGACGGGCTGCACCAGATCGACGGGCTGCGTCGCGCGCAGATCATCGCAGAAGCGCGTCACGTCGGCGGTGAATTCGTCGCGGTCGCGGAACAGGCCCGGGTCGACTGCAATGAAGCAATGGCCGATGTCATTGCCCTGCGGCTTCTTTCCGTGCATCGGGTCGGTGATCAGGCTCGCACCCGACAGGCATGAGCCAAGGATGTTGACCATTACCGCGAGGCCATAGCCTTTGTAGCTCGAATTCTCGGGCGAACCGCCGAGCGAGGTCAGAAATCCGCCCTTCTCGCGCGCCTCCAGGGGGTCGGTGCTGGGAAGCCCATCCTTGTTCAGCACCCACCCCGGGGGGCAGGACAGCCCCTCATTGGCCTTGTTGCGGATGCGGCCGGCGGCCACCGTCGTCGTCGCCATGTCGAGCAGGAACGGCCGGCCGTCGGCCGTCGGCGCGGCGAAGGACCAAGGATCGGTGCCGAGCTTTGCTTCTTTGCCGAAGGTCGGCGCCACCTGGACGCTGGAGGCGCCGGTGCACGCCATGCCGATCAGCCCTTCCTTCGCCGCCATCAAGGTGTAATAACCGGTAGCGCCGAAATGCGCCGAGTTACGCACCGCCGCGATCGCCATGCCAGATTGCTTGGCCTTGTCGACCGCCACCTGCATCGCAAAACGCGCCGGCACATGGCCGAGTCCGCCGTCCCCGTCTATCAGCGCCGAGACCGGCGTTTCCTTGATGATGCGCGGTCGCGCCGCCATATTCGCTCGCCCGCTGCGGCGAAGCCGGTCATAACCCGGCAACATCGATATGCCGTGGCTGTCGACGCCATGCAGATCCGCCCAGCCGAGGATATCAGCGGTCGTTTCCGCATTGTCTTCCGGCATACCCCACGCCAGCAGTATGGCTTTGAGCTGGGCGCGATGCGTCTCGTACGGTGCCGGCATCGATGTCTCCTTTGGTTAGGTCTGCGCGGGCCGCGGCGACTAGGATCAGGGTACCGCCAGCCGATAAACCCGTGCGGCGGTGCCGCTATAAAGCGCGTGCTTTTCGGCCGCTGAGCCGCCTGACGTGATGCGCTTGAAGGCGTTCCACAGCTCGGTATAGCCGCCGGATTGCTTGTCGGGCGGAAAGTTGCTCTCGAACATGCACCGATTGGGGCCAAAGGCTTCGATGCAGGGCTCGATGTACTGGCGCCACGCCGCGGCAAGGTCCTCGGAGGACGGCGGCAGATCGCGCTCGTGAAAGTCGAAGCCGAACGAGGTCATGCCGATGCCGCCGAGCTTGACATTGACGTTCGGGCATTTGGCCAGTTCGCTGATATCCCTCTTCCAACTGGCAAGGATCTCCTGCCGGTGGCCGACATAGGGGCCGACACCGAGCACGCCGCCGACATGGTTGAGGATGATCGTGGTGTCGGGGAAGGCACGCGCGAGGTCGATCGCGTCGGGCAATTGCGGATGATATTGCCAGGAGTCAAAACTGAGCCCGAGCGGGGCGAGCTGGGCAAAACCCTCGCGGAACTTCGGATCGCGCAAGAGATGAGGCGGTACGGCGCGGGTCGCAAATTTCTGGATCGCCTCGCTGCCGTCCCATGACGCGCCATGGCGGATGCCGCGGAAACGCCCACCGCCGACCGTGATTTCGGCCTCCAGTACCTCCCGTGCCCGCGCGCCGAGCGTCAGGTCGGCATGGCCGATGATCGCCTCGGCGACGCGGCAGGGTCCGTAGCCGCCCGAGGCGCTCATTGCGGCGATGCCGTTGACGAATTCGACCTCCCCGACCGGGGCCAGCTCTGGCGGTCCGTCTTTTTTGTACATCGAACGGCATTCGAGAAAGACGGTGGAGATGATGTTGTGCCCGTCGATATCCGCGAGCAGCTCGGGTAGCAGATAACGGCCCCGCTGTGGCGTGTCCCAAAAATGGTGATGGGGGTCGATAATGGGCAAATCCGGCTCAAGCGCCGCCTCGGCCGGCCGTCGAGCCAGCCACGCCTTCAGCTCGGAATCATTGCGATACGCGATCCCGCGGTATTCGCCCTTGGCGTCTCCGATCTGAACCAATTCCGTCCCCTTCGCTGATCTCTGTTCCCCGCCCTGGCAGCGGAATACTCGGGATAATAGACGAGGAAGGCGATCTGTCAGCCGCGTTGCGTCGTGTCACTCTTCGCCATCAAACCGGGGACGGGCCGATCGTGTGCGGACCGGCGCTACCGTCGCGAAGGGTGATCTTGACCAGCCCGTCGCGATCAAGGACGGTGACGCTGACATGGTTGCCGTCGGTTCGGCATTTGGCCGAGTATTCCTTGGGCGATAGCGGCGGTAGGGGAGAAAAGATGACGAATACGCCGCTGACGCGGCGGACGGTGCTGGGCGCCGCTGCGGCAACCGGAGCAACGGTGGCGGCGCCGTTCTTGCGCAACGCCAGCAGTGCGGCAAACGTTGTCGCCGACGGGCAAATGGTGCTCGCCTGGCACACCAATATCGCGACGCGATGGCTAGACCCGCAGCAGCATGACGGGACGGCGAGCCCCGACAATTTCCTGATGGCGCTGCAGGATGCGCTGATCAAGAACTTCCGTGAGGTTCATTACGACCATCCGGCGCTCGCTTCAGGCTATGAATTCGCCGAGGACGCTAAAAGCGCGACTTTTCATTTACGGCCCGGCATCAAGTTTCACGACGGTGCCCCGATCACGCCTGCCGACGTCAAATGGAGCTACGAACGTTACCGCGGCGCCTGGGCCGATGTACTGCACGAAGCCACTCAAGACGTCGAGATTGTCGACGACCGCACTGTCCGGTTTCACTTTGTCGAGCCTTTCTTCGATTTTCCGATCCTTTTGGGCACCGGCAACGTGTGCGGTGCCGGCTGGGTAGTGCCGGCCAATTATTACCAACAAGTTGGTCCGGAGGGATTCATGCAGAAGCCGGTCGGCGCGGGGCCCTACCGGCTGGTCGCCCAGCAACCCGGGGTGAGGCTCGATTTCGAGGCCTTCGATGATTATTACCGACCGGTGCATGTGAAACGGTTGACGATCGTCAGCGTGCCCGAAGCGGCCACGCGAGTGGCGATGCTCGAACGCGGCGAAGCCGACATCATGTACAATGTCCCGGGCGAGTTGATCGATCGCATCAGAAGCAATCCCAGGCTCGTGCTGGCGCCGGTCGTTTCCGCCAATTTCTGGCTCGAGTTCCCCGGTTTCGGGGACCCCAAAAACCCGTTCCACGACAAGCGCGTGCGCCAGGCGGTCAGTCTTGCAATCGATCGCGATGCGATGAACCAGGCTGAATGCGGCGGGCTCGGCAGAGTCGACGGCAATTGGATCAACAGTGATGTCGAGCACGCGCTCGACTGGCCGAAATGGCCGCGCGATGTCGCCAGGGCCAAGCAACTGATGGCGGATGCCGGTTTTCCGAACGGCTTCAATGTCGATTGGGTGACACCCCTGCCCGATTATTTCTCCCGCGGCGAGCGCATCGTATCGCAACTGCAGGCGATCGGCATCCACGCCAAGATGCAGACAATGGAGCGCGGCGTCTTTCTGAAGAGGCTACAAGGCGGGCTCAAGCAATGGCCGGGGGTGCAGATCATCCTCGACGCCGCGCGGGTTGGCGGCACTTGGTCGAACTGGTACGACAGCTTTATGCGCTGCGGCGGTTTCAATGGCCGCGACCGCAACTGTGTCCCCGAACTTGATGCCAAGTTCGCAAAATATCTCAGCTCGACCGACCGTGACGAACGCCAAGCGCTGGCCTTTGACATTCAACGGGAGATCCTGGAAAACCTTTATTTCGTTCCGGTGTTCCGCCATGCCGCGATGCAGGCGATCGGACCGCGCATCGCGGCCGCGAAGTGGCAGGACGTGTTCCCGACAGTGACGACCGCTTACGCCTATCCCTGGGAGGACATCGCGCTAAAAGCCTAGCCGCACCGTCGCGTTCGACGGGTGCGCGCCTGACGGCTAAAGCTTGCCGGCGACCGTGCTGAAGGTGCTGCTTATGTCTGTGCCAATCAATGCAAGCGATCCGACCGCTGCAACCGCAATCAGTGCCGCGATAACGGCGTATTCAATCGACGTAACGCCACTTTCGTCCTCGAACAATCTGGTCAGGACCTTCATTTGAATCTCCTCTTCGTGAACCATTTTGTCGAGCGGCGATGCTATACTTGAAAGATTAATTTCAGCAGCGAATTGAAAGTTAATTCGGTAAAATTCGAAGTTAATGCCACGCCGGCGCGGACTGTCTGCCCGCCTTCGGCTGTCGCAAGGACGACCGGCCGTGCGCGGCCCGCTTGCGGCCTCCGTGGCGCGCCCTTACCCTGCCTATACGCGTCAACAGCGGAGCCGCAGCGTGCCCCCGCCTTCACCGATTCTCGACCACATCGTCATCGACGTGCGCGACTGCATCGACGAGGCGGCGCAACGTTTCGCGGAGCTTGGCTTTCAGCTGACGCCGCGCGGCCATCACACGCTCGGCTCGAGCAACCATCTGGCGATGTTCGCCACCGATTACCTGGAACTGCTCGGCTTCGGGCCCGGCGGCGCGAGCCGCGCCGAGATCGCGCCTTTCCCGATCGGGCTCAATGGCTTGGTGTTCAAGGCCGATGATGCCGAGCGCATTTATCAGCATGCGCTTGCGGTAAGCCTGCCGATCCAGCCGGTCCAGTCGTTCTCGCGTCCGGTGACATTGGCCGGCCAGACGCGGGACGCACGTTTCCGCACGACACGCCTCGATCCGAAAAAGGTGCCGATGGGCCGCGTCTATTTCTGCGAGCACTTGACGCCGGAACTCGTGTGGCGGCCGGAATGGCAGAATCACCCAAATGGTGCCCGCGCGATTGCGCGGGTCGTCGTCGCGACCCCCGAGCCGCAGCGAACTGCGGCACTGTTCCAGGCTCTGTTCAGGTCGGTCCCCGCGAATGCAAGCGACGGCCGTCTCCTGATCACCGCCGGCACAGCGCGGATCGAGCTGACGCCGCCGTCGGCGATTGCCGAGGAATTCGGCGAAGCCGCGGCCGATCCGGCCCGACGCACCGAGTATCTTGCGGCGGCGGAGTTCAAGGTCACGTCGCTGCCCGAGACTGAGCGGCTGCTGGGCTCGACAGCCGGGTTGCGTGTCGAGGACCGACGCGTGGTGGTGCCGGCTGCGGCCGCATTCAACGCCACGCTCGTCTTCACGGAGTAGTCGATGCCGGAGCCGGCAGGCGAGTTCGCTCCTACCGCGTTCCGCAATCTTGGCGACGCAATCGACCGGACCGGCGATCCCGATGCGCCGGCGCTGATCGATCTCGGCGGCGAGGTGGCGCCGCGAACTTATTCCTACCGCGACTTCGACCGGCTCGCCGCCTCGGTCGCACGCGGGCTGCTCGCCGCTGGCCTCGAGCCCGGCGAGCGGATCGCGATCCTGTCGGCGAACCGCGCCGAATTCCTGGCGAGCGTTCTCGGCGCGATGCGCGCCGGTCTCGTCGCGGTGCCGGTCAATTGGAAGCTGCCGCCCGCCACCGTCGCCGCGATCCTCGAGGATTGTGGCGCGCGTCTCGTCCTGTGCGACCCGCCGCGCCGGCCGCTCTGCCCGCGCGGTCTCCGATGCCGTATCTTCGGCGAGGATTTCGCCGCTCTGCTCGACCCGAGGCTGTTTGCCGCGACTGCGCCACACCCTGCCGAGTCGGCGATTTTTCTTTACACGTCAGGATCGAGCGGGCGGCCCAAGGGCGTGGCGCTGTCGCATCACAGCCACCTCTGGGTCGTCGATCGGCGCCTGCGCCCGGTGCCGAGCCGAGCCGAGCGGCCTCTGGTCGCCGCCCCGCTCTATCACATGAATGCTCTCGCCGTGTGTCAGGCGGCTTTGGCCAATCACGACACGATCATCCTCATGCCCGGCTTCAATGCGGCCGGCTACATCGCGGCGGCGAGCCGTTATCGCGCGACCGTGCTCACCTCGGTGCCGACGATGATCGCGATGATGCTGCGCGAGCGGGACTTGCTGGCGCAGAGCGATCTGTCGTCGGTGGCTGCAGTGCGCATGGGCTCGGCTCCGGTATCGCCGGCGCTGTTGCAAGCGGCGCGGCAGGTCTTCCCGCAGGCTCAAATTACCAACGCCTATGGCACGACCGAAGCCGGTCCGATCGTCTTTGCGCCGCATCCGGACGGCCGTCCGACCCCGGATCTGTCGCTCGGCGTCGCGCATCCGCGGGTCGCGCTGCGGCTCGTCGACGGCAGTGGCCGCGACGCCGATGAAGGCGTGCTGCAAATGCGCTGCCCGGCATTGATGAACGGCTATCACAACCTGCCGGACGCGACGCGCGCCGCCCTGACCGAAGACGGCTTCTATATTACCGGCGACGTGTTCCGCCGCGACGGCCAGGGGTTTTACTACTTCATCGGGCGCGCCGACGACATGTTCGTCAGTGGCGGCGAGAACGTCTATCCCGGGGAGGTCGAAAAGATGCTCGAACGCCACCCGGACATCCACCAGGCCGTGGTGGTCCCGGTCGACGATGAGCTCAAGTTCAAGAAGCCGGTCGCGTTCGTCGTGCCTCGGCCGGGTGCGGCGCCGACCGAAGCGGCGATCAAGCAATTTGCACTGCGGAATGCCGCGCCCTACCTGCATCCCAGGCGCGTATGGCTTCTCTCCGAGATGCCGCTCGCCGGCACCAACAAAATCGACCGTCGCGCGCTCGCAGCCCGTGCCGCCGAACTCCTGTCGCAACCCGTAATCGAGGCCCGTACGACATGAGAGCCCTGGTTCTTCGCCAACACGGAGCGGACGGGTTGATCCTGGAAACCGGGTTCCCCGATCCGATCCCCGGCGACGGCGATGTCGTACTGCGTGTGCGCGCCGCCTCGCTCAATTATCACGACGTCTTCACGCGCCGGGGGATGCCGGGGATCAGGATCCCGATGCCGGCGATCGTGGGCCTCGACGTGGCGGGCGAGATCGTCGCGCTCGGCCGGGGTGTTGAAGGCTGGAAGGAGGGCGACCGCGTACTCGGCGACCCGATCAACCGCGTCGAGGGCGGCCTTACCGGCGAGACCGTGCATGGCGGTCTCGCAGAATATTGCCGGTTGCGCGCCCATCAGCTTATCGCGATCCCCGACGGCGTCGGGTTCGAAGCGGCGGCCGCACTGCCCTGCGCCTACGGCACCGCCCGACGTATGATGGTCACCAACGGTCATGTCGGACCGGGCGAGAAAGTTCTGATCCTCGGTGCCTCGGGTGGTGTTGGCGTCTGCTGCGTGCAGCTCGCCAAACTGGTGGGGGCGACGGTTATTGCAGCGACGAGTTCGGCCGGTAAGGCGGCCCGGCTGCGTGGGCTCGGCGCCGATGACATCATCGACTATGCGCAGGACGATTTTGTCGAGGCGGTCTATGCGCGCCACGGCAAACCCGCCCGGCGCGGCCCCGGCAGCGATCGCGGCGTCGATGTCGTCGTGAACTACACCGGCGGCGAAACCTGGACGAAGAGCCTGCGCGTCCTGCGGGTCGGCGGCAGGCTGTTGACCTGCGGCGCGACCGCCGGTTACGACCCGCCCGAGGACATCCGCTACATCTGGACCTTCGAGTTGCAGATCCTCGGCTCGAACGGGTGGGCGCGCGAGGATCTGACGGCGCTCCTCGATCTGCTTCAAGCGGGAAAGCTGCAGGCCGTCGTCGACGAGGTCTTTCCGTTGGAGCGCGCGCCCGAAGCGCTGATGCGGCTGGAGAACCGCCAGGTCTTCGGCAAACTGGTGGTGACGCCATGACCGGCCCACCGCTCGGCAAGGACGAACTGCAAAAGCGCCTCGGCCATTCCGCCTTCATCGACTTTTTGAATCTGACGGTGCTGAGCGCCGACCCCGAGAAAGAAGAAGTCGTCATGCGGGCGGCGATGCGGCCCGAATTCGAGCGCGGCCGCGGCACCGGGCAATGGCATGGCGGCCCGATCGCCGCGATCATCGACACGGTCGGGGACTACGCTCTGGTCATGCTGCTCGGCCGGCCGCTGCCGACCGTGAACTTCCGCGTCGATTACCTGCGCCCGGCGATCGACACAGCGTTGATCGTTACGGCCAAGGTGCGGCGCAGTGGCAGACTGGTCGGCGTCGTCGATATCGATGTGACCAACGAAAACGGCCAGCCGGTGGCGGTCGGCCGCGCCACCTACGCCACCGCCGGGTGAGCAGCACCGCCGCGACGCGCTGCCGAGCGCGCATGCCGAGAGGTTGTAAACAATCGGTTTGCCCACGCCTCCTTGTCATCCCGGCGAAGGCCGGGATCCAGACTACCGCAGCACGAACCTTGCGAAGCTCTGCTAGGCTCTGCGATTGCCTGAAAATCCCGGAATCGCCGAGGCCTGGTCCCGGCCTCCGCCGGGACGACAAACTAAATATCCGCTTATCACCGACGTCATCTCCATACAATTCACAGGCTCTGAGCAGCGGGAAAGCTGTGGCAGCTCCCCACCGGAGTACGGGTCAACGCTGAACCCCATCAAAGCGGCCAATCAAGTCCTCCCCGGTTCAATGGCTCAACTCGACCCGCTGCTGCCGATTTCTGCACGACAAAGGATGGACCGCAGTCGACCCGGAGCGGACCTCCACTCGGCGGCGGAGATCGCTACTCATCAAAAATGATCTACCTCACATCCCGTGGCGTGCGGCGAGTTCTATCTTCGGAATGGTGCTCGCTAATTCGGTCCCGCACCCTTAGGTGCCAGCAGCGTCTGAGTACGGGACCG
>Ga0306924_10008615_pt1 | contig 10297 bp, 8 predicted proteins | sample sta12Can44000111_FD_203756 | JGI IMG/M metagenome (GOLD analysis project Ga0306924, IMG submission 203756) | Lab enrichment of tropical soil microbial communities from Luquillo Experimental Forest, Puerto Rico - statanox.12C.anox.44.000.111 (v2)... | ecosystem: Environmental > Terrestrial > Soil...
CACCAAGTACCTCCGCAGCATGTGGCGCTGTCATGTAGCGGTCTTCACGCCTCACACCATTCCCTCATGCTGACTATACCTTGATTTTCTAATCAAGATTGACAACGGATTCGATCGAGTCAATATTTTGAAAAGGAGAGCCAGGTGTGACTACGCGAGAACTGACAGGCCTCGAAGGTGTGGTAGCGGCGTCTACGCGTCTGAGCCTAGTCGATGGTAACGCCGGGCGGCTAGTACTGGCCGGATATCCTGTTGAGGAGATTGCGCCGCGAGCGAAGTTCGAAGAGATGGTGCACCTTCTATGGTATGGAAGACTGCCAACCCGGCAAGAGTTGAAAGAGCTGACGGCGAATTTGGCTTCGCGGCGACGTCTGCCTCGCGCAACTTTGACGCTCTTGCGTGAAGCTGCAGGGAACTCCGCTCCAATTATGGATGCTCTCCGAATGGCTGCCGCGACGCTCAGTCTGGAAAGGAGGGAGTCTCCTGAGGAAGATGCTCTCACCCTAGTTGCTGCATTCCCAGCCATTGTTGGCGGATATTGGCGATTGAAGAACGGGCAGGAGCCTATTCAGCCTCGAGAGGATTTCTCGCATGCCAATTATTGCCTCCATCAGATGTTCGGCGGAGAGATTGGACCAGAGCGCGCAAGAGGGCTGGAAACCTACCTCAATACCGTGTGCGACCACGGTCTGAATGCCTCGACATTCGCGGCACGCGTGATCGTTTCAACTCGCTCGGATTTGGTTTCAGCAGTGACTGGGGCCGTGGGCGCTCTTAAAGGCCCTCTGCACGGCGGCGCACCGGGGCCAGCACTCGACATGGTATTTGAAATCGGAAGACCAGATCGTGCGGAGGGGGTGATTCTTTCAAAGCTCGCACGTGGTGAGCGGCTGATGGGTTTCGGCCATAGAGTCTACCGTGTTAGAGACCCTCGTGCGGATATACTTGCCACGGCAGCAGAGAAATTTTACGCGACCGAAGGTGATCGTGAGCTTTACGAGCTAGCACGGAACATTGAAAAAATTGCTCTCCGAGTTCTTGCGGAGCACAAACCTGGGCGTCGTTTGGACACCAACGTTGAATTTTATACCGCATTACTTCTTCATGGGGTTGGCTTGCCCAAGGAATCGTTTACCCCAACCTTCGCCATCGCAAGAGTTCTTGGGTGGACTGCGCATTGTCTTGAGCAGCTTCGAGACGGCCGACTGATTCGCCCAGAGTCCGAATACACCGGACCAGTTGACCTGCACTTCAAACCTGTTAGCGAGCGCCCTAATTAGTTCGGGCGGTTGAAAATACACAGCCACCGTATCCTTCGCGGTTGAGCAATGAGTCGGTCGCATGTTTTCGGAATTGTCGGTAGGTATGGTACTACCGGAAATGCCGTTGCCTCCACCGTAGCACCACCTCCGCGTGGATCGAGGTTTGCTAAGGCCGTGCGGAATTCTCCCGCTAGAAATTTCTTTGCGACGGAATAAAAGCTACATCGGCTCAGTTCTAAACCACATGAGTGCCTCCGTGGGGATTCCTCTCACAGCTCGTCGGGGCACCCAAATTCGAACAAAGGAAAAAGCAAGGGACGAGAGACTATGCTCAAGAACTTGGTCATCATGGCGATCGCGTGCGCCAGTCTTCAGGCTCAGGTCGCGGAAGCTCCGGCTGCGACCAGCGCTACGCAATTTGCTGTCAACCCCAATCAGTCAGTCAATCCCGTCATCGAGTGGAACAGAACCCTTCTGGTAATCGTACGGACAAAGGGTGCCCAACCGCCCACCATGCATTCCACCCGCAGCTTTGCCATTCTGCACGCTGCAATTTACGACTCCGTCAACAACATCGTCGGACAGTTCACCCCCTACCTCGTTCGCCTCGCCGACGTCTCCCCACAAACCTCTCAAGCCGCTGCAGCCGACCAGGCTGCCCATGACGTGCTGGTCTCGCTTTATCCCACATTCCGGACCACGCTAGACGCCGAGCTTCAGCACGATCTGGCCCACATTCCTGACGGAAAACCGAAGACCGATGGCATCGCGGTGGGACGGACGGTGGCTGCTCAGATTTTGGCATTTCGCGCCAACGACGGTTCGGATGCTACCCTTCCCCCCTTCAAAACAAAAAATATCCTGGGCTACTATCGGCCAACTCCACCTGATTTCAGCCCCGCCGACTTCACGCACTGGGGTGATGTCACTCCTTTTGCAGTCATCAATGCGCGCGAATTCCTTCCAGCGCCACCTCCGGCGCTGACCGACGAAGAATACCTCAGGGACCTTGCGGAAGTGCAACACCTGGGCGAGATCGACAGCAAAACTCGCACCCTGGAGCAGACCCTTATTGGAACGTTCTGGAGTGGCAAGATTCAGAATTACTGGAACGAGATCACCCAGACCGCTGCCTTGGCCCATAATCTCAATCTCGAACAGAGTGCACGGCTTTTTGCCCTGGTCAATTTTGGCATGGCCGACGCCGCCATTTCCTTCTTCGAAGCCAAATACACCTACCACTTTTGGCGGCCGGTCACCGCGGCGGAGTTAACCGATAGCGATTGGCTGCCTCTAACGACCAAAACCGCGCCTGACCCCTCGTACCCCGGCGCTCACAGCGCGACCAGTTTCGCGGCGGCACAATCCTTGGGATTTTACTTCGGCGACAAGTTTACCTTCGATGTCACATCCGAGGTCTTACTTGGGGTCAAGCGTCACTTCACCAGCTTTTCGGCAGCGGCACAGGAGGCGGGTCTCAGCCGCATTTACGCCGGCCAGCACTTCCGTTTCGATCACCGCGCTGGTCTGCGCCTGGGCCAACAGGTATCCGAGTCGATCGACGAGACCACCTTGCTTCCGAGGTAAAGCCGATGCAGCACCAGTGGACGCGGTTCGCTGCGTGAATTCTCGCACGGGCCACTACCCACCCGGCGTGCCGGATAGGCGCGCCGGGTCTGCTGATGAGGCTACCCGACGCTTAGCACTCAAGTCCTGACTTGGAATTCTGGCAACCGGCCTGATGTTGGCGCGCCCACGGCTGGCGAATCAGGTGTGGGGAGCAGAGAGCGGCTCATCCCGATATGGAAGCCTCTCCTTCACCACGCTTCCCATAGGCATTCGAGTGGAGTATCATCGTTCCATAGGACGTCGAGGGGACGACCCTTCGGCACAAGTGGGAATCACATGCACAATGCCGCGCGCTGAACAGGAGCAAAAGAACGAGATGCTACAGGGCACGTTGGACATGCTGGTCCTGCGCACCCTGCTCACCGGTCCTGCCCACGGCCACACGATTGCGCACGTCATCGAGCGCGGCTCACACGATGTGCTGCAGGTGGAGCAAGGTTCGCTCTATCCGGCGCTCCACCGCCTCGAAGATCGTGGTTGGGTCGCTTCCTATTGGGGCCTCAGCGAGAACAACCGCAGAGCCCGCTTTTACAAACTCACCGCCGCCGGCCGTAAGCATCTTGTCACCGAGACCAGCCGGTGGCGCCAGATGGTCGAAGCCATTGGACTCATCCTGGGCGAGAAGGAACAGCAGTCGTCATGAGACTTTGGCGATTTTTTCATCGCAGCGATCGTGACCGCGAGCTGGCCGGGGAGCTGCAGTCCTATCTTCAGCATGAGACCGACGACCTCGTCGCGCTGGGATTCCCTCGTGACGAAGCCGAGCGACAGGCGCGAGTCAGGCTGGGCAACTCCACGCGTATCCGCGAAGACGAATGGCGCTGGAATTCGCTGGAATGGGTGGAGAACCTGCGCCGCGACGTGTCTCATGCCGCCCGCACCCTCGGCCGCAGCCCGGGTTTCGCCATCATGGCAGTGCTGGTGATGGCGTTGGGCATCGGCGCCAACGCCACGCTGTTCACCGTAGTGCGCTCGGTACTCCTGAAGCCCCTGCCGTTCAAGGACCCCGACCGACTGGTCATGCTGTACGAGCGCAGCTCCGTTGTGCAATTTGCATGGAACATCATCGCACCCGGCGTCTACACCGAGTGGAAGAAGCACGCCACGAGCTTCCAGAACATGTCGATCTTCGGTGGCGCTAGCTACAACCTCTCCGGGGATGGTGGCCCGATACCTGAGAAGATCGAAGCCGCACGGGTCTCGTCCGAATTCTTTCCCACGCTCGGAGTTTCCGCAGCCTACGGTCGTGTCTTCGACGCTAGCGACGATCGCCCGCAGGCAGACGCGACAGTGGTGCTGTCTTGGGGTCTATGGAAACGCCGTTACGGTGGCGATAGTTCCATCCTGGGCAGAAAAATTCTGATTGACGCCGCACCGTACACCGTTATCGGCGTTATGCCGGCGTGGTTTGCCTACCCCGACGCGCAAGTCCAGGTTTGGACGGCATTTCACCACGAAGTACCGCCGGAGCAACTACTGGACCTCGACAACCACTCGTTCATGGCCATCGCGCGGCTCAGGCCGGGCATCAGCATGGCCCAGGCTCTCAGCGAAATCGATACCATCACCCGTCGCCTGCGCGAGTTGTATGGGGGCGACAAGCCGGCGATCAGCATCGGCGCTAACATGCGGCCGCTGCTCGATGACATGGTGGTGGATTTCAAAACGCCGCTGTACGTTCTACTGGCAGCCACCTGCTGCGTGCTGTTCATTGCCTGCATCAACGTGGCAAACCTGCTGGTAGCGAGGGCCGCTGCAAGGCGACGCGAAGTAGCCATTCGAACGGCGCTCGGAGGCAGCCGTTGGCGCCTGATCCGCGGGCAACTCACTGAGACGCTACTCCTTGCGCTCGCAGGGGGCGCCATTGGGCTCGTGTTCGCCTACTTTGCGCTGGAGTGGCTGTTGCGGGTGCGCCAGGACATAGCGCGGGAAGAAACCATCCACATGGATTGGGTTGTGGTCTCGTTTACCGTGGGCGTTACGCTGCTCAGCGCGTTGCTGGCGGGATTCATACCTGCGCTCGCAGCCAGCGGCAAGGGCGTGCTGAGCGCTTTACAGGATTCTTCGCGGTCGAATACCAGCGGCCAAGGCAAGGCCAGGCTGCGCAAGCTGCTGCTCTCGCTGGAAGTCTCGCTTACGGTCGTACTGCTGGTTGCCGCCGGCCTGCTGCTGAAGAGCTACGAAAAGCTGCGCTCCACCGATATGGGTTGCACAACCGACAACGTCCTCACCATGCGGCTCAGCCTTCCCGAGGCCCAGTATTCCAAGCCGGAGCAGAGGACTGGGTTCTACGAGCAGCTTCTCTTGCGGGTGCGTGCCCTCCCGGGCGTAACGGCAGCCGGACTGGTCAATGTGGTTCCCGGCCAGGGCTACGGCGGAGACAACCTCCTATGGATTACCGAACATCCTCCGCTCCCCAAAGGCCAGATGCAGATTGCGCGTCGGCGCTACGCCGATCCAGGCTACTTCGCGGCCATGCAGATTCCCATATTGGAGGGACGGACATTCAGCGACCAGGAGCGGCTGCAGAATGCGAACAGGATCATTGTCAGCCAACAATTCGTGAGGGAATTTTTCCCTGGCGAAGATCCTATCGGCATGCATGTGGTTGTGCATCTGCTGCCAGAACGGCACGAGCCTTATGAAATCATTGGCGTCGTGGGCGACACACGGTTTGAGATTTCGCAACCGCTGCAGTCAATGATGTATTTCCCGCTGTTTAGCGGAGATCGTGGCTATACGGCCCGTGCGGTTATCGTGGTTCGCGCGCGGCACGATGTCGAGTCGCTGGCGATTCCCGTCCAACAAGTGATCCAGTCGGTTGACCGCAACTTGCCGGTCGCCTACGTGCTGACGATGAATCGGCTCATCGGCGCCTCGACCGTTCAAGCCAGCTTCAGCTCGACCCTGATCCTCGGCTTCGCGATTCTCTCGCTGATGCTCGCCGCCGTCGGCCTCTATGGAGTGCTGTCATATTTGGCGGCACAGCGTACCAGCGAGATCGGCGTGCGCATCGCGCTCGGAGCGCAGCCCAACCAGGTGTTGCGACTGATGCTGCTAGATGGCCTGCGCCCAGCATGGATAGGCTTAGCCTTCGGGTTGCTAGGCGGTCTATTGGCCTCGCGGCTGATCCGCAGCATGTTGTATCACGTCCGCCCGCTCGACGCCTCGGTCTACGTGAGTGTTTCTGCGGTGCTGATGTGCGTTGCCGCCGTCTCCTGCCTGCTTCCCGCCTGGCGCGCATCGCGCATGGACCCCATGCATGCACTGCGCGTGGAGTAGCGGTTGCCGCTAACTCGAATGGGTAGAGCTACGCTGCAGACGCTGTTAGGAAACATATGCCGTCCGCTAAAGCGAAACTGACGACTTCCCGCTTGCGCCTACCCAGCACCGAGGCGCTGGCCTTGGCCGTGGACACACGGGTTTTTCCCGTCCTGCGGCTGGAAGGGACGTGATTATTGAGCCCGCAGTTGCCGGCTTGCGCGTTTTAAAGATTTCAATCTGCAACATTTCTCGGCGCTTTCTCTTTGGAATTGAGCAGTATGCTGTTAAACGTTGTGTGATACTCGCATTGTATTTACTCTGCTTACGAAGAATGAATACCAAGAGTTGGCTGGATAGAGAGACTCATAGAGTGATAACGATTTGAAACGATTTAATTGGTCTTGCATCCATGCGTGGCGGCCGTGGTACCGTGGCGGAGTGCGTCCCGCTTACGTCTGTCTTCTGGACAGCCGGCGGTGGCTTTCCCCCAAAACTCACCGCCGACTTTTGTTTGAGCGCAGCCATCGGCTTGTGCTTGTGCTAACTTCGAGTCGACGCTAACCAGGGCAAAAAAAACGGACGCTTGGAGCGGTGCGAACCGCTTCTCGCATGGCGGCGAGCTCGGTTCATGTTTTCGGAACCCAATTAGTCGAAGGGGAGCATCCAGATCGCCGCGGCTGCTGTGGCTGGTACCTTGCAGGAAAGAAAGGGAGCCAAGACCTGCTTATGGGCGGAGGTATGCTGGAGCCTCAATTTGTCCACGGATCAGCTCGGAGACGGGCGGGCGAAGCCGTTGAGGCTGCCGTGGGGGGATCCGACGGCTCACTGTGGAATAGCGCCGCCTGTCTGGCAACCAGGACCAAGTGAGCAGCGAAAGTATTCAAGACCGAACACGATTGACAAATTGCAATTAGGAAAACGGACTGAGAATTATTGTCGGCCAAACCGGTCGGCTATCGCGCCTCCGCAGTGACACCACCCCTTGGATTGGCCAGCATGGATGGCATCGGTAATGCCGGACCCTGGGGCGCCGCCGACTACACTGCGCGATAGCGATCGGTTCCAATGTTAGGGTCCCGTTGACGGCGTAACGTCGCCATTGGACAGGCAATCGGGACGCGACCGTTTCGAAGTCTGCTATTCCAGTGCTTGCACGCGGCAGACAGGAAATCTGAACGCCCCGCCAGCTCAGACTGACGCAGCGGCAATCGCAGTCGATGCAGCCGGATTGGGCTTGATGTTGGCGTTACCACGGAAGAAGCTTGTTGGATCGTATGTCGGCTTCAACGCTGCCAATCTCTTGTATTTGTTTCCATATGCAATACGAACGGCTTCTTCGTCCAACTCGCCAAGGTAATTGACGTACCGACACGGTTCCGGAAAGTTGGGCGTGATCTTCACAAAGCATGCCAGTCGGTCCTGCTGGTATACCTCGCCCAAGGCGCCCCGCTCGACAACAACCTAGTCGAGCGTGCCCTGAAAAAAGCCATCCTGCATCGGAAGAACTTGCTCTTCTATAAAACCCTAAATGGCGCCGAGGTTGGCGATCTGTACATGAGCCTTATTCACACTTGCGAGCTCAATGCTGTCAATCCCCTTGACTACCTAACTGAACTGCTGCGGCATACGGAGGAGCTGGCCGTCAAACCTGTGGACTGGATGCCCTGGAAGTACCGCGCGACCTTGGAGCGCAACCCCTCAAACCCCCATTGATTGCGGCGAGTTGTGCAGCCTCGCCGAAAGCTCACGTTACACCCAGACTGCTACTGGGTGCCATCCTGCGTCATAGGTCGTCCGGCTTTCGTCTCCACCTTCGGTGTATTCCAATAAGTGGTCTTACAGGTGGGGCCAATCCTTGGAACCCCGGGACTACGAGGAAACCATGTCTTGCTGCACCGCTTGCATTTATGAAGTTTGATCACTTGCATGTGATTAACTTTACGCATACGTAAGCGAAAGGTCGTTGCCCTGGAGCAACCTGAACGGGTTAAGAAATGTGAAGGAAGCCCTTCTGTCCTAGGTCAAATAAACGCGAAATCTGCAGCAGGCACTCCCCCTCCTAGTCCCGGCGCGGGCTGGAAGCGCGTGACTAAGAGCCCTTACAAGCTCTACCATCGCTGCCCGCGTCCGTAGGGGGAGCCGCCTGAGACCCGCCACCCCCACACAGCGTTTTTCGCCTCGTCCTTCCAGCTGCGGGGGCTTCCTTCAACCAATTCTATCGCCAGTGCTCAGACTCTCACTGCTGCGCAAGAACCAGCACCATCTCGACCTGAGCACTAGCGATAGAATCCTAGTAGGTTCTAGTAGGTTCTCGACAGTTAACCTGTAAATCACATGTGTCCTTCGTTTCGCGGTATGGAGTCGCCGCGAAGTTATCGCAAACCACCGGGGTGATTAGCGAGTCCTCGCGTCTCGAGATTGCGCGTCCATCTGTTCCACATATTTAGCACGAGCTGGGCTGGCCTCGAACGGATACGCAAAGTACTGCGTTTCTCGGGCAACCTCGTCGCCCCTGAACTCCATGATGCTCACGGAGTAGGATGGCTTGCCGTCATATGACAGGATGAATTCGGTGATCCAAAGATCACCGCCGCCGATGATTCGCTGGACAGTAAAGCGCTTCTTGTTCGGCTGGATAGAGCGGGTGATCTGTATGTTGCGGCGGCCGCGTATTCGCTCGCCTGACTGTGGATATTCCAGCACCGCGTCCTCGTGATAGATGCGGTGCTCCGTTTCAAAATCGTTGGCATCGGAGGCCGCCCAATGCTGATCCAGTGCTGCACGTATCTGTTGATCTCGCATCTTACCCTCCTGCGCAAGGGGAAAGCTTAGACTCCGGCATGGCCTGGTTTCAAGGGGATCAACTTCGTATTTTGAAAATTGCCTCGAAGCCGCTGGATTTTGAAACTGGGGGGATAACCGCCATGAAAATGGCGCACGTTCGCACAAAATCAGAGACTGATAAGCCCGTGCTGTTTTATGTAATGTGGTGCACCGAAGAAACGTGATGCCTGTTGATAAATCTGTAGTCGCCATTACACAAGTCATCGGATCGGGACTGATCAGCCCGATGATTCCCGTCGCTAGGCTTCGCCCGGCATGCGCGGGCGAGCAGAAGCACGGCGCCGCAATACATCAGTGTATCCGCCAAGTAATTAAAGCCCTCGATGCTGGCGCGCTCCACTACTGCGATTGGCACGTAGACGACCAACACCATGAAGAGCACGGTCAAGGCCAGCCACGTCGCCGCTGCGCGGGTTCTCTTGCCAATAAGCAAGAGGGGACCGGCGACTGCGTAAACGACTGCCGCCAGGTACGTCCAAATGGCATGTCCATGGAGCCACTGGGGAGTCACCATTACCAGCGGAATGCCGGGAACGTGATCGGCGTGCATGAATTGTTCGAAGCTGTAATACAGCACGGGAATGGCAACGAAGTAGCGCGCAATCGTCCCCAGGATGTCCGTGCCGCGCTCGCGCCATTGCTCGGTGAGGCTGGCGGCCAGCGCCAAGGCGCCGCCGCTGAAGGATAATTGCCGCAGCACGAGCGCCAGCGCAAACCGATTTCGCGGATCGTCTGCCCACGCCGGGACGTCCATCAGCACTACGAAAAGGAAAAACGTCAAACCCAGCAAACTCGCCGCGAGACGCGCCTGAATCCTTGTCACCAAGCTCAGCGCCGCGGCGATAAAGCAAACGCCTACGAAGTACGCCCAAAACAGGTGCCATGGAATCCACTTCGGTACAAGCGACGCGATGACCTCCGTCAGGGTCAAATGTTCGGTACCGAAGGCGGCAAGTGGCGCTGCGTAGAAAAGCGGCCCGAAGAGAATCAGCTTGTCGAATCCTCGCGCCTTTTGCCAATCGCCACGAACAAAAATCGTCACCAACCCGATGACAATGACCACTCCAAAGGCGAAATATGACCATCTCACCTCGCTGGGAATTGCGACGAAAGCCATAACTGTCGGTGAATTCAACAAGCTGCCGCTCACGACGATTCCTTTCTCCCCGTTGCGCCCAAGCTCAAAGTCATGGCCTTACGGCGCCGTGGAACGCTTAGTGCGGCCGATTTCAATCATCCGCAGCGAGGCTTCGAATAGTTGACGTATCACCTTTCCACTGGTAATCGGGTTACGGGAT
>Ga0306924_10008618_pt1 | contig 10295 bp, 9 predicted proteins | sample sta12Can44000111_FD_203756 | JGI IMG/M metagenome (GOLD analysis project Ga0306924, IMG submission 203756) | Lab enrichment of tropical soil microbial communities from Luquillo Experimental Forest, Puerto Rico - statanox.12C.anox.44.000.111 (v2)... | ecosystem: Environmental > Terrestrial > Soil...
GCCGCCGGCGCGGATCGCGGGCGCCCACCAGAACAGGGTGTTCGACGCGAACATCCCCGGCCGGATGATCGTCGACTCGAGCCCGGCGGCCACGATGAGCCGCTCAATATCGGCGTGGAGCACCGCTATCGGATTCGGTTGCCGGAAGAAGGGGTGCGGGGTCTGGTGGGGTGATGAGAGAAAGACGACGCGCGGCGCGTAGGCCGCGAGACGCTCGACCACTGCCGGGGCAGTCGCCGGCGGGGCGGTCCAGACGAGGAAGACGGCACCGGCGCCTCGCAGCCCCGTGTCGAGCGATTCGGGCACGGTGAGGTCGCCGGTGACGACTTCGACGTTCGCCGGCAGCGCCGCCGCCGCCTCAGAGCGACGCGTGAGAGCGCGGACCGGCACGCCCGCGTCTGTCAGCTGGTCGATGACGACGCGCCCAACCCGGCCGGTCGCCCCGGTGACGAGGACCGGGGGCACTCCCGTCCGTGTCATGAGGACCTCGACGTCGTCCGTGGCAGGCGCACGGAGTGAATCATGCCATCTTCCAGGGAACGGATGAAGATCAGCGGAACAGCGGGACCTCTGGCACTAGGACCGAGGGACTTTTCCTGACACCCTGGCCTTGCCGATTCTTCTGGTGCACGGAGGTGCCCATGGCCCCTAGGCCCCATGACGCAGCTGACTTGTACCTCGCTCCGGTGCTGCTGGCGGTAGACGCCCGGATCGAGGAGCTCGGCAAGCTGGATAAAGACGGGCTTGCCTACGAAGTCGCACTTGAGAGCGACTCACCCGACGTCACGCGGCACATGAGGGAGGAGGCGCTGGCCAGGACCGTCGAGCACATGGTCGACCTGCACCACTGGGAACTCAGCTGGGATCCCCGCGGCCTTCGCATGACCCACGACGCGCACACATTCGTCGTTGGCGTACCAGCGGTATTCCTCGAGTACCTCCAAGGCGGTCAGGAGGAATGACCCGCCGCTGAGATGAGCTAACCTCGCGTGGAACCGCGGGGCACGCTGCGCCGTCGAATCGGCATGATCCGACGGTGTGGCCGTGCCAGCACGGCGTTCCTGGCATTCTCCCTGATCGTCATCGCCGGCTGCACGTCCTCGCACGGGCAGCCGACATCGCATCGGCAGCCGGCCGCGAACCCCGTGCGGGCGCAGCTGACGGCATTCCATGGCTGCGCTGATGCCCTCGCCAGCCTGCGCAAGTCGGCCGAATCGAGCGTTGGCCCCTACGGCCTGCCAGCTACGGCATCCGCCTCCCAGGGTGCCTTGTCGGCCGAAGGCGCGGGGGGCGCGTCGGTCGCGGCGGGGGCTCGGGTCGATGCGCCTGCCGCGGCCGCGGCAGGCGCCGGATCTGCCGCCGCGACATCCGGGCCCAGCGCATCGCCCGCGTATTCAGGTACGAATGACTACCAGGCAGGGGTTGACGAGCCTGATCTGGTCAAGACCGACGGGCTGCGCATCGTCACCGTCGCCGGGGGAGTGCTCCGGGTCATCGACGCGGCTTCACGCACCGTCACTGGCCGCCTGAACCTCGCGACCGCCATGGGCTACCAGCCAGCGGAGGGCATCGGCTACCAGCCGGTGAACCTGCTGCTGAGCGGCGACCATGCGCTGCTCCTCATCAGCGACAGCGTGGCCAGCGGCGCTCCGGCTTCCGACGGCATGCCTCAGTCCGTCTCCGGGCCGCTGCTGCTTCTGGTGGACCTCGCCGGCCAGCCGCGCGTGATGTCGTCGTACCGGATCGAGGGCGCCTTGGTGGACGCCCGTGAGACCGGTTCGGTCGCCCGCGTCGTCATCCGCTCGCAACCGAGGCTCTACTTCCCGCCACAGCGCGGTACCGCTCAGGTGGGCGCGGCGCAGGGGACCGGGGTACAGACGGGGGCGGCAGCGCCGGGCTCGGCGCAGCCGGGCCCGGCGAGCAGCGCCGCGCTCGTCGCCGCCAACCGGGCGATCATCGCCCGCGCGGGCCTTGACACCTGGCTGCCGCAGTTCACGGAGACGGCCGGCGACGTCACGATCGCCGGGCACGTCCCGTGCACGGCGATCAGCCGGCCCGCGGTGTTTTCGGGGGCACAGCTGCTCACGGTGCTGACCTTCAACCTCGCCTCCGACTCGCTCGGAACCGGCGAGGGTGTCGCGATCGCCGCGGACGGCACCATCGTTTACGGCACGGGTGCAAGCCTTTACGTCGCCAGTGACACCCGATGGCAGGTCATGCCCGCTACGTACGGGGCGGCGGCGGTGCAGGTGCAGCACCCGCGGACCTACGTCTACCGCTTCGACGTCACCCAGCCCGGACCGCCCAGGTACGCCGCGGGCGGCAGCGTGCCTGGCTACCTTCTCGACCAGTACTCGTTGTCGGAGTGGAACGGCTATCTGCGGATAGCGACTACCACCGGCACGTCATGGGCGCTTGCCGACGGGGCGCCGGCAGGCGCGCAGACCAGTTCGTCCGCGGTATACGTGCTGACGATACGTGGGCCGGTCATGCGGACGGCCGGCCAGGTCACCGGGCTGGGAATCAGCGAGCGGATCTACGCGGTGCGGTTCATGGGCCCGGCAGGTTACGTGGTCACGTTCCGGCAGACCGACCCGCTCTACACGCTGGACCTGAGCGATCCCGCGCATCCGCGGGTGCGCGGGGCGCTCGCGCTGACCGGCTATTCCGCCTACCTGCACCCGGCGTCGGCCACACGCCTGATCGGCATCGGCCAGCAGGCGGACAAGATGGGCCATGTCGGCGGCCTGCAGGTCTCGCTGTTCGACGTCTCCGACCTGGCCTCGCCAACTCGCCTGGCCGCGTATGTGCTGGCCGGAGCGTCATCGGACGCGCAGTTCGATCCGCATGCCTTCCTCTACTGGCCCAGCTCGCATCTTGTGGTGGTCCCGCTGCAGAGATATGACGGACTGCCGGTCGCGGCGGCCCCGTCCGGGCCGCAGTCCGGCGCGCTGGTACTGGGGATCAACGGCATGAGCATCAACGAAGCCGGGTTCATCACCCAGCCAACCGGGGGCAACGCTGATACCGCATACGGTTACCCGTCGATCGAGCGGTCCCTGGTCATCGGCCAGGCACTGTGGACGCTATCGGACGCCGGCCTGATGGCCAGCAGCCTGACCACCCTGCGGCAGCAGGCCTGGATCCCCTTCACCTGACGATCCCGGGGGCACGTCCGTCCCGGGGCGTGCCGGCTGTGCCGTAGCGATGGACAAACTGGCGCAGGATGGCGGGCGCCCAGGCGACATCGCTGCGGTGGGCCTGCGCCTTGAGCTCGTCGGCTTGTCCGGGTTCGAAATAGCCGGCGTGCTTGTAGACGTCGATCCGGGTACACAGGCCCGCGGCGTCCAGTTCGGGATGGAACTGGGTGGCGTAGACATGGGAGCCGACCCGGAACGCCTGCACGGGGCAGGCAGGGGAGCTGGCGAGCGAGACGGCGTGGCGTGGCAGCACGCTGATGGCCTCTTTGTGGCCGGTGAACGCGTCAAATGTCTCGGGCAGCCCGCTCAGCAGCGGGTCTTGCCTGCCTTCGCGGGTGAGCGTGACCGTGACGGCTCCGACCGGTTCGGCGTACTGCCGGTCGACCACTGCCCCTTGGTGGCCGCCGAGAATCCCGATGCCGTAGCAGGCTCCCAGGAACGGGAAGTCCGCGCCGGTTACCTCGTCCAGCAGTTCGCGCAGGTCCGCCTCGACCCGCCGCTGCGCCGGCGACTTGCGATCCTCGCGGTCGCTGGTGTTGAACGGCCCGCCGCCGAGGAGGATCCCCGACCAGTCCCGCAAGTCAATACCGCCCAGCGGCCGCTGCTCCAGCCGATGCCGGCGCAAGTCGCGCTCAGCTAGTCCGGCGCCGGCCAGGAACGACTCGTACTCGTTATCCGCCGCGGCATCATCAGCGCGGATGGTCAGCAGCAGGAACGGCTTCACGAGATCACCCTAGTGAGTTCAGGGCAATGGCCGTGCCGGTCGCTTGCTGATTCCGGAGACCGAGCGGCCGTTCTCCAGGTAGACGAATCGGCGATGCCGCGATACGGCGCGCACACGGCGCCGGATCGGGGGCCTGAGCAGGGTAAGCGCGGTGTCCAGCGGGACGAGCCGGTACTCGGCGATCTCCTCCGGCTGCACGGTGATCGCGGCCAGGGCCGCGTCATCGGCCGGCCCGCAGTCGAACAAGAACCGGATGCCGCCCGGCTGTCCGGGCCGGCTGGGACGGAAGTCGACGCAGGCCAGCCAGCCGCTGCGCACCTCGATGCCGCACTCCTCGCGCACCTCCCGCCGGCACGCATCCCACGGCGTCTCCCCGTCCGCCTCCATCACGCCGCCGGGTATCGTCCACCCCGTCTTGTACGTCGGCTTGAGGATCAGCAGCCGTCCCGCCTGGTCGAAGATCAGTGCCCCGGCGGACGCTGGTATCGCTGGAAGCTCGGCATCGACCATATCCCGGTCATGCCCAGAGTCAGGGCGGCACGCACGGGCCGGTGTCAGCTGCTTGCGGCAGCAGCCGGCCGGCCTGTCCGGGTACGGTGCACACCGTGGAGATCATGACTAGCGCCGGGCCCGCCCATGTCGTGCTCGACAAGCCGGCGGGGCGGCCGGCCTTCCTCGCCGTACTGACCCACGGGGCGGGCGGCACGCCGGACACGCCCGACGTGCTAGCGGTCCGGGACGCCGCGCTCGCGCTCGGCGCGGTGACGGCGCTGGTCACGCAGCCGTACCGGGTCCGGGGCGCCCGCGCGCCCGGGTCCGCGGCCAGGCAGGATGCCGCGTGGACGGAGATCGTCGCCACCTTGAACGACGCGGGCCTCCCGCTCGTCCAGGGCGGCCGGAGCAACGGCGCGCGGGTCGCCTGCCGCACCGCGCGGCAGCTGGACGCGAAAGGCGTGATCGCCCTGGCGTTCCCGCTGCACCCGCCCGGTCATCCCGGGAAGTCGCGGGATGACGAGCTGCGCGGTGCCGGGACTCGTGTGCTGGTAATCAACGGGGACCGTGACCCGTTTGGCATCCCCGGACCAGACGACGCGACTCGCGTCGTGGTGCTTGCCGGGGAGACTCATGCCCTCTCGAAGAATCCTTCGGCTATCGGCGAAGCGGTCGCCGGATGGCTGGGTACGATCCCCGGACTTGACCGCGGCTAGGCGGTCGTTTCCCCCGGTTGTGCGGCCGGGTCAGGCAGCGGGAGCCTGACGGCCGTGGTCGGTCGGGCGGTGCGGTGCGATCATCGCGCCGTCCGGCAGCAGTTCACCAGTGTCTTCGAAGATCACGACACCGTTGCAGAGCAGGCTCCAACCCTGCTCAGGGTGACTAGCAATCGTGTGCGCCGCCTCGCGGTCGGGTGCCTTGGCATCCGGACAGGGCGGAGTGTGCGGGCACATGTCAGTGCCTCCTGGCGTTTTCTCTAGACCACGGTCTGTACCACCTGGCTTCGCGGTGCCACCGCTTACCCCTTGCCAAGTGGCCTAGACCACTTACTTCAAGATTGCCGCGCCGCGCGCCGCCGCGCAAGTAACTTGCCGGCGCGTTAAGCGGACTTTCCCAAATATTGATACGCGCAGGCCAGGGCAATGGTTCACACTTGCCGGGACCCACTCTCGCCCGTGGCCGCGGCCAGGATCAACGCCGTACCTCGGGTGCGGTATCGGATCCAATGTAGCCGATCCGGCGCGACAAAACGCCGATCCCGGGAATGAGGCCCCGGGCGTGTCCTAGACGGCCGGCTCGCGGGGAACCTCGGGGATGTGGTTCATCCGGTGGTTCTCCCGCAGCGTCAGCAGCCGCTCCGCCTGGGCGGTCAGCGTGCGCACCTGCGGCTTGGCCTTGGCCTTGCGCAGGTAGATCCGGTCGTCGTAGCCGCGCGGCCCGATCGCGGCCCGCTGCGCGGCGTAGGCGGCGTGCATCGCCGTGGTGAGCGCGGCGTCCAGCTCCTTCGCCAGCCGGTGCAGTTCGGTGACCGGGGCGCGGCGCGCCTCCGCCTCCCGCAGCGCGGTGTCCGCCGCGCGCGCCGCGTCCAGCAGCTTGTCACGCTCCGCGGCCGCGGCGACGTCCGCCGCGTACTTCTCCGCCGCCTCCTGGCTAGGCTTGTACATCCCTCTCCGTCCTCACGTCCCGATGCCCGCATCGTAGATTACGCCGTGCCCGCCTTCACGGCACATCAGGGGCGGCCTGCCGGGCGGGCCCGGTCTCACTTCCATAACTCCCGAGGGCCAGCACAACGTTTGCTGAGGGTCCGTCGTTCCTAGAGCAGTGAGGGGACCAGCGGGGACCGCGCTGACGCGGGCCCCGGACACACGGGAGCGAAGGGAACCGCTCGTAATGCCGCACAGCAAGCTAGCAGCCTGTGTCACCACCGCCGCCCTGACCGTCGGCACCGCCGGCGCCGCCGGGACCGTCGTCACCTCCGTGCCCGCGCACGCCGCCCCGGCGCCCGCGCCGTCTTCCGCCGCGGGACGCTACGCCGGGCCGGAACTAAAGCTGATCCCGGCGCAGGACTCCATCTCGGCATCGGGTTTCCCGGTCAAGCCGAAGAGCAAGAAGGTCTTCGTATACGTCGATCCGGGCATCTGGCTCGCCTCGCTGGGGTCGCCGCTGCAGTTCGACGTCGGGCGCACCAGCTACGCCAAGCCGTTGACCATCACCCAGATCATCGCTGGCCCCGGGCAGTCCAGGGTGGCCAGGCGGCTGCCCGCCAGCGTGCTTGACGGCTGGAACGGGCTGAAGGACATGGTCAACATCACCGTGCGCGACAGCGCCGGCAAGGTGGTCGGCTGGGAACCTGTCACGGTGTGCCCTGCGAGCTTCGACGCGGAGCGCGCGACCGCCGACAGCCCTGACAACTCGCCTTACCCGCAGTCGTGCGGCGCGTTCGACCCGTTCCCGGTCGGTGGGGTCTGGGGGATCGCGAAGGGCTGGGCGATCGACCCCGCGGGACAGGGCGGCGGCCGGACGTTCACGCTGACCATAGGCAGCACCTACAGGGTGACCGAGACCATCTCCCCGCGCTACGCTCGCCTCTTCCACGTCGCGGCGCGGAACGCCGCGGCGAGCGTCAAGTTGACCGTCGTGCCATTCGCCGGCCCGCCCGGGCCGGCGAAGCCGCGCACGGGAACGCTCCCCGCGCTCCCGGCGGTCCCGTACCTGCAGAACCCGCCGAAGTCCGTGCTGCCCGACCTGGTCGCCCTGCCTGCCTGGGGCATGTCCACGTTCAGCGCGGGCAAGCACGACTGGCTCAACTTCTCCGCGACCGTGTGGGCAGGGGGGAACGGCCCGCTCGACGTGGAGGCCTTCCGCTCGGGCGGCTCCCGGGTCATGCCCGCCTACCAGTACTTCTACCGGAACGGCAAGGTCATCGGCCGGGTCCGGGCCGGGACGATGGGGTTCGACTCCGGCAAGGGCCACAATCACTGGCACTTCCGGCAGTTCGCCGAGTACCGGCTGCTCAGCGCCGCCAAGAAGGTCGTTGTCCGGAGCCAGAAGGTCGGTTTCTGCATCGCGCCGACGGACGCGGTGGACATGCTGCTCCCGCGGGCGGTGTGGGTGCCGCAGTTCACCGGCTTCGGCGGACAGTGCGGCTCGCCGACCGCGCTGTGGGTCCGCGAGATGATGCCGGTCGGCTGGGGCGACACCTATCAGCAGTTCCTGGCGGGGCAGGCGTTCGACGTCACCGGCCTGCCGAACGGCACCTACTTCGTCCAGGTGACCGCCAATCCCGAGCATCTCCTCCGCGAGACCCGGTACGGGAACGACACCTCGCTGCGGAGGATCATCCTCAGCGGCACCAGGGGCCACCGCCACGTCAAGGTCCTGCCCTTTTACGGCATGGACCCCGAAGGCTGAGGACCGGAGCTGAGGAGCCGGAGGCTGGGGCCGGTCAGGACTGGGCGAAGCGGACGCGCAGGCCGCAGCGCCGCAGCACCCGGGCGAACCAGAGGGCGGACAAGATGGTGCCCGCGACCACACCGCCGACCGTTACGGCGGTGGTGAGCAGGAGAAACAGCTGCACCGGCTCGAGGGCCAGCGCCACCGCGAGGCCGATCGTCGACGCGGCGAAGATGCCGGCCCACAGCCAGGTCGCGCCCTGGAAGAACCGGTGCAGGCCGGGGTGGCGGGACGGCTGCCGCAGCGCCACCACCTCGGCGGCCAGCTGGGCCACCAGCGGCTTGCGGGTAGGCGCGGTCCGCGCGAACAGGACGCACAGGGCCAGGTTGGCCAGCGGGAACTGAAGGAGGAAGAACAGCACGCTCCCGGTGGCGACGACCAGCACCGTCTGCAGCGTGAGCACCAGGGCCGAGATAAGCAGCAGGCCGGGCACGGTCCGCGTGACCGCCTTGCGGACGGCGGCGGTCAGCCACACCACGGCCGTCGCCGTCACCATGCCGGCGCCCTCGCCGCCCAGCCGCTCGCCGACGAGGTAGCCCGCCACCGGGAGGCCAAGGGACTCGGCGAGGTTCCATCCCACGGTCAGCAGCAGCCGCCAGGGGCGGGGCAGCTCAAGGTGCCCATGCGTGGTCATGATCTCCATGTTGCCCGACAATCCTGGGCGAAACCTGCAAGCTCATTGTGAGCCCCCCTATAAGGCCAGGCTGGCGGCCCAGCGGGCGTGCAGGTCGGCGTATTCGCCGTCGCCGCGGAGCAGGTCGGCGGGGGAGCCGTCCTCGATGATCTGGCCCGCCCGCAGCACCAGCACGCGATCGGCGATCGCGACCGTGGAGAGCCGGTGCGCGATGATCACCGCGGTGCGGTCGGCCAGCACGGTCCGCAGGGCCGCCTGGACCAGCCGCTCGCTCGGGATGTCGAGCAGCGCCGTCGCCTCGTCGAGGACGAGCACGCCGGGGGCGGCGATGAACGCCCGGGCGAAGGAGATCAGCTGGCGCTGGCCGGCCGACAGCCTGCCGCCGCGCTTGCCGACCTTCGTGGCGTAGCCGTCCGGCAGGGCGGCGATGAACGCGTGCGCGCCGATCGCCCGGGCGGCCGCCTCGACCTCGGCGTCGGTGGCCCGCGGGCGGCCGAGCCTGATGTTCTCCGCGACCGTGCCCTCGAAGAGGAAGCTCTCCTGGGTGATCAGCACGACCTCCTGGCGGAGCACCTGATCGGGCAGGTCGCGCAGGTCGGTGCCGTCCAGGAGCACGCGCCCGGCGTTCGGGTCGTAGAAGCGGGCGAGCAGCCGCGCGACCGTGGTCTTGCCCGCGCCGGTCTCGCCGACCAGGGCGACCGTCTGCCCAGCGGGGATGTCCAGGTCGAACCCGGGCAGCACGACCGTCTTCCGGTACCCGAACCGCACCGACTCGAACCGGACGCGGCGGCCGCTCGCCGCCGTGGCCAGGCCCGCGGGAAGAACCGGCTCGGCGACCGACGGCTCCTCCTCCAGGACACCGGAGATCTTCTCCAGCGCCGAGGCGGCGCCCTGGAACGAGTTGTAGAACTGCGAGACGTCCTGCAGCGGGTCAAAGAACCCCTGCAGGTACAGCAGGAACGACGCGAGCACGCCGATCTTCATGTCGCCGTCGATCACCAGCAGGCCGCCGTAGCAGAGCACCACGCCGAGGATCACGTTGGCGACCAGCGAGATTCCCGGGCCGAAGACCGCGATCAGCTGTGCGGCGCGCCTGCTCGCGTTCGCGTAATCCCCGGACAGGTCGTCGAAGATCTCCTCGTTGCGCCGCTCTCTGCGGAACGCCTGCACCGCGCGCAGCCCGCCGAACGTCTCGACGAAGTGCACGATGACCAGCGCGTTGGTCTCCCTGATGCGCCGGTAGGCGGTCGCCGACTCACGGCGGAACCAGGCGCTGAGCAAGGTCAGCGGGATGAACCCGGAGAGCACCACCAGGGCGAGCCGCCAGTCGAGCAGCAGCATGCCGGTGCCGACGAGGACCAAGGTGAGCGCGGCCGAGATCAGCGCGTCCAGGCCCTCTTCGAATAGCGCGGAGATCGCCTCGACGTCGGAGGTCTGCCGGGAGATCACCCGCCCCGAGGTGTAGCTCTCGTGGAACGCCACGGGCAGCCGGAGCATGTGCCAGAACAGGCGGCGGCGCAGTTCCAGCACGACCGACTGGCCTATCCGGCCGGTCATCGTGACGAACGCGCGGGTCGAGGCCGCTTGTATCAGCACCGTCGCGCCGAACACCGCCGCGATCCGCAGCAGCGGCACCGGGTCGCCGGACTTCAGCACCGGCGGGATGCCGTTGTCGATCGCGAGGCCGATCAGCCAGGGCCCGGCCAGCCGGGCCAGCGCGCCGACCACGATCGCCGCGGCGGTCCACGTCACCCCGCGCCGGTACGGCCGCAGCAGGTCGGCGAGCAGCGCG
>Ga0306924_10008621_pt1 | contig 10294 bp, 9 predicted proteins | sample sta12Can44000111_FD_203756 | JGI IMG/M metagenome (GOLD analysis project Ga0306924, IMG submission 203756) | Lab enrichment of tropical soil microbial communities from Luquillo Experimental Forest, Puerto Rico - statanox.12C.anox.44.000.111 (v2)... | ecosystem: Environmental > Terrestrial > Soil...
TTCACGCTCAAATCGGCCTCCTCAACGTCGCCGCACCATCCAGTAGTCTACGCCGCGGTTCATCCGCGTACTACGTCGAGAAGCGGGTGCAGCGTGCGGTGATAGGCAAATGGCACGGGCATATTTGGCGGCGGCTTCATGCCGATGCGGTCGTGCCAGTAGACGGGCAGACCGATCTTGCTCGCGCCGAACAGATCGTAGCCGGAGCCTGCCACGAACAAGCATCGGCTCGCCGTCAGTCCCAACTCGGCGAGAGCCTGCGCGTAGGGGCGCGGATCGGCCTTGTAATAGCCGGTGCCCTCGGCCGTCACGACGACATCGAAGTCGAAGCCCGTGCAGGTAACCGCCGTCGCGCCTAGCGCCTCTGAGCAGTTCGTCACCACGCCGAGCCTCAGACCCGCGCGTTGCAGGGCACCGAGTACTTCCGGAACCTCGGGCCAAGGTTTGAGTTCTTGATATCGGGCAGCCAGCCGTTGAGCGAGCGCAGGGGATAGGCCGACCTCAGTTGCTGCTTCGGCGACAAGAGTTTCGTACCGGCGGTAACGACCCTGCTGATAGGTTCGGCGCAAATAAGCGGCGCGCCACTTGCCGCCGCTTTCTTCGCTTCCGGCCACGCGATTCCACAGCGTCCAAGAATCGAGTAGCGCGGTCAGCAGGTCGAAGAGAACGGCATCGAAGCGGCATCCGAGCGCAGTGAAGGGGGTCCTCGACACGATCGGCTACATACCGCCGCCCCCGCCACCACCGCCGCCGTCCCCGCCACCGGTGCGCATATCCCCGGATCTGTCGGGCGAATAGGGCGCATACCCTGACTGGCCCTGTGAGGTTACTCCCTCAGCGCATCCCGCGAGCGCCAAGATGGCTAAGAGCGCAGCGAGCCTGCTTCGCCAGTGCGTTGCTCTCGGCGGTGCCAAAGCGAAGCTTCGGGTGGGGTCAGCTGCTTGCCCGCGCGCGCTGACGCCGGTGTTTTGCCTTCAGTTTGGCCTTGCGTTTGTTTGCCCGGATTGTCTTGCTCGATTTGACTGTTTTGTTCACCTGGCGCTCCGGCCTAGCTCCGACCGCGCCATTCTATCCAGCCTCACCGAAATTCGCAAAGTAGAGCCTCGGGTCGGCTGCGCAGATATGGGCCTCGGGGAAGCCCAACTCGCGGCGCACGATGTTGGTGCCTTCGACGGGTGCCACGCATTTGTAAGAGGCGATGCGGCGCGACCGCCGCCTCGCGCCCGAGCCGCAGTTGGTGACCCGCGGTCAGCGATTGCAGATGTGTTTGAGGCTCTGCCACTCGCTCGCGTCGAGCAAAGCGGGGCCGGTCGGAGGAATGTCGTCGGCTTCGAGCTTGGCCCTGCGGTCCGCCGTAAGTGGGTGGTCGTGCAGGACCGACGGCACCATGTCGTCGGCCGACCCCGTGATGCGGTGCAACAGCGAGCCCAGCGGCGCGGCCGGTCGCCCGAGGCGGTGCATGACGCTTACCGCGAACGTGTCGGCGCGTTCTTCATCGGCGCGCGAGTAAGACGCGCTGAGCACCGTACGACCCGCCATCAGCACGGCACCGGCTCCTGTCACATCGCCGAACATCAGGCCGATCAGGAATGACGTACCGCCGTCGCGAATCACCCGGCGCAGCCCGTCGCGATGGGCGACGTGGCCAAATTCGTGCGCCAAGACGCCGGCGAGCTCATCCGGCGTCTGCGATATGGTGAGCAGCTTCGAGAGCACATAAACCCGCCCGCCCGGCAGGGCGAAGGCGTTCGGCACTCCCGATTGCAGCACGACCGGGTCGGGCGCGATCGGCAGATCGGCAACCCGCTGCAGCTGCCCAATCAGCTTCTTCAGCGCGGCGATGCCGGGCGGCGGCTCGCATGTGTGGCCGCCGAACACGGTCCGCACCTGCCCGTCGACCGCCTCGCCGAGCGGCTTCTCCCAGGAATAGGGCATCATCTCAGCCAACTGGTTGGCCAGCAGCGGCATCCCGAACCACGCCATCGCGATGATCGCGATGCCGGTGGTGAGGGAGGCGACGGCGATGCGCCAAACCGATACCGTTCCGGCACCGCCGGGACCGTCGAGCGCCGGGCATAGCCGCAGGATGTCGGCCCGCGCCGACGGGTCGCGCAGCTCCAAACGGGCCAGCGGCGGCGCCGTGGTGCAGGACACGCGCAGCGCGTTTGCCGGACCGTCGACCCGGCGCACGGCATCGTATGGCCACGCAGCCAATGGTGCGCCGTCGGGCGCCTCCACGGCGACAATCTCCAGCCTGTCTGAGAAGCTCAGCCTGACGACGCGGCGCCGACTCGATAGCCCATCAAAGAATACGGCCCCTTCCATGGTGCCGCTACAAGCCGAAGTCGAGACCGTCGGCCAGCCCCTCACCAAACCCGCTGACCAGCTCGCCGGCGGCGGTAACGTCTGCGGCACCCTCGATGTTGATTACCGCGCACGCGCGGACCACCCGCTGCCAGACCCGCTGTAGCGTGTAGATCCGCGCCAGCACCCCCAAAGCGACGCCCAGCAGCAGATAGATAACCGCATAGGCCGCCATCCCCCATGTCGGGAACTGCCCGAACGACACCGGCCCGCGGACATGCATACCGGCAACCAGCACGGCCGTCAGCCCGCTGGCGACCACCGCGAAAGCGAAAAACACCAGCGCGCTGAACCCGATCAGCGCCCAGTAGACGCCGATGAGGCTGCCGGACTGCAAATCGCATGTGACGGTTAGGCTGCCGAACCGGATGCCGCCGGCCCACCAAAGCCACTCCCGAGCGCGTCGGATGGTGTGCAGAAACGGCAATGCGATCAACAGAAAGGTACCGAGCACCATCGCGACAATCGCGGCTCCGGGAGGGTGACTCGCGGTGCTGGGTTGCGGCCTTGTGCCGACCGTGACGAGGATCGCCACCAGGCCCCCCGCGAGCAGCAGGAACGGCAACAGGCCGAGCAGCCAGATCCACCAGATCCGTCCGAACAATTGTCCACCGGTCGCCTCGAGCCGGCCGGGCAGATTACCGTACAGCGTGTGGCGAAGCTTGAAGCGTTCTAGCGCCGCGGTCCGCCACGGATAGGCAAGGCCAATCGAGGGTACCAGCAGCAGGCCCCACAGCATCGAGCGCCAAGCATACGACCAGCCCGATCCGGTCATCCAAAAGCGCACCCCGCGCCACACCGTGCGCGTCAGCCGGTAGCGCCGCGCCCGGTAGGCGGCGAACTGACCAAAGGCCAACAGGAACAAATAAAGCGGCAGGCTGGCGAAGGCCTTGATCCGTTCGGCCTCGAGACCGATCAGGAAATAGGCCAGGAAGATCGGTCCCAGCACCGCCAACGCGATTAGGAAGCCGAACAGCAGTTCCCTGGCCCGGCCTGTGTATTCGAGCGCATCGCCGGCGATCTCGGTGTGCGACCAGAGATGCCGTCGAATGTCGGTGGTGAGCCAGAAGCGGTAGAACCCAAAGGTTACCAGCTCAAGCAAGGCGCCACGCACCACCAGGCGGCGAAAGTCGCCGTTCCGCCCGGTGAAGAAGACCGGCGCGGGCGCCGCAGAGACGGTACTGGTGGCGAGCATTGTCATCGTTCGAGCGTCGCCGACTATCGTTAACCACCAGTGAACAAGTGATTATCGCACCTCCTCACCGCCCCAGCGTAGCCGAATCCTCGGCTAATCGCCGTCTCGTCTAGGTCCAGACAGCCTAGAGAATTCGCTCTTGGTGCCGATCAGCTGGCACCGCCCGCCGTCGCGAAATAGAGTCTCGGGTCGGCGGCGCGGATATGGGCCTCGGGCAGGCCCAGCTCGCAGCGCACGATATTGGTGCCTTCGACGAGCGAGACGCATTTGTAATAGGCGATGCGGCGGGAGAGGCCCTCGCGGCCAAATCCGCAATCGGTGGTAATCACCAGCCGCTCCTTCGGTATGTATTCGAGCGCCTTTCTGATCAGCGCAGCGACGTGCTCGGCCGGCTCGACAGTGGTGATGCAATGATTGACGACACCGATGCCAATCTTCTTGTCGGTCTTGTATTGAGCGAAGAGCGGCAGGTCTCTGCCATCGCTCGAGGCGCATTCGAAGGTGATGACGTCGCAATCCAGCTGCAATAGGTGGGGCAGGGCGCGCTCGTAGCTCGGCACTTCCCAATAGACCCGCTGTTGATTGGGATTTCCCCAGCAGGTGTGCACCCAGATCTCGGCGTCGACGCCCGCAAGCTGGCGGTTGAACGCCATGGTCTGGAATTGGAGGTCGGCGTCGGTGCAGTCGGGCCGGGTGGTCAACCCGTGATGGCGCGGCTCCTCGACCTGGATCAGCGGACAACCGGCCGCGGCCAGCTCGCGCAGTTCGGCATTGATGATGTCGCAGAGGTCTAAGATCATCGCCTTGTCATCAGCGTAATGCTGGTTCCACAGCATGCTGGCCAAAGCCGGCGCGCAGATCGTTCCGAACTTGACCGGGCGGTCGCTGAGGCGCTGGGCGATCTGCCACAATGCCGCGTATTCGAGCGGGCCACGGCTGAACTTTTCTTTGACGATGGCCGGCTGGTAGGCCTCCTGTACCTCCCAGAGGATCTTGCCCGGACGAATATCGTGGCGCGCCATCCAGCCTTGTGACGTGCTGCGGTGGCCGCGGATGCCGCCCAGCCGCTCGATCGGGTAGAAAAACCACGACTTGCCGCCGACGACGAGGTCAAAGCGGCTGTCGCCGTCGGTCACAATGTCGAGGCCGGCGGCCTCTTGCGCATTTATGATCGCCCCGACCGCGTCGAGATACTGCTCGCGGAACAGCGAGTCGCCCAACGCTGCCTTGAACGAGCGGCCGTCGAGGCTGCGGTCGAACCACAACGGTCGCGGGTAGGACCCGGTGATCGCAGTCGGTAAGACCATGTCGCGCGTTGTTTTCAGCATCGCCGGACCCTCACTTCAGATGTTTTAATCGCCGCCGAAGATCGCTTCCGGCAACAGCGCAGAGACGACATAATTCGGCACGTCGACGACGTTGGAAATGCGCAAATCCACAGCCACCGAGCAGATGACATAGGCCTGCTCACGGCTGAAGCCGCGCTCCTGCAACAGCTCCATCATATTGAGCACGGCGTTGCGGCAGGCGAGGGTCAGGTTCTCGGCCTCGATCTCGCCCTCTTGGTTGATCGGCATGCCCATGACGCCGAGGAAACGCTCGGGTGCGGCGTACCGGGGATCGATGAAATAGTTGGTCCGCGAAAACACCGGCGCCACGAACTTGCGTCTGTTGGCGAGACCCTTGTGGACCTTGAACCGCACCACCGCCGTTGCAGCCATCTCGACGGCGGTCACGCAGACCTCGCCGTCGCCCTGCGCGAAATGGCCGTCGCCGGTCGAGAAGAGACCACCTTCTTTGAACACCGGGAGAAGGAGCTTTGCGCCCTTGGTGAGCTGCTTGACGTCGAAATTGCCGCCGTTCTCGCGCGGCGGCACGGTGCGCAAGCCGGCGAGGCCGCAGGGACCCGTCGGCACCGCGCCGGCGGGATCGGGCGGGAATGCCAAACCGCCCTTGTCGATGACGCGCTGCTCGCGCGCGGTCCATTCCGCGAGCTTTTCGGCCGATGGCGCTACGCCCGAGACCCCCATAAATGGCCCGCCGGGAATGCGCACACCGGGGATCTCGGCCGAGGTGGCCCAATCGTCGCGGATCTGCCAATGCGCGAGGAACGGCTCGGTCATCACGTCGCGGAGAAAGCCGAGCCCCGGCATGATCATGCTGAAGGCGACCGGCTGCGCGATGATGTCGGTGAATTCGATTTCGAGGATGTCGCCCGGTGCAGCACCCTTGACAAAGACCGGCCCCGTCAGCGGGTGTATCGCGCCGGCATCGAGCGACGGAAAATCCGCCACTGTGGTCCCTGGCTTGATCTGGCCGTCGAGCGCGTCGCGCGTCTCCAGCGCCACCTCTTCGCCTTCGCCGACCTCGACGATCGGCGCGATGTCCGGGTGAAAGCGGTTGTGGCCGAGGTGGGGCTCGTGGGCGAGCGGCCTTGCGCGATAGATACGGATCGATTGCATAGCGCCTCCTCCGTCATCAGTCGAAGGTCAGGACGGTGCGGGCGACCTCGCCGGCCTTCATCGCGCGGAAGGCCTCGTTGATGTCGCCAAGGCGGCCGCGCTTGGTGACCATCTCGTCGAGCTTGAGGCGCCCCTGGCGGTAGAATTCGAGGTAGGTCGGGATGTCGTAACGGAAGCGGTTCGAGCCCATCCGCGAGGTTTGCACCTTGCATTCCGGGCGGATCGCCATCCACGGGAATTCGATCATCGCATCCGGCGGCAACACCCCGACGATCGTCGCCGTGCCGCGGATCGCCAGGCTCTCGATCGCCTGGCGCACGAGCTTGGCATTGCCGACCGCCTCGAAGGCGTGGTCGACGCCCAAACCGCCGGTCAGCGCGCGCACGGCCTTGACCGGGTCGTCCTCAGCGCTGTTGACGAAATGTGTCGCGCCGGCACGCTCGGCCATCTCGCGCTTTGAATCGAACTGATCGACGCCGATGATCTGCCGGGCGCCGCCGATACGCGCACCCTGGATGATCGATAGCCCGACCCCGCCGCAGCCGAACACGGCCACGGTCTGCCCGGCTTCGAGCCCCGAAGTGCGCAGCGCGGCGCCGACCCCGGTCAAGACCCCGCAGCCGACGAGGGCCGCCCGGTCGAGCGGCAATTCGGGGTCGATCTTTACTAGCGAATTTTCGTGCAGCAGCATCTTCTCGGCATAGCTCGAAATGCCGATGAACTGGCGCAGCGGTTGGCCCTTTTGCGACAGTCGTGGTGCCGTTCCCTCGGGGCGCGTCACCAGACCGCCGGTGCACAGATTCGGATGGCCTGCGAGGCACTGCGGGCAATTGCCGCAAAAACCCGAGAGGCAGGCGACGACGTGATCACCCGGCTTCACCGCCGTCACCTCGGCGCCGACAGCCTCGACGACCCCGGCACCCTCGTGTCCGAGCACGATCGGCCGGTCGAGCGGAAATCGCCCATGGCCGTCGACGACGTGCAGGTCGCTGTGGCACACCCCGGTCGCCGCGGTGCGGACGAGCACCTCGCGGCCCCAGGGCTTATCGATGTCGACCGCTTCGATCGTCAGCGGGTCGTGCACCTTGCGAAAGACCGCGGCGTTGATCTCCATCTGTCCTTCCCTGGAGTATTCGAATTTTCGTGTCAGTGTAGCCTGCGGGTGAGCGCAGGGGAAAGTCCGCAACGGAACAAGTGCGTCGCGGTCGATAAACTTCGAAATTCAATCGTGGTGGTTGAAAGGCGACGTGAATCGCCAATAGGATGAGCGCCGGCCACGATCGGAGACGGAGGTCGGCGGGTGACCAGCACGAATGGGACGGAAACGCGATCGACTGATCTCGATGAACAGCAGCTGCTGGCGTTACGCGAGGTGCCGTCGGGTGCGATCGCGTTGGGCGGAATTTCGGTTTTGCTGCTGCTGATCGCCTGGCTGTTGATCTACCTGCTCGTGTATCTCCCGCGCGGCATGATCGGGTGAGCCGATGGCAGTGACCGAACAAGAAGTCCAGCGCTCCGAGACGCGCTGGGCGGTCGCGGTCAGTCTGTTCGTCCTGATCATCTTTGGCCTCACGCTGTTCGCGGCTCTGGCCCTGCATCGCAACCCACCCTCGAACCTCGAACGCATCGGTTCCGCAACCCTCCACCTGACCGGCGAGTTCACCGAACCAAATCTCGGCACCCGGGTCGAGCAGAACGGCCAGGTGACGACGCGCATTGTCGCGACACAATTCGCCTTCGTGCCGCCATGCGTCGTCGTACCCGCGGACCGCGACGTCACCCTGCGCTTGGCGAGCCCCGACGTGATCCACGGCATCTTGGTCTCCGGGACGAATGTCAACACGATGGTCGTGCCGGGCTTTGTCAGCCAGGTGCACACGGTGTTTCGCACGACCGGCGACTTGCTGATGCCTTGCCACGAATTCTGCGGCTTCGGGCACAGCCAGATGCTGGCGCGGGTGCGCGTCGTGCCGGCCAGCCAGTTCCGGCCCGACGCCGAAGGGAGGGCGAGCTGTGCCGCGCAATAGAAAGCTGGTCCTGGCTCATCTCTGGCTCGCCTTCGCGGTCTTCGCCGCTGCGGCGGTGCTCGGCGTCTGGCAGATGTGGGTGCGCAGCCCATTGCACGCTCCTTACGAGAACCCACAAAACTATTTTCTGTCGGTGACCGCACATGGCGTGTCGATGGCCTATGTGCTGACGACATTCTTTGTCATGGGGTTCGGCTACTTTGTTGCCGAGACTGCCCTCGGGCGGGAAATCCCCGGGATCAGATGGGCCTGGGCCGCGTTCGCCGTTGGGGCGATCGGCGCGGCAATGGCCGCGCTGACAATTCTCACCGGCGACGCCTCGGTGCTCTACACCTTCTACCCGCCGCTGACCGCCAGCCCGTTTTTCTACATCGGCCTCGTGCTGGTCGTGGGTGGATCGTGGGTCTGGTGCACGATCATGATCGTGGCGATGGCGCAATGGAAGCGTGCCAATCCTGGACAACCGGTGCCGCTCGCGATGTTCGCCACTGTCGCCAATGCGATCCTGTGGCTGTGGACCACCGCGGGTGTGGCGGTCGAGCTGTTGTTTCAGGTCATTCCCGCGGCGTTCGGCTGGACCGATACCGTCGATGTCGGCATGTCGCGCACTCTGTTTTCGTGGACCTTGCACGCGATCGTCTATTTCTGGCTGTTCCCTGCCTACATCGCCTTCTATACGATGGCGCCCGAAGCGGCCGGCGGACGGCTTTACAGCGACACAATGGGCCGTCTGACCTTTGTCCTGTTTCTGCTCTACAGCCTGCCGGTCGGTCTGCACCATCTGTTCATGGATCCGGAGCATTCCACCGGGTTCAAATTCGTCCAGACGACGTTGACGGCTTTGGTCACGGTGCCGACCCTGCTGACCGTGTTCACGATCACCGCGTCTTTTGAGGTGGCCGGCCGGCTCAACGGCGGCACCGGGCTCTTCGGCTGGCTGCGTACATTGCCCTGGCATCGGCCGATGGTGCTGGCGACCGGCCTGGCCTTTGTCATGCTGTGGTTCGGCGGTGGCGGTGGCCTGATCAACATGAGCTACGGCATGAACGCGATGGTCCACAACACTTCCTGGGTCACAGCGCATTTCCATCTGATCTTCGGCGGCACGGTCGTGATCATGTATTTCGCGATCGCATACGAGATCTGGCCGCGGTTGACCGGTCACGCGGTCGATGCCGACGGCCTCGCCTGGCAGCGCCGGCAATTGTGGCTGTGGGCCGTCGGCATGATGGTAATGACCTTGCCCTGGCATTGGCTCGGCCTCAACGGGCAGTGGCGTCGCGTTGCGCATTTCGACTATGACGACCCGCTGATTGCCTGGTGGGGAGATTGGGTCGATGTCAGCCTCCTCGGGGGCGTTATCCTGTTGGTCAGCGCGGTGTTGTTCATCCGCAACCTGGCGATCCTGCATGGCCGGCAAAAAGCCGTCGAGGCGACGGCAGAGCCGATGCGGTATTCACTGCCGCTACATCCGGTGGCACGGCTTCCGGCCGCGCTCAATGGTTTCGCGCTGTGGAATGTATTGGTTCTGGTGCTGATGGCGGCGGCTTATGGCTGGCCTATTGGGCAATTTATCGCGCAACCATCGCCAGCTGCGATCGTCCACCACGTTGATCGCCCGGGCTAAGTCGCGATGGACCGGAAATGGCGGCTCTGGGGAACGGTTTTCGTGCTGGCCGCACTGGCGGTTGGTGGGCTGCTCGGACTGATTGTGATGCCGGTTGTGCAGGGCCGCGCCGCCGGGATCGACGCCTACACCGCGATCTGCCGGGCGGTCGGCATCCTGCCCGGTTCGCCGGCCCGGCCGACCCCTCCCTATCAGGCTGAGCCACAACCGGTGACAAACGTGGCGTGGACCGCGGCGACGATCGAGGCGCTCTATGGCGCCAATCGCGCCGACGGCGCTCGGCTTGCCGAAGAACGTTGCCTCGGTTGTCACACGCTCGAAGGCAACACTCCCGATCCGACGATCCCGCGCAATATCGGCCAGTCGGTCTTTGCGCTCTACAAGCAACTGCATGATTTCCGAAGCGGCGCGCGGGTTAGCGAGGTGATGTCACCGCTGGCCAAGGATCTCGACGACAAGCAGATCGTCGACCTCGCTGCGTATTATGGCCGCCTGTTTCGCGGTGCGATCGACCCCGCGGAGAGCGGCCGTTATGTCGGGATCGACATCGAGAATATCGTCAGCAACGGCGATGTCGCCCGCGGTCTGCCGCCGTGCGCGGCTTGCCACCAGGTGCGCG
>Ga0306924_10008622_pt1 | contig 10294 bp, 9 predicted proteins | sample sta12Can44000111_FD_203756 | JGI IMG/M metagenome (GOLD analysis project Ga0306924, IMG submission 203756) | Lab enrichment of tropical soil microbial communities from Luquillo Experimental Forest, Puerto Rico - statanox.12C.anox.44.000.111 (v2)... | ecosystem: Environmental > Terrestrial > Soil...
CCGGCACCGGCCCAGCCAGCCACCCCCCAGCACAACCCTTAAGTTCCTGGCATTGGGTTATAGCCGGCACGATGTCACATCGATCCGGTTGGGCGAGGGTGCGCTTGAGGCTGATGAGGCGAATGTTACTTCTGGGGCTGCTGGGAACGTCCGCGGGGACGCTGGGGGGGACGGGGGGCTGGTGGCGGTGCGGGCGCCGTTGCCGGGGACGTTTTACCGGGCGCCGCGGCCCGGGGCGGCGCCGTTCGTGGAGGTGGGCAGCCGGGTCGGCGCGGACACCGTGATCGGGATCGTGGAGACGATGAAGCTGATGAACTCGGTGCACGCGGGGGTGGCCGGGGTGGTCGCCGAGTTCTGCGTGGCGAACGCCGAGTTCGCGGCGCGGGGGGCCGCGCTGCTGCGGATCCGGGCCGAGAGATGATCCTGCGACGGGTGCTGATCGCCAATCGCGGCGAGATCGCGGTCCGCGTCATGCGCACCTGCCGGCGGCTCGGCATCGAGACCGTGCTGGCGGTCACGGCGGCGGACGCGGACTCGGTCCCGGCCCGGCTGGCCGACAAGACCAGCGCGATCGGGAGCTACCTGGACGTCGAGGCGGTCGTGGCGGCCGCGGACGCGGCGGGGGCGGACGCGATCCACCCCGGGTACGGCTTCCTGTCGGAGAACCCGCGGCTGGCCCGGGCCTGCGAGGCGGCGGGCATCGTGTTCATCGGGCCGGGCGCGGACGTGCTCGAGGCGGCCGGGGACAAGCTCGCGGCGCGCGGCCACGCGGTCGCCGCCGGGCTGCCGGTGCTGCCGGGCGGGCTTGTGGCTGGCGAGGCTGATGGGGCAGACGAGGCGGAGGTGCTGGCCCACGCCGCGGAGGCGGCCAGGCTGGCCGTGCGGATCGGGTATCCGGTGCTGGTCAAGGCGGCCGGGGGTGGCGGCGGGCGAGGGCTGCGGGTGGTACGGGACGCCGGGGAACTCGCCGCGGCGGTCGCGGTGGGCAGCGAGGAGGCCGGGGCGGCGTTCTCCGATCCGCGGGTGTACCTGGAGCGGTACGTCTCCCCCGCGCGGCACGTCGAGGTGCAGTTGCTCGGGGACGGGGAGAACGTGATCCACCTCGGCGACCGGGACTGCTCGGTACAGCGGCGCTTTGCCAAGCTGATCGAGGAGGCGCCGGCGCCGCGGCTCGGCGAGACGCTGCGGGTCGGGATGCGGGCGGCGGCGGTCGCCCTCGGCCTGCACCTGAAGTACCAGGGGCTGGGGACCGTGGAGTTCCTGGTGGACGCCGCGCGGTCGGAGTTCTGGTTCCTGGAGGTGAACGCGCGCATCCAGGTGGAGCACCCGGTGACCGAGGCGGTCACCGGGCTGGACCTGGTGGCCGAGCAGATCGCGGTCGCGGAGGGGCGCCGGCTCCGGCTGTCCCAGGCCAGCGTGCGGCTGGACGGCCACGCGATCGAGTGCCGGATCAACGCCGAAGACCCCGCGGCCGGGTTCCGGCCGAGCCCGGGCACGGTGACCAGCGCGGTCTTCCCGGCCGGGCCCGGCATCCGGGTCGACACGCACATCCAGGCGGGTTCGGCGGTGCCGCCGCAGTACGACAGCCTGCTGGCCAAGCTCGTCGTCAGCGGGGCCAGCCGGGCCGAGGCGCTGGGCCGGCTGCGCGGCGCGCTGGCCCGGTGCGAGATCGGCGGGGTGACGACCACCTTGCCCGCGCTCGCGGCGCTGGCCGCCGACGGCGAGTTCGCCGCCGGGGGCGCCGACACGGAGTACCTGGCCCGGTGGCTGGGGCGGGAAACCCGGCCCGTTCGGGATCGTGAACATGCCTGAGGTCCGCCTGGTCGATGTCTCGCTGCGGGACGGCAACCAGAGCCTGTGGGGGGCCACCGGGTTGCGCACCGACCACATCCTGCAGATCGCCCCGGTGCTCGACCGGGTCGGGTTCCGGGCGCTCGACTTCATGTCGAGCACGGCCATGGGGGTGGCGGTACGGACGCACCGGGAGGACCCGTGGGAAAGGATCCGGCTCACCCGCGCCGCGATGCCGGACACGCCGCTGCAGCTGATCGGCACCGGCTTCCGGTTCATCTCGTGGGAGCGGGCGCACCCGGAGGTGATGCAACTGGTCTACGAGCGGCTGGTCGCGGCGGGGATATCGCGGTTCGTGCTGCTCGACCCGATGCACGACATGGACGCGGTACGGCGCAGCGCGCGGATGATCAAGCGGGCCGGAGGGACCGAGACCATCCTGGCGCTGACCTACACGATCTCGGCCGTGCACGACGACGATTTCTACGCCGGGATCGCCGCGGCGGCGGCCGGGTCGCCGTACATCGACCGGGCCTACATCAAGGATCCGGCCGGGCTGCTGACGCCGGAGCGGGCCCGCACGCTGATCCCGGCGGTCGTGGCGCGGCTCGGCGGCAAGCCGCTGGAGCTGCACGCGCACTGCACGATCGGGCTGTCGCCGCTGGTTTACCTGGTAGCGCCGGACCTGGGCGTTTCGGTGTTGCAGACCGGCTGCGGCGCGCTGGCCGACGGGTCCTCGCTGCCCGACGCGCAGCGGGTGGTGGCGAACCTGCGCGCGCTCGGGCACACCGTGGACGTGGACGACCGGCTGCTGGCCGTGGCCGCGCGGTACTTCAGCCGGCTGGCCGCGGCCGAGGGGCTGCCGTCCGGCCGGCCGCAGCCGTACGACGAGGCGTTCACCCGGCACCAGCTGGCCGGCGGCGTGCTGACCACGCTGCGCCGGCAGCTGGCCGAGCTCGGGCTCGACGACCGGTTCGGCGCGGTGATCGAGGAGGTGAGCCGGGTCAGGGCCGAACTCGGCTACCCGATCATGGTCACCCCGTTCCCGCAGATGGTAATGGGGCAGGCGCTGTCCAACGTGCTGGCCGGCGCCCGCTACGAGGTGGTCCCCGACCAGGTGATCAGGTACGTGCTCGGCAGCTTCGGCAAGCCGACGGCGCCGGTCGACCCTTCCGTGCTGGACACGATCATGGACCGGCCGCGGGCCAGGGAGCTGGCCGCCGAGCCGCCGCCGCTGTCGGTGGCCGAACTCCGCCTGCGGCTGCCGCGCGGCATCTCCGACGAGGAACTGCTGCTGCGGTTCGGCATGCCGGCCGAGGAGGTGGACGCGATGCTGGCCGCCCGGCCCGCCGCGCGGCACTACACCCCGGAGGTGCAGCCGGTGCTGCGGCTGCTGCGCGAGCTCGGCTCGCGACCGCCGGCCGCGCGGCTGGTGGTGGACAAGCCGGGGTTCCGGCTCTCGCTCAGCGCATCGGGGGAGGCGGCTGGTGGCTAACGTCGTGGTCCGTGACCGGCTGGCGGCGGCGCGCGGGTTCGTGTTCGACATGGACGGCACGCTCGTGCTGGGCGACCGGACCAGTAACGGGCTGCGGCCGCTGCCCGGCGCGCTCGAGATCACGCGGTGGGCGGTGCGGCGAGGGCGGCCCTACGTGGTGTTCACCAACGGAACCAACCGGACGCCCGCCGCCTACGCGCAGATCATGCGGGAGCTCGGGTTCCCGCTGCCGGACGAGGCGATGCTGACGCCGGCCAGCAGCGCGGTCCGGGTCCTGCTCCGGGCCGGCCACCAGCGGGTCATGCTGCTGGGCGGGCCCGCGCTGGCCGGGCCGCTGCGGGAGGCCGGGCTGGAGGTTGCGGCTCCTGTGGCGGGTGAATCGGCGGACGCGGTGCTGGCCGGCTGGTTCCCCGAGTTCACCATGCCCGCGCTGGAGGCCGCGTGCCAGGCGGTCTGGGACGGGGCCGAGCTGTACAGCTGCTCGCAGACGCCGTTCTTCGCGGTGGCCGGGGGCCGGGCGCTCGGCACCTCCCGGGCCATCTCCGCGATGATCAGGTCGCTGACCGGCTGCGGGCTGCGGGTGGTGGGCAAGCCGTCGCTCGACGCGCTGCGCACCGCGGCGGACCGGCTCGGATGCCCCGCCGCGCAACTGGCCGTGGTCGGCGACGACCCCCACCTGGAAGTGCCGATGGCGCACCGCGGCCGGGCGCTGGCCATCGCGGTCGGCACCGGCCTGGGTGGTTCGGCGTCCTATGACGGGCTGCCCACCTCGCGGCGCCCGCACCTGGAGGTGCGGGGCGTGGATGAACTGCTGGAGATGCTGGGAGGATTGGATGGCGGCTGACCTGGACCTGGCCGGGGTCTACCGGCAGATGCTGCGGATCAGGGAGTTCGAGGAGCGGGTCAAGGGCACGTTCACCGAGCACCCGGGGGTGATCCGCGGCCACACCCACCTGGCCGACGGGGCGGAGGCGTCGATCGCCGGATCGCTCGCCGCGCTGCAGCCCGGCGACCAGGTGCTGGCCACCTACCGATGCCACGGCTATCCGCTCGTGCTCGGCACGGACCCCAAGGCGATGATGGCCGAGATCTACGGCCGGGCGACCGGGCTGTGCGGCGGCTACGGCGGCTCGATGCACCTGGCCGACCCCGAGCGCGGCTTCCTCGGCACGTCCGGGATCGTCGGGCAGGGCATCCCGCAGGCCACCGGCGTCGCGTACGCGGCCCAGATCCGCAAGCAGGGCCAGGTGGTGCTGTGCTTCTTCGGCGACGGCGCGGCCAAGCAGGGCGCGTTCGCCGAGGCGCTGAACGTGGCCTCGCTGTGGAAGCTGCCGATCGTCTACGTGCTGGAGAACAACTCCTTCAACGTGGTCACCCGGGTCGAGCAGGAGGACGCCAACGCCGCGGCCGGCGAGCCGCTTTCGGTCAAGGCCCGGGCGTTCTCGATGCCCGGGGTCACGGTGGACGGCGGCGACCCGGTTCTTGTGTATGAGGCAGTGGCGTCGGCCGTTTCGCTGGCCCGCTCGGGCGGTGGCCCGACGCTGGTGGAATCGAAGATCTACCGGCTGAGCGCGCACGGCAACATCATCGCCCCGCCGGGCGTACCGCTGCACTTCCCCGAGCACGAGGCGGTCGTGGTGTTCGGCGCGGCGGAGGAGTACGAGGAGGCGCGGCGCGCCGACCCGCTGCTGCGCGTGCGGGCCCGGCTGCTTTCGTCGGGGGTGCTGGACGCGGCCGCGGCCGACGCGCTGGCCGCCTCGGCGGCCGAAGAGATGGCCACGGCGGTGGAGTTCGCGCTGGCCAGCCCGTATCCCGCGGCGGACGGTGCGCTGCGGCACGTGTACGCGTAACTCGCTGATGTGCTGAGGAGTATTCATGAGCAGGCAGCTTGCGTATGTCGCGGCGATCGACGAGGCCATCCGCCAGGAGATGGAACGCGACGAGAGCGTGCTCTACTTCGGGCAGAACATCGCGACGACGCCGGATGATGCGTTCCTGAAGGCGTTCGGCGCCGATCGCGTCCGGGTCACCCCGATCTCGGAGACCGCGGAGATCGGCATGGCCATCGGCGCCGCGCTGGCCGGGTACCGGCCCGTGGTCGAGCTGTACATGACCGAGTTCATGCTGGTCGCGATGGATCAGGTGGTGAACGAGGCGCCGCGGTTCCGGTACATGAGCGGCGGGCGGGTGTCCGTGCCGCTGGTGCTGAAGGCGGGCTACGGGTTCACGGCCGGCTGGGCCGGGCAGCATACCGGGTCGATCTACGGCATGTTCACCGGGGTGCCCGGGCTCAAGGTGGCGCTGCCGGCCACGCCTGCCGACGCCAAGGGCCTGATGGCCACGGCCATCAGGGACGACAACCCGGTCTGCTTCTTCCACCACTACCTGCTGACCCTGGAGCCCGGCGAGGTGCCGGAGGGCGAGTACCTGGTGCCGTTCGGGCAGGCTGCGATCCGCAGGCCGGGGAGCGACGTGACCATCGTCGCCACCGGCGCGATGGTCGGCCGGGCGCTGGCGGCGGCGGTGACGCTGGCGGATTCCGGGGTGTCGGCCGAGGTGATCGACCCGCGCACTCTGGTGCCGCTGGACCTGGCGACCATCCTGGAGTCGGTGGCCAAGACCGGGCGGCTGGTGCTGGTGGACCAGGCGACGCGGCACGCCTCGGCGTCCGCGATCATCGCGGCGGAGGTCGCGGAGCAGGGGTTCTCGTACCTCCGGGCGCCGGTCAAGCAGGTGACGGCGCTGGACGCCACCGTTCCTTACAGCCAGCCGATGGAGGCCTACCTGCTGCCCGACGGGCCGAAGATCGTCGCCGCGGCGCTCTCCGTGACCGGGGACCGGGATTGATGGAGGCCGTGGGGTTCAGCGAGTTCGGCGGGCCGGAGGTGCTGCGGCTGGTCTCGCTGCCGGTGCCGGTACCCGGGCCGGGCGAGGTACGGGTCAGGGTGGTCGCGGCGGCGGTGAACCCGACCGACCTGGCGTTCCGGTCCGGCAGGCACCGGTCCATGCCCGAGGGGGTGTCGCCGCCGTACGTGCCCGGCATGGACCTGGCCGGGGTGGTCGACGTGGCCGGTGCGGACGTGCCCTGGGCGCCGGGCGACCGCGTGATGGCGGCGGTTTCTCCGTGGGCGGCCGGGGGCGGGGCGCAAGCGGAGTTCGTCGTGGTGGCCGCCGACGCGCTCGCCCGGATGCCCGGGCAGATGAGCCTGCAGGCCGCGGCCACCTTGCCGATGAACGCGCTGACCGTACGGGCGGCGCTGGACATGCTCGCGCTGCGGCCCGGCCAGGTGCTCGGGGTGGCTGCTGCTGACCTTCTGACGGATGGGCGGGTGCAGATGGCGGTCTTCGTCCTGGTGCATGGCGCGTGGGGTGGCGCGCACGGCTTCCGCAAGGTACGCGGCCCGCTCCGGGCGGCCGGCCATGAGGTCTTCACGCCGAGCCTGACGGGCATCGGCGAGCGCGCCCACCTGACCAGCCCGCAGGTGTGCCTGACCACTCACATCGCCGACGTCGTCAACGCCGTCTGGTACGAGGACCTCGGCGACATCGTGCTGCTCGGCTTCTCCTACGGCGGGTTCGTGGTGACCGGGGCGCTCGAGCACATCGGCGACCGGGTGCGGCACCTGGTCTACCTGGACGCCTTCGTTCCCGATGACGGCGACACGGTGGCCGGCATCGGCGGCGCGGGAGGTGACTACGGCGCACCGGAGCTGGGCCGCGACTGGCTGGTGCCGCCGCACTCCCGCGAGTTCGACGACCCGGCCGAGGCGGCGTGGGCCGACGCGCGGCGCACGCCGCACCCGGCCGGCTGCTTCACCGAGCCGGTCCGGCTGGCGCGCCCGCTGGAGGACTACCCGTTCACGCGCACCTACATCAAGGCCACCGGCGAGCCCAGGCCCGAATCCGGCGGGCCGTTCTGGGCCGCCGCGGACCGGGTCATGGCCTCGCCGGCCTGGCGCTACCGGGAGATCTCCACCAACCACATGATCCCCAGCAACCGGCCCGCCGAACTGGCCCGTCTGCTGCTCGAGCTGACCTGAGCGCGGGCGGTGCCCGGCGGGCTCCACACGATCTACATCGGGCCTGCAAGCGGTTTGCGTGGCCATGGCGTGGTCTGGGGGCCAGGCTCGCTGGGCCGCGGGGGCGCGGAGCGGGCGGAGACTCCCGCGGTCGGTACGGCCGGGTGCCGGCCGGCGTTCGGCCGACCGAGGCTGGCAGCCGATCCCGGGGCTAGCCAGCCGGCCCGTTCGGGACAATTGGTCAGCTCGGAGGCGGCACCAGGCCTGTCAACAGTCGACCAAATGACGTAAGGTGTGTTACTGGAATAGATAAGAGAGGCCCTTGATGCATGACGCGCGCAGTTTAGCAGGCTGCGGCCGATTTAGTCCATTTTGGGAAATTTAGTCCCAAGTGGCAGTTAAGCTGCCCGGATGTCAGGCGCTCCGAAGGCAGCATGCACCCTGTGGTGCCTTCCCGGTGAGCGCGTACTGCTCGGAAAGGGGCCCTTTGGGCAGCCACAGGAAGGCACCACGCAACCGATTCACCCACCTCCTACCCACGGCCGCCGTGCCCGCCCTGGCTGGCGTGGCGGCCGCCGTATGCCTCGCGCCGCAGGCGCAGGCCGACCCGGCGCCGGCCCACGCGGCCGCGCGTCCCGCGGCCGCGACGGTCGCGGATGTGATCATGGCCCGGGACGAGACGCTGGCCGCGGTCAAGCGGGCCGCGCACACGGCGATCCCGGGCCAGCCGGCGAGCTACACCGTCCGGTCGGGTGACTCGCTCTCCTCGATCGCCGGGAAGGTCTACCACAAGCAAGACGCGTGGCCCGTTCTCTACTGGGCCAACCGCGGCAAGATCCACTGGGCGAACATCATCGGCGAGGGCCAGGTCCTGAAGGTCCCGGCCATGCCCGCCAAGATCCCCGCCGCGCCCTGGCTGCTCGGCCCGGCCCCCGCGCCGGCGCCCGCGCCGGCGCCCGTGGCGGCGCCCGCGCCGGTGCAGGCGACCAGCGCGGTGTCGGGCGGCAGCTACTCGGGCGGTGCGTCCAGTTCGTTCGAGGCCTGCGTGATCGCCCGTGAGTCCGGCGGTAACTCGCAGGTCATGAACGCGAGCGGGCACTACGGCCTGTACCAGTTCAGCGAGTCGACCTGGGTCGCGTACGGCGGTTCGGCCGCCAGCTTCGGGCACGCCAGCGCGGCCGAGCAGCACCAGGTGTTCTCCAACGCCGTGGCGCGGGGCGGGCAGTCCAACTGGTCCCCTTACGACGGCTGCTGACCGGGTAATCCCTCAGGCGGGCCCCGCGGCGCCAAGGCGCCGCGGGGCCCGGCCGGCTGCACCCGCCGCCGGCTTGCCCCGCTACCGGGAACCAGGCCGCACGCGCACAGCCCGGGCGCTAACGACGTGGATGCCACATCCACATCGCTCCAGCGACATGGCTGGGACATCCACGCCTTATGAATCTCGCTAGCTGGTACCGCGGGTCAGCCCGCCTCGGGCTCGCTGACGTCGTGCCTGTTCACGAGCTCGTCCAGGACGGTGGCGAGGTCGTGCAGGCGCTCGAGGTGAGCCCGGGTCAGCTTGTGCAGGACGCGGTCGCCGTCACGGGTCAGCCGGACCCGGACCACACGGCCGTCGTCTCCGTCCGGCGTCCGCTCCACCAGCCCGGCGGCTTCGGCCCGGTCGACGAGCTCGACCGTGCTGTGCGGCCGCAGCAGCAGGTAGCCGGCCAGGTCTCCCACGGTGGGGGGACGTTGCCCGTGGTGTCCCTTGATCGCCACCAGCAGCTGGTGCTGGACGTGAGTCAGGCCTCCGGCCTGAGCCTGGTCCTCGCTCCAGCGCTGGAAGCGGCGCAGGGTGACCCGGAACTCGAGGAGCCGCTCGAAGTCCTGCCGGGTAAGCCGGGGCATCGTCACCTTCCGGATTTGCCGTTTCCCGCCCGAGATTACCCCGGATGACGGGACGGTCAGCCGTCCGCGGGAACGGGGGCGGTGAGCTCGAGCTGGATGCCGTCCGGGTCGTTGAACGGGAGCACGTCGATGCCGAACGAGGGCAGCCGGGTGATCTCGCCGTGCGTCACGCCGCGCTCGTCGAACAGCCGGATCGCCTGCTCCAGGTCCTCGCGGGCGGGGACGCCGAAGCTGAGGTGGTCCAGGCCCGCCCGGTCCGGGTCGAAGCGGTCCGCCGCGGGTGCCATCGGCCGCAACCCCATGATCAGGTTGCCGCGCATCATGACCACGCCGCCGAACAAGATCTTGAACGTCTCGGCCGCGGCCGGGTCGTCCGGCGGCGGTGACTCCACGATGACCTGGAAGCCCAGCAGGCCGGTGTAGAACTCCCGGCTGCGCTGCACGTCGGTCACGGTGAGCCGCAAGTGATGGATGTCGCCGCACGGAATCATGGCTGCCTCCCTGTTGCCGCGGTGCGCCGCGTCGTCGGTCCCTGGCATCAGCATCCCAGCTGCGGCACCTGTTGACACCGGTAACGGTTATGCGGCGTGGGCGGCGAGCAGGTCGTCGGACAGCTTGGGCCAGGCTTGCCTGGCCCAGTCGCCGAAGTCGCGGTCGGCGAGGGCGACGCAGGCGAGCCCGGCGTCGGGGTCCACCCACAGGAAGCTGCCGGTGCGCCCGAAGTGGCCGAACGTCCGGGGCGAGTTCCGGGACCCGGTCCAGTGCGGCGTCTTGCTGTCCCTGATCTCGAAGCCCAGGCCCCAGTCGCAGTGCTGCTGGCGGCCGAAGCCGGGCAGCACGCCGGACAGGCCGGGGAAGGCCACCCGGGCCGCCTCGGCCAGCAGGTCCTCGCCGATCAGGGACGGGCTCGCCAGCTCCACGGCCAGGTTCATCAGGTCGCCGAGCGGGCCGACGGCGCCCCAGGCCGGGGAGCCCTCGAGCCGGGTGGCCGCCATGCCGAGCGGCAGGCAGACCTCGTCGGCCAGCAGCCGCTCGAAGGGCTGGCCGGACCGGGCCGCGACGAGGTCCGCGACGATCTCGATGCCGCGGTTGGAGTAGACGC
>Ga0306924_10008624_pt1 | contig 10293 bp, 9 predicted proteins | sample sta12Can44000111_FD_203756 | JGI IMG/M metagenome (GOLD analysis project Ga0306924, IMG submission 203756) | Lab enrichment of tropical soil microbial communities from Luquillo Experimental Forest, Puerto Rico - statanox.12C.anox.44.000.111 (v2)... | ecosystem: Environmental > Terrestrial > Soil...
CAGCCTTCAGGTGCTGGCGGCACTCCGCCGCGCGGACCAGGGCCCGCTGCCGCACAGGATTTGCCGGGTCCTTCAACATCGTGCTGAGTTTTTCAAATTCGACGCGGGCCTCTTTCCACTTGTGAGCATCGTAAAAAGTTTGCGCACGCTGATCTTGCATTTCCGCGTTGGCGTAGGGGAATTCGCTGCGGAGCTCCTTGGTCAAGCGCGGAAGGGCAACCGCGGCATCCTTCGCTTCATCGGCAAGAGGAAATTTGTAATAAAGCGCTTGATAATCCCTCGCGGCAAGCGCCGCCTTGTGGGCCGCTTCGTAGGCGCGGGCGCGAACCAGCAGGAGAGCGGGCCTCGAAGAAACGGGAGGATAGGACGAGAGGGCATCGAGTGCATCCTGCGCGTGACCCGCCTCCAGCGCAGCTGGAACGTACGCTTCGAGGGTCTGCTCTTTGATGGCGGTGCCCGGGTAGTCTTTGAGAACCGCCGTGAAGTCCTGCAGGGCTTCACGGTTCCGGTGCAGCGCGTGTTCAGCCTGCGCACTCCAGAACAACGTGTATTCGTGGAGAAGGGCGTCGGGCCTGGCTTTTTGCAGCCAGACGACGGCCTGCGGCGCACGGCTCTTGGTGTAGTCCTCGTAGCCGAGGGCCAGGGCGGCGCGCTGTCCCCAGACGTTTGAGCCATTCTTGCTGGCGAAAGCAGCGAGCTTTTCGTACGACCCCGGGGTGCCGTGATGCACATCGCGAGCGAGCAGTGCTAAATCCTGTTGCAGGGCAGCGTCTTCGGGTGCGGCAGAATCAAGTGTGGGAGAAGCCGTATCGGGTTTGCACCCAGTCTGGCAGGGAGGCGATTTCGGGTGAGTGGGCTTCTTCTTTTTGTGCGGCGGATTCTGAGCGAGCAGGTCGAAAGTAATCGCGAAAGCGAGGAAGGTGCAAAGCGCAAACCAGAGGGCGCGCGAACCGGAGGCGCGCATGTTTGTGGCGCTACCGCGACTTGCTGGCCGTGGCGTAAGGATATTCGCCGAGGCTCGAAGGGTCGCCGTCGGCGAGGATCTCCACCAGCCACCGATAGAAGTAATCCACCGGATGGTCCATGATGGGTTTGAATCTACGATCGTACTCTCGATGGGCTTTCTCAATGTCGTCTTTCAACCGGATGCAGATGTCTTTGTGTTCGCGGCCCAGCCTGACCTGCTCCGGACGCAACATCTTAATATCTTGCATCGAAACTTTGGCAACGCGATTTGCGCGACGATGAAGCTCCTGTTCCTCAGGAGTCAACTGATTGATGTCGAACTCCGTCTCCGCGCCAACCGGGACATCAGCTGTCTCTAATTCTATCGAAGATTGCGAGGGAAGCGTGGGAGCAAAGTCATGGTGGGGAGGCTCGAAGGGTACCGACGTGACAGGGGAGGCAGCCTGGGGTTCAGGCACCCGAGGAGCTGGACGAGCGGGAGCCTGAGGAGCTTCCGGCGCGAGAACACCGATAGCCTGAGTAATCTTTTCCTCTAGAGGGCTGCGCGGACCCGGCTGCATGGCCATGGTAATGAAGCGCGAAAGAACCTCGAGGGCGGCCGAGAGTGAGGCCGCGGAAGTCTGGGCGCGCAGCATGGGAGGTAAGGCATTCGTGGGCTTGCTGCTCGAGCAGGCGGCGATGACGTCGTTGACGGCTTGCTGGAGTTCGTCGCTATTGCGCTGAATGCGCTCGAGGTTGTCGCGAAGCGCGCGAGCAATAGCCAGTTCAACGGCGCTGGGTTCTGGTGACATACCCTGTTTTGTGGGTGTTTTGCCCACAATTCTCCCGTTTTGTCATTGTGCGGTGGGGCGGGCAGGGCGTCAACAGCGCAGGGCGGGCTTGTGCCTAAACTGGTGATGAAGAGTAAGGTTGCGCTGGCTGGAGGCGTTCGGCCACGAATCAGGCCAAGGGCCATTGAGCGCCCACGTCACGAGGTAAGTGGCTTGGTCATCAGGTAACGGCGGTGGTCGACGTAGCCGCGGCGGCGGTAGAGCTCGATAGCCGGATTGCCATGGCTGACCTCGAGGTGAAGGAACTCGGCGTGATACTCGCGAGAGAGGCTCTCGGCCAAGTCGAGGAGCTGGGTGCCGATTCCTCGCTCTCGGTGGGAGGCTTCGACGAACAGTTCATCAATCCAAGCGCCCTTGCCCCGGTATTCCAGACTGTAGTCGAAACAGATCACGAGGTAGGCGATTGGCCGTTCGGAATCCCAGACCAAGCAGGCGATACCGTAGGTTGGGTTTTGCAGCAGCTGCGCCAGGTTGCCGCGGACCGTGTTCTCGCAGAAGGACTCCGACCACGGATCGGCCTCCTGCATTTCTTTCATCAGGGAGAGTAAGGGCTCGAGGTCAGCGAGAGTGGCGAGTTCGAAGCGTGGCGGCATGGTTGCGTTCACGCAGGATACCCTGAAGAAGCAGGGTGAGCGCAAGGGAAGGCTAGGCCGTGGTAGGGATTGAAATGAGCTACGGAAACAGGAGAAAAGCGGGGTTGCAATGATGCACCAAGCAGAGACAGTTGCATTGCATCGGTGCAGCCAACACGGAGGCGAAGCCGGGAATCCTACAAGCCAAAATGCTAAAATAGGGATGGACGGGGGCGACACGGTTTCGACGGAAGCTGTCGCGTCTCGGAGGCATGCCGGGGGCCAACCGCCCGCAACTGGCTGGAAACTAGAACTGCCAACGATAACTTGGCACTTGCTGCTTAATTAATTAAGCGCACGCTTCCCCGGGCTTTGCTCACGGGCCCGGCAAGAGGCGTCGTACAGTGAGCTGGCCCAAGCCTTTCGGTCCGTAAGGCTTGGGCGAGAACCATCGGACTAGCCGGGTGCGTTTCTTGCTCGTTCCAAGCGCGGCTGGCGAACCCAACGAACTGAGATAAGCATGTAGGCTCCGCGGCGTAGCGCTTTTCGGACGGGGGTTCGACTCCCCCCGCCTCCAACTTATTGGAAATAAATTGGTTAGGAACACAGGAGAAAAACAGTGTTGCCAGACAAGGTACGCGCGGCACTCATCCCGTGTGACCGCCTGGTTGGAATATAGGGGATCGTGGTGCAAAACCACTCGCCCGACCATTCTTTCTCTCGTCGTGCTCGGCCACAGGAGTGAAAAGCGCGTTTTTCACCCAAGTGCGTCCCAAGGGCATAACGGCTACATGCAAGGTTCCGTAGTTAGACCCAACGCCGCATGAAATACCTTGCGATTCATCGCTCGAAGTCGCGGGCGGTGCTCGCAGCAGAACACCGTCACTGACAGATACTACTCCATTTCCAGGCTAAGTTCACCCCGTGCGAAGCGCATCGGCAGATCGTGGATTCCGGTTTGAATTTCACAATCAAAAATCGAGAACTGGTTTGGTTTCCTGCAAGTCGTTCACGTGTATCTAAGCGCAAGCCACGATTTCTTCTCGGCAGGGATTGAACCATACATCCACTTGCAACTTCTGCGTAGCTCGGGCGGAACAGTCCTTTATCCCAGCCGGGCGAAAGATCGGATTTCTTCAAACACCCCCCGCCGGTTCGCTACGTCAAAACCATAATCTTCCAACCGGACAATTGCCGCTCGAATCAGCTTCTTCGCGGTGTCCAACCCAAGGGTGTTCTTGGCGTGATCAAAGAGCTTTGCGCCCACCTTCAACCCCGACAAGTAAGCGTAGGTGCAACTGTTGCTGAACTGCCAGCCTTCGTTGAAATACAGCGTGCGGCACTTCTTCGCAATCACCAGATTCCAGAAATCACCATACTCGCTGTGGGTCCACTTTCGGCCCGTTTTGGCCGGGTCAACCACAAAAGCCGTGGGATTCAACACGAAAGGCTGCGCTGCGGTATGAAGATTTTGCGCGAACAGAGCTGCCTCTTCCTTGTTCTTGGCGAGCAACTTCGTTATGCCGTCTTCCCCGAGTGCGGTCCTGAGATCCCCGGCCGTTCTCACATCGTGCTGTAGGCACAGGTCGTAGAAGCGTCTGCTCGTAAGGTACGGCGAGCTAGCGAAAACCACCTGTCGTTCGCGCACAAACCCTTCGAGAAAAGACAGCAGTAGCTCTGCATCCTCTCGCCAACCGCTCGCTCGTGCGTTGGCATCTTCCATTCAGCGTGTCGCCTACGTCGCCTCACCCCGAAATAGCGGATGAGGTATAAATCCCTCGGGCAGCTCTCTTTCGATTCTCAGCACCTCGGAAGGCTTATAGACGTACTCCTTGCCACACATATCGCATCGGACGCTGAAGGGTCCGTGGACAGGGGGGCGCGAGGTAACGGCGTCGGCCTCGGCGAGGAGGATTTTATGTCTGTAGATGAAGTTGCGCGGAATGTGATAGATGTGATTTTTGCAAGTCACGACCCAGCAGTAGGAAATATCCTCCCACATATAGTCCTCCCCGGCGGACTACGTAGGTTGGCCTGTCGATAGCGGCAATTGTAACTCCACTTCGAGTCGGCACGCAGTAGTACGGAGGTACTGTCACCGCGTAAAAATCGGAACATTTTCGGCCACTGTGAAAATGAGTCCCACCGGGTCCCAAAAAAATAGCGGCCCGTTTGCCTACCCTTTACAGGTAGCTCACAACGATTCGCGAGAAACGCAATAATTCCGCACAGACCTTCAAAAAGCGCCATACTGAATCATACCGTGCGTTCCGTGCGGGCAGGCTCAGTATGCCCTGGGTGTCCTATTCGTAAAACGCCTCTCTTGTTTCCTTTACGGCTTCTAATAGCAGTGCCACACTGAAATTAACTCTCAGGGAATCCCAGCCATTGCAGTAAGAGCAACAACCAAGCCTGCGCCCATTGATCCGTGGGTGGACGCGCCACAGCCCCGAAGGTCAAGCCGGAACCGATAGAAAAGAGTGGCGTTCTGATGAGTCAATTGATCGTTGTTTGGAGAGTCTGGCGGATGTTGGTCGTCGTGGTCCGTTTGTCTGGCATGCTGGCTCTTGCCGGAACAATGCAATTAGCACAAGCTCAGCAAACCTCACCAGAAATAGCGTTTCGGTTAACGACATGGAACGCGCTCCACACAGAGCTTGGTCGGGTGGCGCCTCCAGTCGGGTGGGCCCTCGTCATGACACGCAACGGGCAGGAGATTTTCGTCGACCAAGGAGGCTTCAGCCGAGCGCCGTGGGAATCCAGGGATGCGTCGCTACCATTCACAATTGATACCCAAATTTTCGTTGCCAGCGTAAGCAAGGCCATCACGAACGCGGCCTTGATGACAGTGGCTCAGGACAGGAATACTTCTCTGGATGTGTTCTTGGATATGAAATTACGTGAAGTGTTCCCAGAAAAGTCATTTGGGCACTTCGTTGGCAACATCTCACTTCGGAATCTGATCCGCATGAGGAGCGGACTTGGGCCAGTGCTCGCAGCTGGACAACCGGCTCTACCACCGAGCTGTACTGGCGGCAACCCCTCATTCGATCTGTGGAATTGCCTGGTAACCGGCTCTCCTGGGCACCCTGGGATTCTGGCCCGCGATCTTCCCTGTGATCCCCAATGGCCCACCCGAGAAGGACCGCCGGATTACTATCTCAACGAGAACTATCTCGTTTTGCGTGCAGTCGTTGAAAAACTCGCAGGGCAGGACTATTGCACGTACGTAAAACGTAGGGTTTTGAACCAGCCTGGAGAAGCAAGTATAACTTGCGACTCCAGCGCCGTCCCACCTGTGCTCTATTACGGCGAAGACCTGAGCCCGGGAACCGACTTTAGCGGGGACTTTCGACCCTCGGCTGGCCCTGTCGGTTGGTATGCCTCCACTCGTGAGCTGGCGCGGTTCCTAAATAGTCTGAGAAACAACAGTATCCTGCGCGACGACATTCGCCAAAGAATGTTCACACAAGAGATGTTTATGTTGGATCTGCAGGGGAAAGGGGGAACCTTTTGGGAGAAAGGTGGAGGATGGACCGTGGGAGGTACGGCGAGAGCTTGTATCGTGCGTTTTTCAAGCGGCATTGATGCCGCTCTGGTCATGAACTCTGCTTCAAGATTACCGTGTGCGGTTATCTCACGCGTTTACGAGGCGACATTGCCGGTTCTGACGACGAGTGCAAAAGATTTCATCACGTCCACCACAGTAACAATCAGCTCTCCATTCATCGAAAGTAACATGCTGCCCCTGGGAGATATCCGGTTCACCACGGACGGCACGGAGCCCTCTGCAACTTCCCAGCTGTGGGGGGGAGCTCCGATCACTCTTACCCAGACAGCAACTATTAAGGCGAGTATCTTCGATCACCAAACACTTATCTCGGGTCCCGCAGAGATCACCGTCAACGGACCCCTGATGCCCGCAACGGAGGGGCTGTTATTGCAACCGGGGGTTCACTGGCAAATTTTCGATCGCCCAGGCTCGGCCTGCTGGAATGGATTGCCCGATTTATCGCGTCTCACCGCAACGCATCACGGCATCGACGCCACAGCCGGTGCCGCATTCAACATGAGCGCGCTTTCGGTGGCGAAAAATCAGTCGTTCTTCGCGGCCGAATTTGACGGCTACCTCTATGCTCCCGCGGACGACATTTACACATTCGGACTGCCCCCAGAGAAAAGAAGTCGCCTTGTGATCGATGACCGCATCGTGGTTGGGAACATTGCGCTGAAGAAGGGTCTCCACTTGATTAATCTCCAGTACTTCCATGAGGCAGGACCCAGCGAGCTTAAGTTGGAGTGGAGTCGCACAGGCAATCCAGGGATGCAGGAGGTTCCGAGTACGGCAGTTTCCACGATCTTGCGGCGGCCCGAAGTACCGACCAGGAAGGTACCCAACAGGGTTGTCCCCGCCAAAAATCACGAGCGAGTTCAGAATCAATGAGTTTGTGGCTACCGAAAAATCCGTCTGATTCTTCAAGGGCTGCTTAAGGCCGAATGCAACAATGTTACAGGCCTTGTCTTCGCGGCCTACCCGCCATAGAAGATCGACCGGGATGTTTTTGATTCTGCGGCAATTCGATCGTGATGATACTTTCGGTAAGCACCAGCTAGCTGGTGCAGTGGCCGGTTTAGCTGTGGGAGCAGGGACCGGAGCAGCGTAGCAAGCGAAACTGCACGGCCCCTACGCTCACTTCGGATCGCCGAACCCAAGATCTGGCCTCCAACGAGAACACAGGCTGATTTGAACGGGGCGGGCGACGAATCGGCGCGCTTACCAAACGGTCAGCTTCCGGTGGGCTTTTATTCTTGTTGTGATTTTTGCTTCCAGGGAGGAACCACACCATTGATGAGTGCGTATGTAGTCGCCTGACCTAGATGCTGGCCCAAATGCCTGTCTATTATCATCAGCGCGCCGCGCAGAGTGGTCTGCCGGTTGAACATTCTTTGAGCCTTATCCCCGTCTCCGTCGCTAAGGTTGAGAATGCGAGCGCGGAGATAACCGAAAGAATTCTTCAATGCTTCCATGATCTTCGGTTTATCCTCGGCGATCGCCAGGATGGTCTCCGGTTGCAAGCTGGACTGCGGACCCGATTGGGGGTCCTGTTCCTGATCCAGCGCCACGACGGCGTTGTAATTTGCGATCACCACATGCGCAAATAACCCACCCACCGAACGCATCCCTTGAGCGGGACGCCAAGAGTACTTCTCAGCGGGCATGGCTTCGGCTAGAAGTAAAAATCGGCGTTCGCAAAAGGCCAATTCTTCTAGGAATTCGGCACGAAAAGTGGAAGGCGGAATCACTGGCTCAGAACCTACATTCGGAAGTTCATTAATAGCCGTGTCCTGTGCCCCTCCCGGATCGAGTAGGCAAAAAACAGAGAGCGTTATAAGCATAAGAAAAATAAGCCACATACGGAATATCATCGCGTCTCCCTAAGAGCGCAGTCCATCTCAAACACCACGCTCGAAGTCGCTTTCCCGCCGGGCCCTTGCGCCCCACGACAAAACCGCCGCTTTTGGCCAATGAACGTAAGGACCCAGCAGGGAACATTCTGTAAGAAAAAGGCCCATTTGATACTTGCTTGTCAGCAAAGACGGTCGTTGAGCCGCCTCCAGACGTTCGAGAGCCAGGAACCATCGGAAGTCACAACGGCGCGGGCAATTTCACCCCGAGCATTAATGGAGAACCGGCAGATGAAATGGACACTTGGAATTCAAGCGAAGAAATCGTGCTACCCCAACCATTACTTGTCGGGTCTGTTGTCACTGTGCGCGCCTGGGTACCTTGCGCTACGTCAAACACAGCCGGCCCAAGACAACCTTGTTTTAGCAGGGAGCAACTAACAACTTCATAACGAGTCACCCCTCTTGTCAGATGACTCGCGGAGCTGGGACGGAAAACTCGCACGCCAACCGGCTGCAGCAAAGGACCGACGAGGCCGGTTAGCGGTCCCCAGGCGGAATCCAGCTTACAAGTGCTGATTTGTGGCCCTACCTCTGTGGAGAGAGGGTTCCGGTGGTCGTGTATCTCACGTTGCTCCGGGTCGCCTGCTGGCTTGTTATGTGTTTTCCCCAGCCCGCCGGTATTCCGTCCGGGCACTTTCCTCCTCAAGCTACTACACGTAGTCCCCATGGGGCGTTGAATATCCCGTGCGAAAACTGTCACTCAGCAGTAGCCTGGCGTCCGATTCGGCGCGTCCTCGAGTTCGACCACAACACGACCAACTACCCCTTGCGCGGATTGCACGAAAAGGTGGAATGCACGCGATGCCACACGAAGGCGGTGTTCAATGACGTCGGCAAGAATTGCCAGGACTGTCACGCCGACATTCATCAACGGAAAATGGGCCCCGATTGCGCGCAATGTCACACCGTGGCGGGCTGGGGAATCGTCACGCAGCAAACTAAAGCTCACCAGAACCGCTTCCCCCTCTTCGGCGCCCATGCCGCCGTGCCGTGCGAGGAGTGCCACAAGAGCGGCGCAGTCGGCGTTTTTGAAGGGCTACCGACTGCATGCATAAGTTGCCATCTAAAGGATTACCGGATCGCAACGAGCCCAAACCACGTCACGATGGGCTTCGCAACCACTTGCGATTCGTGTCACTCCTTCGACAGCTGGCTGGGAGCGAAATTCGATCACAACGCGACAGGGTTCCCGCTCACCAATGGGCACGCCAACGTGCCTTGCCTCTCATGCCATATCAACAACAACTACAATCTGCAAATTGCCTTAACCGACTGTGGCAACGCTCAGTGCCATCTGACGACCTGGCTGCAAACGAACAATCCGGTGCACGCGACAGCGGGTCCTGCCTTCGCCGCGGCCAATTGCGCCCACTGCCACACCACAAGAGGATGGGACACGGCATCGTTCGATCACAGCTTGACCGGATTTGCGCTGACGGGCACGCACTCCTCACCTACACCAACGCCCTGCACCGCCTGCCATACCAATAACAACTACACCTTGAGCTCTACCGACTGTATGAGTTGCCACGCGTCCTCCTGGAACAGCACTGCCACGCTTGGCGGGTCCGTACCCAACCACATGGTGGCAGGGTTCCCGAATACCGCGGCTATGTGCGCGTCCTGCCATCCCATCACGAAGTGGTCGGATGGCAAGTTTGATCACAGCACCACCGGTTGGCCGTTAACGGGATACCACCTGACGAATACCACGTGCAATCAGTGCCACACCAATAACAACTACACTCTGACTACCGCGAATACGGCCTGCTACGGTTGCCACGTTGCCGCATGGCAAAGTACGACTTCGTTGGGTGGAGCAGTTCCAAATCACATTGCTGCCGGTTATCCCACGACGTGCGACAGTTGCCACAACACCACGTCATGGCTCGGCGCGACCTTCAACCACACCTTTTTCCCGATTCCGCATCACGGCTCAGTTTGCAGCGATTGCCACCTGGTTTCCACGAACTACGCGACCTTTTCCTGCATCAATTGCCACACGCAGCCCGCCCATACCCAGGCACAAACTGACCCACAGCACGACGGTGTAGGCGGGTACGTTTACGGCGCGACCACCTGTTACAACTGCCACAAGGGCGGCGGAGGGGGGTAGCCGTGAATTCGGTGGGAACCCGTCTTCCGTTTTTGGTGTTCTTGGCCTGCATTCAGCTTGGTTTATCCCTGTTGCCAGGCCGCGCACAAACTGCGCCACCAGCACAGAAACCAACCGTCTTCCGAGTGAAGTACGCTGCCGAGGACGCAGTGTACATTGATGGGGGACGCGACGCCGATCTTCAGGAAGGCATGAAATTGTCGGTCGTCGAAGCGCCCGCCGATGGCACCCCTTCCGAGGGTGTGCGATACCGTGGAGACCGGCACATTGCGGAACTTCGCGTAAGCTCAATGGCCAATTCTTCCTCGGTATGCGAGGTGCTGGAAAAGAAAGGCGAGCT
>Ga0306924_10008626_pt1 | contig 10293 bp, 7 predicted proteins | sample sta12Can44000111_FD_203756 | JGI IMG/M metagenome (GOLD analysis project Ga0306924, IMG submission 203756) | Lab enrichment of tropical soil microbial communities from Luquillo Experimental Forest, Puerto Rico - statanox.12C.anox.44.000.111 (v2)... | ecosystem: Environmental > Terrestrial > Soil...
GCCCGGTAATCAGGTACTTGAACAGCGGAGTCACATCGATGAGCGCCGAGGCGTTGCGGACAGCGTTGTATTCATGCTCGTGATGGGTTTCGTAAACGCTGACGGCATAGAAGCCTGACCACTCACGGAAGTTGAGACTCTGGCAGAGTCGGAACGTTCTTTCGTGGACCGCTGTACCGATGGGCACCTGGATTCCTCGCTGTGGTTGGTCAGCGGGGATTATAGCGGTGCGCGTGAGCCTGCGGCAAGGGCACATGCACTTCATCGCGGAATGCACGTTGATGATGCAGAGGTACAGACAAATCCATCGCTCGGCATTTAGAATAGGCTGCTTCAGTTGCGTAGCGCATTCTTGTCCCAAGGAATCTATGGCCTCCAACGCATCCGGAAAATATGACGCCATCGTGATTGGCGGCGGCCACAATGGGCTGGTGAACGCGGCCTATCTGGCAAAAGCGGGGAAGAAGGTTCTGGTTTTGGAGAGGCGGCACGTACTTGGCGGAGCCGCAGTCACGGAGGAGATCTTTCCCGGCTTCAAGTTTTCGGTCTGCTCGTACGTGGTCTCACTCCTGCGGCCAGAGATCATTCGCGAACTCGATCTCCCCCGGCATGGGCTCGAGATCCTCCCCTTGGACGGAACGTTTACGCCGATACCGAACGGCGATCACCTGTGGCGGGTCAACGATCACGCTATGACCCGGCGCGAAATCTCACGCCACTCCAAGTTCGACGCCGAGGCCTACGACGAATTCGGCAAGGCCATGCTGCAGATGTGCCGCTTCGTCAAGCCCATCCTCAGCATGGTGCCGCCTGACCCAACCACGCTCAATCCTAAAGATCTGATGAAGCTGCTGTTCCTCGGCCGCCGCTTCAAGGACCTCAACGGCGAAGACAAGTACAACCAGGTGCAGCTCATGACCATGAGCGCCATCGACTTTCTCGACCAGTGGTTCGAGACGGATGTGCTAAAGGCGACAATGTCGGCGTCGGGCATCATAGGAACATTTCTCGGAGTGCGCTCGCCAGGCACAGCGTACGTGTTGCTCCACCACTACATGGGTGAGATCGACGGCGCATTCCGCGCATGGGGCTTTGCGCGCGGGGGCACCGGTGCTATCTCGAACGCCATCGCCGACTCGGCACGTGAGCTTGGGGCGGAGATAAAGACCAAGGTGGCTATAGCGCAGATCCTGGTGAAGGATGGCAAGGCGGTTGGAGTCGCTACGACCACGGGCGACGAGTATTATGCCCCAATCATCTCGTCGAGTGTTGACCCCAACCTTACCTTCATCAAGATGATTGAGGCCAAGCATCTGCCGGACGATTTCCGCGAGGAAGTCAAGCGCTACAAATATCGGGGATCGTCGGGCAAAGTGAACCTGGCGCTCGATGCGCTGCCGAACTTCTCCTGCATGCCGGGAGCAGGAAACCATCTTCGCGGTGCGATCTCGATTTCACCCAGCGTGGATTACATGGAACGCGCCTACGACGACGCGAAGTACGGGCAGTATTCGCGGCGGCCGTATATCGACATGGTGGTCCCCAGTCTAACCGACCCGTCGGTGGCGCCTCCCGGCAAGCACGTGATGTCGTGCTTTGTGCAGTACGCGCCCTACAAACTCAAAGGGGGCACATGGGATGAGAAGCGCGATGAGTTCGGCGACAACGTGATCAACACAATTGCCGAGTTCGCGCCGAACATTAAAGACATCATTGTTGGCCGGCAGGTGGTTACTCCGCTCGACTTGGAACGTGAATTTGGACTGACCGAGGGCAACATCTTCCAGGGTGAGCTAACGCTGGAGCAATTGTTCTTCTTGCGTCCGGTGCCGGGTTATGCGCAATACAAGACGCCGATAAAGAATTTGTGGATGTGCGGATCGGCCACGCATCCGGGCGGTGGCATCATGGGCGCGAACGGAAGGCTGGCGGCGCTGGAGATCCTGAAACACTCGAAGGGAAGCAACTAGCCATGGCGGAGACTCGGGACGTGGTCATCATCGGTGGCGGACACAACGGGCTCATCACGGCCTTCTATCTCGCCAGGGCCGGATTCAAGCCGCTCGTGCTTGAGCGAAGGCCGCAGGTCGGAGGTTGCGCCATCACCGGGGAATTTCATCCCGGCTTTCGCTGTTCGACGATGGCGCACAGCACCGGTCCGATACGGCCAGAGATTATCTCCGACATGAAGCTGGCGAGCCACGGACTCCAGACATACACCCCCGACGTGCGCGTGCTGTCGCTGTCGGCCGCGGCCCAGCCGCTGGGCTTGCATTCCAATGTCGGCAGCACAGAGCAGGAAATCGCGAAGTTTTCCACAAAAGAAGCGGCGAACTATTCGGAGTTCCGGAAGGCCCTGGCCAACATTGCCGAAGTCGTCGCTCAGTTGATGAAAATGACGCCGCCGGACATCGACGATCCGGCGTCAAGCAACGTCTGGGATGTTTTGAAGACGGGCCGAAGGATTCGCGGTCTGGGTGACAAGGATTTTTACCGTCTGTTGCGTTGGGCGCCCATGGCTGTCGCCGATCTGGTGGCGGAATGGTTCGAGAACGAGTTGCTGCGCGCCACCATCGCGGCCCAGGGCATCTTTGGAACCTTTCTGGGTCCGTGGTCGGCAGGATCGAGCGCCACGCTGCTGTTCCGGGCCGCGGTTGACGGCAATCCGGCGGGCGGCGGGTCTTACGTGATGGGCGGAACGGGTGCTCTTACCACGGCAATGGCGATTGCCGTGCAAGCTGCCGGCGTGGAAATCCGCGCCTCGACGGAGGTTGCGCGGATCAGAGTGAAAGATGGTGTGGCGGCGGGCGTAGTGCTAAGCAATGGCGACGAGATTGCAGCACGGGGCGTTGTCTCCAATGCTGACCCGAAGCGCACGCTGCTTGGTTTCGTGGAGCCGCAGCATCTTGCGCCGAGCTTTCTGCAAAGAATCCAGCACTATCGGATGCACGGCACCGTTGCCAAGGTGAATCTGGCACTAAACGGATTGCCATCGTTCAAAGGCGTCGATGGAAATGCAGCATCACTGCTCGGGGGCCGCATCCAAGTGTCGCCTGATGTGGAGTATCTGGAGCACGCCTTCGATGCCGCGAAGTACGGTGAGTTTTCCCAACACCCTTACCTCGAGGCGACGATTCCGACACTGCGTGATCCTTCGCTGGCTCCGGCAGGCAAGCATGTGATGTCGATCTACATGCAGTACGCACCCTACAATCTGCGAAATGCCGACTGGGATTCGCAGCGTGACGCACTAGCCGATGTCGTGGTCAACACTCTGGCGGAGTACGTGCCTGACCTGCGAAGTATGATTGAGGCCCGCGAAGTCATCACGCCCCTGGACTTGGAACGGACCTACGGCCTTACCGGCGGCCACATCTTCCACGGCGAGCTGGCGCTCGACCAGCTCTTCACCATGCGTCCTCTGCTCGATTGGGCGCAGTACCGCACACCCATCAAGCGTCTGTATTTGTGCGGTTCCGGCACCCATCCGGGCAACGGATTGACTGGCGGATCAGGGGCTAACGCCTCGCACGAGATCATCAGGGACCTGCGCAAGCGATGAGTACCGGCGAGACTCTGAACTTCAAACCCAGTAGCGCGGTACTTCTGATCAGTTGCCCCGACAAGCTCGGCATCATGGCCGAGACCTTTACCTTCCTCGCCCGCCATAACGGCAACGTGCTGCAAGCCGACAACTTCGGAGATCCGGACCAGAACGTCTTTCTCATGCGTGTGGAGTGGGACCTGCAGCGCTTCGACATTGACATGCGCGACTTTCCAGCGCACTTCGCCAGACTGGCAGAGCGCTTCCAGATGCAGTGGCGGGTCGCCCTGTCAAGCTATCGCCCACGCATCGCCGTCCTGGCTTCGCGGCAGGACCATTGCCTGGCGGATCTGTTGCATCGTCACCAGATTGGGGAGCTCGCCTGTGAAGTCCCCCTCGTCGTCAGTAATCATCCGGAGGCGCAAAGGCTGGCGGAGTTCTACGGCGTCGAATTCCACCACGTCCCGATGGAGAAGGATCGTAAGGCCGGCGCCGAAAACACCATCCTCGACTTAATGCGTGCGCACAATATCGATTTCATCGTACTGGCCCGCTTCATGCAGGTGCTGTCGAACGGGTTTATTCAGCACTATCCCAACCGTATCATCAACATTCACCACTCCTTCCTACCTGCGTTTGTCGGGGCCAAGCCCTACCACCGCGCCTTCGAGCGAGGCGTAAAGCTGGTGGGAGCCACCGCGCACTACGTGACGGAGGTGCTTGATGAGGGCCCCATCATCGAGCAGGACACGGTGCGCGTCTCGCATCGCGACACGCTGGATGTGTTATTGCAAAAGGGACGCGACCTCGAGAAGGTCGTACTGTCGCGCGCCGTCCGCTGGCAAGTGGAGAATCGGATTTTGCTTTACGGAAACAAAACCACGGTTTTCGATTGAAGGCACCGCAGGGAATCGGAACCCAGGGTGACGTGCTTCCGGAGCTCGCTAAACGGGAGTTGCCGGGAGCCTCATCCGCCATCGAGCTAGCAGTTGCAGACAACGGGCCTCTATAGACCACGCTTGAGGTCTGCCGCCAACAGTCTATGAAACAAATGCTCCCCTGCTTCGCGTCGAGCCGAGAGACGTCCCGCACCGTAAGCCCGCGAATGCAGCCCGCGCTGGACCGACTCGCAGATTCCTGCATCTTCATCGTTCACCCGCTCGCCCACCGCAATGCTCTGGCGATTGCACTCGGCCGCCGCTTCGCTCACCTCATCGAAGTAGAAATCAAAGATCACGATGCAGCGATCCACTCCGTCGGGCAGCACCAGGTTGGTGTCCATATATCCCTGGTAGAGATTGATCATGAAGTTGGGATACTGCCAGAAGTACCACGCGCGGTCGCCCTGGCGGGTTGCCGAGGTCGAGGCGTCCACGTCCGACGCCACCATCGGGCTTGATTGCAGGCAGTAGCGGTCTTCGCTCTCGATGGTGTACTGCTTGTACTCGAGCACGCTGTTGAGCCCCTTATGCAGATGTGGGACGTGGTAGCCGCCGTCGAGATAGTTGTCGACAAAAACCTTCCAGTTGCACTTTAGACTGTAGGAGCGGCGCTCGAAGAAATGCAGATTTGCGAGGTTGAGCGAGGCGACCCGGCGTGCCAGTCCTCCGAGAAAGTCGGCCAGCGGAGCGGCGCTGGGATCGAGATTGACGAAGACGAACCGCTCCCATGCAGCAACTTGAACGGAAACCAACCCATTTTGCGCGCGATCGAAGGCGCAGACGCCTTCGAATTCAGGAGCACCCCTCAGTCCTCCGTCGAGCCCATAGCTCCAGCCGTGATAGGGACAGCGAAAGATGCTGGCGCTTCCTTCAGCTTCCGTGACAACGGCTGCTGCGTGATGCCGGCACACATTGTATAGGGCCCGAAGCTGGCCGTCCGAGGAACGTACAACGAGCAGGGGTTCTCCGGCAAGGTGAGTCGTAATAAACTGTCCGGGGCGCTGCAGCTGGTCAAGCCGCGCTGCGACCTGCCAGGTTCCGCCGAAAACACATTGCCGCTCGAGGCCGGCAATCCGCTCGTCCACGTACCACGCGGCGGGTATGGTGAAAGACGCTTCCAGCGGGCTGTGATCGTTGTAGGAATGCAGAATTTCGCGCAGTGACGACTCCATCGGGCCTCCCAGATGTTCGTGGGAGGCCATCATAACAGGCGCCTCGCTGCCGAGTTAAGCCCGCAGTGGTGTTCCGATCGCGCCGCGCAGCACCATGACGAACTGGTCGATCAGTTGCTCCTTGTTTCCATTAAGGCCTTTGAAGCGATAGAAAAGTCCGGGATCAAGCTCAGCGGTCAGGAGAAAATCCTGCATGCGTTCGAAGGTGCACTCCAAAATGGAGGTGATCAGCGATGCATCAACGTCTGAGCGAAGTTCACCTCGGTCGACGCCCATTGCTACGAACGCCGCCGCGCCCAGCGGATCTTCCGTGGCCACAAATTGCATGATGCGCTTCTTGAGGCTAAGCTCCGATCCGTAGTTGCCTAGCAGAATGACACGATAGGGCACGCGGTATTTCTCCCAGAATTGCAGGGGGAGCGACAAGCGGTAACGCACCACCGAGAAAAAGCCGGCATCTCTAACTGCGGCGGGAACGTCAAGATAAGGCGGCAACGTTCGCAGCGCTGACTTGTACGCTTCGAAGAACAGTCCGTCCTTGCTGCCGAAGTGCTGGAAGACCGATCCTTTGGCGATGCCGAGTTGGTTCGCCATGTCACCCACGCGAGCCTGTTCGTACCCATGCTCGGCGAAGTGTCGCATAGCGGCGTCAAGAATGAGTGAACGCTTCTGCTGAGACCGTTTCCCGGTCAGCGGCTCGATTGTGCCGCCGTGAATCGACGAGTAATCAGACATAGGGACTCCTAACACCCACCGATGGGAGCCAGATCTACCTGTCTCAATAACGAAACCACCACCTGCGATGCCCCCTGGTCGCGAAAGTGGACTTGGGCGTGCACACTTAAGTGATTGCGCGAATAATAAACCAAAATTCAGGCAATAAGGAAACTTCCGTGACATAAATCATCCTGCAGGTTGGTGCAGCCCTGAATCGGGCTCCCGAGCGCAACGAAATAGGGGGAAAAATAGGTCTTCCGCTCGCTCCACGACACAAAAGTGTTGACGCGACGTTGCAGTCGTGTTTCCTTGTCGAAATGGACTCTGAAGCGTTGGAGATAAAGGTCGTACAGGCCACGCCGGCCGATGTCGGAGCGGTGGCGCCGCTGTTTGACGCATACCGCCAGTTTTACAAGAGGGCGTCCAACGAAGAGGCCGCCCGTCGATTTCTGTTTGCACGCCTCAGCAAAGGCGAGTCGGTGCTCTTCTATGCCCTGCATGGAGAGGTACCGGTGGGACTGGTGCACCTCTACCCGGTCTTTTCCTCACTGAATTTGACGCGGCAGTGGATTCTCAGCGACCTGTACGTTACTCCCGACGGGCGCAGGCATGGCGTTGGCCACTCGTTGATGGATCGTGCCCGCCAATTTGCCGAAGTCACGCAGGCCGACGGCCTGATGCTGGAGACTGCCACCGACAATCACGCTGCGCAGCGGCTTTACGCACGGCTGGGCTGGAAGCGCGACGAAGAATTCTATCGCTACTTCCTGGCGGTCTGAGGTGCTAAGAGGCTTACCAGCGCGCAGGTTTGGAACGGGAAAGGCTTTCAGCCGTGCCGTCAGGGCTTTTTATTTGTGATGCCCGATGCGGACTTTCGGCGCGGGGGCCGCACATTTCGGGTTTTATCAGCGGGCTTGACTTGACGATTGTATGGAGCCGTCGATCCCACAGGTGAACGTCGCAGCTGCTCTACCGCAGGAACCGGAGGCCGAAGCGGTTCATCCCAAGCGGGTGCTGGGTTTCCGTGACCTGGTGATGTTCTACGTGGTCACGACCTTGAGCCTGCGCTGGATCGCCGTCGCCGCCAGCGCCGGTCCCAGCACTATCGCGATCTGGGTGATCGGACTGCTGACCATTTTTATCCCAGTGGCTCTGTGCGTGATGGAACTATCGTCGCGCTATCCGCAGGAAGGCGGCATGTACCTGTGGACGAAGCGCGCATTCGGCGATTTCCCCGCATTCCTCACTGGCTGGATCTATTGGACCAGCAATCTGCCCTACTTTCCCGCCGTGCTGTACTTCGCAGCCAGCAACGCGCTGTACATCGGCGGCACCAGGTGGAACGCGTTACAGCACAGCCCGTTGTATTTCATCGCCTTCTCGTTTTTCGGTGTGGGACTGGCGCTAACGCTCAACGTCGTTGGGCTGAACATTGGTAAATGGCTGAGCAATCTCGGCGCGATCGGTGTTTGGCTGCCGGTCGGCTTGCTGATTGCCGTGGCCGTAGTGGCGTGGACGAAGTTCGGCTCAGCCACCAGTTTCGCGCCGGCTGCGCTTAAACCCTCGTTGAACCTGGGGATACTGGGAGTGTGGGCGACGCTCCTCTACGCCTTCAGCGGGGCGGAGTCGGCCTCGTTCATGGGCGACGAGATCAAGGACGCACGCCGCACCATTCCGCGCGCGCTGATTACGGCAGGCGTGATCGTCACCGCCGGCTACGTTCTGGGGACCATTGCCGTGCTGGTCGCTCTGCCCACGGCGCAGCTGAACAGCATGGAAGGCATCATGCAGGCCATTACCAGCGCGGCCGCGCACGTGGGTTGGTATGGCATCGGCCCGGCCGTTGCCTTGCTGATTTGTCTTGCGAACCTCGGCGGAGTGGGCGCGTACCTTGCTGCGCTGGCGCGCATTCCTTTCGTGGTGGGAATCGACCGCTACCTGCCGCCCGCGTTCGGCCGCGTGCATCCCAAGTGGGGAACTCCGGCAGTGGCCCTGGTTACGCAGGCCATCAGCTGCCTGGTGTTCATCCTGCTGGGACAAGCGGGCAGCACGGTACACGGAGCCTACCAGGTGCTGGTTACGATGACAATCATCACTAACTTCGGGCCATATCTGTTCATGTTCGCAGCCATGATCCGTTTGCAAGCTGAGCCGGTCGAGCCGGGTGTAATCACCGTTCCCGGCGGCAAGCCCGTAGCCATCGGCCTCGCGACGCTCGCCATGGTGACCACCTGCGCCGTCATCATCGCGTCGGTCATCCCGGACCCCAGTGAGCCCAATAAGATACTGGCTGTGGCGAAGGTCGTATTCTTCAGCGTCCTGTTGATTGGCGGAGGAGCGCTGCTGTACGCGGTAGGGAAGCGAAGGGCCGCAATGAAGTAGTTCGTGATAACGCAAACCAAGTTCCACACCCCTGTGCGCAACTCTGAACACACAGAGCAGAACCCCAAGAACGTCTTTACGTTCATCGAGATTCGTTTTCGAAAAATGTTGCATTGGTCCGCGAACTACCGCGCCCTCTCGCCCCATCTTCCGGCGCTATAATAGCCATTAAGTCCGGAGGGGTTCACCAATCTTATGAGTACGAACAAAGGCAGCAACGGCAATGATGCGGGCATTCCGAAGCCCCGGGCCGAGTGGATCACCAGGCGTCGCGAAGAGGCCGCGCACAGCGGCGACACCAACATGTCGCAGATGCACTTTGCGCGCAAAGGCCTGCTCACGGAAGAAATGCTCTTCGTGGCCGAGCGCGAAAAGGTTTTGCCGGAACTGATTCGCGACGAAGTGGCCGCCGGGCGCATGATCATTCCCGCCAATGTCAATCATCCTGAGCTCGAGCCGATGGCGATCGGCGTGGAATCGCGCTGCAAGATCAACGCTAACATCGGCAACTCCGCCATCACCAGCAACGTTGACGAAGAGCTGAAGAAGCTACACACGTCGGTGCACTACGGCGCCGACACCGTGATGGATCTCTCCACCGGCGGCGGCATCCATGAAATCCGCGAGGCCATCCTGCGGCACTCGCCGGTACCCATTGGCACCGTGCCGATTTACGAGGCGGTCTCGCGCGTCAAGCGCATCGAAGACCTCACCATCGACATTATGCTCGAGGTGATCGAGGAGCAAGCCGAGCAGGGCGTGGATTACATGACCATCCATGCTGGCGTGCTGATCGAGTACCTCCCGCTGATCACCAAGCGCATCACCGGCATCGTGAGCCGCGGCGGCGCCATCCTGGCGCAATGGATGGCGCACCACCACAAGCAGAGCTTCCTCTACGAGCGCTTCGACGACATCAGCAAGATTCTTGCCAAGCATGACGTGAGCTACTCGCTCGGTGACGGCTTGCGGCCCGGCTGCATTGCCGACGCCAGCGACGAGGCGCAATTCGCCGAGCTGAAGACACTGGGTGAGCTGACCACGAAAGCTTGGGAACGCGATGTGCAGGTGATGATCGAGGGCCCGGGCCACGTGCCGCTCGACAAGATCAAGGAGCAGGTGGACATGGAAGTTGAGATGTGCCATGGCGCTCCGTTCTACACCCTGGGGCCGCTGGTGATCGACATTGCGCCGGGCTACGACCACATCACGTCGGCAATTGGCGCGGCCATGATTGGCTGGCATGGCGCGTCGATGCTGTGCTACGTCACGCCCAAAGAACACCTCGGCCTGCCCAACGACAAGGACGTGAAAGACGGCATCATCGCCTACAGGATCGCCGCACACGCAGCGGACGTGGCACGCCACCGCCCCGGCGCGCAGGACCGCGACGATGCCATCAGCTACGCGCGCTACACCTTCGATTGGGACAAGCAGTTCGAGTTGTCGCTCGATCCCGAGACCGCGCGCGGCATGCACGACGAAACGCTTCCCGATGCGTATTACAAAGAGGCAGCATTCTGCTCCATGTGCGGCC
>Ga0306924_10008628_pt1 | contig 10292 bp, 9 predicted proteins | sample sta12Can44000111_FD_203756 | JGI IMG/M metagenome (GOLD analysis project Ga0306924, IMG submission 203756) | Lab enrichment of tropical soil microbial communities from Luquillo Experimental Forest, Puerto Rico - statanox.12C.anox.44.000.111 (v2)... | ecosystem: Environmental > Terrestrial > Soil...
CAGCCCCGGCCATCTGCAAGCCTGGATTCATCTCAGCCGTGCGCCCCTGGAACCAGCGGTGGCCACCGCCGCCGGCAAGCTGGTGGCGACTGCCTACGGAGGGGATCCTGCCAGCACCGACTGGCGCCACCTGGGAAGACTGGCGGGCTTCAGCAATCAGAAGCCCGCACGGCGCACCCTGACCGGCTATGCCCCCTGGGTGAAGGTCGTAGACACCCAGGCTGGTTTGGCACCGCAAGCCGAGGCTCTGCTGCAATCGGCACGAGCCTTGGCGTCGCCGCCTCTGCCGGCCTCGGCCTCCAGCGACTCGAGCTTGCAGGAAGCCGCCGGTATCACCGCCTCGCTTGCCACCGAGATCTATCAGGGTTTGATGCAACGCTGGCACATCCGCGAACGGTTCCCGCAGCCCGACTGGAGCATCGTCGATTGGTGGGTCGCCAGATACCTGCTCGGGCAGCGTTGGTCTCCGCCTCAGGTCCAAGGGATTCTTCGGCTCGCCAGCCCAGACTTTCCCCGTCACCACGGCAGCCCGGACGACTACTTGCGCCGCACCGTCGCCCGCGCGGCTTTGCCCGCTCCGCGCCCCCCGGTGTGTGCCAATCATACCCGGGCCTCCAGCCGGCCGGACGCAGCCAGCACTTGTTCGAATTCTACTGGTGGCCGGTAGCCCAGCGCTGAATGCAGTCGCTTCCGGTTATAGACTCGATCGATAAATTGCGCGAGCGAAGCCCGTGCCTCTGCCAGATCGCGGTATTCCTGCCGATACACCTCTTCTGCTTTTAGCGTCTTGATCCACGACTCGCAGGCGCCATTTTCCCAAGGACTCGCCTTGTGACTCATGCTGAGTTGGCAGCCGTAGGCCTTCAGCAGCTCCGTGTAATCGCCCGAGGCATACTGGCTGCCCCGGTCGGAGTGATGCACCAACCCGGGTGATGGCCGTCGCAACTCCAGCGCCCTTCGCAGCGCTGCCAAGGGCAGATCGTCTTCCACCGTGCGGTCCAGCGCCCAACCAATCACACGGCGTGAATAAGCGTCGATTACCACTGCCAGGTAAACGAACTCGCTCTGCAGTCGAATGTATGTGATGTCGGCCACCCATAACTGGTCGATGCCGCTCACCACCATCGCCCTCGCCAGGTTCGGATAAACCTGCCGTATGTGATGGGAGTCCGTGGTCACCACGAACCTCCGCTTCCGCACACAGAGCAGATTGTCTTCGCGCATCAACCGGTAAACGCGCTTGGGGTTCACCTTCCAGCCGCGCCGCCGCAGTTCGGCCGTGATCCTCGGTCGACCGTAGCAGGGCCACTCCAGCGCGATCCGCTGGATGGCGTCCCGCAGGTCCATGTCGCCATCCGGCGGCGGTCGGTGGTCTGGGTCGAAGCGATAGAAGCCGGCGTGGCTGACACCGCCCAGCTCGACCATCCGCCCAATCCTCAGTCCCCGGTCCGCTTTCATTTCTTCTTGGACTTTCCGGTAGACCGCGCACTTCCACTCAGTGCCTGCAGCATCCGCTGCTCTTCGATGCGCTGCAAGCACCCTTTTAAAAAATCGATCTCCAGCGCCTGCTGGCCGACCTTCCGCTCCAACTCCGCAATCTGCCCCTCCGACCACCGCGGTTTCCCGTTGCCCGGAAACACGTTCCCCGGACCTTGGCGGAACTCCCGGCGCCACCGGTGCAGCACGTTCGGGTTGACCTCCAAGGCCCGCGCTGCTTCCGCGATCGACACCCCTTGCTCCAGCCGCCGCACCGCGGCCAGCTTAAACTCCTTGGTGAACTGCCTTCGCGACAATCCCATGACTCAATTCTCCGTTTAATGGAATTTGAGCCTTAACCAGTTGTCTCAAATTTGGGGGCAAGTCCAACGGGACCTTTAATGCCGCTCTATCTGATCCCTTGCAGGGCACCCGCCCTTCGTACATTGATTCGATCGACCACAGGTAAGAACGGCAACCCTCTTTGTCCCTAGGCGGTCGCGAATTGGGGGTTCGCGGAGACTACCCTGGCGAAAGCGGTTCCCGCCGGGATGAAGTCCTATGCCCGTGTATTGTCCACAACCCGCCTCAGCTTAACTTCCGGATGGCCGACAACACCTCCAGGTTGCCGACAACAAAGGAGGAAGGTCGGAATCAGTACTCAATAGCTCTTCCTTATGATGAGTTCCGTCTTTCACTGTTGCCGCAGGGTGGCCGCAACGAGACAAGCGAATGCGACGACTGCAGCCCAAGCCGCGAGCTTATGGGCCTTTTCCGCCTTCTCGACGAGTTTTCGCCAGTTCTCCGGCGCAGCGTTGGGCTGCCATGTGAGTGTGGCGCTGTTGACCGGAATCGTTCGCACTACACGAAAGACGATCCATAACCCAAGTGCGCCGAGTGCAACACTACGAAGCCACACATCGGCGCTGCTCCTATCGCGAATAAAGAGGGCCACTGCCGACGCGAGCGTCGGGAAGAATATAGCCGGAGCGAGCACACGCAATCGCAGCACCATCGTCTGACGTAGAAGAATCTGCGCATCCTCGCGAAGGGATGCCGGCGGCGGGCCAAGGCCATAGTGAACTCCGATCTCAAACCCAGCCAGAGCTCCGGCGAAGACTAGATTGAAGAATCGAAGCAGGTCGATGGAGTCCATATAGACCTAAGGTAGCCCGCATTGCACAGATTGCCAGCAACCCGGGAAGCGTGCGCTGCACTTTCAAGATGTCCGAACTCAGACCCGACTGATTTGGTGCGTGCCCGGAGACGATTCGGAATTCGCGATCCGAGACTGCGCGAGTGCGCCCTGGGCATGCCTTGGTTCCGATTAACGCTTGACGCGCTATCTCTCCGGAAGGGTCGTGCTTCTGCTTGCGCGAAAACCACTTCTCGCCGAACTGGGTCATCAACTTGCGCGTTTCCCGCTCAGCTACCGCCCACCGGCTCGTCATGGGTGGCTACCTCCACCAGCCTTCATCACCACCAATCGGCTCGGCACAGGTTGAGGGTCTCACGATCGCCGGCGGTCACCGTTAGGCTTTTCACTCGCACTACTCTCGCTTACCAGGTCCTCATTTTGTACGGTGAAGATTCAGGCGATGGGATCATCGGTCCCGCGCCAGCACCCGACGAGGTACAGGCGATGGAGTACGAGGACCCCACGATTCGCGACTCTTTAGCAACCCGCGATATAATGAAATTTCCCCTTGATACAACAGGAGTTTCCTCGAAATGTTTGATCTCTTTCGCAGCCGGGATAAGGTCGTCAAGATTTTCCTGGGCGCGCTATTGCTGCTGGTGGCGCTGTCGATGCTCACCTACCTGATTCCGACCTATGACACGGGTACGGCCGATGCCTCCGGCCAGATGGTGGCGCAGGTGGGCAAGGAGGCGATCTCGATGTTGGATGTCCAGAAGCTCGTTCAAAACAGCCTGCGTGCCCGGCAATTGCCGCCCGAGATTCTTCCTAACCTGATTCCGCAGATGGTGCAGGACCTGATTACCCAGCACGCGCTGGCATATGAGGCCCAGCGGCTGGGTATCGAAGTGACCGACGCCGACGTGAGCGAGACCATCCGGCAAACGATCCCGGCCTTGTTTCCGCAAGGAAATTTTGCCGGCAAGGACGCTTATGCCGCCATGCTGGCGCAGCAGAATCTGACGATTCCGGAGTTTGAGGACGACTTGCGGCGGCAGATCCTGATCAACCGCTTGCGCAATATCGCAACTCACGGCGTCATTGTCTCCCCCGCTGAAATCGAGCAGGCATACAGGAAGAAGAACGAACGAGCCCGCATCCAGTGGGTCAAGCTGACGTCGGACAAATATAAGAGTGAAATCCAGCCTTCCGCGGCCGATTTGCAGAACTACTTCAACATTAATAAAGCGGCGTACCAAACCCGCGAAAAGAAAAATCTCGTTATCCTGATCGCCGACCAGGGCAAGTTGGAACAGGCCCTGACCTTTTCCGACGCCGATCTCCAGCGCTACTACGAACAGAACAAGGACAGTTTCCGGACCCCTGAGAGCGTTGACGTGCGCCATATTTTGTTCAAGACCACGGAGAAGCCGGCTTCCGAGGAGCCGAAGATCAAGGCCCAGGCCGACGACGTCCTCAAGCAGCTGAAGGCTGGTGCGAACTTCGCCGACCTCGCGAAGAAGTACTCCGAGGACCCCGGCTCGTCGCAGACCGGCGGGGAGTATAAGGGCGTGGTCCGCGGCCAGATGGTACCGGAATTCGAGAAAGCCGCTTTTTCGATGAAGCCGGGCGAGATTAGCGACCCGGTGAAAACCTCGATCGGATACCACATCATTCAGGTGGAGAAGCATCAGGACGCCCGGTTGAAGCCTTTCGAGGAGGTCAAGAATCAGATCGCGGACCAAATGAAGAAACAACGGGCGAGCGACATGATGCAACAGATCGCCGACCGCGCGCAGTCCGAATTGCAGAAGGATCCGGCGCATCCTGAACGGGTGGCGGCCGAGTTCAACATGCAGCTGGTGAAGGCCGACGGCGTGGAAGCCGGCAAGCCCATTCCGGAAGTCGGAGTAAGTCAGGATTTCGACCAGGCCATCGGGCTGTTGAAGAAAGGCGAAGTCTCGCAGCCGGTGGCGCTGCCGAACAACAAGATTGCGTTGGCGGTGCTGACGGACGTGATTCCGCCGCGCCCTTCTACGTTTGAGGAAGTTCAGGACCAGGTCCGAACGACCGTAGTCGCGAACCGGACGCGGGGGGTTCTTCAGAAGCACGCACAGGAGCTAATGGATCACACCAAATCGACGGGCGGAGACTTGGAGAAGGCGGCGAAATCGATGGGGCTGGACGTGAAGACCACAGAACCGGTTGGAGTGTCGAGCAACATCGAAGGGCTGGGAACCGCAAGTTTCCTGACCAACGTGATTGGACACAAGGAAGGCTTCCTGTTCGGGCCCTTTCCGATCCAGGACGGCCAGATGGTCGGAAAGCTGATTCAAAATGTGCCGGTTGATCTCGCCCAGCTGGCTGCGCAGCGCGACAGTATCCGCGACGAGATCAAGACTCAAAAGGAGCGCGACCGCGCTAGCCTGTTTGAAGCCGGCTTGCGGGACCGGCTGACCAAGGAAGGCAAGCTCAAGGTCTATCCGGCCGTCGTCAACCGGTTGATCAGCGACTACATCAGCAACAACAAGGGATGATTTCGAACATCCTGGACTTTCTGCGGGCCCTCACCAACCCCGAGGAGCTGATCGGGCTGTTGGGCACGCTGCTCTCGGGGTGGCTGGGTTACTCAGCCCTGTCGGGTGTCGTGTTTGCCGAAACCGGACTGCTTCTCGGTTTCTTTCTTCCCGGTGATTCGCTGTTGTTTACGGTCGGCGTGGTGGCGGGAGCCGGCCAGTTGAATATCGCGTTGATCAGTGCTGCCCTGATGGGCGCCGCAATGATCGGTGATTCCACGGGATTCTTCCTCGGCCGCCACACTGGCCCGCGCATCTTCACGCGGAAGGACTCGCTGTTTTTCAAACAGGAGTACGTCACGCGCACGAAGCACTTTTACCAACGCTACGGCGGCAAGACCATCATTTTTGCGCGCTTCGTGCCGGTGATCCGGACCTTCGCTCCATTCATGGCTGGAGTTTCCCAAATGTCGTACCGGCGTTTTCTGTCCTTCAGCGTCTTCGGAAGCACGGGCTGGGTCTTGCTGATGACCCTGCTCGGTTACCGTCTGGGCAATGTCCCCTTTGTACGGAAGCATTTCGACGTGGCCGTGCTGTTGATCATCTTCATTTCGCTCGTGCCGACCTTCCATGAGGCGTGGAAACACTGGCGCGGCCAGACGACGCGCGCCTAGCCTCCAATCGGACCGAGGCGAACGCGCGCGCGCGGCATGGGCGCTGGTGTAAGCTGATAGGGCAAATCGCCGGCAGGACTGTCAGCGATCCCGGAAAATCAGGAGTCGGTAGGAACCGTGAGAATCCGATTTCACCCAACTCGGGCGACGCTGCTTCTCGCCGCCCTTCCATCGGCCCTCATCGCGCAGTGGCCGGATTATCGAGGCGCCAGCGTCCCCAGAACTCCCGACGGCAAGCCGAAGCTCGATGCGCCGGCCCCGAAGACGGGCGACGGCCACCCCGATCTGTCTGGAATCTGGGCGTACGCCGGAAGAGTCGGGCGGGGACCGGGCCTGGGCCCGCCCGGCGCAGTTCTTCCGGCCGAACCGCCGGCGCCCGAGCCAGCGCCCGGCGAGCCTCCCGCGGCAACCTTCTTCAACATCGGCGCCGGGTTCAAGGACGGCTTGCCCTTGCGGCCCTGGGCCGCCGACCTGTTGAGTCAGCGCAAGTCGCAAAATAGCCGAGACAACCCCGACGCGCATTGTTTGCCCCTCGGCCTGATGCAATTGCACACACACCCACAGCCGCGAAAGATCATCCAGACTCCCGGAGTGACCGTCATCCTTTACGAGGCTCAAGCCGGCATCCGACAGATCTTCACTGACGGCCGACCGCTGCCGAATGACGATCCACAGCCATGGTGGTACGGTTATTCGATCGGAAAATGGGACGGGGACACACTGGTGGTCGAGACCGCCGGTTTCCGCGACGATGTCTGGCTTGACGTCAACGGGAGCCCGCTCACCAACGGCGGGAAAATGATCGAGCGGTTCCGTCGTCCCACTTACGGCAAGCTCGAGATCGACATCACGATCGACGATCCCAAGGTCTATACCAAGCCATTTACCGTCAGAGTCAACCAGCGGATCATGCCCGACACAGACCTGATCGAGTTCATCTGCACCGAAAACGACCGGTCTGGCCCGCACCTGGTTGGCAAATAACGGCCCGCCAGCGTCCTGTTCGATGCGCGCTCCGGGCTCTCCCAAAGACGGCAAGCTGACTCTGCTGCCGCTTGCTGCCGCGACTTACCTCATGGCCTCGGGAGGACCCTATGGCATCGAGGAGCTGGTCGGAGACTGCGGCTACCCCATCGCCGTGGTGATCCTGCTTGCTGTTCCGCTCGTCTGGAGCTTGCCGGTGGGATTGATGGCCGGAGAACTCTCAGCCGCCATCCCCAGCGAGGGAGGATTTTACGTCTGGGTCCGGCGCGCCATGGGACCGTTTTGGGGATTTCAGGAAGCCTGGCTGTCGCTGATGGCCAGTGTTTTCGATATGGCCGTCTACCCGACGGTCTTCGTGTTGTCGCTCGGCAAAATCTGGCCGGCCGCAACCACAGGGCCCAACGGATTTCTGATCGGAGTGCTCTTCGTGCTGCTCTGCCTGAGCTGGAATCTGTATGGCGCCCGAGCCGTGGGTCATGGATCGGTGGTCGTCGGCGCACTTGTCGTCAGCCCTTTCGTTGTGCTCGTGGTCTTCGCCGTCTTCGGCCACACTCCGGTGTCAGGTATTTCCGCCGCCCCCCGGCATCCGGATCTCCCCGCCGGCATTCTGGTGGCTATGTGGAACTACATGGGTTGGGATAATGCCTCAACGATCGCCGGCGAAGTCGAACACCCGCAACGAACCTATCCTCGGGTGATGCTGATTGCCGTGTCGGCTGCCCTGCTCTCCTATGTCGTCCCGATTGCCGCTATCTGGACGGTCGGCATTCCGCTAGCGGCCTGGACCACCGGCGCCTGGGTCGCGGTCTCGGTCGCCGTCGTCGGGCCTTGGCTGGGCGTGGTGATGCTGGTGGCGACGATGATCAGCACGCTCGGATCCTTCAATTCCTTGACTTTGTCTCTTTCCCGGCTGCCGCTGGCGATGGCCGAAGACGGCTACGCTCCCCGGCTCTTGGCGCGCAAACTAACGAACGGCGTGCCGTGGGCGGCACTGGTGGCCTGCACAGCCGCGTGGATCCTGGCCCTTCAGTTGACCTTCGACCGCCTGTTGATGTTGGATATTCTGCTCTACGGAGTTAGCCTGGTACTGGAATTCGTCGCCCTGGCGCTGCTGCGGATCCGCGAACCGAAGCTCCACCGTCCGTTCGCCGTTCCTGGCGGATTGACTATGGCCATTCTTCTCGGCGTGGGACCGGCCGTGCTGCTCGTTGTCGCGGCGGTGAAAACCCGTCACGAGCAGATGGGCCACGTGAGCGCGTTTGCCGTCGGGCTGATCATCATGGCAGTGGGCGTGCTTCTCTATTTCCTTGGCGCCTGGAAACGGCAGCGTCAATCGGCGGGCCGCGCTTCGACCTTGGCGTAGATTTCCTCGGTTTGTGCGAGGGAGGCGAAGCGCATACCCGGCAGGCGCGCCGAAGCCGTACCGGCGGCAACCCCCCAACGCAGCGCGTCGGCCGGTTTCGCCTGACGCAACATGGCCCAGGCATAAGCGGCAGCCAGCGCGTCGCCCGCTCCGATGGGGCAGACCGAATCGACAGGAGGGGCAGAGGCGGCGATCAGCCCGTCCGGAAAAGCGCCGACGGCCCCGCGGCTGCCCAAAGAGAGGACTACCGATTCGGCGCCCATCTTCCGTACCTGTTCGGCCGCCTCCAGGAACTGGGTGCGCGTAAGGAGCGTGCCGCCCAACAGACGTTCGGCCTCCGGCTGGTTGGGTGTCACCACCGTCGGCCGTGCCTCGATGCCCTCGCGCAGCGCCTCGCCGCTGGTGTGGAGCAAAGTCTTGACCTTCCTGCGCCGTGCCAACGCCACCAGCTTGCCATAGAACGACGTCGGCACTCCAGGCGGCAGGCTGCCGCACAGCATCAGCCAGGCCGCGGTCGGGAGCTGCTCGCGCACAGCCTTTTCGACGCGCGCCACCTCATCAGCGGTCAACTCAGGGCCTGCCTCGTTCAGGTGGATGGTTAGGCCGTGCTTATCCGTGATGGTGAGGTCGGTGCGGATCTCGTTCCGGATCGCCACCACAGCCACGGGAAAGCCGCAACCTTCCAGCAGAGCCTCCAGGCGCCGGCCTCTTTCACCGCCGGAGGCGAGGACCGCCAACGTCTGACCTCCGAACGACTGGATCACCGAAGAGGCATTAATTCCACGGCCACCCGCGGATTCGCGACTGCTACTGATGCGCGCCCGATCCTCAAATGCCAGCCGGTCGACGCTGATGGTTCGATCGATAGCCGGATTGATGGTGAGTGTGACAATCAACCCACCATTTTACGTTCACACGCGGAAATGATCGTACCCGAGCGGCGCAAGCGGCGCGCCGTCGAGCAGAACCCTCCCCGGAGGGCCTTTTTCAATGGCGCCAATCCGCGTAAGCGGAATGCCCGCGAACTTCGAAGGCGCGCGCTTCCGGGCGGGCACAGTGAACAGCAACTCGTAATCCTCCCCCCCGTGCAGGGCCTGATCGAGCGTCGCGCCGGGATAAAGCGGCGGCGCTTCAATCGCGGCGCTCTGTTTTGACGCTAGGCACAGGCGGCGGAGATCAAGCGAGAGTCCGTCGCTCAAATCCAACGCCGCGCTGGCGCCGAGGCGTTCGCGCAGGAAACGCCCCAGTGCTAGGCGCGGCTCCGGACGCAGATGCCGCTGCCAGGCAGGCCCCCGACCCAACCGCAAACCCAGCGCAGAGCCACCCAGCCGGCCTGATACATAGATCGCGTCGCCCGGGCGCGCCCCGCTGCGGCGCAAGGCTGTGCCGCGCGGTAGCGAGCCGCACACGACCACATCGCAGCCGAGCTTCTCGCTGCGCGCCACATCGCCGCCTGCCAGCGGCAAGCCTGCGCGGCGCGCCAGCCGCAGTGCTCCGCGGTAAAAACCGTCTACCCAGCGGGTCCCCGCCCAGCGCGCCACCGCCAGCGACACCAGGAAAAAACGCGGTGTGCCCCCCATAGCGGCGATGTCGCTCAAACCGCGCGCCAAGGCCTTCCAGCCGACGTCGGTGGCACGATGCGTGTTCTTGTGGAAGTGCACGTCCTCGATCAGCATGTCGGTGGTAAACAATAGATCCTCGCCCGCTCCCCGGGGCCGAAAAATGGCGCAATCATCGCCGATTCCCACCACCACGCCGCCCGCCCGCGGCAAGCCGGCGCGCCGCCGGATTCGCTCGATCCACTCTAATTCGCTGGACACGGGATGTCGGGGTTGTCAACTTATCCTCTCGTACTTGACCCCCAATATGCCATCTGAGAAAATACCTACGCAGTTGGAATAGGTTGTTTGGACGCGCCTCCAAAGTTCTGAGCAAGCCTCGAAAGTCCGCTTTCCTTGTCCGGTGACCGAAGAGCACGACGAACAATGAAACAGGAGAAGGTGTAGTGAAGGAAAAAGGCACAGTGAAGTGGTTTAATGCCGCGAAGGGCTATGGATTCATCCAGCGCGCAAGCGGTGACGACGTGTTCGTTCACTTTTCTGCGATCCAGGCCAACGGGTATCGTAGCTTGGACGAAGGTG
>Ga0306924_10008629_pt1 | contig 10292 bp, 13 predicted proteins | sample sta12Can44000111_FD_203756 | JGI IMG/M metagenome (GOLD analysis project Ga0306924, IMG submission 203756) | Lab enrichment of tropical soil microbial communities from Luquillo Experimental Forest, Puerto Rico - statanox.12C.anox.44.000.111 (v2)... | ecosystem: Environmental > Terrestrial >...
CGGCCGATCTCCTGGCCTGGCTGCTTGTTCTGGGTAGCCGAGACGTAACCACGGCCGCGCTCGACCGTGAGCTCCATCTCCAGCTTGCCCTTGCTGTTGAGCGTCGCGATGTGCAGTTCCGGGTTGTGCACTTCGACACCCGCCGGCGGCGCGATGTCGGCCGCGGTGACCGCGCCCGGCCCCTGCTTGCGCAGGTACATCACTACCGGCTCGTCGTGCTCGGAGGAGACGACCAGCTGCTTGAGGTTCAGGATGAGGTCGGTGACGTCCTCCTTCACCCCGGGAACCGTGGTGAACTCGTGCAGCACGCCCTCGATGCGGATCGACGTGACCGCGGCCCCCGGGATGGAGGACAGCAGGGTACGCCGGAGCGAGTTACCGATCGTGTAGCCGAACCCTGGCTCCAGCGGCTCGATCGTGAACTTCGACCGGTAGTCGCCGACTTGCTCCTCACCGAGTGAGGGACGCTGTGCGATGAGCATGGGACTTTCCTTTCCGCCGGACCGCTATATGACCGGCGAACGGGCGGCGGGGTGACGGTCACCTCGCCGGTGTCGCATTACTTCGAGTAGTACTCGACGATGAGCTGTTCCTGGACCTGGGTGTCGATCTGCGCCCGGGCCGGAAGCTGGTGCACGAGGATCCGCATCTGGTCAGGCATTACCTCGAGCCAGGCGGGCACGGTGCGCTCGCCGGCCTCGGCGCGCGCGATCACCATCGGGGTCAGCTCGATGGACTTGGCGGTGACCTCGACGACGTCGTTCTCGCTCACCCGGTAGGACGGGATGTCGACCCGCCTGCCGTTCACCAGGAAGTGCCCGTGCCGGACGAGCTGGCGGGCCATGTCCCGGCTCTTGGCGAACCCAGCGCGGTACACCACGTTGTCCAGGCGGCTTTCCAGGATCTGCAGCAGGGTCTCACCGGTACGACCAGACTTCTGGGCCGCCTCGGCGTAGTAGCCACGGAACTGCTTCTCGAGCACGCCGTAGATCCGCCGCGCCTTCTGCTTCTCGCGGATCTGGAGCAGGTACTCGCTGTCCTTCTGGCGGATCCTGCCGTGCTCACCCGGCGGGTACGGCCGGATCTCGATCGGGCACTTCGGCGAGTCGCACTTCGAGCCCTTGAGGAACAGCTTTACCTTCTCGCGGCGGCACAGCTTGCAGTCCGCCCCTGTGTATCGAGCCATCAGCCTCTCCTCAGACCCTGCGCCGCTTGGGCGGACGGCAGCCATTGTGCGGAACGGGGGTAACGTCCTGGATGGAACCCACCTCAAGGCCGGTCGCCTGCAGCGACCTGATCGCCGTCTCCCGGCCGGAACCCGGTCCCTTGACGAAGACGTCGACCTTGCGCATGCCGTGCTCCATGGCGCGGCGCGCCGCGGCCTCCGCGGCCTGCTGTGCGGCGTACGGGGTGGACTTGCGCGAGCCCTTGAACCCGACCTGTCCAGAGGACGCCCACGAGATGACGTTGCCCGTCGGGTCCGTGATCGAGACGATGGTGTTGTTGAACGTGGACCGGATGTGGGCGTGCCCGTGGGCTACGTTCTTCCGCTCCTTGCGGCGCAGCTTCTTAGGCGCGCCTTGCTGGCTGCGGCTCTTTGGCGGCATCTGCTTCCTGACTCCTGAGGTGATCGGTACCGGCTAGCGCCCCCGGCTAGCGCGGACTACTTCTTCCCGGCCTTCTTCTTGCCGGCGACGGTCTTCTTCTTGCCCTTGCGCGTGCGCGCGTTCGTCTGCGTGCGCTGACCGTGCACCGGCAGTCCCCTGCGGTGCCGGATGCCCTGGTAGCAGCCGATCTCGATCTTGCGGCGGATGTCGGCCTGCACCTCGCGGCGGAGGTCACCTTCGACCTGGTAGTTGGCGTCGATCCAGTCGCGCAGCTTCAGCAGGTCGTCATCGGTGAGGTCGTGGACGCGGACGTCACCGTTCACGCCGGTGCCGGCGATCGTCTCCAGGGCCCGGGTGCGGCCGATTCCGTAGATGTAGGTCAGCGCGATCTCAAGCCGCTTGTCACGCGGCAGGTCGACGCCAGAAAGACGTGCCATCTCTGGGCAGTTCTCCTTCGTGTGGTGGAGGTCCTGCGCACCGCCTCCCGTCCCTGCCCAGGACCGGGCCCCGGCCTCCAACCGGGGGCTGCGGCTGAGCCGCTCGCGGTGCGCGTAGTACTTTGCGTATTCAGTTATGTGCGCGCGTCAGACCTCTGCTCAGCCCTGGCGCTGCTTGTGCCGAGGGTCAGAGCAGATAACCATGACGCGGCCGTGGCGACGGATGATCCGGCACTTGCTGCAGATCTTCTTGACGCTCGGCTTGACCTTCACGGCTGACTCTCCTCTAGCCCGCCTGGGCGGGCCGGTTAGCTCCCGGCGGGGACCGCCAGGATGCTCTTACTTGTATCGATAGACGATGCGGCCGCGGCTCAGGTCATACGGGCTAAGCTCCACGACCACTCGGTCATCGGGAAGGATCCGGATGTAGTGCATCCGCATCTTCCCGCTGATGTGGGCGAGTACCTTGTGCCCGTTGTCCAGTTCCACTCTGAAGAAGGCATTCGGCAACGTCTCGACCACCGTGCCCTCAATCTCGATGGCGCCGTCTTTCTTGGGCATATCCTCCGCGCTTCGTCCTGCGTAGTCTTGGTTGGTATCGTGCTGGTTCGCAGCTGCCCGGCGGAAACGCTGGGCTAGGCGTGATGAACTCCCCCGTGGCATAAAGCCACCCGGAAGGCCAGCCGATGGGCCGCAGCAGAGTCTACTAGACCAATCCCGGCAGCGCGAACTGGCAGCATAACACCGCCAGCCAGCCCACTATTCCCCGCTGCGGACTACCGCCGGGGATGAGCTGCCGACGATCTAGAGTATCCTGCCGCCGCCCGGACGGGCAACGGCTGCCACCCGGCACGCCCCGGCACGGCCGGCGGCCCGAGTAACGGATCGCGAGGGTTGAGCGCTGTCGGCTCGTAACCCCGTCCACGGATGGCATGGGGGCCAAATTGGGAGGAAGAGCATGCGTATATCCCTGACCCGGGCGATCGCTGGCACGGCTATAGCGGCGGCCACGGTGCTGACGGTGGTGGGCACCGCCAGCGCCGCCACGAGCACGACCCCGGTCAAGGCGCCGACGACTCTGTCGATTACGACGGCCAAGGCCAAGATCATCGTCGGCCAGAAGGACCTCATCACCGGCACCCTGCTGAGCGGCAAGACCCCTCTCGTGAAGAAGGTCGTCGAACTGTACCGCTATGGCGTCAAGGCCAAGAAGTGGATCCCGGTGGAAGTCGACCTCACCGGCAAGTTCGGGCACGTGTTCTTTACCGTCAAGCCGTCCGTCACGACCCGCTACGAGCTGGTCTTCCACGGCTCGGCGAAGTACGCCGCCAGCCACAGCGGCCCCGCCACTATCCTGGTGCTGCCGGTACCCAAGGCCCCGACCACGCTGACGGGCTCGGCCGCTTCGAGCACCATCACCGCCGGCCAGAAGGACCTCATCACCGGCACCCTGCTGACCGGCACCAAGCCGGTCGTCGGCAAGGTCGTCTCGCTCTACCGCTACAGCGCCTCGGCCAAGAAGTGGATACGGGTGGAGGTCGACCTGACCGGCAAGTTCGGCCACGTGTTCTACACGGTCAAGCCGTCCGTCACGACCAACTACGAGCTGGTGTTCTTCGGCACCGCGCACCTGCGCGCGTCGCACAGCAGCGTCATCACCGTCACGGTGAGCTAACCAGCATGGCCTGACAGCTCGCGGCCGGCGAACCGGAGACCCCGGTTCGCCGGTTGCGGCCGGCCAAGGCGACCGACAAGTACGCCACATGCGCATATGTCAGCATTCGGACTAACGGATGTGGGAGCATGCTGACGCGATGGAGACCGAGACAGACGGCTTCGACGAGGCGCTTGCCCGCGCGAAGTCAGGTGACGAGACCGGTTTCCTGCTGCTCTGGGACGCACTGCACCCGCGGCTGCTCCGTTACCTGCAGGTTCTCGGCTGCGACGACGTTGACGACGTGGCGAGCGAGACGTGGCTGCAGGCGGTGCGCGACCTGCACAGGTTCAAGAAGGGCGGCGCGGACGACTTCCGTGCCTGGCTGTTCACGATCGGCCGCCACCGGGCCGTCGACGCGGCCAGGTCCCGTACCCGGTTTCGCGACAAGGTACTGACCGGGCAGATCGTTCCGCCGCCGACGGCGACCGGGAATCCCGTGGAAGACGAAGTGCTTTACGGACTGTCCACCAAGCAGGCCGTCGCCCTGGTGGCCGGGCTCTCCCGGGATCAGGCCGAGGTCGTGGCGCTACGGGTCATCGCCGGCCTGGACACCGACGCCGTAGCCCGCATCCTTCGCAAGTCGCCCGGCGCGGTCCGGGTCGCCCTGCACCGCGGGCTCCGGACGCTGTCCGATGATCCTCGCATCCGCGATATCGAGAAGGTGGAGCAGTGAGCACGGGGTTTTCTAACGAACCCGGCTCTCGCGAGCCCGGGCTCGATCATCTGATCAGGGCACTGACCGCGGACGGGTACCCACATGAGCTAGCGGGGCGGGACGCCGCGCTCGCGGCCTTCCGGGCGGCCTATGGCCAGCAGCGCCGCCAGCCGCGGTTTTCCCCGTGGCTGCGCGGATCCCGGCGGCTGAGCACGGTGGCGGCCGCCCTTGTCGCGGGGATCGCCGGCGTCACCGCCGCGGCATATGCCCAGGCACTCCCCGGGCCGGTACAGCACATCGCGTACAGCGTGCTGTCGCCCTTCGGCGTGCCTGACAACCAGCCCTCCTCCCCCGCACGGTCCGGCTCGGCACCGGGATCGGCACCCGGCTCAGCCGCGGCCGGCGGCCACGGCACAGCATCGCCGTCGGGCTCGTGCCCCTGTCCCACCGCGACCTCGTCCCAGGCGGCCGCGGGCTCGGTCCTTGTTATCAACGTGGGCCGCACCCGGCTGCCGGCTGGCGGCAGCGACGCCATAGCGGGAATGCTGACCCGCCACGGCCGACCCGAATCGGGTGTCCGGGTGCGCCTGCTCGAGCAGCCCGCCGGCTCGCCGGGCTGGCAGCTGGTCGCCAGCGGAGTGACCGGCGGACACGGCAAGGTCCGGTTCGGCGTCGTGCGCCTTACCCAGAACGCCGCCTTCCGGCTGGCCACCCAGGGCGGCGCGGGCAGCGCGCCGGTGAGCGTCACGGCGGTCCCGCACGTGGGGCTCGTGCTGGTGCCCGGGGTGGCGACGGACCGGTTCGTGGCCAGCGCCCGGTTCGGCAACCCCGGTGACACCGTGGTCCTGCAGAAATCTTCTGGCGGGACCTGGCAGGACGTCGCCACGGAAACCCTCGGCGCCTTGCACCGCGCGATCTTCGTCGTGCCGCCCGGCGCGGTGGGAACGAACTACCGGGCAGTGCTGCGGGCGACCAGCGCCCACGGCCGGGGGATCAGCGGGCCGGTCCGGCAGACGCGCGCTCACTCCCGGATCGGCGCCAAGGTCATCGTTCCCGCCACGACCCAGCCCTCACCGACCGCGAGCGCGACCGTGGCGATCCAGACCACCACTCCAACCCCGAGTCAGCCAACCTCAACCCCGACCCCGGGTCAGCCAACGCCGCCCCCGGCTACTCCCACCCCCAACCCCGCCAGCTCATGATCGTTGTCAAATTGGCTATCGCTGCCCTGACACCAGGCAGTCACGCAACATCGCTTAGCTGCGGAACATTGCATAGCTGACGCACCCACATAAGGGGCATATCGGACACAAAAGGTGTCACCAGCAATGCAAAGTTCGCCAGCAATGCAAAGACAACCCCCAGTGGCGGTGCGGGAGAGATAGGTGAGGCGGGAGCGCTTACCCGTGGGGCGCCGTCCTTAGGGACAGGCTCCGGGAGGGTGACCCGCACCCCCGCGCACTCGTGGAACGGTGGAGACGCTAGGGGTGGCGGGGGCGGCGGGCGAGGGCTATCCCCCACGGGATGGCGACCAGCAGGAACCACGGGAACCACGCGGCGCCGCCAGAAATCAGGCCGACGACCAGCCATACGACGACAAGCAGCGAGCTGATCACGGCCCACGTCCCCCACGTGTTGGCCGTCTGCGGGCTCACCGTGCCGTCGCCGGGCCTGGCAACAGCCGAGTCGCGGCCGACACGGCCGGGCCGGGGCCGCAGCGCGCCGGGAGGCGCGGGGCGGATGCCGGCCGCGGGCAGCCGGTAGAGGTCGATACCCGGCAGGTCGGCCAGCAGCGCGTCGAGTTCACCGATGGTCTTCGCCGTGAACGCGCGATCGAGGCGGTCGTTGAACTCCTCCGCGCTCAGCCTGCCCTGGGCGTGGTGCTCACGAAGCAGCGACGCCGTGCGTTCCCGGTCCGTGTCCGAGGCGCGCATCCGGGGGTCACCGGGCATGGGGGCCGTCCTGGTGAACAGCGCGCGGCGGGGCCGCGGTCTCAGGGTCCGCGGCGGCTTCGGCGGATCGCTGGGGATGTGCAGTCGCCCCGGCCCGTTCGGCGAAATCGGTTTGCTCGCCCTCCGCCGCGGTCAGCACCCAAGGGCCATCGGGAGTGATGGCCACCGTGTGTTCGAAGTGGGCCGCGCGCGAGCCGTCCGCCGTGACGACCGTCCAGCCGTCAGAGAGCTCCTCGGTACCCTCGCCGCCACGGGTGATCATCGGCTCGATCGCCAGGGCCATCCCTTCGCGCAACCGCGGGCCGTGGCCAGGCGGGCCGTAATTCGGAACCGCGGGCTCCATGTGCATCGCCGTGCCGATCCCGTGCCCGGTGTACTCGCGGATGAGCCCGCACTCGCCGGACCCGCGGACCGCTTCCTCCACGGCGTGCGAGATATCGCTGAGCCGATGCCCCGGCACCGCCTGCGCGATGCCCCGCCACAGCGCCGCTTCGCAGGCACCGAGCAGCGCCTCGTCCGCCTCGTCGATCTCGGCTACGCCGACCGAAATCGCCGCGTCGCCGTGCCAGCCGCCGAGGATCGCGCCGCAGTCGATGGAGATGATGTCGCCCGGCTTGAGGCGCCGGTTCTCGCTTGGGATGCCGTGCACGATCTCCTCGTTCACCGACGTGCAGATCGTGGCGGGATAACCGTAGTAGCCGAGGAAGGAAGGGACGGCGCCCGCGGCGCGGATCTCACGTTCGGCGATCGCGTCCAGGTCGGCGGTGCTGACACCAGGCCGCACCGCTTCGGCCAGAACCCGCAGTGTATGTGCCACCACCAGGCCCGCTTCGCGCATGCGTGCGAACTGCTCCGGGGTCTTGATCTCGATCACCCGATCGCGCCGCAGCCGCATGCCTTCCACACCTCCATGACAACGCTACACGGCCGGTATCCCCCCGCGAGCCAAAGGGCGCGCCGCCGTCTGGACTGAGGAGAGAGGAGCGCAGCGACGAACGACGAGGGAAGACGGCGGGTTAAGCGCCCGGCGGCGAGTGGGGATAATCTTACGTACGGGGCGAGGGCGGCGAGGGCGCGGCTGGTGACCTCTTCCACCGGCCCGGTGGCGTCGATGCCGACCAGGATGCCTTCGTCCGCGTAGAAGGCGACCAGCGGCGCAGTCTGAGTACCGTACACCTCAATGCGGTGCCTGATGACCTCTTCGTGGTCGTCGTCGCGCTGGAAGAGTTCGCCGCCGCAGTCGTCGCAGATGCCGGGTTGCGCGGGCGGGTCGTAGAGCACGTGCCAGACGCGTTCGCAACGGCGGCAGGTACGGCGGCCGGACAGGCGGCGGACCACCTCGTCCTCGTCGATCACTAGTTCGAGGACGACCGTCAGCTTGGTCTCGAACTCGGCGAGCATCTTCTTCAGGGTCTCGGCCTGCGGGACGTTGCGCGGGAAGCCGTCAAGAAGGAAGCCCGCCTGCGCGTCGTCTTCCGCCAGCCGGTCCCGCACCATGGCGACGGTCACCTCGTCGGGGACGAGGTCGCCGCGGTCCATGTATTCCTTTGCCTTGGCGCCAAGTTCGGTGCTGTGCGTGACGTTGTAGCGGAAGATGTCACCTGTCGAAATGCGCGGGATCGTCAGATGGGATGCGATGTAGTGGGCCTGGGTCCCTTTGCCCGCGCCAGGGGGCCCGACAAGGACTATGCGCACTATCGCAAGAAACCCTCATAGTTACGTTGCTGCAGCTGGCTCTCGATCTGCTTGACCGTGTCCAGGCCAACGCCGACCATGATGAGCAGGCTCACGCCGCTGAACGGGAACTGGTTCGCCACCCCGATCAAGCCAAGCGCGACCAGCGGGAACAGGGCGACCACACCGAGGTAGAGCGAGCCGGGCGTGGTGAGCCTCGTGAGCACATAGCCGAGGTATTCGGCGGTCGGCCGCCCTGGCCTGATGCCCGGGATGAAGCCGCCGTACTTCTTCATGTTGTCGGCGACCTCGGTCGGGTTGAACGTGATCGACACGTAGAAGAACGTGAACGCGACGATCAGCACGAAGAAGGCGAGCATGTAGAACTTGCTGTAGCCGGTACCGGTCTCCAGATACTGCTGCACCCAGGAGACCCAGCCCTGCGGGTGACTCTGGCTGCCGAACAGCGAGACCGCGAGCTGCGGGAGGTACAGCAGGCTCGAGGCGAAGATGACCGGGATAACGCCGGCCTGGTTGACCTTCATCGGGATGTACGTGGACGTGCCGCCGTACATCCGGCGGCCAACCATCCGCTTGGCGTACTGCACAGGGATGCGGCGCTGCGCCTGCTCCATGAACACCACGAAGGCGACGATCACCATCACGACGAGGACCGACAGCAGCGAGGTGAACGGGCCGCGGGTCTGGAAGATGGTCAGCAGCTCGCCGGGGATGACGGCGATAACCTGAGTGAAGATCAAGATCGACATGCCGTTGCCAACGCCGCGGTCGGTGATCAGCTCGCCGAACCACATGATCACCGCGGTGCCCGCCACCAAGGTGATCACCATCGTCGCGATCCGGAAGACCGACGCGTTGGGGATGATCGGGTACAGGGTCGTCGAGCAGCTCTGGAAGAGCGTGCCGCTGCGGGCGAGCTCGATGTACCCAGTCGACTGCAGGATCGCCAGGCCGATGGTCAGGTACCTCGTGTACTGGGTGATCTTCGCCTGGCCGGCCTGGCCCTCGTTCTTGAGGGTCTCGAGGCGCGGGATCACGACCGTGAGCAGCTGCAGGATGATGCTCGCGGTGATGTAGGGCATGATGCCGAGCGCGAACACCGACATGTACTTCAGCGCGTTGCCGCTGAGCAGGTCAATGATCTGGTAGATGTTCGCGTTCGCGCTTTTCGCCGCGATGCCGGCGCAGATCGAGACGTTCTTCTGGTCGATACCCGGCGCGGGCAGCGTCGAGCCGAACCTGAACAGGGTGATCATGCCCAGCGTGAACAGCAGCTTCTTGCGCAGGTCAGGCGTCCGGAACGCCCGGATGAACGCGGTCAGCATGCGCGATCCCTCTTCATCAGTGAAACCTGCGTTTCAGCGGCTTCCGTATCCTACCCGCAGGCCGCCCGGCGAGCTAGCTCGCCAGGGTGTCCCTGAGCGAGCCAGCCTCGGGCGGAGCGGACCCCAGTTCAACCTAGCCGAGCAGCGTGACTGTTCCGCCCGCCGCCTCGATCTTCTGCTTGGCCGACTCGGAGACCGCGTGGGCGCTGACCCGCAGCGCCACGGTCAGCTCGCCCTTGCCGAGCACCTTGACCAGTTCGCCACGGCGGACGGCGCCGCCCGCGGCCAGGCTCTCCGGCGTCACTTCGCCGCCGGACGGGTACAGCTGCTCGAGCCGCGCGACGTTCACCACCTGGTAGGTGGTCTTGAACGGCGCGTTCGAGAAGCCCTTGAGCTTCGGCACCCGGCGGTGCAGCGGCATCTGGCCGCCCTCGAACCCGATCGGTACCTGGTAGCGAGCCTTGGTGCCCTTGGTGCCGCGGCCCGCGGTCTTGCCCTTCGACCCCTCGCCTCGGCCGACCCGCGTCTTCTCTTTGTGGGCGCCGGGGGCCGGCCGCAGGTCATGCAGCTTCAGCATTGGTTAGTCCACTTCCTCTACCCGGACCAGGTGGCGGACGGTCTGGATCATGCCACGGAACTCCGGGCGATCCGGCTTGACCACCGACTGGCCGATGCGGCGCAGGCCCAGCGAACGCAGCGAGTCCCGCTGCGCGCTGTTCCCGCCGATCTTCGACTTGATCTGGGTCACCTTGAGCTGTGTCATCGTGGCCCTCCCTAGCTGGCCGCGCCGGCCGTGGCGGCGGCACGCGCCTGCAGCATCGCCTTCGGCGCCACGTCCTCAATCGGCAGGCCGCGCTTGGCCGCGATCTCCTCCGGACGGCTCAGCGACTTGAGCGCGGCCACG
>Ga0306924_10008630_pt1 | contig 10292 bp, 18 predicted proteins | sample sta12Can44000111_FD_203756 | JGI IMG/M metagenome (GOLD analysis project Ga0306924, IMG submission 203756) | Lab enrichment of tropical soil microbial communities from Luquillo Experimental Forest, Puerto Rico - statanox.12C.anox.44.000.111 (v2)... | ecosystem: Environmental > Terrestrial >...
GCTCGGGGTTAAGGGCGCGGGCGAGGCCGGCGCCACCGGCGCGCCGCCGGCGATCATGAGCGCCATTCTCGATGCTCTAAAGCCGCTCGGCATCGAGCACATCGACATGCCGGCGACGCCGAGCCGCGTCTGGGCGGCGATCAAGGCGCGCGAAAGCAAAGCCGCGGCGGAATGATGGGCGCGTGAACCGAACACCGAATCTTTTTGCCGACGGCAAAGCCTATGCTGATGGGCCGCTGGAGCCGGCTTGCCGGCGAAAAATTCCTCGATTGGCTTGCTGCGCCAAAAATCTCAAATGGATCGATGTCGGTTGCGGCAATGGCGCCTTCACCGAAATGCTGATCGCACGGTGTTCGCTTATGCGCGCACACGGCCAGGAGCAAAGCGCGCGCCTGAAACCTCTCGGCGACGCCGAATACAGTTAAAATTACCAGCGGTCGCGCGATAACTGCTGATATCCGCGGCAAACGGCCGGTTGCACCGGACCCGCCCCGCGCCTATATTCCATTCATCGTTGATGACGTTCACCCGCCTTTGCCAAGGATTGCGGGATGGCGCGGGCTAGCGCAACGAAACGAAACTAATACCCATATCTTCGCAACAACTTGGTTATTTCTTGTTGCAGCTTGATGCTGCCTCTTGCGCCCAAGCGTCTACGCCAGCACCTTAAAAGGTACGGATAGGTACGCCAGGGGCAGGGGATGAAACGACATCTGACGGATCGGTTTTGCGCCACTGCGAAGCCACGCGACGGAGAGTTGCAGACTGACTACTTCGACACTCAAGTTTCAGGGCTTGCGCTACGGGTCACGCAGAACGGTCACCGAAGCTGGACGTTTCATTGCAGCCTTGGAGGCAAGCGCAAGCGGCTGACCTTCGGCAGCTATCCAGCAATCTCACTTGCCAGTGCCCGCACCCGCGCTGATGAGGCAAAGGCCGCTGTCGCCTCTGGCACTGATCCAAGCTTGGCGGCAACTGAAACCCTCAAGCACGTCTGCGAACTCTACATGGCGCGTGATGGCGCTAAGCTCCGCACTGCGGAGTGGCGCAAGAGCGTGCTAGATCGGCACATTTACCCAACCCTTGGCTCTCGCCCCATTGCGGAAATTCGGCGCAGCGAAATCGTCCAGCTGTTGGACCGAATTGAAGAAGGCAGTGGTCCTGTCATGGCAACCCAAACTCTTGCCGTCTTACGCAAGGTCATGAACTGGCACGCAACACGCAGCGATGATTTCCTATCACCAATTGTGAGAGGGATGGCACGAACCAAGCCTAGCGAACGGGCAAGGGAACGTGTGCTTACCGACGACGAGTTGCGCAAGGTTTGGCAGACTGCCGAAGGCTGCGGAGTGTATAGCTCTTATCTTCACTTCCTGTTGCTGACAGCTGCAAGGCGCAGCGAGGTTGCTGGCATGACTTGGGCAGAGATCAGTGGGGGCGATTGGACACTGCCTGGGGCTAGGAACAAGACCAAGCTTGATCTAGTCCGGCCTCTCAGCCGGATGGCTCAAGATATTCTTGAAGAGTTGCCAAAGGCTGTTGGGTTTGTCTGGTCAACCAATGGCGGCGGTAGGGCAATCAGTGACTTCGGGGGATTAAAGAGGCAGCTTGATGCTGCCAGTGGCGTGAAGAGTTGGCGTCTGCATGATTTGCGCCGTACCGCGCGCAGCCTGATGAGCAGGGCAGGGGTGCCAAGCGATCATGCTGAGCGTTGCTTAGGGCATGTGATTGGGGGAGTTCGTGGGGTTTATGATCGCCACGAATACCATGCTGAGAAGCAGCAAGCCTTTGAAGCTCTGGCTGCACTGATTGAGAGGATCGTTGGCGGGACACAAGCAGGCGTGGTGCAGTTGAAGAGGGGCAAGCGATGAAGGCCGCCGCCAAACCTACATTCGCTGATGTCGCCCAACTGATCGCCAAAGGCCCAGCGCCGGATTGGCTAGTGTCGGGCTTAGCCCTTTTGAGCGCGTATGTTACCGTATCATCAAATGAACGTGGGGATTACGCGGACGAGATTGATCGACTGCGAACCGCTATTAAGACTCTACGCAGACTTCTCCCTGCCTTGCTCAATATGCCCATTGCCCGACCCGATTGCTCCGATGATGTCGTGGTTGTGCTTAATGCCCTCCCGCGAATTGAAGCGGAGCTAGCACGAGCAAATCTCCGGCCAGAGAAGCGAACGCTGGACTTTAATCGCAAATGTTGCTGTGCAGTGATCCTTGAAGCCACACGATTGATCCAACTCGATGTGCAGCATCGATCCAAAGAAACCTATTCGGCTTACAATGCGTGCTGGAAAGCCTGTGATAATCAGGCGATTGTCGAGAATAGAAATTGGGACAGATCGATTAATCGGGCGCTGAAAGCAGATAACGCTTGGATACGTGAGATTTTTCAGCGGCTTCTAACGCTACAGATGACCCCTAAATAACGCACCTTTCTGTCTCCTGATCCTCGTCGCAATATGTGAAAATCAGGCGTCTCCAACCGCAGCATCCCGCAGCGGTAAACATGGAGACGCAAGTGAGTAACTTTTCTCATTTGTTAGATCGCGATACTGTGTGCGCCTTCTTCGGCGACGCCCGATCAACCCTGCCACGCTCTATCGAGGTGTGCGCAAGGGGCGCTACCCCAAACCAATCAAAGTCGGACCGGGATCGAGCCGATGGCTTCGTGCTGAGTGCGAAGCTGCCTTGCAAGCGATGGCTGAGGTGCGGTCATGAATAGCGCAGCATCCTTCGTTGATCCGATCAACGCCGAGTATCGTGAAGTGGTCAAAGCTGAGCGTGCCGCTCTACCTCACGCCATCAAGTGCGGTGAACTGCTCAACCTTGCTAAGGAGAATGTCAAAGCGAGAAGATGAAGTGGGGTGAATGGCTCAAGGTCAACTGCCCCGACATCGCGCAAGAGACCGCAAGCCTCTACATGCGACTTGCGGAGCACAAGTCGAAAGTGAGCAAGGCCAAGAGCATCCGTGAAGCTCGCGAACTTTTGCCAAAAGCAAAGCCTCGTGGGCGGGAGCCGGAAATTAGTAACGCCGTTACTAATTCTACCGATCCCGCAGTTGTGTTGCAGGCTACCGATGCGGGCGAAATCATCGCCAACATCCAAGACGACGCCGACAAGCTTGAAGAAATTGCGAAAGCATCAATCGTCAGGCTATCGCCTGATAAAGTCTGCATTGCGCTGACCAAGGCGTGGAGTGCTGATCAACTTCGTGACCTGATCACACGAGTGAGCACGTATCTAGCCACGCTCACCAGCGCACCGCCACCGCGAGACTTGAGTATTCCAAGCGCGCTTAGGCGAGGCTGAATGTGAGGAGGGCGGGCTCAAATCGGGCTCGCCCTTCTTCTTTGCGCACATCACCTGAAATTTATGTTGAACAGATGCCACATGCCGGGACCTTCGCCTGGGGCCTAGAGCCCCATGTGACGACTAATGACATTGCCAAAAAAGAACCCCCGCCCACCAACGCGACCACTGCCAATTCGCACCGCGCAACAGCCATCTCCCCAAACCGGCGCGGACTTGCTGCGCACGATGGTCACAACAAACCCAATCGTAGCATTGGGCGCTATTCGACGCCCAATACTGCGACCTAACAACAAGCGAGGTCGGCGCTAGAGAAGAGAGCAACGCTAATGCTGTCAAAACATGAAGAGATGGCAGAACGTCGTCGCGTATTAGCCAACGACGCTCGCGTACGCGAACAACAGCGAGAGCAAGGATCGACGTACCTCGACCAATACCATTCCGACCTTGGCGGGCGCTATGTGCAGATACAGCCAGAAAATGTCATCGGCAGCACCGCTATTCCTCAGTACCCGCAGGCCAGCACACCATTCCAGCGCGACCCTGTACCTCCAGAAAATCCACTTGGTTATCGGATAGACGAACTTGAGCGGGGTTCATTCTCCCCTGCTCAAAAAGCCCCTGAACTCAGACCGGAGGTTCAAGGGGAAACTAGTGCTCCAGTGCCAGACGTTCCGTCGTCAAAGCCTCTTGTTGGCGATGTTGAGCGCGGCACTGGAGCACGCCCATCACGAACGTACCGGAGGTACTGATGAACGAACCGATCATCTACATCGAACCGGAACGTCTCGCGAAGTGGAAACGCAACGCCCCACTCTTCTGGCACGAAGCTCTCGATGCCTTCGAACGGCAGGCCATCATCCAACGTGGCGGCGCAAGTCCCGAGTACCTTCGTGAAGGGTGCGAGCGAAACTTGCAGATGCTCATCAACCTCTACGACATGACGTGCCGCACTGAGCGCCAGCGCCAGAAGATGAGGAAGGGCTTCCGTGAGCTGACCCGCAACCCAGTCGTCAACACAATCAACTTCGGTCTTCAACAACGCCTAGACGAACATGCGGCATGGGTTGCGCGAGGGATGGAAGAACCCGATCCAGATGAGGATAGGCGCTGATGTCGTTCGCAGAGTTTCCCGAGGCATTTGTCTGGACCTGTGACAAGTGTGGCTACGAAGTCTGGTTCAAGCCTCGCAATTTCTGGGCCTGTGTCGAAGAACTCAAAGCACGTCGTTGGGGCTTTAGTCCACCTCAAGGCGACGACGACTGGGGCCACACCTGTGGTCGATGCAGAAAGACTTTGGCGCAGGTTCTGGCAATGCCAGTGAGAAAGGTAGGGCAATGACTTCCACCTAAGCGAAGTCGCAACATTGGAGACTTGAAATGGCTAGAACAGGAAGAGGTGGCGGTTACGGCAGTCGTGTCGGGAAGCACGTAACCGCACCGAAAGTAGAGCCTCGACCCAGGACAGTTCATCCTGGCGGTGTTGGCCAACTCGGCGAAATGCAAGGCTCGCACGTCACGCGAGGAGAGGATAGCTCGTATCGCGGCGATCCGTTCTATCGCGGCAAAGGCTACGCAACGCCTGTCGGCCCGACTGACAATGTTGCAGCAGTTGGATGTGGCGGCGGCCGAACGGTCTACGCCTCAGGCAGTCAAGGAACGCAGGGCGCAACAAATCCTGGGAACCCGCGCCCTGTCCCTAGCCGTCACGTCATTGAAAGCTATGGACCCGAGAGCAGCAGACCACACAACCCCAATTCCGACATCGACGCAGACTTTTAAACAAAGGAGAACGTCATGGGCGAAGTACGCTACGACAAAAGTCACCACGCCGGCGCAACACCAGAAGCACGGATCGCTAATCGTCTGCGCAACTCTGGCGATGCTACGCACGCAGATCACCATGCAGTCCACGGCACAGGACCTACACGCACCCACACGAACATCGATCACTCTCGCAATGAGCAATACGGGGATGGCCATCCTGGCGAAGGTGACATCCGGGGCAACAAGCGAGGTGTCGTATGACCGACGACATCAAGAAAGAGCTAGCCCAACTCAAGCAGGCGCTAGCGGAGCAAAAGGCCGAGGTTGAAGCGCTCAAAGCAGCTCAGCCCAAGCCGATGCCCAAATTCAAGCCGCAACCTTATCAGCGCTACGACCCGACCGAGGGGATGTGCATGCCCCCATCCGTGCTGCGTGAGATGGTCAACGCTGTTCCTGACCATGTCATGCGCGAGGTTGCACTACGCGATGCTCGCGCTCCTCAAAGTCCAAGCATGATCCCGCGCAGTGAGCAAGTGAGCGGAGACGCTGCTCGCGTTCCTGGCGGGGGGAAGGGTTTGGTCGATCCCGCGCCGCTCTCCAATCCTCCTGGCGTTGCACAGGCCGACAAGCTTATGGACGAACAGGATCGCCGTGATCGTGCCGAGCTAGCTCGAAAGTTGGGGAAAGGATGAGCCGCGCTCGAATGGGATTAACTCTCGAAGAACATCGCGAGGTTGGCGCGTTGTTGAGGCGTGCTCGTCAACTTTTGTTGGATGCATCGGCGATAACTCGCTGTTACGAGAGGCTGTCGCAACAACTCTCCGAAGCAGCTAACGGGTTAATGGCGCAACGCGGTTGGCTTGAACGAAAGCTAATCGAGCAAGTTGGCGCAGATGCGATGGTCGAGGGCAAACACGTCCGCGACGTGTATTTCGGGAGCGAGATGGAAGATGCCTAAAGAAACGGAGTATGAGCCCAGCTTAATCAACGACCCATTCGACTTTGTGCCGCTTTCGGGGGAGGGGAAGAAGTGGGCGAAGTGGTTCGAGGGTGGCGAGCTTCTAACCTCGCTTGTGAGTGAGGCTATCGAGGACTTCACTGTCCGCGAAGAAACTGCGCTAGAGCGAGCCCATCGACGTTGGGGAATGAAGGAGCGCAATAATGACCGATGAACAAGACCGTCGTCAGCGAGAGGGGGAAGAGCTAGCCGAGGCCAAGCGCAATCGCGCTCAAGCCGAACTAGACCGTTGGATGGAATGGCTGCGCAATGAAGAGGCGTATGCGCGCCCGCCGACGGCGTGAACTCAATCCCTTTAACTGGGGACACTGGAATTGAAAAGGAGCCAAACCATGAACTCAACAACAACCTAGGATCGTTGATGATCCTGGGCCTGAGCGAGTGGTAGTCGCTCCGCTCTCAGGTCCAAGCTATGGCGCGTACAGCGTGTCTCGAAAGAGATGGCGCAAACCCTTGCCCGCTATCATTGCAGATGCGCTCGCAAATAACCGCGCAATTCTTGCCAGATTGAAGCTCGGAATGTACGGGCCTGATCTTGAAAACACGTCTCACTATGAGGAGGTATTCAACAAAGTCTGTCGATGTACTGATGAACAAATAAAAGCGCTTGAAGCGTTCGCGGCGATTGATTGGAGTTAGCGATGACCAATCCTGAACCAAGATCAGGCCAACGCTTTTTTATTTACAATGATCTGCAACCGGAAGTCGGCCAACTCACAAAGGTACAACGCTTTAGGGATGAAATTGCGAAGGACATTCACGCTTATCTCAGTGGCGGATCTTTCCTTAAGCGCCAGCATCTCGACCGCGCCCAGACACTTCGCCTCGACCCTACCGAGATCGTTAGAGTTTGGTCAGACGCGTTGCGCCGTAAGACTGAGGCAATAGAGGCTGCGGCGAAAGAGGCGAGGCGAGCAAAGACAGAAGCTGAGCAAGCTAAGGAAGAGGCTAAGCTAAGAGCCACGCTGAAGCCTTACGCTAATCGAGAGGCGATAGTCGAAAACATCGTCGCCGATTATCAGGCGAGAGAGGGCGAACCTGAACCCGAGCTTGAAGAAGAGAAGCGGAGCGAGTGGCGCACGGTCGAGCGCGCCGTTGATGTAAGGCTTTCCAAAAACACTCCGTACGACAGTGCAAAGCTCTTCACAAAGGACATGCTCACACTCACTAACGGCAAATCATCTGCCTAAAGACGCCTGAGCAGCAGTTAACCGACATGGTCTGCAACTACGTAGACAAGGCAAAAGTCAAAAACGATGAAGAGGGATCGGTGAAGTTTAAGCCGATGCCAAGGGACATCTCGAACCTGATAACTTTCCTGCGCAGCAACGTTGGCCTCGATGACAAAGTCACTCCGCCAAAATGGCTCGACGGTCGAGCTTCGCCCAATCCAGCGGGATTACTCGCTTTCCAAAACTGTTTGGTTGATGTCACAACCGGCAAAACCTACGATCACGATCCCCGCCTCTGGCTCCACGATGGCGTCAATTTCAACTACGACCCCAATGCTCACTGCCCGACTTGGGAATGGTTCTTAAAGGAAGCCTTTCCCGACGATGAAGAAGTTCGCGACCTGATCGAGGAGCAACTCGGTTATGGTATGACAATCGACAACCAGTTCGAAAAAGCTGCGTTGTGGGTTGGGCCGGCACGGAGTGGCAGGGGCACAATCGCCTACATTCAAGAGCTACTTGTTGGCATGAACGGCCACACTTCCCTCAACATCCACAGTTGGCACAAAACCGAAAACTCACGAATGGGGATAGTTGGGAAGCGCGTTGGTATATTCCACGATATTCGGTTGAAACCTGGCAAGCAGTACGGCGAGAACTACGATCCCGGCGGAGTTGATCCCGAGAGCCAACAGCTTTTGCTCGAACTGGTCTCGGGCGATCTCAGCGAGATCGGGCGGAAGTATATCGAAGCGTGGAAGGGTTTGCCTTTCATCAAGTTCATCTTGATCTCTAACAAGGTCCCAAACTTCAACGACGAAGTCCTAACAACTCGCTTCATCACCATCGAGTTCACAAGGTCTTTTCTCGATGATGAGAGGCCAGAGCTGAAAAGGGTGTTGCTCCCTGCCGAACTCCCCGGCATCGCCAACCGCTGTCTCGCTGCGTACCGTCGCCTCTTGCGTCGTGGAAGGTTCATCCAACCTAAAAGCGGAAAAGCGCTACTCAGCCGGGTTAAGGCCCGAGTTAATCCCTGGACCACCTTCATGGACACCTATTGGGATTGGGACCCCTTGGGTGAAGGAACCTTGTGCAGCGTTTTCGACGCAGCGTTCCGGCATTGGTGTCTAGAGACCAGCGACAGGAACGATTTGGCGCAAACCAGCAACTCCAACATCATCCAAAAAATCAACGAAATCCCGAAGTGGGAATTCCTGCGCTCCTTCCGGCCCGATGGCGAGACCGCCAAACAACGTCGTCGGCGCTATCACGTCAAACTCAAATCGGGCGTAGAACTCCCTCCCGAAGTCTGGGCCGCTGCCGAGCTTAAATATGAGGTCTGAGAAAAATCTTGCTACGTCCGCTACGTCCGCTTAGTCCAAATCGATGTTGCCCTTCGCGCCAGGGGAGAGGGGGTCGCATGGCATGGTCGTTGAAAGTTCCCAATATGTCTTTTCACAGATTTATTTACTCAAAAAGGTAGCGGAGTAAGCGGAGTAAGCGGACTAAGCGGACGTTTGGGGTGAAGGAAAAAGACAGATGGTGAGACTTCCGTACTTCGCTGATCCTGAGAACTTGAAGGTTGAGGATGAGGAGAAGCAACTAGTCTTGCCCGAAGGCACTACCGCGAAAGAAGCGTTGCGGATGGTTTATCGTGGTGAGATCGTCCTTTCGCCACAGCAAATGAGGGCTGCGATTGAGAGCTTGCCTTATGAAAATCCGAAATTGAGCGCGACTGCCATTGCTACGCTCGACGGAAAGACTTTTGCTGAAGCGCTCGACCGAGCAATAGAGCGAAGCAGAGGTCCAGTGATGCTCAACGGACCCAAGACGATTGAGATTGATGCAACCGAAATGAAGAAACCATTCCCAAGACATTATAGGAGGTTCTGAAGGTTCTCGCCGATACCGAACACAGAAAGCCGCCCCCATTTCTGAGGGCGCTTCAACGCAGGTTTGAATTTTGCAATTGTTCAGATGCTTAGCGCATCGTCGTCGTCCCCGTTATCTTTTGGTTTAGTCAACCAAAATCCATACTGTTGACGCGGTTTCCCCGCGGTTTCCTTATAAAAGAGGGGCCGCTCTCTCGTCCCCCAGAGCGCGGCCCCGATCTCACTCCCCATCCCCCGAACCCCCTGAGGTCGGGGCCGACATTATCTACGATCAATTATGGCCCGCAGTGGGCGGCAAATTGAGCGCGAATTCTTTCTGAAGTGTTGCTTCAGGAGTACACTTGGCTCAGCCATGACAGGGCTTTTGCCTCGTGTGTTTCCGCTTGTCATGGCTAGGGCCAGTGCAGTCCGTGCCGCATCATGCCTGCGCTGGCCCGCCTGTTTGATCCACAAATTTGATATTGATCAAGGTCTAGTGGCGTGGTGCGCCACTACACTTGGCTTAAGCATGACGCTCCTCTGGTTCTCCTTGTCATGCCAGGACTGGCGCAAAGGCTCTCCTCCATACTTCTGCAACTTTGCGCCAGCCCGCCTGTATCGTGCCTTCGATTAGTCTGCAATTAGTAAGCACGCGGCCCTGAAAATCGCAGAAGTTGTACTAAAAAGTTGAGTCTTTTCAGTGCCCGATTTGGCGCTACCTGTTTGGCTAACAGGTTGGCTTTAGCGTTTTGAACAGTGCGCTGCGCCGCCAATCTGGCGTAAGTCGGGGATTGCGCCGCTCGTCGTCAAACACAGCTTGATCGATGCGCTCAACGTGCTCGACCAAGCCCATTCGCCATGCGCGCTGTAGCGCCTCTTCGTAGAGATGAGGATTAGCTTCGAGATAGGCTTTGGCCTGAGCAGCGATCTCAGCGGGCTTCACTAGCGTTACTCTGACGCCCTGCGCTTTGAGTTGTTCCTGCACAGCCTTCTTAGCTGCAACTCGCGCCAGGACGTTGATCGCGACTGCGCCGATGGGTTGGAACTTAGCCATTAGCGCGACCCTCCATTGCTCCTTGCGCGGACATTCGCTCCTGGCTCACAGGCGTGCATAAACCGATCACGCTTGAACTGGCCGTTGTCCCTG
>Ga0306924_10008638_pt1 | contig 10287 bp, 8 predicted proteins | sample sta12Can44000111_FD_203756 | JGI IMG/M metagenome (GOLD analysis project Ga0306924, IMG submission 203756) | Lab enrichment of tropical soil microbial communities from Luquillo Experimental Forest, Puerto Rico - statanox.12C.anox.44.000.111 (v2)... | ecosystem: Environmental > Terrestrial > Soil...
GAATCTCTGCAACACGGTTTCCGAACCTAACGACACCCCGGGGAGCGACGGACTGGCCGATATTGACCACTTTGCCCGATTTGTGCGCGCCACCAAGGCTCCGACGCGCGACGCGCAGCAAGCCGGGACGGCCGCGGCAAAGCAGGGGGAGACGCTTTTCGCAAAAATCGGCTGCGACACCTGCCACGTTCCAACCCTGACCACCGCAGCCGCAGGCACGGTGATCAACGGTGGGAAGTTCACGATTCCCGATGCGCTGGGAGGCAAGACATTTCATCCATATAGCGATTTTCTGCTGCATGACGTTGGCACCGGTGATGGGATCGCGATACCCGCTGCTGAGCACTACGGAAAACACGTACATGAGGTTCAATGGAAAAACTTTTCGCCGGAAAACCTGCAGGCCACGACGAACCGGATGCGCACGGCTCCCTTATGGGGCGTGCGGCTGCAACCTATGTTGATGCACGATGGCGCTTCACTGACCTTACTTGATGCCATCCGGCGGCACCAGGGCGAAGCCAGCAGAGTTATTGAGCGATTTGAAAGGCTGAGCCACGCTGAGCAAGAGGCGATCGTGGAGTTTCTGAAATCGTTGTGACCTGTGCGATCCGAGGGGCGATCAGGAGGCGCGGGCCCGCTGGAAACGCCGATAAAGAAAAAACAGCGTGAGCAGCGCCACGAGCGCGCCGGTGGAATCGAGGAGCGAGTCCCACAGCGAAGGCCCGCGGGAAGGCACGAAGACCTGGTGGAATTCATCCAGCCATGAATAGACGGCGGCAATCAACCAGGCGCCGAGGGCCCAGGTCCAATGCCAGCCTGGGCGCGACCGGCGAATCCCACGATAAATGAAAACGAAGAAAATAAAATACTCGACAAAGTGCGCCGTTTTGCGGATGAGATGGTGTAGGAGGTAGATTCGCTCCGCCGGAACAGAAGGGAAAAGCCAGCGCAGGACCGGGTCGATGAAACGACCGGTTTGCTCCCAGGAAAATGCATCCGTGGAAAGAACAAAGATGACCCCAGCCCATAGTAGCGCCGGCCACCACGAACGCAGCCACCGAGCGATGTCTTTGGGCGGCACGCGCTGGCGGACCTCGTCGAGATTGGGGGCGGGACGCGGATTCCGCCAGGGTTCGGTCGTGGACATTCAGAATCTAGCTTCCTATTTCATGGTAAACGAAGAATAGAGCGATTATTCCATGCGGTAGTTAGGCGCTTCCTTAGTGATCACCACATCATGGACGTGGCTTTCGCGCAGTCCCGCCGCGGTGATTCGAACGAAGTTGGCTTTCTCGGTGAGTTCCGTAAGCGTGCGTGCGCCGACATAGCCCATGCCACTTCTTAAGCCCCCGACCAATTGATCGGTGAGTCCGGCTAGCGGACCCTTGTACGGAACGCGTCCTTCGACACCCTCGGGAACAGACTTTCCACGCTCGGCACCTTCTTGCGCGTAGCGGTCCGCGGAGCCGGCTTCCATCGCTCCCGTGGAGCCCATGCCGCGATACGACTTGAAAGTGCGTCCCTGGTACAGAATAGTTTCGCCCGGAGATTCCTCGGTTCCCGCGAAGAGGCTGCCAATCATCACGGCGGATGCCCCAGCTGCGATGGCCTTGGTGATGTCGCCGGAATACTTGATGCCGCCGTCGGCGATGATTGGTACACCGGCACCTCTCGCCGCGCGCGCAGCTTCCATCACCGCGGTGAGCTGAGGAACGCCAGCGCCTGTAACGACGCGTGTCGTGCAGATTGAACCAGGGCCGATGCCGACTTTGAGGCCATCAATCCCGAGAGAGATGAGATCTCTCGCGCCTTCGTAGGTGCCAACGTTGCCCGCAATCAGCTGCATTTCGGGTAAACGCTGCCGAATCGCCTTGATGGCTTCCATCACGCGATCGGTGTGGCCGTGGGCCGTATCGATCGCAAGCACATCGGCTTTGGCTTTTGCCATCTCGACAGCGCGTTCAAGGAAGTCGCCCGTTGCGCCTACGGCGGCGCCAACGTAGAGCCGTCCGTGATCGTCTTTCGAAGCGCGCGGGTACTCCAACTTCTTCTGGATGTCTTTGACCGTGATGAGGCCCTTCAGGTTGAAATCCTGATCAACCACCAACAGTTTTTCGATGCGATGCTTCTGAAGGATTTTCTCGGCGTCTTCAAGGGTCGTTCCGACCGGCACTGTGACGAGATTGTCCTTGGTCATGACCTGGCCGACGAGCTGGCTGAGATTCTTCTCAAAACGCAGGTCGCGATTTGTCAGGATACCGGTAAGACGAGTCCCACGCGTCACCGGGAGACCGGAGATGCGGTATTTCGTCATGATCTCGAGGGCCTGGCGGATGGTAATGTCGGGTGAAATCGTGACGGGATCGACGATCATGCCGGATTCAGAGCGCTTCACACGGTCGATTTCTTCCGCCTGGCGGTCAATCGAAATGTTGCGGTGAATAATGCCAATTCCACCCTGGCGCGAAATGCCGATGGCGAGACGGGACTCCGTTACCGTGTCCATCGCGGCAGAAGCGAGTGGGATATTGATGGCGAGTTTCCGCGTGAAGTGCGTGGTCGTATCGACTTCGGTGGGCAATACGGAAGATTTGCCGGGAAGAAGAAGGACATCGTCGAACGTAAGACCTTCAGGAATCGGGCCATCAATCATGGGGACCTCGAGAGACAGAATAGGGGGCGGAAGGGCAGACCGCCAGAAACAGCGCAGCCCAGCGGGTTGGCGCTGGGCCGGTGCGTAAACGCAACCGATCGAAAAAATGAGTCACGGTGAACTCTTTATTTTACGGGTGGCAGGGAGACAGGGTCAAGCCAACTGAATCAGGTAGGCAAAGGTCCCACCTCCGGTTGTGACACACTGTTTCTTGACAGCGCCAGCGGCGCTGCTCATGATGACCCGGTGAGGGGTGTTCACTCGAGGAGGCCGGAATGAAGAAGCGCTCTTTGCTGACTGGTGTCCTGGTAACGCTCGGCCCGGCCCTTCTAGCTCCGGCGCAAACCCTGCCTCCGGCCCCTAGCTCCCCGACTGTAAAGGTTGGCTCGGCGGTGGCTGCCAAAGCGGCCTCACCTGCGCCCGGTGCGACGGCGAAAAATCAGGGCCAACAAACCAGCATCGGCAAAGGTGCGGCCTCGGTCAAGGCTTCAGCTCCGTCTGCCTATTGGACCGATCTTGTGGATATTGATGATGACGGCATGGTTGAGGACAACCAGTTCCTGTTCGACTCCAAGCGCGGGATCCTCTACACCTACCGCGAAGACGATTTCAAATGTGCTGACGGCAAAAGCGAAAACGGCAACGTTCTGATGGCCATTTACACCAAGGGGAATCAGGCGGGAATGCCGGTTGGCGCGGGGTGGTACGTCGTCGCGTTGACGGCGGGCCAATGCGGCGAGAAAAAACCGGGACTGTTCGGCTGTAAGTTTGATCCAGGCGGCAACCTCAGGCCTTGTGGGGCCGCGGTCATCCACGAGAGTTCAGGCGAACTGGAGCTCGTCGTCAAGAAAAAAGAATAACGAGTCGCCCTCCTCGCGACGAGCCTACTGCCTCAGACTCAGTTTCTCGCGACAGCCGCACCTGCAACGAACCTCGGCGATCTCCAGTAGTCGTCGTGGTGCACTTGGTCAGTGACTCGACTGCCTGTAAGCAGAGTCGAGGTAATCGCCGAGGCGGCGGCGACGAACCGGATCAGCGGAGGATTGGATCATCGCGCTGAGGATGGGTTCGAGGAAGCGATTGTACTTGGCAAGCGCGGTCCGGTCGCCAGAGGCGAAGGCGGATTCAACCGCTTGCTGCGTGATGGGCGTGACGAGTTCGACCCGCCCAACGAACACACGGGTCAGTTGCGCTGGGACTGGGGTGATGGCTAGCGGCAAAACGGAATCCAGGAATGCCCGTGGAACGATGTAGAGAATGCGCGACCCCTCTTCGAACCAGGAATCCTTCCAGGTTTCGAGCATGGCGTGGGCCTCATCGGGGAACAGACCTTGCGCAATAAGGATGCCTTCGAGATCGCTGAACGCGGCTTCTAGCGAGCCATCGAGCGTCGGCGGGCTAAAGGAAGCCTGGTCTGTAAGTGGGCCGACGATGCGATAGCCAAGCCTCGAGCCGCGTCGCTCGAAGAGAATCAGATTGGGAATCTCATCGGGAGTCGCCGACTCTTTGGCCTGCTTGAGGCCAGAACCGGAAGCCTTCGGCGTTCTCCGGAACTGCAATTTCGGCCCCGCATTGGAGGGTCGCGGAGTTGTGTTCCCGGCGCAGGGCAAGGGCGAGCTCGAACCTCTAAGCGGAACCTCATCGTTCGGAACGGCGTTCCGCAGGACGATGGTTCCGTCCTCCGTGACCGAGACGGTGAGGGGAGGCGCCAGCGCCGTAACACCGCGATAGAACAGGAAGCGTTCGTGCTGCGTGCCGGAAGGCGTGTCAACTGCGAGAGGAGTAGAGGAAGTCTGGCGCGCGGCATAGTAGTGGTTTTCGGAAGTGTCCGCGGGGAAATCGATGGAGCCGCCTGGGGCGACATGGACAGAATTCCAGGCGACGCTGCCGTCCGTGACTTTCGAAAAAAGGGTAATGTCTTTTCGAGGATCGAGGGCTGGGACGGAGGCGTGAGGGAACCACTCGGTGATGAGGCCTTTGGAAAAGGTGGCGCGAACCGACACTGTGGCGGCCAGCGCCGAATAGAAGTAAATCACCGGCGTTTCCATCCGCATGGTCCCCAACAGACCACCTTTGAAATTGACGTTGCCGAGGCGTTCCACGAATGAAGGAAGGTCCGTAGAACCCGAAAGAGGGAGCCAGTGAATCGCGCGGCCTTGCGAGCTGGATACGGAAGTGAAGGTGCCCCATTCGTGTGCGGTGAGCCCGCTTTCCGAAGGGTGCCTGGCGGTTGCGTGGCTCATGGGGAAACCACAGATAGAGACCAGCCCCGCCGCAATGAGACCAAAAATCTGATTGTAGGCAGCGCGTCGCGTAAAAGCAGTTGCCGCTATGCGTAAGCTCATGGCTTTGCTGCCTTTGTGTTCGGAGCGTGCAAGATCATCTCGGCCATGGTTTCCGATTGCGAATTCATGAAATGCGTCGCCAGATTGCGGGCGAGAAGGGGATTGGACTTCGCTCCCGCGATTGCTGTTTGCGCATAGTCCTGATGTTCGGAAGCAGGACCGTCGAGCGTGACGAGAGCGGCTGCGAAGGCCATTTCCGGGTCGTTGCCGCGAAGCAGAAGCCCTTTTTTGATGAGAGACAAGCCGCCGAAACCCTGAGCGGGATTGGCCGATCCCTTATGAATCCACTGCAACTGGTTCAAGGTTTCCGCGAAATAGCCGGCGTCAAAGGAAGCCAGTGCGGCTTCCGCATCGTTTCGAGCGGCGTTCGAACGGGCGATTAGCTTGAGAAGGAGTTGCTTCGAAGTACCGGAATCGCTCTGCGTGTAGAGGGTAGCGCGACGCAGTGTCTCCATGTGGACTAGGGCGCTGGGGTCAGAATCGAGAATGGATACGGTATCGGAAATCAGATTCTTCGTGTCATACGATTCGCTGCCCGTGAGATTCCAGTTGTGGCTGATCCAGGGAAGCGACTTGGCGTTGCCGATGTCGATGGCGTGGCAAATGAGCGGGGGCCCGGCGACGGCCGACATGACGAAAAGGAAAAGCGTGAGAGCCATAGCCGCTACGAAGTGGCCGAGAGATGGTTTGCATTTCATGACCTGACAACCTCCTTTAATCAAAGGGTGCATTCGAAGGGAAAGACGGAATCGACGAGGCAGTGTTAACGAGAGATTCCAGGAGTGAAATGGAGGAATCGAGAAATCGAGAGCAGACACTTCTGTCGGGGGAGGGACCTCAGCCAAACTGCCCTCAATTCACTTACTTGGCGAAGAAGATTGCTCCCAGAAACGCCACACGGAAATATCGCCGAGATTAAGCGCGTTCCAATACAGGTCGAGCATTTGCGGATCGAGAGAAAGGATGCCTTCGCGCGTAACGCCTGAAGGCGGAGCAACTAACGTGGCAAGGCGATCGTACACATTCTCGCGCGCTGCACCTTCCGAGCGGGAAAGTAGGTGCCAGAGCGAGAGCGCATCGCGCGTGCGGGCCTGCGACAGGATGTCCGCAAGCGCATCGTCGCGGTCGTGCGAGTTCTTTGGCGAAGAGTTGAATCGTGCAATGGCCTCGCGAAACGAGGGCGAGGCATCTTCGAAGAACGGAATGCCTGGTCCGGAACCGGGGCGCGTGGAGCACATGGCGCCCGCTGGGATGAACGAGTCGCGCTCGTTGAGGCGAAAGCCGACCCAGCCAAGCGTCGTGCGAATCGTGCCCGAGCCGTCGGGCGTGACCTGAAGCGTGTATGCGCAGCCAAGATCGACGGCGACAGCCGAAGGCGTGTCCACGACGAATTGTCCTGCCGGAGCCCAAATGGCGGCATGAATGGTGCCAACTTCCAGTTGAATCCGCTTTTGCCGCTCGCCGCTTTCGAGTAGGCGAACGCGCGAATTCGGGTCGACCTTGATTTCGCCGAGATCCTTATCGGAGATTGAAGCGCGTGAATCGGAGTTGGTCACCAGCGTCTGGCCGACCTGGAGTTTGCTCGCGACGTGATTGTCAGAAAGAATTTGTGACCCGATCTGCGGCGCCCCCTCGAGCATTGCGACATCCCAACCCGTGCTGGCTCCTGGCGAACGACTTGGTCGCAGCGTGAAGAAAACGCCTGCCGCTAATGGGAAAAATACAACGACGGCCGCCGCGAGGCGAGGCAGCCAGGGCATTTGCAGGAGGGAGCCACGAAGTTTGCGCGGGGCCATAGGGAGACTGGCCGGCAAGGCGAGTGGCTGCCCAGAATGCCGAAATCTGTAAAGAAGCGATTCAAGGCGCTGGGTTTCGGCATCGGGCGTGCCTGAGCCATCCCACAAATAGTGGTCGTGCATTATCCCTTCTTCCCTAGCATCGTGTTGATCTTTTTTCATGACTCACCGCCGGAGGCCCGCGAGACGGCCTGAGTAGTCTTGTGGCCAAGCATTTCGCGCAATAGCTGCATTCCGCGATGCAGGTTGACGCGCACCGAACCATGCGTCAGGCCGGTGCGGGCGGCAATTTCCGGTCCGCTCATGTCCTCAACGAGCCGCAGGATCAGCGGCTCGCGGTAGGCTTCCGGCAGCGATAGGATGGCATTCAAAACCGTCTGCGCTTCCATGTTCGTGTCGGGTGCGTGAAGGTTCGCGGAGCGAGCGCTGCCGCCCCCTTGGGCAGATTCCTCGTTGAACTCGTCCTGCGGGTGAGACTGGCGATGAAAATCCATGGCGCGATTGCGGGCGATCGCGGCAAGCCAGCCTGGAAAGCGAGACACGTCGCGCAGCGAGTCGAGACGGGGAAGTGCTTGAAGGAATACATCCTGGACGAGGTCTTCCGCCGCCGCACGTGGCACGCGCGAGAGGAGAATGCCGTGAACCATCCGGGCATAGCGCGAGTAAAGCGTCCCGAACGCCGAGCGGTCGCCTCCCTGCGCGGCGCGGACAAGCACCTCGTCAGCCCCAAGACTGTCCGCGGGGGCGTTCATGGCAATCGGACCCGGGAGTGGACCGCGTAACTCAAGCTGAATAGCCACGGTTGCGCCGACGGAGTCGAGAATCTACCTCACCACATAGACGTGCGAAAACGGCGTCATGTTAACAATACGACGGAAGGGTCGGGATTTCAGCAATTCCTGTGGCGTGGGCCGTTGTTGCTATGAGTCCTTGATCCTTCAAAAACGGGCTGACTCGGAAGAGCCAGCCCGGCGAGGGGGGAATATGTGTTGCCGCTTGAGCCAGTTAGAAGGTTGAGCGGAACCTGAATTCGCTCCGCAGCGAGCGAAGGATTGTTGTGCTGGTCGGGTTGATGCACAAGCAGAGTATTGGGATAAGCAAATATTGGGCAGTGTCCTGTTCTGCGCGAAGTTTGCGAGTATTGTCAACCTGAAATAGAGTCAAGCGATGACTTTGGAATCTCGAAAGTTTGAGCCGCACCGATGGCTGCGGGGCGGGCACGCGCAGACCATTGGAGCAGCGTTCGCACCGCGAAACTTCACACTATCTGTGGGAACAGAGCGGTTTTTCCGCGTGGACGGTGAGACGCAGCTGAAAGGAATCTGCCACTGGCAAGAGGGCAAGAGACGCGACCTGCCTGTAATTGTCATCGTACATGGGCTTGAAGGATCGAGCGATTCAAATTACGCGCGTGGAATTGCCGCCAAAGCGCTTTTAAGAGGATTCCACTCAATTCGGATGAATCAGAGAAATTGTGGCGGCACCGAACAATTGACGCCAACGCTTTACAACAGCGGGTTGAGTGGAGACTACCGTGCGGTGTTGATGGAGCTGATCGGTGAGGGGTTCGAGAAGATTTTCTTCGCGGGCTACTCGATGGGTGGAAATCTCGTAACCAAAATGGCTGGGGAACTGAGCGAAGCAGCGCCGCCTCAGTTGCGGGGCGTCGCGGCAGTGTGTCCGGCGCTGGATTTGTCTGCCTGCGCGGATGCTCTCGAAAAAACCAAAAACTGCTTGTACCAGCGGCATTTTGTAAGGGGGCTGATGGCACGCTACCGCCGAAAGGCAGACTTGTTTCCACAGAAATATGCGCGCAACGGCTTTGGGCCGATCCGAACCGTGAGGGAATTTGACGATGCGATCACGGCACCGTATTTCGGCTACAAAGACGCGGAAGAGTATTACCAGGCGGCCGGCGCGAAGAAGGTGATAGCGGAGGTGAAAGTGCCGCTGCTTTTGATCACGGCACAAGACGATCCCTTCGTGCCCTACGAGTCTCTTTTGCGGGTGCGGGTGAACGATAATCCGCATGTCAGGTTTGTCGCCCCGGAGCACGGCGGACACTGCGGATTTGTGTCGAAGTGGAGCGGGGAGGAACGGTTCTGGGCCGAGGAGAGAATTGTTGAATTTGTCGAACAAGAAGCAAGGAGATGAGGAAGTAAGGACCCAAAGCCTGACGCACACTTCAATAGACACCGCAAGTGGGGTCCATACGTCCCTGCCTCGGTTTTCCCCCTATTCTCCCATCGGCTTCTCGAGCGACACTTGCAAGCTGGGGGTGAGAATCTGCGCCGGACCTTCTGCCACGATGACCATGACGTCTTCGCAGCGAACGCCAAATTCACGTAGATGCCGGGCTCGTTCGAAAAAGTCATACCGGGTGCGAGCATTGTTTTGCTCGCCCGCACGAGATAGGGATGCTCGTGGCCGTCGAGGCCGATGCCATGGCCAAGGCGATGCGTGAAGAATTTATAGTCGGGGCCAAAGCCGGCGGAGGTGATCACCGAGCGAGCGGCATCGTCAACGGAACCCGAAAGTTTGCCTGCGCGGGCCGCGTCAAGGGCCGCGCCTTGGGCCTTTCGGACCAATTGGTACGCGCGTTCGATTTTGTCGGAAGGCTTGCCGAGGATGCCGGTGCGCGTGACATCAGACTGGTAGCCCTCGACGGAGCAGCCGCCATCGATGAGAACAACGTCGCCCTCCCGCAACGTTTGCCGCTGGCGTGTGCCGTGAGGCAGCGCGGCGGAAGCGCCAAACAGAACAAGCCCATAGCCCCGTAGGTTCATCTTTGCATAGCCCGCGTTAATCAGGCGTACGACTTCTTCTTCCGGTACGCCCTCCTGCAAATTGCTAAAAATCTGTCGATAAACGTCGCAAGTCGCTTCACAGGCTAGACCCATCAGTTCGAGCTCGTGTGTAGATTTCACAGCCCGGCAAGCGATGGTGACGGGATCGGCCGACACACATGCAAAACCGGGTGCAGCGGCGCGGAAATGATCATAGAACGTGAAGGGAAGCGCTTCGTCGATGCCAGCACGCCCCGACCGGACGCCGCGGTCAGCAAGCGAGCTGACAATGAGTTTAGTGGGGCTTTCATCCTCCTGCCAGACCCGGACTTCGAGAGGGTAGCTCGTGAGTTCACGCATCCGTGACTCTTCGAAGGCCGGAGAAATCAGAATCGGCTGGCCCGTGCGTAGCACAATCAGAGCGAGGAGGCGCTCGCTGAGTCCCCAGCGAATGCCGGTGAAATAATAAAGCGAGGTGCCCGGCCCGAGGATGAGCGCGTCGAATTTCGGATTGAGCTGCGACATCAATTCCTGGGCGTGCACAAGGCGCGCGTGGAATTCGTCCGGCGTGATGGGGTGAACGCGATCGCCGAGAGGCCTGAGATTGGCGAACCCAGAAGGCTGCTGGGTTTGCCCGGGCACCGTCGAAGTAAAGGCCATCGAGGAAGCCGCTGCCGAAGACTGGAGAAACCGACGACGAGAGA
>Ga0306924_10008639_pt1 | contig 10286 bp, 6 predicted proteins | sample sta12Can44000111_FD_203756 | JGI IMG/M metagenome (GOLD analysis project Ga0306924, IMG submission 203756) | Lab enrichment of tropical soil microbial communities from Luquillo Experimental Forest, Puerto Rico - statanox.12C.anox.44.000.111 (v2)... | ecosystem: Environmental > Terrestrial > Soil...
CGTGGATCCGGACTCGACCAACAGCGCACCGATCTGGCGCTGCTGCATGAGTCCCTGCACCTTCGCGAGCCGCGCCTCGTGCTCCTTCGCCTCGATCGGCTGCACGCTGCGCGTCAGGGAGCTTAGGCCGGTGACCGGCGCGCTCGCGCGCGCGTCCGCGGCTCCGGACCCGGCGACGGCCGCGCCGGCGGCAGACAGTGCAACAAACTCGCGTCTGGAAACTCTCGTCATGGATCCCCCCGTGAAATCTGTGGGCGGCGCGCGACAAGCCACGCGCCCGGTTGCGGCTTCACGGGCCCGATGCCGGGCATTGTGTGAACACCGTCACTTCCGGCCTCGCCGCGGGTGCGCCGCAGGTGCGATTTTGAGAGGCCGGGACACGAAGATAAAGAGTGTTTCGACTTAGCTTTATGTCGTGAACATCCGCCTCAAGGTGATCGCGCTGATCGGCGCGATCTTCGCCATTCTCGCCTGGGCCGAGGTGCTGGTCGAGCGGCGCGTCGTCATGCCGAGTTTCGCCCAGCTAGAGCAGGCGGACGCGCGGACTGCCATGCGCCGCGTCAACTACGCACTCGAGCGGACGCTGCACGAGCTCGCCATGCTGGCCGCCGACTGGGGAAACTGGGCCGAGCTCTACCGCTTTGCCGCTGATCACAATCCGGAGTTCGTCGGGACCAACGTCAGTGATTTCGCAATACGGCAGCTCAACGCCAACGCGCTGCTCATCGTTGATCAGGACGGCCACGTCCTGCATGCGCGCGACATGGATCTGCAGACCGGTGAGCCGCTTCACCTCGAGCTGACCTCATTGAGCACGCTGCCGGCGGACTTCCCCTGGCGTCCCGATGTGCGTACTAACCTCGTGCCAGGGCTCCTGCGCACCAAGAGCGGAATTCTCCTGTTGGCGCCGGCCTCGGTGTTGAATGGCAAGGGCCAGGGACCACCGCGCGGCATCGTGCTGATCGGCCGGCTGCTGACCCCCGAGATCGTGCGCGACATCGGCGCCCAGGCACAGGTCGATCTCAGGCTGCTGCCGGCAGACGCGAACACACCCTTGGACGAGCTGATCGAGGATGAGAGTACGACGCGCATCGCGGACGCTTTCTCGGACCTTTATGGCCGGCCGGTCATGCGTCTTCAGGTCAATGTGCCGCGCAGCATTACCGCGAGCGGCAAAATCGCAGTCGGCTACGCCTCGCTCTGCCTGCTCGCTGCGGCGATCATCGTGCTCCTCCTCCTCGGGGTGGTGCTCAATCGCACGATTCTCAGGCCGCTCGCGCTCGTGACACGCCATGCCGTGGCGCTGGGTGAGGATCGAGACCTCACCACGCGACTCAATCTCAGGCGCCGCGACGAATTCGGCGTGCTGGCGCGCGAGCTCGACCGCATGGTCGAGCGCGTTGCCGACTCGCGCACGCAATTGGTCGACCAGTCCTTCGAAGCCGGCTTCGCCGAGCTCGCGCGCGGTGTGCTGCACAACATCGGCAACGCCATGACCCCGATCGGCGTACGTCTCGCCACGCTCACCGAGAGGCTGCGCTCGGCTCCTGCCGAGGATACCGACCAGGCGGTCGCGGAGCTCCAGGCGGGCAAGGCAGAACCGCAGCGCGCCGCGGATCTCGAAGAGTTTCTGCGGCTCGCCGCCCAGGAGCTGGCGGGCACGGTGCGCGCGGCGCGCGACGATATCGCCCTGATGACCCGTCAGACAGGCATCATCCAGACCGCGCTTAACGAGCAGCTGCGCGCGACGCGCCACGACCACGTCATCGAGGCGGTGCGGCTCAACGAGCTCGTCGCGCAATCGCTCGAGATCGTGCCGGATGTCTGTCGGCGGCGTCTCACGGTCGCTACGGACGAGTCGCTGCGAAGACTTGGCGTGGTGCGCGTCGCCCGCACGGTGCTGCGGCTGATCCTGCAAAACCTGATCATCAACGCCGCCGACGCGGTGCGCGATGCCGGCAAAGACAAAGGCACGCTGCGCGTCAGCGCGGAAATCGTGCACGAGGCCGATCGCCGTCAGCTGCACCTGCAATGCATCGACGATGGCGTCGGCATCGCCGCCGAGAATCTCGAGCGCGTTTTCGAGAAAGGCTTTACCACCAAGTCCCCGGAAACCAATCACGGGATCGGCCTGCACTGGTGCGCCAATGCCATCGGCGCGCTCGGCGGGCAGATCTGGGCTGCCAGCGACGGCCCGGGGCGCGGCGCCGCGCTGCACCTGCTGGTGCCGCTCACCGCCCGGGACATCGCATTGGCAGGAGCCACCTGAGGTTAGACATGGCTGAACGCAATACACCGATTCGGGTACTGGTCGTGGACGATGAGTCCGAGATCCGCGACGCCTACAAGCAGATCCTCTGCGACACCGAAGCCAACCTCGAGATGACCGGCTTTCACGAGCTGCGCACTCGGCTGTTTCGCAAGAACCCCACCGAAGCGCTGCGCCAGGCGGCCACCCGCGCGCCGACGAGCTTCGAGACGGTGTTCTGCCAGCAGGCGAGCGAGGCGGTGACCGCGGTGAAGGAGGCGCTGGCGCGCAACGAGCCCTTTGCGGTGGCATTCATCGACATGCGCATGCCCCCGGGACAGGACGGGGTGTGGGCGGCGATCCAGATCCGCGAGCTCGATCCCGCTCTCGAGATCGTGATCTGCACCGCGTACTCCGACGCGGACCCGGGTGAGATCGGCGGCTACGTGCCGCCCGAGGACAAGCTCTCGTACCTCCAGAAGCCGTTCCATCCGCACGAAGTGCGGCAGATGACCATAGCGCTCGGCAGCAAGTGGCGCGCCGAACGGCGCATCGTGCGGCTGGCCTATTTCGATACGCTCACCGGGCTTCCCAACCGCGAGCAGTCGCGCAACCGCCTGATCGGCGCTCTGCAGGCCGCGAACGAGAAGAACGGGCTGCTCGCCGTGTTGTATCTGGACCTCGATAACTTCAAGCGCGTGAACGACACCCTCGGCCATGCGGTCGGGGATCAGCTGCTGTGCGTGGTCGCGGACCGCCTGCGCAGCTCACTGCGCTACGGAGGCGAGTCGACCCCCGGCGGCGGCAGCGACCGACCGGGGGACATCGCCCGCCTCGGTGGCGATGAGTTCATGGTGCTGCTGCCGAACCTGCGCAGCACGGTCGATGCGGGCGGAGTCGCGGAGCGGCTGGCTCTCTCGCTGCGCCAGCCGATCCAGGTAGGCTCCAACTCGCTCGTCGTTACCCCGAGCATCGGTATCGCTCTCTATCCACAGGACGGCTCGGAGGCCGAGACGCTGCTGCGCAATGCGGATCTCGCGATGTACTTCGCCAAGCGCCGCGCCCCCGGCACCTTCGCGTTCTTCGACGTCTCCATGAACGCGAGTGCACTGCACCGCTTCACCATCGAGGAGCAGCTGCGCGGTGCGCTCGAGCGCAACGAGTTCTCGCTCCAGTACCAGCCGCAGTTCGACGTGCGCACCGGATCGATCTCGGGGGTGGAGGCACTGCTGCGTTGGACCAACGCCGAGCTCGGTGCCGTGAGCCCCCTCGAGTTCATCCCGGTTGCCGAGGAGACCGGCCTGATCCTCGCCATTGGCAAGTGGGCACTGCAGGCGGCCTGTCAGCAGGCACGGGCGTGGCGCAATGAAGGGCTGCCGTTGCAGCGCATGGCGGTGAATGTCTCCGGAAGACAGTTCGCGCTCGCCGACTACCCGCAGGAAGTGGCAGCGGTCCTGCGAGAGACCCGGCTCGAGCCGGCGGTGCTCGAGCTCGAGATCACCGAGTCGGTCGTTATGGCGGACGAGGTGTGGGCGGAGAAGGCAATCAAGGAGCTCAAAGCGCTCGGCATCTCGCTGGCGATCGATGACTTCGGCACCGGTTACTCGAGCTTTGGCCGCCTGCGGCACTTCGCCGTCGATCGGCTGAAGATCGACCGCTCGTTCGTCACCAGCATCACCGACCACAGCGACGACCGCGCCATCGCCGCGGCCATCATCGCCATGTCGCGCTCGATGCACATCCATGTGACTGCCGAGGGGGTGGAAAACTACCCGCAGCTCGCCTTCCTGCAGGAGCAGGAGTGCCAGGATGCGCAGGGCTTCCTCCTCAGCCGCCCGCTGCAGGCGGATGCGGCGCGGGAACTCCTGCGCCGGGTCGGCGAGCTCGCGGATGCCTCGCGAACACAGCGCCTGAAGATCATCACCGGCTGAACGCAACCCGCGAAAACCACCGGAGGAAATTGCCCTTGCCGTGCGCAGCGAGCGAACACCGCTCGGCAAGACGCACGATCTCGCGGGGACCCCGGTTGATTCCGCTTGCCGAGCCTGCTGCGCGTGTCGACCTGCAAGAGGCGAGATTTCGCGGGGGCACCGCGGCATTGCGCGTAGAATTGCCGCGTTCGCGACTCCCGCCCGCCTCGGGCCTCACGGCATCGGGAGGTTATGCAGACCGCGCTCGCCGATTTCATCAGGAGCTCGCCCGCCGGCCGTGAAGCCGACGCCATCCTGCGCAGCTGCGTGCACTGTGGGTTCTGCCTGCCGGCCTGTCCGACCTATCAGCTGCTCGGGGACGAGCTCGACAGTCCGCGGGGTCGCATCTATCTCATGAAGCAGCTGCTCGAGGGCGAGCCGGTGACGGCCCGCACGCAGCTGCACCTGGATCGCTGTCTCACCTGTCGCGCCTGCGAGAGTGCCTGTCCCTCCGGGGTGCGCTACGGGCGACTGCTCGATATCGGCCGCGCGCTCGTCGAGGAGCGTGTGCCGCGCACCGCGCCCGCACGTCTCGAGCGGTACCTGCTGCGCAGCATCGTGCCGTACACGCGGCGCGTGCGTGCCTTGCTCGGCATCGCCGCCGCGGTACGCCCGCTCCTGCCGCGCGCGTTGCGCTCGCGCGTACCTTCGGGCCTCGAGCCCGCCGCGCCGCTCCGCTCTTCTCAACGCCCGCCCATCTGGCCGACGCCGCGTCATGCGCGGCGCGTGGTGCTGCTCGAGGGCTGCGTGCAGCCGGCGCTGGCGGCGGGGATCGACCCGGCGGCGGCACAGGTGTTCGATCGCATCGGGATTGCGACCGTGCGCGTCGCAGGCGGCGGCTGCTGCGGAGCCCTGGCCCATCACCTCTCGGCCCACACGGAGTCGCTCGCGCAGATGCGGCGCAACGTCGATGCGCTCTGGCCGCACGTTGCCGCCGGTGCCGAGGCAGTGGTGTTCGCCGCGAGCGCCTGCGCCGCGATGGTGTGTGACTATGGGCGGCTGCTCGAGGACGATCCCGCCTACGCCGCCCGTGCCGCGCGCATCAGTACGCTGAGCCAGGACATCAGCCAGCTGCTCGCCGCCAATGACGGGGCGCTGCGCGCGGCTCTCGCCGCCGCGAGCGCGGCCGCCCCGCCATCCGCGCCGACACCGCTGCGCGTTGCATTCCAGGCACCCTGCACGCTGCAGCACGCATTGCGGGCAACGGGCGTCGTCGAGCCGTTGCTGGCCGCGGCGGGCTTCACCCTGACGCCGGTCACCGACGGCGGCCGCTGCTGCGGCTCGGCCGGCACGTACTCGCTGCTGCAGCCCGAGCTGGCAACGCGGCTGCTGCGCGCCAAGGTGGCGGCGCTCGAAGCCGGCGCACCACAGCTCATCGCCACCGCCAACATCGGCTGCCTCGCGCATCTGCGCAGCGGTACCACGCTGCCGGTGCACCACTGGGTCGAGCTGCTCGCGGCGAGACTCATCGGTGGCTGACCAGTGGGGCGAGCGCATGCCGCGCTCGGTGAGCTTTCCCCAGGTCGTCGCCTTGTCGGTGGGCATCACGATCGGCAGCGGGATTTTCCGGGTTCCCGCCACGGTTGCCGGAGAGCTGCAGTTCCCCGGTCCGATGCTGCTCTGCTGGGTGCTCGGGGGTGTCATCGCGGTGTGCGGCGCGCTCAGCGTGGCGGAGCTCGCCGGCGCGTTGCCGCGCTCGGGCGGCGTCTTCGCGTACCTGCTGGAGGCCTACGGTCCGATGCCGGCATTCCTGTTCGGCTGGACCGAGCTGGTGGTCATCCGTGCGTCGGCCCTCGGGGCGATCGCAACCATATTCGCGGAGTACCTCGGTTACTTCGTGCCGCTCGTCGCAGTGCATGTGCGCATCGCCGCGGCATGCGCCGTCGCGCTCATCGGCGCGATCAACTACGTCGGTGTGCAGCGCGCCGCCGCGGTCCTGAGCGCCACCACCGCGGTGAAGTACGCCGTGCTGCTCGGTCTGGGGCTGCTGGCATTCACCGCCCGCGGCGGCAGCGCTGCGCATTTCGTGCCCGCCTGGCCGGCGCGTGCACCGTGGTCGGCGCTCGCCACCGCGCTCATCCTGGTGATGTGGACCTACGACGGCTGGGCGGATGCGGCCTTCGTGGCGGGCGAGGTGAAAGACCCGCAGCGAAACCTGCCGCTGGCGCTCATCACGGGCGCCGTGTGCGTGATCGTGGCGTACCTCGTGGTCAACGTCGGCTTTCTGTACGCGCTCACGCCGCAGACGATGGCGGACTCGAAGCTCGTCGTCTCGACGGTCGCGGCGCGCATTCCGCTGCTGGGCGGTGTCGGGGCGGCGGTGGTCGCGGCCGCGGTGGTGATCTCCGCCTTCAGCGGGCTGAACGCCTCGATGCTGGCCGGCTCGCGGATCTTCTATGCCATGGCCGATCGGGGGCTGTTCTTTCGTGTTGCGGCACGTGTCTCCCCGCGCTTCGACAGCCCCTCGGTCGCCATCTCGCTCGCCACCGTGCTCGGTGTGGCCTACGTACTGTTCAACGACTTCGCGGAGCTCGCGGACAAGTTCATCCTCGGCATCTGGCCCTTCTACACGCTCACCGTGGCGGCGGTGTTCGTGTTGCGCGCGCGCCGCCCCGAGCTCCCGCGTCCCTACCGCGTCTGGGGCTATCCCATCGTGCCGGCGGTGTTCCTGCTCGCTTCGCTGTACATGGTGTTGAACGCACTCCTCACCGACCCGCGCAATACCGGCATCACCGTCGCCATCATCCTCGCGGGCGTGCCGGTCTTCTGGCTGTGGAGCTCAGGGCGGGGCCAGGCAGTGCCCCGGCAGCCATGATTCTGCAATCCGTTGCGGACGGGCGGAGCGGAGGCGGCGGATTGCAAGCACAATAGCTGCCTGGTTCGAGGAGCCGAGCGGTGAACGACGCCACAACAACAAAGCCTGACACCGGACAGCAGCAGCCCGTGAGGCGCCGCCCGAGCCGGCGCGTACTGCTCGGCGCGCTCGTATTGATCGCCGTCCTCGCGGCGCTCGGAACCTACCTCTGGCGGCAGCGCGGCGCCAACGACCCCAACGGCGCCTTCTCCCTCTCCGGCAACGTCGATGTGCACCAGGTGGAGCTCGCCTTTCGCGTCAGCGGCCGGATCTCGGCCGTGAAGGTGCAGGAGGGCGACAAGGTGAGCGCCGGGCAGGTGCTCGCCCAGCTCGATCCCGTGCCCTTCCAGACCGATGTGAACTCGGCGAAGGCGGATGTCGCGCAGGCCCAGGCGCAGCTCGATAAGACGCGGCGCGGTTTTCGGGTGGAGGAGGTCGAGCAGGCGCGCGCCAACGTCGCGCAGCGCGCTGCAGACCTCGAGAACGCGCGCGTGACGCTCGAGCGACAGCAGCAGCTGGTGGCGTCGGGTCTCGTCACGCACCAGCAGATCGACGATGCGCAGGCGCGGGTGCACATGACCGAGGCGTCGCTCGCCGCCGCGCGCAGTCAGCTCACCCTCGAACTTCACGGCTCCCGCATCGAGGACATCGAGACCCAGGAGGCGCTGCTCGCCTCAGCCCAGGCACGCCTCGAGAAGGCGCAGACGGCGCTCTCGGATGCGACGCTCCTGGCGCCGAGCAACGGCATCGTCTCGGTGCGCGCGCGTGAGCTCGGCGCCATCGTCCAGGCAGGTCAGACCGTTTATACGCTGACGCTGAACGACCCAGTGTGGATCCGCGCCTATGTGTCGCAGCCGCGGCTCGGGCGCATCAAGCCGGGCATGCCGGTCAAGATAACCATCGACTCGATGCCGGGCAGGCAATACGACGGCACGGTCGGCTTCATCTCACCCGAGGCCGAATTCACCCCCAAGACCGTGCAGACCGAGCAGGTGCGCGATGATCTCGTCTATCGCATCCGGGTGATCGCCAGCGACCCCGACAACGTCTTCCGTCAGGGCATGCCGGTCACGGTGCTCATCGCCGCGGCCCCCGCGGTGGCGCACTGAGGTTGCCGCGAGTCCGCGCAGCCTGATGAGCACGCCGGCCACGACGACGCCCGCTGGACCGCCGCCGCTGCGGCCGGCGGCCAAAGTGAGCGCGCTGGTGAAAAGCTTCGGTACGACGCGCGCCCTCGACGGCATCAGCGCCACGCTGCCGGCGGGCCAGATCCTCGGCCTCGTGGGCCCGGACGGCGCCGGCAAGACGACGCTCATCCGGCTGTTCGCGGGCCTGATGGTGCCGACGGCCGGCACGGTGGAGGTACTCGGACGCACTCCACAGGCCGAAGGCGGCACGACGCAGGCCGAGACCGGCTACATGCCGCAGCGCTTCGGGCTGTACGAGGACCTTTCGGTCCTCGACAACCTGAATCTCTACGCCAACCTGCGCGCGCTCTCTGCGACCGAGCGGCAGCAGCGCTTCGCGGAGTTGCTGCGGTTCACGGATCTCGCGCCCTTCACCGAGCGCCTCGCCGGTCAGCTCTCGGGCGGTATGAAACAGAAGCTCGGTCTGGCGTGCGCGCTGCTGGGCTCACCCCGGCTCCTGCTCCTCGATGAGCCGGGCGTGGGCGTCGACCCGCTCTCGCGCCGCGAGTTGTGGCGCATGGTGAGCGATCTCGTGTCGGGCGGCGTCACGGTACTCTGGTCGACGGCGTACCTCGAGGAGGCGGAACGCTGCGCCTATATCTGGCTGCTCGATGCCGGGCGGCTGCTGTACGACGGCCCGCCGCGCGAGCTGAGCGAGCGGCTGCGCGGACGCGTGTTCCGGCGCCGCGCGCCCCCGGGCGAGGCGCGGCAGATCTCCGAAGAGGAGCTGGCGCGCGACGCTGTGCTCGATGCCGTGATCCAGGGGGCGAGCATACGGTTGGTCGCCAAGGCGCACCGCGAGCGGGAGTTCCAGGGCACGCCATACGAGCCGGTTGAGCCGCGGCTCGAGGACGCCTATGTCGAGCTCCTCGGCGGCCCGCGCAAGGGCGAGAGTCTGCTCGCGCGCGGCTGGCCGACGCGGGCGCCGCCCGCAGCTCCGGGCGATGCCGCGCACGGGGCGGCCGGCGAGCCGGATCCGGGCGTACTCGTGCGCGCGGTCGGCTTGACGCGCCGTTTCGGCGACTTCGTGGCGGCCGACACGATCGGCTTCGAAGTCCGCGCCGGGGAGATCTACGGCCTTCTCGGACCCAACGGCGCCGGCAAATCCACCACCTTCCGCATGCTGTGCGGTCTGCTCAAACCGACCGAGGGCGATGCCAGCGTCGCCGGAGTCAACCTGTTGCACGCCGCGAGCCGCGCACGTGCACGGCTCGGCTACATGGCGCAGAAGTTCTCTCTTTACGGCGACCTGTCGGTGGGACAGAACCTGGATTACTTCGCCGACATCTACGGACTGTCACGCGCCGCGAAGCGCGAGCGCGTGCCGGCGATGATCGAGATGTTCGAGCTCTCGCCCCATCTGGCGAACAACGCCTCGCTCCTGCCGCTCGGCTTCAAGCAGCGCCTCGCGCTCGCCTGCGCCACGCTGCACACGCCGGCGGTGCTGTTTCTCGATGAGCCAACGAGCGGCGTGGACCCGCTCATGCGACGCGAGTTCTGGCATCACATCGGTGCGCTGACTACACGCGGGGTCGCGGTACTGGTCACGACACATTTCATGGATGAGGCCGAGTATTGCGACCGCATCGGGCTCATCTGGCGTGGCCGCAAGATCGCCGAGGGCACACCCGATGAGCTGAAGGCGCGCGTGCGCAGCACGCGGCAGCCCGAGCCGACGCTCGAAGACGCCTTCATCGCGCTCATCGAGGGGGAGGGGGCGTGAGCGCCACTCCGGCGGCGGCTACCGCGACCGACCGGCGCAGCCGCGCGCGCTCGTGGTGGCAGCAGCTCAGCGCCGTCATGATCAAGGAGGCCAAGCAGGTCACGCGCGATCCCTCGAGCTGGATCATCGCGGTGGTGTTGCCGCTCACCTTCCTGTTTCTGTTCGGTTACGGCATCTCCCTCGATACGACGGTCGTGAAGATCGCGGTGGTCCGCGAGGACGACAGCCGCGATGCGCAGGACCTGGCCGCCGCGCTCACCCACTCGAAATGGTTCCTGGTGGTGGCGGCGGTCGACCGCCGTGC
>Ga0306924_10008641_pt1 | contig 10284 bp, 8 predicted proteins | sample sta12Can44000111_FD_203756 | JGI IMG/M metagenome (GOLD analysis project Ga0306924, IMG submission 203756) | Lab enrichment of tropical soil microbial communities from Luquillo Experimental Forest, Puerto Rico - statanox.12C.anox.44.000.111 (v2)... | ecosystem: Environmental > Terrestrial > Soil...
CTTTGCGGCCCGGCACGCGTAGGTGAGGGCGCGCAACTGCCACGGATCGGCCTGCGTGCCCTGTGCCGCCAGCTTGCGCGCGACCACGTGGGCTAGCGCAAGGTCCATGTTGTCGCCGCCCAGCAGGATGTGTTCGCCGACCGCGACGCGATGCAGTTCCAGGTTGCCGTCGCGCTCGACGACCGCGATCAGCGACAGGTCGGTCGTGCCGCCACCGACGTCGACGACCAGGATGATGTCGCCGACCTTCACGTCCTTGCGCCACGCGCCGCCGCTTTTCTCGATCCAGCTGTAGAGCGCCGCCTGGGGCTCCTCGAGCAGCGTCATCCGCGTATAGCCGGCCGCCTGCGCCGCCTCGGCGGTCAGTTCGCGGGCGGCCGGGTCGAACGATGCGGGAATCGTGACCGTGACGTCCTGGTCGCCGAACGGCGCATCGGGATGCGCGTGGTTCCATGCTTCGCGCAGGTGCGTGAGATAGCGGACCGAGCTTTCGAGCGGCGACACGCGTGCGACTTCCGGCGGCGCGTCGCTCGGCAGGATCGCCGCGCGACGGTCCACGCCCGGATGGCAAAGCCAGCTCTTGGCGCTCGACACCAGACGGATCGGCGTGCCCGCGCCGCGGCTGCGGGCCAGTTCGCCGACGGCGAAGTCGCGCCCGGCGATCCACGGCAGCGTCAGGTCGCCCGGCGTCAGTTCGTTCTCGTGCGGCAGGTACAGAAACGACGGCAGCAGATTCGGCGACTCGACCGCGCCCGGCGCGGTGAGCTGCGTGATCGGCAACACGTCGAGGGTGGTTTTCTCGCCATCGCTGGACGTCAGGTCGACGTACGACAGCGCGCAGTGGGTCGTGCCCAGATCGATGCCGATCGAGTAGCGCGGCTCGCTCATAGCTCCACCTCCGCCGGCGCGATCACGGTTGCGTCGTGGGACGCGTTCAGCTTCGGAAGGCGCACCGACTCGACGCGCCAGCCGCGATGGCTGATGCTGCCGCTGAACGGCGCCTTGCCGACGACATTGCCGGTCAGCCGGATCGCGGCCGCGTCGAAGCCTTCGTCGATCGTCACGCGGGTGCCCTCGGCCTCGTCGCGCACCGGGCGGATCGTGAAGTGCTCGCGCAGCGTCGTGCGGCAGCCGTCGTGTACGAGGCGCGCGGCGGCGCCGATGTCGGCATCGGAATAGCCGGCGATGTCTTCCTCGACGAAGTCGATCAGACGGGCGTCCCGCTGCAGCAATCCGAGCAACTGGAGCGCGGCGTCGGGGGTGGCTTCCTTGATCACGACGGGAGCAGGAGCGGGGGCGGGCCTGGCTGGCGCCACCGGTTGCGGCGGCGCGACCGGCGCGGCCACGGGCGCGGCAAGCGGCGCGCCGTCGCGCAACCGGCGCACGCGGCCGGCCAGTTCGCGGTCGCCCAGAAGGGCAAAGAATGTTCCGACGGCAAGCGACAGCCTGCCGACGAATGAAATGTTCGTGTCGGTCATGAAAAGTGCTCCTGTAGGCTCGCCAGTGCGACGAGCCGGACTGCCGGACGCGGAACGCGCCGCGCTCGGGGCGCCAACGGCCCCATGCCGGCATTTCGTCTCTGAGCCACGCGGGCGCAAAACCCGTATTTTGCCTTGATCTGAGCGTGTGCCGGCCAAATTGCGAATTTTCTGGCGGAAATTTCGCTATTTCTGCAATGTCGGGGGGCGTCCGTCTTCACGGAGGGGGATTGAACGGTCGCCGCGACGCCGCGCTCATGGAAGGCAATCGACTCTTTGCCGCGACGCCGTGCTCATGGAAGGCAATCGACTCGCCGGCGCGCCGCCGCGCTCATGGAAGACAATCGATTCATTGCGCCGATGTCGTGCGCATGGAAGGCAATCGATTCGCCGGCGCGACGCCGCACCCCGGCAATCAATGCCCTAGCCGGGCGCCCCGCGCGTGCAGGCGATCATCGGGCAGCGTACGTTCGAAGGATGCGTATCGCGTCAGTGCGCGGAAGGGGCCAGCCCCGGATCGATCGCATACCGGCCGGGGCGGATGGCGAGAACGCCGAGCAACGCCGCGGCGAGCGGAACCGCCAGCGCGAGATAGAACCCGGCCGGCCCGCCCGCGGCGAGCACCGTCCCGCCGACGGCGGAGCCGGCGATTGCGCCCACGCGCCCCATCCCGATCGCCCAGCCCGTCGCGGTGGCCCGCAACGAAGTCGGGTAGGCGGTCACCACCAGATAGTTGAGCGCGATCTGCTGCCCGCCGATGCCAAGCCCGGCCGCGCCGGCCAGCACGAAGACGAGGGACCACGCCGTGCCCGCGTTGGCGAGCCCGATCGCGATGGCGATCCCGAGCAGCAGCAGCCCGACGAGCAGATGCCGGGTATCGACTTTCCGGAGCAGCATCGAAAGCGGAATCGCGCACGCGATGAAGACGGCATTGACCGTCACCGTGCCCATCGGCGCCAGCGTGACGGACAGGCCGGCAGTCTTCAGGACGGTCGGCAGCCAGGAGAGGAACATGAACCACGCGACCCAGTTGAACAGGTAGACCGCCCAGATCGCAACGGTATTGCGCGTGTTGCCGTTGCGAAACAGTTCGCTCACGCTCGCGCGGACGGTTGCCTCGCTGACATGGAACCGTGCGTCGTCCGGCAGCGCGGCGCCCAGCATCCGGCGCAGGATCGCATGGACGCGCCGGACATCCTCGGCACGGGTGCGCGCGGCCAGAAATTGCAGCGACTCGGGCAGCGCGAAGCAGAGCACGACGAGCAACCCGAGCGGCAACGCGCCGCCGACCACGAAGATGCCTTGCCAGCCGATCGCGGGCATCATGCGCGCCGCGAGCAGCGCGCCCAGCATCGCGCCTGCCGGCAGGCCGAGCAGCACGCCCGTCATGATCGCGCCGCGATGACGGGCAGGGCCGTATTCCGCGGCGAGCGCCAGCAGCACGGGCGTGCAGCCGCCCATGCCGAGCCCTGCCGCGAAGCGAAGCGCGAGGATCTGATCGGTGCTCGTCGCGCATGCCGTCGCCAGCGATGCGACGCTGAACAGCGCGACGCCGCCGAGCAGCGCGGGACGTCGTCCGATGCGGTCGCCGACGAGCCCGAGCGTCATGGCGCCGATCGTCATGCCCACTACGCCGGCGGTCAGGATCGGCGCGAGGCCGCCGGGCGCGAGGCCGAATGCCGAGATGATCGCAGGGCCGGTGTAGGCGATGGCCTGCGTGTCGAAGCCGTCGAACAGCGTCGTCGCGAAGCAAAGCAGGAAGACCAGCCACTGATGGAAGCCGACCGCTTCCCGGTCGATCAGCGATGCGATGTCGAGAGGCTTGCTCATGATGTCTCCTTGGATGCCATGTCGCGTCCCGCGCGCCGGCTTGGTGTCGGGACAAGGTAAGTCAATCGCGCACGGCCAGTCCAATACCCTCGTGATCTGGTTTCCATACCTGAGAGGCATGATGTGGCCGGTTCGTCATCGCGCATTGGCTTTAACGGTGTGCGCGCAACCAGTTTTCGACGATGTCCGATGTCGTCTGCCGCGGATTTTTCTGCATTTTTCAGCGGTTTCGCAGCGTTTTTCCACGCGTCATCGCCCGCCACGACGACGGCAACATCGTGGAACGAACTATCTTCGAACTGTCCATATCGGGTAAACGATCATCAAGGATGCCGTATCAATGTCGTTTTTACGTTCGATCGCGTCAGGCGGACCTGCGTCCGTCCGACACCGGACATTCGACGCACATCGCCACCGCATGCCGGATTGCCGCGCGTGACGCGAGTCATCAATCGAGTCGATTACCTGCGGGCCGCTGTCGAGGCGGACGCGCGGTCGTCGCGTTACTTACGAAGGAAATCCCGTGAAGCAACCCATTCTCACGATCAGGCTCAAGCTGTGGCTTGCGTTCGGCATCTGGACGTCGACGATGATCGCGTCTGCCATCCTCGGCGTAGCCGGGATGCGTCATGTCGATGCGAGCGTGCCGTCGATCTTCCCGTTCCTGCTGCGCGGCCAGATCGCGATCGCAGTGGCCGGGGCTGTCGTCGCGCTCGGCTTCGCGATTCATCTGCTGCGCGTCGTGTGCGGCGGACTGAACCGGATGGCCGGAAAATTCGAAGAGGTTGCGACCACGCTCGATCTGTCGAAACGATCGGCGAGCCCGAAGATGGACGAGTTCGGGCGGGCGGCGGTTGCATTCGACAGGCTGATGCGGCGCGTCGAGGAATCGATGGGCGTCGTTCACGCGTCATCGGACTCGGTATCGACTGCCACGCGGGAAATCGCCGCGGGAAACCTCGATCTTTCCGCGCGTACCGAGCAGCAGGCCGCGTCGCTTCAGGAGACCGCCGCAAGCATGATGCAGCTGACGGAGGGCGTGAAGCGCAGCGTCGACAGTGCGCATGCGGCCAACGATCTCGCGTCGAATGCCGACAAGCTCGCCGATGACGGCAGCCAGGCGATGCGCGCGATGCTCGACACGATCGAGCGCATTGGCGCGAGTTCGCAGAAGGTCTCCGACATCACGAGCGTGATCGAGGGGATCGCGTTCCAGACCAACATCCTCGCGCTCAATGCCGCGGTGGAGGCGGCCCGTGCCGGCGAGCAAGGAAGGGGGTTCGCGGTCGTGGCGGGCGAGGTCCGCAGCCTGGCACAGCGATGCGCGGCGGCCGCGAAGGAGATCAACGACGTGATTGCGTCATCCGTCTCGACGACCCAGGACAGCCTCCGGCAGGCGAACATCGTCAGTGCGGCGATCGGCGAAATCCGGTCGGCGACGCGCCAGGTCTCCGGAATCGTCGACGAGATCGCCGGCACCGCGGAGGAGCAGGGGCGCGGGATCGAGCAGATCAACACGGCGGTCATGGAGATGGATCGCGTCACGCAGCAGAATGCCGCGCTCGTCGAGCAGGCGGCCGCGGCCGCGCACTCGCTCGAAGGACAGGCGGTGAAGCTGAAAACGGCGGTGTCGGCGTTTACGTTGACCCGCAACGCGCATGCGGGAGCCTGATTCGGGTGACGGTTGCCGGGCGAGTGCGCCCGGCGTGCGTCCGATTGCTCGCTGGTACGCGGGGAGCGCAGCTCCGTGCCGCAATGGCAAAGCCTGACGGCACCGGGACGGTGTCGCCCCGGCGACGCGGGCCCGATTGCGTCACGCCTCGCAGACGATGGCCGACAGCACCAGGGGGATGACCTGATGGATGGCCGCGTGACTGCCGGCCTGCTTCAGAAGCGGCTCCAGCGAGTCCGTCGAGCCGAACACCACCGCGCCGTACACGGGGCCGGAAGAGCTCTTGCCGTTTCCGGGCTTGAAGGTGGGGTCACCCGGCTGGTAGCCGAATACCGCGCGAACGCGCAGGCCGAACGCGGTCAGATCCGCTTCGTGCTTCGGCTTGAACGCATTGACCGAATTGGACTCGACGCGCATCGGCGTCGGATCGATCGACTGGTCGTTGATGAGCCGGGTGATGAAAGAATGCGCGCTGGATTTGCAGGTGAACTGCTCGTCGAGCGCGTGTGCTGACGCGGACGCGGGACAGAACCCGGCGCCCAGCAGCATCACCGAAAACAGGGGGGCGAGAAGGGACTTGTTCATGGCATGACCGTTCAATGTCTTCAACTCGATATTGCGACAGCACGACTGATTCTACGCCATCAGTCCGACCCGGAAGACGCTCGCCGCTGCGCGCACTTTCCGTAAGTGCCTGTTTACTTTTTTAAGATAATTCCGACGAACGGTCAAGCGAGAGATTCCTCGAGGCGGCGCCGCGAAAAGCCTCCCGCCGGCAGCGGAACGCGCGGAAAGCGGCGCGACAACGCCTCCGCAGGATGCGGCTGTAACGCGGCGTAAAAAATGCCGGTACGCCGCATTCGTCCGGGGTCACATCACGCGACCAGTTCCACCGTCAGGCTGCCAAGCTCGCCGAATCGCACGGTCAGCGGCTGGCCGAGCGGCACGTCGATCGCGCCGGCATACGAGCCGGTCGTCACGACCTGGCCCGCCCGAACGGATTCGCCGCGCGCCGCGAGGAAATTGACGAGCCACGGCAGCGGCTTGAACGGGTGTCCGTCCGGATGGCGCCCGTCGATCAGCCGGTTCACGCAGCCTTGAAATTCGAGAGCGATCGCATCGAGCGTCGCATGCCCGGCGCCCGGCACGACCGGCCGACGCACAGGCCCTGGTTGAACTGCCCGTCCGCGAGCAATTCCGGCACCGTCGCCCGCGACGGATCCGCATAGCGGCAGCCCAGCACTTCGAGCGCGAGACGAACCTCGCGGATTGCGCCGCGCACCTCGTCCTCGCTGTACGGCTGGCCGCGCGGCGGCAAATCGTGATCGAGCACGAAGGCGATTTCCGGTTCGATCCGGACGGTGGGCGTACCGGCGACCACCCGGAACGGGCCGCCCGACGCACGGATCGTGGACGCGAAGATCGGCGCGACGACTACACGTCCTGGCGGCGGCAGCGCGCACTTCCACCCGCCGACCGGCTCGCCCGACAGTTCGACGACGCGGCGCTGGATCGCGAGCGCCGTGTCGATGTCGCCGGGCCGGCAGGCATCCGGCAGAAGCGGGCCGGCGACGCCGGCGCGACGGGCCGCAAGCAGATGCCGCGCCGCATCGTCGACGCGTTGGAGAGTGTCTGTCATGTCGTTTTCGCGTCTTCGCGCAATGAGTGGTCGGCCCGCCGGCACACGTCGGCGGGAAGAAGCGGGACCGATGATAACGCGTTCATTGCGGCGGCCAGAACATGACATTTGCATATAGCTCTTACACCTGTTGTCAAAGCCATTCTCAAATGTCGTAGCGTCAGCCAGATAGAGATGTCGTATCTTTCATCGGTTTGTCCGTCACTCAGCGTAGAAGGTCAGGGGTGAGGCAGCGGGGCGCTGGTGCCCATTCAGATAGGGCTTGCAGACCGACGACCCGGTTTGCGGGGTTGCGGTTGTGCCTGCCTGCGCTCGGCCAAGTCCACGATCACGTGCTCGATGTCCGCCTGGGTGAACTCCCGTTGCTTCTTGGTTCCGGCTGGACGGCCTGGGGTACGCACGGCCTGGCCTTGATTGGTGCGAGACGGTGACCCCGAGATCCGCCGGTTGTCGCGCTGCGCCTGAATCGCCTCTGCCACTTGCAGCACGTGACTCAGGCGTTTGTGTTCGATCACCGCGCCTTGATCGACCTCCGCCAGCTTGTCGTAAGGACGACAGGACAGCACGGCGCCGTCGGTGCGGATCTCGATCCGTCCGTCCGGATACTCCCACACGTCGATGTAGCGGTGAATCAGCTTGCGGTGTTCCGGCGTGTCGTCCAGCAAGTACAGCACCCGGTCGTACAGCACCGTCAGCGATTTCGACACCCGGCGCGTTTCGCGCCAGGTCAGCAGCAGATCCAGATCCTCGTCGTCCCGCAATGGCCGGTGTGCGTCGAAGTCGCTCCGTGGCGGCTTTGCGAAGCGGGCGTTATAAGCCGCGATGAAGGAGGGCGCGTACGCGTTGGCGTCGTTGATCGTGCTGATGCCGCGCAATCTCAGTTCCTTGACCAGCCGGTCCTGCAGCGTCAGGTGCGCGCGCTCCACACGCCCCTTGGCCGGGCTGCTGTTCGCACAGAACGTGTCGATGTTCAGCTCGTACATCGCCCGGCCGAAGTGCGTCACGCTGCGACCGGTCTTGCCCGCGTTCGGGCTGCGGAACACGCTGGCCTTGTCGCTATACAACGCCACCGGCTTGCCGTAGCGCTCCAGATACGCCCGCGTCGCCTCGAAGTAGCTGAAGGTCGACTCGGTGGCCGTAAAGTGCAGCTGCATCAGCCGGCTGGTCGCGTCGTCCACGTACACCAGCAGCGTGCATCCCGGCGCCCGTTCCTCGAACCACCGATGCTCGCTGCCGTCGATCTGCACCAGTTCGCCCAGGCACGCGCGCCGTGCCCGCGGCTGGTAGACCTTCGGCGGGCGTTGCCGGCGCGGCACCCACAGACCGGCAGCGATCATCAACGTGCGCACCGTTTCGACCGCCAGATCGATACCATGACTCTCAAACAGCTTCTCGCGGGCCAGCGTCGGCCCGAAATCGGCGTAGCGCTCTCGGATCAGAGCTACTGCACGCTGCGCTTTGCCGCTAGGCAACTGGTGATTGCTCGGGCGTCCGCGCTTGCCCGACACCAGTCCCGCCGTGCCAGCGGCTCGGTAACGCAGCACCAGGCGCTCCACCTGACGCACGCTCAACCCAAGCCGCTCGGCGGCCTGGCCCGGTTTCAGCCGCGCATCAGCTACAGCCTCAATCACCTTGTATCGGTCCAGTTCGCGCATCGTCATCGTGATCGTCCCAGTCGCGTTCATCGCCGGCGCTCCCTGAGGGGTGTCGGCAACCATCCTGCAAGCTAAAACACGACATTTTTATTTAGCGGAAACGCGACATCTGAACTTGGGACCTACACCCAATGTCAAAGCCATTCTCAAATGTCCGCTGGCTGGCTAGTTAGAAATGTCCGGTTTTGGGGTGGGTTTGGCGCCTTGTTTGTCCCGGGTTTCAGCGTTACGCCGTGTCGAAGGTGGGCGTCTGAACGGGCAGGGCGCTGACGTCGGCTGCGATTGCTTTGACAGACCGACGACCTGGTTTGCGAGGTGGTTGTTGCGCCTGCCTGCGCTCCGCGAGATCCACGATCACCTGCTCGACGTCAGCCTGCGTGAACTCCCGTTGCTTCTTGGTTCCGGCTGGACGGCCGGGGGTACGCACGGCCTGGCCTTGATTGGTGCGAGACGGTGACCCTGAGATCCGCCGGTTGTCGCGCTGCGCCTGAATCGCCTCGGCGACTTGCAGCACGTGACTCAGGCGTTTGTGTTCGATCACCGCGCCTTGATCGACCTCCGCCAGCTTGTCGTAAGGGCGACAGGACAGCACGGCGCCGTCGGCGCGGATCTCGATCCGTCCGTCCGGATACTCCCACACGTCGATGTAGCGGTGAATCAGCTTGCGGTGTTCCGGCGTATCGTCCAGCAAGTAGAGCACCCGGTCGTACAGCACCGTCAGCGATTTCGATACGCGACGCGTTTCGCGCCAGGTCAGCAGCAGATCCAGATCCTCATCGTCCCGCAGCGGCCGGTGCGCATTGAAGTCGCTCCGCGGCGGCTTCGCGAACCGTGCGTTGTAGGCCGCCATGAAGGAGGGCGCATACGCATTGGCGTCGGCCACCGTGCTGATCCCGCGCAGCCGCAACTCCTTCACCAGCCGGTCCTGCAGCGTCAGGTGCGCGCGCTCGACACGGCCCTTGGCCGAGCTGCTGTTCGCGCAGAACGTGTCGATGTTCAGCTCGTACATCGCCCGGCCGAAGTGCGTCACGCTGCGGCCGGTCTTGCTCGCGCTCGTGCTGCGAAACACGCTGGCCTTGTCGCTGTAGAGCGCCACCGGCTTGCCGTAGCGCTCGAGGTATGCCCGCGTCGCCTCGAAATAGCTGAAGGTCGACTCGGTGGCCGTGAAGTGCAGCTGCATCAGCCGGCTGGTCGCGTCGTCGACGTACACCAGCAGCGTGCATTGCGGCGCCCGATCCTCGAACCACCGATGTTCGCTGCCGTCGATCTGGATCAACTCGCCCAGGCACGCCCGCCGCGCCCGCGGCTGGTAGACCTTCGGCGGACGCTGCCGGCGCGGCACCCACAAACCCGCGTCCGTCATCAGCTTCCGGACCGTCTCCTTGGCCAGCCGGATGCCGTGGCATTCCCAGAGCTTCTCGCAGGCCAGCGTCGTCCCGAAATCGGCGTAACGGTCACGGATGATCGTCAGCGCCCGCCGAGCCAGGTCCTCGTCCAACCGCCGGTTACCGGGACGCTCACGCTTGCGTGACGCCAGGCCGGCCGCACCAGACTCGCGATAACGATCCACTAGGCGCTGCACCTGGCGCACGGTCAGGCCCAGCCGTTCGGCCGCGCGACCGGGCTTGAGTCCCGTGTCCACCACGGCCTGGATCACCTTCAGACGGTCGAGTTCTCGCATGTTCAGTGTCACCAGTGCACCTGGATACATGGGCGGCTCCGTGATCCGGCAAGGAACCGCCAAGCATACCGAGGTCAAAACACGACATTTCTATCTAGCCAGAACACGACATTTGCATATAGCTCTTACACCCAAATTGTCGATAATTGGTATTATGTCAAATTTACATCATGTAAACCGCAGTTCACGGAAAGCGCACGCGCACCCCGCAGTGCAACTGCAGCAGAGAGCCCTTAAGGTTATCGCGCTAGCCAGCCTCCACAAAAACCAAACGGCGCGCTTGCCTCACCAGCAAGCGCGCCGTCCCGAACCCCACACCCGGAGCCGCC
>Ga0306924_10008642_pt1 | contig 10284 bp, 4 predicted proteins | sample sta12Can44000111_FD_203756 | JGI IMG/M metagenome (GOLD analysis project Ga0306924, IMG submission 203756) | Lab enrichment of tropical soil microbial communities from Luquillo Experimental Forest, Puerto Rico - statanox.12C.anox.44.000.111 (v2)... | ecosystem: Environmental > Terrestrial > Soil...
TGCCACGGGCAGCGCGCTGGCTGGCGACGGCCCCAAGCGCGATATCAAGCATGGCCGCGGCCATGCCCATCATCACCGCACCTTCGACAAGGCCGGCACCGCGCCGGATTCGCTGAATGGCCTTGCCTATGAAAAGGGCTTGGCCTTCGGCTCCTGCATCGGCACCGGTCTCAAGAAGGCGGGTGCCGCGGCGGGTCTGAAACAGTTCGCCAAGATCAAACCGGGCTTCGACGATCCGCAAATGCGGGCGCTGCTGGTGTCGCAATGCGGCATCCTGGTGCCGGAAAACGAACTCAAGATGTATGCCTTGAGGCCCGACCCGAAGGGCTTCGATTTTTCCCGCGCCGACAAGCTGATGGGCTTTGCCAACCAGTACGGCTTTGCGATGCGCGGTCACACCTTGCTGTGGAACCGCAGCCAATGGCTGCCCGATTGGGTCAACAAGCTCGATTTCGGGGCCAAGCCGGCGAGCGCGGCGGAGAAATTCCTCGGTCAGCACATCAAGACGGTGTGCAGCCGCTATGCCGACCGGCTGTTCGCTTATGACGTCGTCAACGAAACCATCGCGCCCGCCACCGGCGAGATGGAAGAATCGCCCTTCACCAAGGTGATGGGGCCGGAAGTGATCGATTTCTGCTTCCATGCCGCCCGTGAAGCCGCGCCCAAGGCCCAGCTCGTCTATAACGACTATATGAGCTGGTCGCCCAAGGACGCCGCCCATCGCGCCGGGGTGTTGAAGCTGCTCGAGCGGCTGAAAAAAGCCAATGTCCCGATCGATGCGCTCGGCGTTCAGGCCCATATCGGCTCGAACGGCATGGGCACCGCCACCGGCTTGGTCGGCGACGCCGATACCGCCGAGTGGAAGAAGTTTCTCGATGCGGTGACCGGCATGGGGCTCGACCTCGTCATCACCGAATTCGACGTCAACGACAAAAGCGTCAGCGGCACCGCAGCCGCGCGCGATCGCGTCGTTGCCGATTACGCCAAGGCGTTCCTCGATATCGCGCTCAGCTATCCGCAGACGCGCTACATCATGGCTTGGGGTCTGGTCGACAAATATTCCTGGCTGCAGCACACCTCGCCGCGGCCCGACGGCCTGCCTAAGCGTCCGCTTCCCTATGATGACGAGTTTCAGCCCAAGCCCTTGCGTCAGGCCATCGTCGACGCCATCGCGGCGGCTCCCACCCGTCCGTTACTGTCGATGACCACCGCATAGGAGTCTTTGTCATGACTAGCCGGCGTGAAGTTCTGGGTGGCGCGGCCGCCGCAACGTTCCTTTCCACCGGCTTCGGCGCCTTCGCCGCAGCACGGCCCTATCGGGTCGGTGTGATCGGCTCAGGTTGGATGGGGCGCTGCAATATCCAGGCGTTGATGCAGGTAGCGCCGGTCGATGTCGTCGCGCTCTGCGACGTTGACCGGCTGGCGCTGGCCGATCTGTCGGCCCGCATCATGGCGTTCCCGGATTCGGTGACGCGGCAGCAGAAAAAGCCGCAGCTTTACGCCGATTATCGCGAGATGCTGAAAAAGCAGCACTTCGACATCGTAATCGTAGCGACGCCGGATCATTGGCATGCCCTGCCGGCGATTGCGGCACTGAAATCCGGCGCGCACGTCTATCTCGAAAAGCCGGTGACGGTCGATGTCGCCGAAGGCAAGGCGGTGGTCGCCGCCGCGCGCGCCAGTGGAAAAGTGGTGCAGGTCGGCACCCAGCGCCGCGCCAGCCCGCCGCATGCCGAGGCGCGCACCCGCATCGTCAAATCGGGTCTGCTCGGCAATATCGGGCATGTCGAACTCTATGGGCTTTATCACCAGCGCAAGCCGAGCTTCGCGCCGGTCACGACGCCGCCCAAGACGATCGATTGGAATTTCTATGTCGGTCCGGCACCGTTCGTCGAATACCGCCCCGACATTCATCCGGTCAATTGGCGCAATTTCCGCGAATTCGGCAACGGCTATATTGCCGATCTCGGCGTCCATTTCCTCGACACCGTGCGCTACATGCTCGACCTCAAATGGCCGAAGCGGGTGTCGTCGGTCGGCGGCGTCTATGTCGATCGCCACAGTGCTTCGACCATCGTCGACACCCAGACCGCGCAATTCGAATACGATAATCTGCTGGTTTCGTGGACCAATCGCGAATGGGCCGAGATTCCGGAAGGTCCGGCCGGCGCCTGGGGGGCCAAGCTCTATGGCGACAAAGGCACGCTGACCCTCGGCTCGGTGAATTACGAGTTCACGCCCAACGACGGCGGCGCCAAAATCGCCGGCAATCTCGACGCCGAGATCGCGAAGTTCCCGAACGATGCCAAGCTGCTGCCGATGGATCGCCAGCTTGTCCCGCTGACCCGTCCCAACATGCGCGATTTTATCGGCGCGATCGAACAGAAACGCCGCCCGCTCGCCGATGTCGAGGAAGGCTACATTTCGACCTCGAGTGTCATCCTCGCCAACATGGCGATGGACCTCGGCCGCCCGATCCGCTGGGACGGCAAGGCCGAAGCGGTCATCGGCGACGACGAAGCCCAAAAGCGTCTGGCACGGCCCTATCGCGCGCCGTGGATTCACCCCGCCTCGGTCTGACAGGAGTTGATGATGGAATTGCGTAAGGTTCTGTTGGCCGCCGCGGCGGCGGTGGCGCTGTCGGGCTGTGCCTCCTTGCAGGCGCAGGCACCTGTAGCCGGACATGTCGACCCGGCCCGCATCGATGCGGTGCTGAAAGGCTATACCGATGCCGGCAAGCTGGTCGGCGCTTCGGCGCTGGTGACGCAGGACGGCAAGGAGACCTATTTCGGGGCCTACGGCATGGCCGATCGCGAAGCCGGCACCAAGATGGCGCGCGATACCATCGTCTCGATCTATTCGATGACCAAGCCGGTGACCGGCACCGCGCTGATGACATTGTGGGAAGCGGGCAAGTTCCGGATGGACGATCCGGTCGCCAAATACATTCCAGAACTGGCCAACGTGAAGGTCTATGCCGGTAAGGATGCGGCTGGCAATCCGATCCTGGTGGCGCCCAACCGGCCGATGACCATCCGCGACCTCACCCGTCACACTGCGGGCCTGACCTATTGCGGTGCCGACAATCTGCCCGAACTGAAGGCCGGCTGCGATGCCGCCGATCCGCTCGCCAACACCCATTCGCTCGACGATTTCGCCAAGGCGCTCGGGACGTTGCCGCTCGAATTTCAGCCCGGCGAGAAGTGGCGCTACAGCTTTGCCGTCGATGTCCAGGCGCTGCTGGTGCAGCGCATTTCGGGCAAGCCCTTCGCCGAATACGTCCAAGAAAAGGTGCTCAAGCCACTCGGCATGAAGGACACCGGCTTCTTCGTACCGGAGGAAAAGCGCGCCCGGCTGGCGGCGATCTACAATTGGATCGGCGACGGCCAGTTCGTGCGCAAAGAGGGCGACAAGTCGATTCAGATCAATACCGGCCACTATCCCTTGACGCCGGGCGGCTTCGGTCTGACCTCGACCCTCGACGACTATTCGCGCTTTGCCCGGATGCTGGTCAATGGCGGCGAACTCGACGGCGTGCGCATTCTCAAAACCTCGACCGTTCGCACCATGACGAGCAATCAGCTCGATCCGGCGATCACAGACCGCATCTGGCTGAAAGCCGACAAGGGCGAGGTCGGCTTCGGCGTCGATGGTGCCGTGCGAACCGATCCGCCGTCCACGCCGGACGGCAAGGCGGGCGAAGTCGGCGAATATTTCTGGGACGGCGCCGCCTATACGCTGTTCTGGATCGATCCCAAGAACAAGCTGACCGCTGTGTTCTTCACCCAATATCAGCCGTTCGGAAAGGTGAAGGCGCATGCCGCTTTCCGCGCGGCCGTCTACGAAGGCGTCGACCCGTCGGCGCTGCCGCCCAAATAAGGACTGCATCGATGAAATTCTTGCCGCTCCTGGCGCTCGCCGCCATCGCAACGGCCTCTGCCGCGCATGCCGAAGACGGCTATGATCTGTGGCTGCGCTATCGTCCGGTTGAAAAACAGGTCCAAGCGCAATACCGCGCCGCCGCCACCGAGATCGTCAGCACCAGCCATTCGGCCACTGCCCAGGTCACGGCCGAAGAATTGAAGCGCGGCCTGTCGGGCTTGCTCGCCAAGCCGGTTGCAACAGGTGATGCGGTGCATGCCAATGGCGCCGTCGTGTTCGGCACGCCGTCCAATTCCAAGCTGATCGCGGCGCTCAAGCTGCCGCTCGAAAAGCTCGGGCCGGAAGGCTATTTGATCCGCTCGGTCGCCGATCACGGCCACAAGATCACCGTCATCGCCGGCAATTCCGATATCGGCGCGATGTACGGCGCGTTCGAATATCTGAAGCTGATCGAGACCCGGCAGCCGGTTGCCCAGCTCGATATCGCTTCGGCCCCGAAGGTCAAGCTCCGGATGCTGAACCATTGGGACAATCTCGACGCCAGCGTCGAGCGCGGCTTTGCCGGCGGCACCATCTTCAATTGGTGGACGCTGCCCGAACATGTCTCGCCGCGGCTCACCGATTATGCCCGCGCCAATGCCTCGATCGGCATCAACGGCACCGTGGTGATCAACGTCAACGCTTCGGCGATCGTGCTGACCCGCGATTATATCGCCAAGGTCGCGGCGATTGCCGATGTGCTGCGCCCCTATGGCATCAAGGTCTATCTCGTCGCGCGCTTCTCCTCGCCGATCGAGATCGGCCGGCTCAACTCGGCCGACCCGCTCGACCCGCAAGTGCGGGCCTGGTGGAAAAACAAGGTCGACGAGATCTATCACGCCATCCCTGATTTCGGCGGCTTCCTGATCAAGGCCAATTCCGAGGGCCAGCCCGGGCCGCAGGATTACGGCCGCAATCATGCCGACGGCGCCAATATGTTTGCCGAAGCGCTCGCCCCGCATGGCGGCGTCGTGATCTGGCGCGCCTTCGTCTACAGCCACGAAGTGCCCGACGACCGCATCAAGCAGGCCTATACCGAATTCAAGCCGCTCGACGGCAAGTTCGCCCCCAATGTGATCCTGCAGGTCAAGAACGGCGCTCTTGACTTTCAGCCGCGCGAGCCGTTCAGCGCTCTGTTCGGTGCGACGCCCGCGACCAACACTGGTCTCGAGCTGCAGATCACCAAGGAATATCTCGGCTTCAATACCCATCTCGTCTATCTCGGCTCGATGTGGCAGGAGGCCTTGCAGTCCGACACCTATGCCAAGGGCAAAGGCTCGACGGTTGCCAAGGTGATCGACGGCGATCTGTTCGGTTCCAAATGGACGCTGATGGCCGGTGTTTCCAATATCGGTGCCGACCGCAACTGGTGCGGTTCGATCTTCGATCAGGCCAATTGGTACGCCTTTGGCCGTCTCGCCTGGGACCCGGATGCGAGCGCCAAGGACATCGCCGCCGATTGGGTCAAGATGACCTTCAACGCCAATTCGGCGTTCGATCAGCCGGTGGTCGCGATGATGATGAAAAGTCGCGAAGTCACGGTCGACTACATGACCCCGCTCGGCCTTGCCCATCAGATGGGAACCTCGGGCCATTATGGTCCCGGTCCGTGGATCGACGATGCCGGCCGTCCCGACTGGAATCCGACCACCTATAACGGAGCCAAGAAGGACGGCATCGGTTTCGACCGGACACCGGCCGGTTCCAATGCGGTGGCACAGTATTTCCCAGAGGTCGCGGCGAAATTCAGCACCCTTTCGACCACGCCGGAAAACCTGCTGCTGTGGTTCCACCATGTGCCGTGGGATTACCGCGTCGCCTCGGGCCGCACGATCTGGGACGAACTGGTGACGCGCTATACGACCGGCGAAGACGACGTGGGCGCGATGGCGACGGAATGGGCGAAGCTGAAGCCCTATGTCGATGCCGAGCGCTTCGACATCACCGCCGATTACTTCACCATCCAGGAACGCGATGCCAAGCTGTGGCGCGACGCCTCGATCGCGTATTTCCAGAGCGTGTCGGGTCTGCCGTTGCCGGCCGGGATGCGCGCGCCGGCACACAGTCTGTCTTATTACAAGCAGCTTTCCTGGCCCTATGCGCCGGGGCAGGGCGCGCCTGCCAAGAAGATCAAGCCGCCGCCAGAGGACGATATCCACTAAAGGAGAGTCGAGATGAAATGGGCCTTGATGGCGGCATGCGCGGTGGCGGTGATGGGAGCCGCCCGCGCCGATGACGGCTACAATCTGTGGCTCGGTTATCGTCCCCTCGAGACCCATGATCTTCTCAGCCGTGACCGGAGCGCGATCAAAACCATCGTCGCGCCCGGCACGTCCCAAACGGCCGCGATCGCGCGCGAGGAACTGAAACGCGGGCTTTCCGGCCTTCTCGCCAAACCCATCGCCACCGCCGTGACGCCGCGGGGAGCCGGCGCGTTATTGGTCGGCACGCCCACAGAATTGCCCGCAATTTCCGCACTGAAGCTTGCGCTCGATAAAGCGGGTGACGAAGGCTTCGTCATCAAGACCGTCACCATCTCCGGTGCCAAAACCATCGTCATTACCGGCAATAGCGATGTCGGGGTGCTGCACGGCGTCTTTGCCTTTTTGCGTCAGGTGCAGACCGGTGCCGATCTCGGCCATCTCGATATTGCCGACGCGCCCAAGATCAAGCTCCGGATGATCAATCATTGGGACAATCTCGACCGCACCATGGAGCGCGGCTTCTCGGGATTTTCGATTTTCAATTGGTTCGAGCTGCCCGGCCATGTCGATCCCCAGCTCACCGATTACGCCCGCGCCGAAGCCTCACTCGGCATCAATGCCGTGGTGCTGACCAATCCGTCCGGGCTGACGACCGCCGTCAGCCTGACCGAGCCGTGGTTGAAAAAAGCCGCTGCCGTCGCCGATGTGCTGCGCCCCTATGGCATCAAGGTCTATCTCTCGGCGCGGTTTTCGTGTCCGCAGGAGCTCGGTGGTCTCAAGACCGGTGACCCGCTCGATCCCGACGTGCGCGCCTGGTGGAAAGCCAAGGCCGATGAGATCTATCGCATCATCCCGGACTTTGGCGGCTTCCTGGTGAAAGCCAATTCCGAAGGCCAGCCGGGGCCGCAGGATTTCGGCCGCAGTCACGCCGATGGCGCCAATATGCTGGCCGAGGCCTTGAAGCCGCACGGCGGATTGGTGATCTGGCGCGCCTTCGTCTATTCGCCCAAGCCGGAAGACCGCATCAAGCAGGCTTACAACGAATTCAAGCCGCTCGATGGCGCGTTCGCCGACAATGTGGTGATCCAGGTCAAGAACGGGCCGCTCGATTTTCAGCCGCGCGAACCGTTCAGTCCCTTGTTCGGCGGGATGGAGAAGACGCCGACGGCGATCGAGCTGCAGCAGACCAAGGAATATCTCGGTTTCGAAATCCACCTCGTTTATCTCGGCACCTTGTGGCAGGAGGTGTTGCGCTCCGACACCTATGCCAAGGGGCCGGGCTCGACCGTGGCGCGTGCCGTCGACGGCGATCTGTTCGGCAACAAGCTGACGGCGATCGCCGGTGTCTCCAATGTCGGCACGGCGCGCAACTGGTCGGGCTCGATCTTCGATCAGGCCAATTGGTATGCCTATGGCCGGCTGGCGTGGAATCCCGATGCCGACGCGCGGGCCATCGCCGATGATTGGGTCAAGCTGACCTTCACGGCCAATCCCGCCTTCGACAAGCCGGTGGTCGACCTGATGATGGGATCGCGCGAGGCGGCGGTGAACTACATGGTGCCGCTCGGACTGGCCCATCAAATGGCGACCAGCCATCATTACGGTCCCGGACCCTGGGTCAATGATGCCGGCCGGCCGGACTGGAACCCGGTTTATTATAATGGCGCCGACAAGGACGGCATCGGCTTCGACCGCACGCCCGCGGGCTCGAACGCGGTGGCGCAATATCACGCCCCGTTGGCACAGATGTTTGCCGATCCCAACAAGACGCCGGAGCCGCTGCTGTTATGGTTCCATCATCTGCCGTGGAGCACCCGGATGGCATCGGGACGGACCTTGTGGGACGAACTGACCCTGGATTACGCCCGCGGCGTCGATCAGGTGGCGGCGATGCAGTCGACCTGGGCGACGATGAAACCATACGTCGATCACGAGCGCTGGCAGCTCACCGCCGACTTTCTCGCCATGCAATACGAGAACGCGGCGCTCTGGCGTGATGCCTCGATTGCCTATTACCGCTCGCTCTCGGGGTTGCCGTTACCGCAAGGCGTTCCGGAGCCGGCGCATGATTTGGCGTGGTACAAGGCGCAACATCTGTTCTTTGCCCCCGGAAATCCCGGCAAAACAGCCTCTCCATTCCGGGCCGACTAAGCCGCTCGCTGTTGCCTGTTTGCCTCTGAATCGACCGTATCTTGCCGTCAGGACGGCGGAGTTGCCCCGCTTTGGCCTCAAACCTCATACATTTGATAGCGGTATCAAATTTACCAGACCAATCGCTGGTTTGAGACGCTGATTAGAATATCTCTAAGTTATTTCCTGTAAGATTTTAATGCTCTGAACATCTAATATGATGCCTCAGGCGTCATATCAGCCGGTGTTTTCCAAGCAACACCCAAATCTATTCGTAATTGCTCGTAGGTTGTTACCTTGACGGTGGGTGCCTTCCAGCATAATCCTGTCTCTGTTACCGCTAACATACTTGGCTTAGACTAAGCCGGCCTGAACGGCCATCACGGGGAGCATAACCAGCACTCAAAGCAAGGCAGTTTCAGACCGGCGATCGGGTCATTGAACCCACAAAACGACGCCCAAAGGGGAGGAAAATAATGAATTCTAACGTGAGAAATCGTGCCCGATTGCTCGGCACGACGGTATTGGCAGGCGTCGGCCTGCTTCTGGCTACGGCACCTGCCGTTGCACAAGAGACCGAAGTGGTAACCGTCACCGGTTATCGCGCCAGCTTGACGGAATCCACCAACGCCAAGCGCGAGTCAGTCAGCCTGACGGACTCGGTCTTCGCGCAAGACATCGGCAAGTTCCCGGACACCAACATTGCCGAAGCGTTCAACCGCATTCCGGGCGTCACCATCAGCCGTGAAAACGACGGTTCGGGCATGCGCATCGCCATCCGCGGCCTCGACACCAACCACGTCAAGGTCACGCTGAACGGCGCTGTGGTCCAGACCGCCTCGACCGGTAATACCGACGCCAGCGGCTCCAACCGCGAAGTCGACCTCAACATCTTCCCGATCGAACTCTTCTCGCAGTTGTCGGTCTCCAAGACATCGACGGCCGATCAGCTCGAAGGCGGCGCCGCCGGTAACGTCAATATGCGCAGCGCCCGTCCGTTCGATAACCCGGGCATGCATCTCAGCTATAACCTTCAGGGCTCCGATTACGCCCGCAACGGCAACCCCGGCGGCCGCGGCACCCTGATCGCCAGCGATACCGAAGGCCCGTTCGGCGTTCTGCTCGGCCTTTCCGGCCAGTGGAACCGCGTGATGGTCACCGGTTACGAAGGTGCCTTCAACAACCTGACTGTGCCGCAGATGAATGCGACCCAGTTCTACGGCACCCAGGCCAACATGACCCCGACGCAGAGCTGCTCGGCGGTCACGCTGACTTCGCCGGGTACCACCAGCACCTACGGCACCACGACCTGTAACCCGATCGGCGGCATCAACGGCTGGACCATGCCGGCCACCTTCCAGAACGGCGTTCCGGCCACCTATGTCGGCAAGACGATCACCTCGGACCTGCTGCTGCAGCTGAACCCCGGCCTGACCATGGCCCAGATCGGTAGCGCCATCGTTCCGCGTACCGGCCGCCCGATGTTCGAGAAGGGCACCCGCAACCGCTACAACGGCATTCTGTCGTTCGAATATCGTCCGACCGACGATATGCATTTCTACCTCGACAGCATTCTCGGCGTCGTCGAGAACAACCTGAACCGCGAAGACCTGTTGTGGGCGGCGCGTTCGGGCAATGCCATTCCGATGAACATGAAGCTCGACGCCAACAACGTCGTCACCCAGGCGGACCTTGCGAACGCCTACATGCAGTTGGAAGCCCGTCCGTACAAGGAAAAGTCGGACTACATCAGCCTTAACCCGGGCATGGACTGGCAGGTCAACGATCTCCTGCACGTCGACGCCCAGCTGAACTACAGCCGCGCCCATTTCTTCCGCGACTCGCCGACCTTCCTGTTCTCAACCCCGCTCGGCGTCGTGCACTACAACAACACCGGTTCAGTCCCGACCTTCTCGATGGATCTGCCGAATTCCGGTGGCGTTCAGAACGGCGCCAATTTCGGTTGGGGTACGTCTTCGGCGCTGCGTCTGCAGCAGGAACGCCGCTATGAATACACCAAGGGCGCCCA
>Ga0306924_10008644_pt1 | contig 10283 bp, 9 predicted proteins | sample sta12Can44000111_FD_203756 | JGI IMG/M metagenome (GOLD analysis project Ga0306924, IMG submission 203756) | Lab enrichment of tropical soil microbial communities from Luquillo Experimental Forest, Puerto Rico - statanox.12C.anox.44.000.111 (v2)... | ecosystem: Environmental > Terrestrial > Soil...
TTGGCTTCGACAGATTTCATGATGTACCGGCCGTGAGGCAATCGCAAGAGCAAGGCCCCGGCCCATACAACTAGCGCTACGCGAATGGACGCGCCCATGCACCGCCTCGCGCGCCACGGCGTGCGCTCCCATCCCGTGCCCGTCGCGCTCGTGGGCGAGTGCTCCATGCCAGTCGTGTAGAAGGTCGCGCGCCATGCAGCACTCAGAGGAAGGCGTACGTGATCGACAGCATCATTGCCAAGATAAAGAGCATGCCCTTAACGAGCCCTCTGGCCGGGTAATCAGCTTCGGTGCACTGCAGATACCGCGTGATAAACAGAAGCAGCAACAGGTCAGAAATATCCAAGGGGTGCAAAATGAATCGCCCGGAAGCCACTTCCGATAGGTCCGACAGCATCGCGACGGCTGCGGTCACCACGATGGCGCCGCACAGGAAGGTCGTGTTGCTAAGCGCGGCTCTCACGAACCCCATCGCCTTACCTCCTACCGGACAGATGGTAACGCATGAGTGCTGACTTGAAGTCGCCGAAGCCCTCCGCGGAGTCGCGTACGCGCTGGGACCTGCTGCACGCGACATCCACACCGTCGCCGAGATCATCACGCTCACCGAATGCTTGAAGGCGCACGATCGCGCCCTCGCGGCGGACGCGCGTGGCGACGAGGACCTCGCGGTGAAGGAACGCCAGGCCGAAATGCGACCAGTGGAGGCTGCTGCGCTATGACCAGGCGAGGGGCGCAAGCGTGAGGCCGAGCGCGAGAACGACCCCGAGCCCGATCCGCCGCATGAGCACCTCGTTGAGGATGGCTGGCGGGGAGTCTAGCAGACGACGGCGGGTCGCAGGAGCGTGCGCGACGAACGCGGGCTCACGCGCCGGTGCTGATCCGTCTCTGCCAACGATCCTCGGCGTCGGTCCAGCCGCGCTGCTTCACCTTTAGCCACCTCCGTTCGTGGTCATCCCCGGAACGCCTGTCTACTATGCGCCGACGACGCGTGGTACCAGATCTGCCGCCCCAGCGAGAACCTCCTCTGCTCGGTGGTGAGACGGTCCCGGCGCTTGCCCGGAGACGGCTTCAGCGCTAACGTCCAGGCCACCAAGCTGGCATGGCTCATAGGAGGTCGGGATGAGCCGCTTGCAGTCCTTGACAGTCGAGACTACGCGATGCGAGACGGACTCAGTCTGAGTCGGCGTGCTCTGCTGAGGAGTGGCGTCGCTGCCGGCGCGCTGCTGGCCGCCGGGCCCCTCTCGAGCCCCAAACCCGGTGGGATCCTCCGCGTACGTGGCTGGGATCCACCGCACTTCGACCCGCACCTGACGCGCAACTTCATGACGATGACCACCTTGAGCTTTGTCTATAGCAAGCTGCTTCGTCACAAGGTGGGCACGGGTGTGGCGCCCGGCAGCTTCTCCGTAGAGCCCGATCTCGCTGAACGGTGGGAGCAGCCGGACGACACGACCTATATCTTCCATCTGCGCAAAGGCGTGCGCTGGCACAACAAGCCTCCCGTCAACGGTCGCGAGCTCACGGCCGAAGACGTGAAGTTCACCTACACCCGTTTCCTCACCGTCAAGGGGAACCCCGAACGGTACCTGCTGGACTCGGTCGACCGGGTCGACGCGGTAGATCGCTACACCGTGAAGTTCGTCCTCGGCGAGCCGTACGTCTGGCTTCCCCACAAGCTGGCCAACGCCCTCTGCATGTGGATCGTGGCTCCCGAAGTTGTCGAGCGGTACGGCGACCTGAAAAAGCCAGAGACCGCGATCGGCACCGGCCCCTTTACGCTCGAGCGCTATGACCGGAACGTGAAGGCGGTCTTCAAGAAGAACCCGCAATACTTCCGGCCTGGCCAGCCCGCAGTGGACGGAGTGGAGTGGATCGTCATCGAGGACGATTCCACTGGACTCGCCTCGTACCGCACCGGGCAAATCGATGCCGGGCCCTCGACCTGGTGGTCGGTGCGCCAGTCCGATCTGGACGCGCTCAAGAAGACTCACCCGCAACTGGCCTACCAGGATTTCCTGGGCAACATGGTCTACGCCATCTCGCTGCGGACCGATCAGCCTCCCTTCACCGACGTGCGCGTGCGGCGCGCCGTCTCCCGCGCCATCGATCGGCGGGCGCTGATCGACGCGGTATGGCTACGGGGCGAGCCGAGCGGGCCCCTGTCCCGTGGGCTCAAGGACTGGGCGCTTGCCGTCGACAAGCTCGGCGAGGGGGCAAAGTACTATCGGTACGATCCGCGAGAGGCCCGGCGACTCCTGGCTGAAGCCGGCTACCCGAACGGCTTCAAGACACAGCTCATGGTGACCCCCGGCTACGGCACCGATCTCATCGATGCCGCTCAGCTGGTGCTCGGCCAGCTCAAGGACGTCGGCATCGGAGCGGAGCTGAAAATCCAGGAGTACGGCGCGTATCAAGCGACGACGATCCAGGGCAAGTTCGACGGCATGACGATGGGTCCGTTCGCGGTTGCGTGGGACCCCGACGACGCGCTCTATGGGCCATACGTCCCCGACCAACCGCGCAACCGGGGCCACGTCAATGATCCCAAGCTGACCGCGATGATCAAGGAGCAGCGCCGCGTAAAGGATGTGGATGCGCGCAAGAAGCTGGTCTTCGATGTACAGCGCTATATGGCCGAGCACCAGCATTACGTATGCCTCGTGAGCCCGATGTATACCGGCTCCTGGCAGCCATACGTGAAGAACCACGCCCCGAACCCTACGTTCGACTATGGCAGCCGAGTGGCCGCGCTGTGGCTCGAGCGGTGAGCGGGAAAGGGCGAACGCGCCCTCGCCGGCGGCCTGCGGTCACTCGTATGTCGGCGAACCACCGTGCAATGGCGTCAGCGAGCGGTTCATGGGAACGCTCAAGGAGCAGTGCCTCTAGCTCCATCGCGTCCAGAGGCTCGTCGAGGCACGCCGGATCATCGGCGAGTTCATTGGCGCGACAACGCCGAGTGGCTCATCGAGCGGCTCGGCCATCAGACGCCTGTGGCCGCCCGCGCCCGCGCGATGGCGGCCTGACCGATGAAACGCGATCGCACCATGGCGCTAGAATCGACGATCGAGGGCGGGGGCGCTATGTTGGCATCCCCCTCGCGCGTCTCAGAAACCAGGAGCGGTACACATCGAGCGCGGGCCACGGGCGCGCGCTGCGCGATGACGACCCCGGACCACCGTGATAGGCTGCCCTCATCATGGCCACAACCAGACGCAGGGCGTCGACCACCTCGGCGGCCCACCCTACGAATGGGCGTGTCCGAGTCGGACAAAGCGAGAAACCTGACGGCGCGTCGGTTGCTCGATCGCATTCTGCGGAGCATCTAGCCTGGTACACGGGGCTTGCACTGATGGCACTCTTTGAAGTCATCGAATGGCCTGTGGCTCTTGTCATTGCTGTGGGCCACGAGATCGCCCATCGAGCTAGGAACAGGGCGATCCGCGAACTCGCTGAAGGCATCGAAGCCGGCGGCTGATCGCCGTCGTCGCGGCATAGGGAACCCGCAGTAGAATCTCGTTGGGCTGGACGCCCGCGCATCAAACAGGTCCGGTGACGCCGGGCCTATCCTGCCATGAGGGCGATGCCCGCACGAGCGTGGTCAGCGCCCGGCCCGTCTTTTGCCGTAAGGGTGGCAGCGATGCAGTTGCCGATCCGAGTACCCTCGCTCCCTTCGTCATCGGCGCATTCGCCGGAATCGGCGTGTGGGGTATTGTCGCGCTCCTTCACGCTACGTGGCTGACAGAATCACAACGCATGATCGCGGTCGGCGGAATCGTGACAGTCATGGCACTGCTGGCCGCTGGGCAATCTTCGTCTGGCCCGGGTATTGGGACTAGCACTCACTTCGTCTTCGGCCTCGACTTTCGCCACGGGGCTAGGGCTCGCCATCCTGTCAGGATGACGCGCCACCAAGGCCGCGATGGTTGCGGTGCCGCGAGCGCCTCCCGCCTGAGCCGGCGTCGTTCTTTCTTCTTCATGCCCACGACCTAAAGACTACTATCGTCCGCGATCGCTCTACTTTCCCTTCGGCCCGCGCGGGTCCACGGTGTCGGGGAGGCAACGGAACTCGAACTTGTTCCCCCAGATCCGCCCAGGTTTCTCTCCCTTGGGAACGAAGTAGACAACCGTCAACGTCGACGGATGTTCTACGAGCGTGGCGCGACTCTCCGCCTGGGCGTTCGCTGCCGCCGCCTTCTGTACGCCAAGTGCATTCATGCAGCCCCCACGACTAGGCCAGACGCCTTCGATGTCCCACGACTTCCCGTGTTCTTCGTCCCACTTGGTCCATCCCCACAACACCCACGCGCACTCGGCGCTGGCCGTGGCGGTCGAGAGGAGCAGGCAGACGGCAACGAGCGGGAGCGACCAGACGTGGCGGCGTCGGCGCATGGGGTGACCCTCCCGGCAGGAGTCTAGCTCAGGGACGGAACGCCGATCGAGGCTAGTTGAACCACCCCGCGCGCCGGATCTCGCTCCGCAGCGCGAGCGCCCGCCTGAACTCGACCCGTACGACGAGCCACGCCTCCGCGCTCCATCGCGTCTGCAGCATCACGAGCAGGACGCGGTTGATGCGGAGCCAGGGGTGCCAGAGGCGGGCGTCGGTGTTGGTCATCGGACTCTTCATTAGCCCGCTCCTTCACGACCGCCCACGCAGTAAGATCTGCTGCCCGCGTTCCAGCTACCAAACTGACGCACCAGCGCTGACCAGAGCGCGCCCATCCCCGTATCAAAAAGGAAAGGCCCAGAATCAAAGGGAGGGAGCCCAGACCGGCGGCGGAAGCCTCAGCATCGGCAGAGTGTGATGGACGCTTCGGCTTCGCTCACGACACGATCCCGGCCGCCCGCATGGCGCGGTACGTGCTGAATCCGCCCGACAGGTTGCGCACGCGGAACCCCTGCTGCGCGAGGAAGCGGGCCGCATAGTACGCGCGCTGCCCTACGCCGCAGGTCACCCAGATCTCCCGGTCCCGCGGGAGCTCGGTCCACCGCTCGCGCAACTGCGACAGCGGCGCGTTGATCGTGCCCGGCACCTTCCCGCCGGCGAACTCGTCGGGCTCGCGAACATCCACGAGGAGCGCGTCCGTCCGACCGAGCGCGGTCCAGTCCGCGAGCGGCATGTCACCAGCGAGCACGTTCTGCGCGATCATGCCGGCCAGGTTCACCGGATCTTTTGCGGCGCCGTACTGCGGCGCGTAGCAGAGCTCGGCGGCCGCGAGATCGTGCACCGTGCCGCCGAGCTGGATCGCCATGGCGATGACGTCAATCCGCTTCTCGACGCCCTCGATGCCAACAGCCTGTGCGCCAAGGATACGGCCATCCGGCACGGAAAAGAGAAGCTTCAGGTGGATCGGACGCGCGCCCGGGTAGTAGCTCGCGTGATGCCCGGGATGAAGATACACCTTCGCGAACCCGTCGATGCCGGCCCGCACCAGGCCCTTTTCGCTGGCGCCGGTCGACGCCACCGTCATCCCGAGGATCCCAACGACGCTCGTCGCTTGCACGCCGCGAAACTGTGTGGAGCGACCCGCGATGGATTCCGCCGCGACCCTGCCCTGTCGGTTTGCTGGACCTGCCAGTGGTAGCACTGTCTCTTGCCCCGTGAGCACGTCGTGGACCTCGGCGGCATCACCAACCGCCCAGATCGCCGGGTCGGACGTCCGCATCTGGGCATCCGTCGCGATCCCGCCGCGCGGCCCAATCGCGAGTCCGGTGGCTCGCGCCAGCTCGGTCTCGGGCCGCACACCGATCGCAAGGATCACGAGGTCGGCCGGCAGCCGGGCACCGGACTCCGCGACGACGACGACCGAGCCGTCCGGCATCTGTTCGATGCGCGCGAGACCGTCGCTCATGTGCAAGCGCACGCCGCGCTCCGTGAGGTGGTGCATGACCGGCGCCGCCATCTCCGGGTCGAGTGGCGGCATGACCTGCGGCAGCTTCTCGAGCACTACCACGCCGAGGTCCCGGTGCACGAGGTTTTCGACCATCTCGAGCCCGATAAAGCCTCCGCCGACGACGACGGCGGTCTTGGCGCGGCGCGCGGTGATCCAGTCACGGATGCGCCGGCTGTCCGGTATGCTGCGCACCGCAAAGACACCGGGCAGGTCGATCCCGGGAAGCGGCGGTCGGATAGGAGCCGCACCCGGCGAAAGCACGAGCGCGTCGTAGCGCTCGCGGCGCGCCTCGCCGGTCCGGACGTCGCGCACGCTGAGCGTCCGTGCCGCGCGGTCGATCGCCGTCACCTCGGTTTCCGTGCGGATCTCTACGTCGAATCGGATCCGGAACATCTCCGGCGACGCCACGAGCAATGCGCGCTCGTCCCGAATAACGTCGCCGACGTAGTACGGCAGTCCGCAGTTCGCGAACGACGCATAGGGGCCGCGGTCGAACACGACGATCTCGACGGACTCGTCCAGTCGGCGCAGGCGCGCGGCACACGACGCGCCGCCCGCGACTCCGCCGAGGATGAGGACACGCCGCCGTGGGGCGCGCGGAGACTCCGCTGCCTGTGCCATCACTGCCTCCCGACTACGGCCTGCGCCGCCGCACGTGTTGAATCGCCATGGTGATGACCGCCTACCAAAGGCTCCCGAGGCCGGGATCCATGCATCGTTATCGCATCTTCAAAGTCTCACACGCCGCCCGCTGCGTCACGTGCCACGGCGTGCGCTCCCACGCGGTGCTGGTCGATCGCCGTTGCTCAACGGGGTGCGTCGGCGCCATAATCGCTGGAAGCCCCATGCCTGATCACGATTCGGAGCACCTGCGAGTGCGGAAAGCCGATGCGGAGCGGGTCGCGTGCCACGGCGTGCTTTCCCACGCGGTGCCCGTCGCGGTTGTCGGCGAGCACACGCTACGACGACCGAGGCTAGCGCGCGACGTTCTACACCACGGGCATGGAGTACTCGCCTCGAGCCACTAGCGAGCGCCCCGAGGGAAGGGTCATACTACGGTCTGGGAAGCCCAATGAAGCCGAGGGCTGCTCTCAGGAGCCTTCCGCGTTGGTCGAGCACGGGCTACTCGATGATCTGGTCGGCTCGGATCAGCAGCGATTGCGGGATGGTGAGGCCCAGAGCCTTCGCCGTCTTCAGATTGATCAGGAGCTCGAATTTAGTTGGTTGCTCTATGGGAAGGTCTCTGGGCTTCGCACCTTTCAGAATTCTATCCACGTAGTACGCTGCGCGCTTGTATACGGCAGGAAGGCTTGCCCCGTAGGCAACGAGGCCTCCGGACTCAACAAAGTCCTTGTACAGCGAGATCACGGGCAGCCGGTGCTTTGCCGCCAGATTGAGGGTCTCAACCCGGTGCTTCGTGAGCCATACATCCTCGAAGACGACCAACGCTTCGGCGCGATCTTGGGCTGCAGCCTGAAATGCGCCGGAGAAATCGCTCGAAGTTCGCACGGGAAGGCGTAGAGCCCGAAGACCGACCTGCGCGGCCGCCTGTTCCAGCGCCCCGACGCCCAAGCCCGCGGCAGGATTATCTCCATTCCAGAGAATGGCCACGCGAGAAGTGCTGGGAAGGATCTCCTTGACTAGAGCTGGATCTGCTTGGGGGCGCTATCGACCGAACTGGAACTTACGCCGGTAAGGTTCCCACCCGGATGGGCAAGGGTGGGTACGAGGCCGGACTTTATGGGATCGGCAACGCGCGTTATGACAATGGGGATCGTCGCCGTGGCGTTCTTGGCCGCCTGGCTTGGCGGCGTATTTACAGTCAGGATGATGTCCACCTTGAGTTGCACGAGTTCATCCGCCAGAGCTGCAAGCCGCTCGTTCTTCCCCCCTGCATCGCGCGACTCGATAGCGAGGTTCTTCCCCTCGTCGTAACCAAGCTCCCGGAGCCCTTCTTGGAAGCTTTGAAGCAGCCGAGGGGGAAGGACCTCTGCGGAGAGAACGCCAATGCGGTACACCCTTCCCGCTTGCTCGGCTTCGGCGGCAAGGGGCACAAGAATCAGACTGACAGCGAGCACGACCGCGAGCCCGATCCGCCGCATACGGCACCTCGGTTGGGACGGCTGGCGGGAGTTTAGCAGACGACGGCCGACCGTAGGATTGGGCCGCGTCGGTCGAGCACGGTCATTCGATTACCTGGTCCGCCTGGAGTAGGAGCGTCTGCGGGATGGTCAGGCCCAACGCCTTGGCGGTCTTGAGGTTGATCACCAGCTCGTACTTCGTCGGCTGCTCAACGGGCAGATCGGCAGGCTCGGCGCCCTTCAGGATCTTGTCGACGAACACCGCGACGCGCCGCTCGGTGTCCCGCGTGTACTCCTGGTAGGCCATGAAGCCGCCCTCCGCGGTGAAGGAGCTGGTCGTCGAGATCGCTGGCACCCGGCGCTCGGCCGCGAGGCGCAGGATCGTCGCGCGGTGAGTCTCGAAGAACGGCGAGCCTACCAGCACGAGACCGCCCGCGCGCTCGCGCGTCATGGCGGCGAAGGCCATCTCCAGGTCGGCGGCCTGCTGCACGTGGAGGATCTGGAGCGCCACGCGTAGCTTCTGGGCCGCCTCGCGGAACACGTCCAGCGAGGAGCGCGGCAACTCCTGGAGGGCGGGATTCTTGTACCGTAGCACCGCCACCCGGGCAATGCCGGGCACGGCCTCGACGAGGAGCGCGAGACGCTTCCCGTTCACCTCGACCGTCGCGAAGCTCCCGAGGCCGGTCGCATTCCCGCCCGGCCGGGCGATGCTGGCGACGAGCCCGCGCGCCACCGGGTCGCCGACCTCGGTGAACACGATCGGGATGGTGCTGGTCGCCTGCTTGGCCGCCAGCGCGGCGACCGTCGTTCGCGCGACGATGACGTCGACGCCGCGTTGCACCAGCTCAGTCGCCAGCGGGCGGGCGCGCTCCTCGTGGCCGTCCGTGAACCGGGCCTCAAGGGTGACCGTCTGCCCTTCCACATAGCCGAGATCATTCAGCCACTGCCGGAAGGCGTTGAGGCCGCCGAAGGATGATTCGGCCTCAGGCGCGAGGTAGCCGATCACCGGGACCTTCCGGGCTGGCGTCGCATCCGCGGCGGGCGGCGAGATGGCGGGCGCGAGGCCGAGCGTCCGAGCCACGAGCGCGACGGCGATGCCGAGCGCCAGGGCGACGACGACCGCGAGCCCGATCCGCCGCATGGCCACCTCGGTGTGGGATGGCTGGCGGGAGTCTAGCAGACCTGAACTACGCGCGGTCGCGGGCTGGCCCGTGGTTCAGTGCCTCTGGATCATTCTGGCAGCGAGCAGCGCGCCCGTTGCGGCTAGACCCAGCCCTGCGATACGACCGACTCGGTCCCCATGGGGCACCACTTTCTCCACGAGCACTGCGGCCGCGATCGCAACGACCCAAAGGATATTCATGACGCCGGCCACGAACAGAAGCGCCATGAGCGCCCAGCAGCAACCGAGACAATAGAGACCATGGCGCAGACCCATCTGGAAGGCGCCACCCGGGCCTTCACGCCAATTGGCCATCAGGAACGATAACGGCATGCGGCAGGTGTCGAGGCACGTCCGCTTGAGGGGCGTCCATTGGAATACACCAGCAGCGATGAATAAACCTCCGGCGAGCAAGGGGCTTGTCGCCGCCATCGCCGGCGAAAGCAGCGCGGCAGCATGGAGGCCCACCTGCGCTAGCGCCGCGACCACGCTGAAGAGCGTCCAGACGACGAAATAGCCGAGGACGAAAATTGCGATCGGCACCGCCGGACGACCCTCCGCTGTGCGGCGCCGGTGGATGGTGGCGAACATGAGTATCATCGGTGCCGCCGACGGCGTCATCATCGCGACCATCATCACGGCCCACATGACGATGAGCGTGCTGACCTCCACCCAGCTCCAGGCGTGCATCGCCGGCGTCGCCATTGCCATACCGGGCATCGTTGGTGCGTTAGGCATCGCCATGTCCGACATCCCGGACGTGAGGTGAAGGAGATAGAGCCAGGCTGTCACGAACAGCGCCGCCAGCGCGACGTGACCATCACACGATCGCGACGGAGCAACGACTCGAGCGTCGCTTCGTTCACCGTGCGCGAATAAGCCGCGTCAGGCGGCGTTCGACCAGTTGTAGCGGTAGTGTGCCCACCGGCTTCATCTGGAAAAAAGGGGAGGCTGGGCTGGGCTCATTCAGCGCGTCGGCGGCTGGCCTCTCCGTCGAGTTCAACAAGACGAACCATCCTTCGAGTTCGGAAAGCCGCCGAAGTTGCACCCACAGCCGAAATCGCAGTTGCAGAACTCATACCCCTGCCCACTCATCTGCCAACGGGTCTTCTTTGCGGTCGCCATACACCCCTCCCTGGTGACCAA
>Ga0306924_10008645_pt1 | contig 10283 bp, 9 predicted proteins | sample sta12Can44000111_FD_203756 | JGI IMG/M metagenome (GOLD analysis project Ga0306924, IMG submission 203756) | Lab enrichment of tropical soil microbial communities from Luquillo Experimental Forest, Puerto Rico - statanox.12C.anox.44.000.111 (v2)... | ecosystem: Environmental > Terrestrial > Soil...
AGGATCTGCAAGACACCTGTTGAGGAAATTACATGCTCGATACCGCAATGATCGCGATCGGCGTCGGCTTTTTCGTCGCCGCTGTCCTCTATGTGCTCGCCTGCGAAAGAATGTGAGACAGCCATGCTGCTCGACTACGTCCTTGGCTCGATCGTGACCATCGTGATCATGGTCTATCTGGTCTACGCGCTGATCAACCCCGAGCGGTTCTAGGAGCTTTCGATGACCATCGTCGGATGGGTGCAGATCGCGCTCTTCAGCGTGATCGTGATCCTGATCACCCGGCCCCTCGGCGGCTATATGTCGCGCGTCTTCGCCGGCGAGCGGACGTTTCTCAGCCCGGTCCTGCTGCCGGTTGAACGAGCCGTCTATTGGGCCTGCGGCGTTGACGAGAAAGAGGAGCAGCACTGGCTGACCTATGCCGTCGCGCTGCTATTCTTTAGCGTCGCCGGCTTTATCACACTTTATGCGTTACAGCGGCTGCAATGGTACCTGCCGTTCAACCCGCAGGGCCAGACCGCGGTCGCGCCGGACCTCGCCTTCAACACGTCGGTCAGCTTCATCACCAACACAAACTGGCAAGCCTATAGTGGCGAGACCACAATGGGCTATCTCGTGCAAATGGCCGGACTCACCGTGCACAACTTTGTTTCGGCGGCGACCGGCATCGCATTGGCGCTGGCGTTGATCCGTGGGTTCGTGCGGCGCGAGGCCAAGACAATCGGCAATTTTTGGGTCGATCTGACCCGCGGCACGCTCTACATCCTGATACCGATCTCGGTCGTGGGCGCGCTGGTCCTGGTCTGGCAGGGAGTGCCGCAAAATCTCGGCGCGTATGTCGACGCGACGACACTCGAAGGCGCGAAGCAGACGATCGCACAAGGTCCGGTCGCGTCGCAGGAGATCATCAAAGAGCTCGGCACCAATGGCGGTGGGTTCTTCAACGCCAACTCGGCGCATCCCTTCGAGAATCCGAACGCGTTGACTAATTTGATCGAGCTGCTCTCGATCTTCGCGATCGGCGCCGCGCTGACCAATGTGCTGGGTCGCATGGTCAAGGACGAACGCCAGGGATGGGCGATCTTCGCCGCAATGGGCCTGTTGTTTCTCGCCGGCGTGACAACCGCCTACTGGTCCGAAGCGCACGGCAATCCCGCCATGGCCGCTTTCAACGTCGATAGTGCGCCGAGCGCGTTGCAGGCGGGCGGCAATATGGAAGGCAAGGAGGTGCGGTTCGCCCCTGCGCTTTCGGCGCTGTGGGCCACCGTGACGACCGACACCTCATGCGGTGCCGTCAACTCGATGCATGACAGCTACCTGCCGATCGGCGGGGCGGTACCAATGGTCAACATGCAGCTCGGCGAGGTGATCTTTGGCGGCGTCGGCTCCGGTCTCTACGGTATACTTGCTTTCGCGATCGTTGCGATGTTCGTCGCCGGGCTGATGGTCGGGCGCACGCCCGAATATCTTGGCAAAAAGCTTGAGGCGAAGGAGGTCAAGATGACCATCCTCGCGCTGTTGAGCCTGCCGCTGTCGATCCTCGGCTGGACCGCACTAGCGACGGTCTTTCCGTCTGGCCTGGCAGGCATAGCAAATGGCGGGCCGCACGGCTTCAGCGAGATCCTCTACGCGTACACCGAGGGAACCGCCAACAATGGCAGCGCTTTTGGCGGGTTGTCCGCGAATACGATGTTCTACAACCTGACGATCGCGGGGGCGATGCTGATCGGGCGGTTCATATTTGTGATCCCGCTGCTGGCGGTTGCAGGATCGCTTGCTCAGAAAAAGCTTCTTGCCCCGTCGGCTGGTACCTTCCCGACCAATCGGCCGCTGTTCGTCGGCCTATTGATGGGGGTCATCCTGATCATGGGCGGGCTCACCTATTTCCCGGCCGTCTCGCTCGGGCCAGCCGTTGAGCAGGTCGCGATGAACCAGGGCAAGCTCTTCCCGGCGCCGTGAGGCCCCAGAACAAAATGGTAGTTTTAATCGTCATTCCCGCACAAGCGGGAATCCAGGAACCTCCTGGACCCCCGCTTCCGCGGGGGTGACGGATAAAGAGGAAATTAATGATGACCGACATCTCCCCGACTTTCGGGACGCCGCCAACCGAGCTCATCAGACGTCATGTGCGGCCGCTCGCGATCCTCGATCGCTCGCTGATCGTGCCGGCGATTTGGGCCTCGTTCCGCAAGCTCGATCCGCGCACCTTGGTCAAGAACCCGGTCATGTTTTGCGTCGAGATCGTCTCGGTGCTGACGACGATTTTCTTCTTGCGCGATCTGATCCTCGGCAACGGCACTGTTGTTGGCTCCAACGCGCTGTTCTCGGGCCAGATCACCGTCTGGTTGTGGTTCACCGTGCTCTTCGCCAACTTCGCCGAGGCCGTCGCCGAGGGGCGCGGCAAGGCCCAGGCCGACGCGCTGCGCCGCACCCGAACCGAGACGAAGGCCAAGCGCCTGCAGGCCGCCAATTCGCGCAACTTCGAGCTGGTTGACGCGACCGCGCTCAGGGCTGGCGATCTCGTGCTGGTCGATGCCGGCGACCTGATCCCCAGCGACGGCGAGGTCATCGAAGGTGTCGCTTCGGTCGACGAGTCGGCAATCACGGGGGAATCGGCTCCGGTCATTCGCGAGAGCGGCGGCGACCGCTCGGCGGTCACTGGCGGCACGCGCGTCACGTCCGACTGGCTCAGGGTGCGAATAACGGCGGCGCAGGGCTCGACCTTTCTCGACCGCATGATCGCGCTAGTCGAAGGTGCGGTGCGGCAGAAAACACCGAACGAGATCGCGCTCAATATCCTGCTTGCCGGCATGACATTGATCTTCGTCTTCGCCACCGTCACGATTCCAAGCTTCGCCTCCTACGCAGCTGGTGCCGTTTCGGTCGTCGTCCTCGCCGCGCTCTTCGTCTGCCTAATCCCAACGACGATCGGCGCACTGTTGTCGGCGATCGGGATTGCCGGCATGGACCGGCTCGTTCGCTTCAACGTGCTCGCCATGTCGGGCCGCGCGGTCGAGGCCGCGGGCGATGTCGACACCCTGTTGCTCGACAAGACCGGCACAATCACCCTGGGCAATCGCCAAGCGACCGAATTTCTCGCACTTCCCGGGGTCGACGAGGCCGAACTCGCCGACGCGGCGCAACTTGCCTCGCTTTCCGACGAAACCCCGGAGGGCCGGTCGATCGTCGTTCTTGCCAAGGAGAAATATGGGCTGCGCGGGCGCGAGATGGCACCGCTCAACGCGACTTTTGTTCCGTTCTCGGCGCAGACCCGGATGAGCGGCATTGATGTCGAAAGGTCCTCGATCCGCAAGGGAGCGGTTGACGCGATCATTGCGTTTGCTGAAGGCGGCAGCACCGGCCCGCTGTGGCGCGGCGCTGCCGGAGGTGCCCAAGCCGCGTTGCGCGCCCCACCCGTGTCCGACTCGGTCCGGCAGGTCACCGTAATTGCCGAGCGAATCGCCAGAGAGGGCGGTACCCCGCTTGCAGTCGCCAAGGACGATCGGCTGCTGGGCGTGATCCACCTCAAAGACATCGTCAAAGGTGGCATCCGCGAGCGCTTCGCCGAATTGCGCCAAATGGGGATCCGCACGGTTATGATCACTGGCGACAACCCGCTGACTGCAGCTGCGATCGCTGCGGAATCGGGGGTCGACGACTTCCTCGCTCAGGCAACGCCGGAGGAAAAGCTCAAGCTGATCCGCGAGGAGCAGGCCAAAGGCAAGCTCGTCGCGATGTGCGGCGACGGCACCAACGACGCGCCGGCGCTGGCGCAATCGGATGTCGGCGTCGCAATGAACACAGGAACGATGGCGGCGCGCGAAGCCGGCAACATGGTCGATCTCGACAGCGACCCCACCAAACTAATCGAGATCGTCGAAATCGGTAAGCAACTGCTAATTACCCGTGGCGCGCTGACCACCTTTTCGATTGCCAACGACGTGGCGAAATACTTCGCGATCATCCCGGCAATGTTTGTGGCGTTCTATCCCGAACTCGGGGTGCTCAACGTCATGCACCTGCAGACGCCGGAGAGCGCCATTCTTTCGGCGATTATTTTCAACGCGTTGATCATCATCGCGCTGATCCCGCTGGCGCTGCGGGGCGTGCAATATCGCCCGACCGGCGCGGCGAGCATGTTGCGGCGCAACCTTCTGATCTATGGCATCGGCGGCATCATCATCCCCTTCATCGGCATCAAGCTGATCGATCTCGCCGTCACCGCCATCGGCCTTGCCTGAGGATTATCCCCGATGCTGAGACAAATCCGTCCCGCCATCATGATGATCGTCGTCATGACGGTCATCACCGGTCTCATCTATCCGCTCGGCATGACCGGGCTGGCACAGCTCCTCTTTCCTCGTCAGGCCAATGGCAGCTTGATAGAGAAGGATGGTGCAGTGATCGGCTCCGAACTGATCGGCCAGAACTTTACGGACGACAAATATTTCCACGGCCGCCCCTCGGCGACGACCGAGCCCGACCCGAACGATCCGACTAAAACGGTCCCCGCGCCTTATGCCGCGGACAACTCCGCCGGATCGAACCTCGGACCGACGAGCCAGCCGCTGATCGACCGCATCAAAGACGATGCGGAGAAGCTGAAGGCGGAGCATCCATCGACGCCGATCCCGGTCGACCTCGTCACCACCTCGGGGAGCGGTCTCGACCCCGACATCACCCCGGCCGCCGCCGAGTTCCAGGTCCCCCGCGTCGCGAAAGCGCGCAACCTGTCGCCGGAAAAGATTCGCGACTTGGTTGCCGATATGACGCAAGACCGGTTTCTCGGCATCCTTGGCGAGAAGCGGGTTAATGTGCTCAAGCTCAACCTCGCGCTCGACCAGTTGCACTAGACGGTAGGAGCCCAAGGCGGCCTCCAATGCGCTGAATGACACGCGGAGCCGCCTAGTGATCCCAGCGAACGAGCGTGTAAAGAAATCGGGATTGGAGACGCGATCAGCACTTTTTTAGAGGTCGAACGCTGAGATCCAGACCTTCCAGCGCGGTTCTGGACTGATCGGCCCGCGATTTCGCGAACCCACGCTCCGATTCACATGGATTCTTTATGCCGGTGTCTCGATATATGGCTTCTCGGGCGCAACGGTGTTGCGCCCGAAATTCTTGACCAAATTCGAGACGTGGAGATTCGCATGGCCGATCTCGTTGATCTTGCCATTCCGGCCAATGCCCAGGCGGCCGCCGAGGCTCTGGGCCTCAAAGTTCACCGCAGCGTGACCAGTGGGGCGCGGGTTCGCCAAATACCACGCGAGGAGGCCGAGATCGCGCTCGAATGTCTGCGCGATTGGGGTATCGCTGCGCGCATTTTGGAGGACACCTTGGGCGGTCCGCGGCCATGAGCAAGAAAAAGGACCGCGCCTGGTTTGTTTGCCCGCAGTGGGGTGACCTGGTCTCCCAGCATTATGCGAGCGATACCGAGGCCGGTCGGGCATTGAAAGCCGATCCGAAGGTCCTGACGAAGCTACGAGCGGGAACACCCGTTCCAAAATCGACAGTGCTCAAGATGCTGCGCCGCTATGGAAGCCGGCATGCTTTGGGAACGGCTCTCACCGGCCTGGTCGTGGACACGAGATCCTCCTGATAGCATGAGCGGAGGAACATGCGCTGTTGGATCTTATGCGAAATAGACAATCAGGAGGCTGGTTGCCAAATTCCCCTGCCAATCCGCTGCCGACAGCGTTTTACGGCACCGAAATTCCGCTGCCCGCAAGGTAGTAAAATCTTATCCAAGTGATTGATATACATATCTATTGCGGTGTTGAGAGGGCGCTTTTCGGGGGCTAAAACGCGTTTTTCCACTGCCGACAGGGGAAATGGGCCGAGGCTGAACCTGGCCAAATCGGCCTTCGCCGTGTGAGGGAACGGACGCATTCTTGGAATGAAGCTCTGACCGCGATGCGCTAGACTGAGGATATGGCGGAGCGCGAGGGAAGACCGTCCCCGGAGGCGTTGCTAGAGGCGGCCAAACATGAAGGCCGCGGGCGGCTGAAGATTTTTCTCGGCGCTGCACCTGGGGTCGGCAAGACCTATGAGATGCTTCAGTCGGCGCAGGCAATGCGGCGCGAGGGGATCGATGTCGTCGTGGGTGTCGTCGAGCCCCATGGGCGGCGCGAGACCGAGGCCTTGCTCAAAGGTCTTGAAGTGATTTCGAGGCAGCAGGTCGACTACAAGGGTCACCTCCTGGCGGAAATGGATCTCGACGCGATTTTGAAACGCCGCCCTAAGCTGGTACTGGTCGACGAGCTCGCTCATACCAACGCGCCCGGCGGCCGGCATCCAAAGCGCTATCTCGACGTCGAGGAGATCGTCGCCGCCGGCATCGACGTTTTTGCCACCCTCAATATCCAGCATGTCGAGAGTCTGAACGACGTCATTGCCAAGATCACGCGGATTCGCGTGCGCGAGACCGTACCCGACAGCGTGCTGGATCAGGCCGACGACATCGAGGTGATCGATCTCTCTCCGGAGGATCTGATCAAGCGTCTGCACGAGGGCAAGGTTTATGTGCCGCAACAGGCGGAGCGTGCGGTTCGCCACTTCTTCTCGCGGGGTAACCTGACAGCACTCCGCGAGCTGGCATTGCGCCGCACCGCCCAACGGGTCGACGAGCAGCTTCTGTCGCACATGCGGGAGCACGCGATCCCCGGGCCTTGGCCGGCTGGCGAGCGAGTGCTCGTCTGTATCAGCGAAGCGCCCAACACCGGAGGGCTGATCCGCTATGCCCGGAGGGTGGCAGATCGTCTTCAGATGCCGTGGACGGCGATCTACGTCGAAACGGCGCGGACCCAGCGACTGACCGATACCGAGCGCGACCGCATCGCGGACTTTCTGAGGCTCGCCGAGCGTCTCGGTGCCTCGACGATCACAATCCCGGGCCGCAACATCGCCGACGAAGTCGTCGCCTACGCGACGGCGAACAACATCACCCAGATCGTCATCGGCAAATCCGATCGCCCGCGCTGGTTTGAAATGGTGCATGGGTCCGTGGTCCATGAGCTCGTGCGCAAGACTGGCCAGATCAGCGTGCACGTCATCTCGCCCGATGACAGCGAATCCGTTCCCCCCAAGTCGGTCCAGACCCGTCCCAAGATCGAACCGATCGGAATCGAGTGCTACCTCGGCAGCGCCGTCGCCGTCGCCGTCGCCCTCGGCATTGGCCTGTTGCTCAAACAATTTCTCGCAGTGCAGAGCATCTCGCTGGTGTTTCTGACGGCAGTGCTGGCCTCGGCCATCGCCTGGGGTCTCTTGCCGTCGCTCTTCGCCTGCTTTGTCAGCGTGCTCGCCTACAACTTCTTTTTCCTCCCGCCGCTCTACACCTTCTCGATCGCCGACCCCGAGAATGGCGTCGCCTTATTCTTTTTCCTGGTCGTGGCGGTCCTTGTCAGCAATCTGACGGCGCGGACGCGCGGCCAGATCCTGAGCGCGCGAACGCGCGCCAAGACGACCGCCGAGCTTTACGCATTCAGCCGCAAGGTGGCCGCGATAGGCGCACTCGACGACTTGCTGTGGGCCACCGCCTATCAGATCTCGTCGATGCTGAATGTCCGCACTGTTCTGTTGCTGCCGGTAAAGGAAGGCGAAGGGCTCGAAGTCGCCTCGGGCTACCCCCCTGAGGACCAGCTCGACGCTGCAGATATGGCGGCAGCGCGCTGGGGCTGGGAACACAACCGCGCGGCCGGACGCGGCGCCGACACCTTGCCTGGCGGCAAGCGCCTCTTTCTGCCACTGCGGACCGGCAGCGGCCCGGTCGGCGTGCTCGGCATCGACCGCGATGCACCCGGTCCGTTGCTGACACCCGACGAGCGGCGGCTGCTCGACGCTCTGTGCGACCAGGCGGCGGTGGCGATCGAGCGAATCTCGCTCGCCAGGGGGCTCGACGAGGCACGGGTGCTGGCGGAAACCGAGCGGCTGCGCGGCGCGTTGCTGACGTCGATCTCGCACGATCTGCGTACACCGCTCGCCTCGATCCTCGGCGCGGTATCGAGCCTGCGCAGCTTTCCGGAGAGGTATGGCGCCGCCGAGCGCGAGGAGTTGCTGACAACCCTGCAGGAGGAAGCCGAGCGCTTGAACCGGTTCGTCGCGAACCTTCTCGACATGACCCGGATCGAATCGGGTGCCATCGAATTGAAACTCGAATTGATCGATGTCGCCGAAATCGTCGGCTCGGCCTTGCAGCGGGCGGGAAATGTCCTGGCCGGACACCGTGTCGAGGTTGCTATCGACGCGGGCCTGCCGATGCTGCGTCTCGACGCCGTGCTGTTTGAGCAGGTGCTGTTCAATCTGCTCGATAACGCGGCGAAATATTCGCCTGCCGACAGCCGCATCGACATTCGGGCGAGCCGCGACGGCGAACTGGTCGAGATCGAGGTCGTCGACGAGGGCCCCGGGATCCCGCCGGCCGATTTCGAGCGCATCTTCGACAAGTTTTATCGGGTGCATGCGCAGGATCGCCGTCGCGCCGGGACCGGATTAGGTCTGGCGATCTGCCGCGGCTTTGTCGAAGCGCTCGGCGGCTGGATCGTCGCGCGCAATCGTCGCGACCGCTCGGGTGCGGTATTGATGATCCGGATGCCTGTGGTGCCGGAAATCGCGGCGAAGCGGGAGCCGGTCATGGCGCATGGCTAAGGCGCTGACCGTACTGGTTGTCGATGACGAGCCGCCGATCCGCCGTTTTCTGCGCACCAGCCTCGTCGCATCGGGTTACCGGATCGTCGAGGCGGAGGATGCCGCCGGCGCGTTGCGTTCGCTGGCGATCGAGAAGCCTGATCTGGTGATCCTTGATCTCGGCCTGCCGGACAAAAGCGGGCTCGAACTGATCGCCGAGATCCGCAAGACCTCGACGGTGCCGATCCTCGTCTTGTCGGCGCGCCACGACGAGCGCTCGAAGGTCGAGGCACTCGACCTCGGCGCCGACGACTATATCAGCAAGCCCTTCGGCATGGCCGAGCTGATGGCGCGATTGCGCGCGGCACTGCGCCACGCCTTCCAGGCGCAAGGCGAGCTCGCGATCTTTGTCTCCGGCGACCTCGCGGTCGATCTGGTGCGCCGCCACGTCACTCGGGATGGCCATGAGGTGAAGCTGTCACCAAAGGAATTCGACCTGTTGCGCCATCTCGTCATGCATGCCGGCAAGGTCTTGACCCACCGCCATCTGCTGCGCGAGGTGTGGGGTCCGGCACAGGCCGACGAAGTGCAGTATTTGAGGGTCTTCATCCGCGGGCTGCGCCACAAGCTCGAACCCGACCCGACCCGGCCGACGCACATCCTGACCGAGCTGGGTGTCGGCTATCGCCTCCAGCTCCCGCCCGAGCAGCGGGTTTGACCAGCAGCCAGAATTCGCTGCCCGATGGGAAAATGCAGTGTAAAACGCCGATTTGGCGCTCGAATCGACCTGGGCGTAATTACCAAGGCGTTATAGACCAAATACTTACAAATCCAATTCCCTACTTGACTGAACAGGGAAATGCTTGCGCCGAACAGGGAGGTAAATCGGCCGATCAGGGAAGCACCAGGGAAGCGCCTCCAGCCCCGCCTGAGCAACGCCTGGGCTCCGGCTACATCGAGCGGGAAATCCTATCGCGCTTGGACCCGTTCGCCTAATCTCCCCGATCGTCGGAGCCAGAGCAGGGAGGAACACTCGTGCCATACGTCTATGTCGTGCAAATGGACATTCCGCAGCACCTCGAAGCCGAATTCAATCGCATCTATGACGAGGATCACGTGCCGACGATCCTCAAAGTCCCTGGGGTTCGCTCCTGCGCGCGCTATCGCCTCGAACATTCGACGATCCCGACGATGCCGCGCTACCTGGCGGTCTACGAGGTCGACTCGGCCGAGATCATCAACAGCCCGGCCTGGCAGGCGGCGTCCGATCTCGGAGAATGGAAGCCCAAGATCCGGCCGCACACGACAAACCGTCAGCACAGCGTCTTCCGCAAGATCGCGTGACCCGCCCAAGGAGGAACCATCGTCGTGCCCCACATCCTTGTCGTGCAGCTCGACATCCCGGCCGAGCATGAGGCCGAGTTCAACCGCGTCTACGACACCGAGCATTTCCCGATGCTCTCGAAGGTGCCCGGCGTGCGCTCGGCCGCGCGCTACCGGCTCGAGCACTCGACCGTTCCCGGCATGCAGCAATACCTGGCGATCTACGAGCTCGACTCGCCCGATGTGATGAAGACTGCGGCATGGGAAAAGGCGGGTGCTTATGGCGACTGGGCGACGAAAATTCGCCCGAAGCTGACCAGCCTCCACCACAGCGTCTT
>Ga0306924_10008648_pt1 | contig 10281 bp, 10 predicted proteins | sample sta12Can44000111_FD_203756 | JGI IMG/M metagenome (GOLD analysis project Ga0306924, IMG submission 203756) | Lab enrichment of tropical soil microbial communities from Luquillo Experimental Forest, Puerto Rico - statanox.12C.anox.44.000.111 (v2)... | ecosystem: Environmental > Terrestrial >...
AGCGGCAAGCGCGGCGCCCAAGCCCATCACCTGCTGCGCCTCGCTGCCGAGGCGGCGGATCGAAACTGTGCGCTCGGCGGCTTCCTTTTTGCCGACCACCAGCAACACCGGAATTTTCGCCAAGGAGTGCTCGCGCACCTTGTAATTGATTTTCTCGTTGCGCAGATCGGCCCCGACGCGCAAGCCGGCGCGGCCCGCTTTGTCGATCGCCTCGCGCGCATAATCGTCGGCGTCGGAAGTGATGGTGGCAATGATCGCCTGCACCGGCGACAGCCACAGCGGCAAATGGCCGGCGAAATGTTCGAGCATGATCCCGGTGAACCGCTCCAGCGAGCCGAACATCGCCCGGTGCAGCATCACGGGGGTGACTTTGTTGGAATGCTCGTCGATATAGAACGCGCCAAGCCGGCCGGGCATATTGAGATCGACCTGCACCGTGCCGCATTGCCAGTCACGCCCGATCGCGTCGCGCAAGACATATTCGAGCTTCGGCCCGTAGAAAGCACCTTCGCCTTTGTTGAGCGTCCAGGGGCGGCCCGAAGCTTCGAGCGCCTTTTTCAGCGCGGCCTCCGCCTTGTCCCACACCGCATCCTCGCCGATCCGCTTTAACGGACGGTCGGAGAATTTGATGGTCACGTCATCAAAGCCGAAATCCCGGTAGATGCTCAGGATCAGATCGTTGACGTTGATCACCTCTTCGGCGATCTGGTCCTCGGTGACGAAGATATGCGCGTCGTCCTGGGTGAACGCGCGCACCCGCAACAGTCCATGCAGCGCGCCGGACGGCTCGTAGCGGTGGACCTTGCCGAATTCGCAAACCTTGAACGGTAGATCGCGATATGACTTCAAGCCGTTTTTGAAGATCTGAATGTGACCCGGGCAGTTCATCGGCTTGATCACGAACGTACGCTCGTCCTCCTCGCGCGGCTGCACCAGAAACATGGAGTCGTGGAACGTCGCCATGTGGCCGGAAGCGACCCACAGCGACGAATCGATGAGCTGCGGTGCGTTGACTTCGGCATAGCTGGCGGCGTCCTGGCGCCGGCGGATATAGTTTTCCAAGGTCTGGAACAGCGTCCAGCCTTTCGGATGCCAGAACACCGAGCCGGGCGCTTCCTCCTGGAAGTGAAACAAATCCATTTCGCGGCCGAGCTTGCGATGGTCGCGCTTCTCGGCTTCTTCGACCTGCTTGAGATAAGCGTCGAGCTCTTCCTGCTTGGCGAAGGCGGTACCGTAGATGCGCGAGAGCATCTCGCGCTTTGAATCGCCGCGCCAATAGGCGCCGGCGGTTTTCATCAGCTTAAAGGCATTGCCGACCTTGCCGGTCGAGGTCATGTGCGGACCGCGGCACAGGTCGAACCAGTCGCCCTGCTTATAGATCTTGATCGACTGATCTCGCGGTATGGCGTCGATCAGCTCGACCTTGAACAGCTCTCCCCTGTCGCGAAAAACCTGCTTGGCCTTGTCGCGCGACCAGGTTTCCTTGGTGAACGGTTTGTCCCGCGCGATGATCTCGAGCATTTTCTTTTCGATCGCGGCGAAGTCCTCCGGCGTGAACGGCGCGTTGCGGAAGAAATCGTAATAAAAGCCGTTGTCGATCACCGGCCCGATGGTGACCTGGGTGCCCGGCCATAAGGTTTGCACGGCTTCCGCGAGCACATGCGCGGCATCGTGGCGGATGAGTTCGAGCGCGCGCGGATCCTCGCGGGTGAAAAACTCGATCTTGGCGTCGTGCTCGATCGGATCGGACAGGTCGGCAAGTTCGCCGTCGAGCGCCATCGCTACCGTGCGCTTCGCAAGCGACGGCGAAATGCTCTTGGCGATATCGAGACCGGTGCTGTTTTGCGGGTATTCCCGACGCGCGCCATCGGGAAAGGTCAGCGCGACCATCGTTCGCTCCTGTTGCTCACTCGCTGCCCACGGTGCGGCGTAAGCGGAAAGGCGCTATGTCTCGTATTTTCTTCGTGCAGTCAATCTGGTCTTGGTCGGTCTCAGGTCGCGCTTACCGATGCAGCGACGATCTGCCAAGCCGCCGAGACCAAAAGAAAACCCGCCGCGAAAGGACGCGGCGGACTGGAGGTTCTCGAAGATGAAATCAGCCCCGCGGCCGATCATTAAGGTTGCCGCAAGGGGCTGCTACACATGCCAAAATAAGCTATTTGAGACACTGTTCTTTTTCGATAATGTTTGGACGCGGTAGAAGAGAGGATGAACAACATGACTGAATCGGTTACGGCGCTTCATGACGAGGAGACGCTAAGTTTTTGACGTTCCGGACGCGGCCTTGGAGCTGGGCAGCAAATGTGGCGAGGGCCCCGCGACTTCGGCGTCCGGACTGGATAGCTGCCCCTCCTTGCCTACACGTTGATCGAGGTCGGGGCCGGTGTGCGCCGGCCCCGATCACTTCAAGCGAGCCGGAGTCGCGTTCGTCCCGCGCCAGCGGCCATAGCGCCAGGGTAAATACCAGCGCGATTTTTCCGGCAATGTCTCGGGCACGAAATCGAGCCCTGACGTGCCCCAGGGCTGGCAGCGCAAGAGCCGCGCCAAGGTCATCCAGCCGCCGGCCCACAGACCGAAGCGCTTAAGGGCGACATCGGCATATTCCGAACAGCTCGGCAGGTGCCGGCAGCGGGGGCCGACCAGCGCCGCCAGCGCATAGCGATAGATTTTGATCAAGCCGCGACCGAATAGGCGCGGCGCGTCGCGGCAGATTTGCGCAAACGAGCTCAAGCCACTGCGCATTCATTGCGCCGCGGTCTTGTCGCCGCGCTTGGCCTCGATCTGGCCGATGGCGTCGACCACCGCGTCGAAAGTGAGCAGCGTTGACGCATGCCGCGCCTTGTAGCCGCGCACCGGCTCGAGCACGGCGATATCGGCCCATTTGCCGTTCGCCGGCGGGGCGCCGTTTTCCTTGAGCATTTTGCGCACCCCCTCGCGCAGGTCCCTCAGCTCGCTCGCTCTGGAGCCGATGATGTTGCGCGCCATGATCGACGACGAGGCCTGGCCGAGCGCACAGGCTTTCACCTCATGGGCGAAATCGGTCACGGTGTCGCCGTCCATTTTCAGATCGATAGTCACCGTCGAGCCACACAGCTTTGACAGCGCGGTCGCGCTGGCGTGCGGCTGCTCAAGCCGGCCAATCCGCGGGATCGCGGCGGCAAGCTCGAGAATGCGGCGATTATAGACCTCGTTGAGCATCGGCGAACTTGCCCGCGTTAACGCGGGTTTATTGAGTCTCTTTGACAATCAACTATATAGGCGCAGCGCCCCTTGATTTGAAGTTCCGCAACGGTGAGGGCGAGTTTGGAGGGCGATTTGGCCGATTCTGCACCATTCGCCGCGCCCCCGGGCGCGACCGAACTCGAAGAGGGCGCGGCGCTCACGCCCAAATTCGACGCCGACAGGCTTGTCACGGCGGTCGCCACCGATGCGAAATCGGGCGAGGTGCTGATGGTTGCGCATATGAACGCGCAGGCGCTCGCCAAAACCATCGCCAGCGGCGAGGCCTGGTACTACAGCCGCTCGCGTAACACGCTGTGGAAAAAGGGCGAGAGCTCCGGCCACACCCAGCGCGTCGTCGAAATGCGCATCGATTGCGATCAGGACGCGGTGTGGATCAAGGTCGAACAGGTCGCCGGCGCTTGCCACACCGGACGGCACTCGTGTTTCTATCGCGCCGTGCCCCTCGGCACCGCGGAAGGCAAATTGCGCGAAGCCAAGCTCGAATTTCGCGACGCGCGCGTTTTTGATCCGAAGGCGGCCTCCGGAAAGCAGTGAATTCCGGCCAATTCCTCCGCTCGTCCCCGCGAAAGCGGGGACCCAGCGTGACCCAAATGGCTGTTCGCTTGTCTGGATTCCCGCTTTCGCGGGAATGAGCGGAATTTGGCCAAATAACAGCGGCCGCACTTATTTTCGATCTGACTCGGCCGAACCAGTCAGCGCCAGCAATTGTTTCGCCCGTGCCAGATGCGGCCGGTCGTACATGACGCCGGCGATGCCGACCACGCCGGCGCCTGGCGCCGCGGCGAACGCAGCGATCACGGATTGCGCACGGGCGATCGCTTCAGCCGATGGAGTGAACACCTCATTGATGATCGGCACCTGCGCCGGATGGATCGCCATCTTGCCGACAAAGCCGTCGCGGCAAGCCTCCTCGCATTCACCGCGAAATCCGGCATCGTTGCGAAAATCGACGAACACCGTGTCGATCGCGGCAACGCCCGCGGCTGCAGCGCCGGCAAGACACAGGCTGCGCGCCAGCCGATAGGGATCGAGGAAGCGGCCTTGGGCGTCACGATTGGCCCGCGCGCCGAGCTCGGCAGCGAGATCCTCGGCGCCCCAGGTCATGCCGATCAGCCGCGGGCTTGCTCCCGCAAATGAGCCGACGACGAACAAGGCCGCCGCGGTTTCGGTGGCGATCGGCAGGACCTTGATATGGCCGTCGAGCAGATCGTTTTGCGCTTCGCGGACCGCGAGCTTGGCGTCGGCGTGCACGATCGCGGCGCCGCCTTCGGCTTTCGGCAGCATGATCGCGTCCGGTTTTGCCGGCGCGATCGCATCGAGATCGGCATCAGTCAGCCCGGTCGCGAGCCCGTTCACCCGCACCATGAGATAGGGCCGCGTCGCGCTCGTCATGGCGGCCTTGAGAAAGGCCGCCGCCGACTCGCGCGCGCGCGCTTTGCCGTCGAGCGCGATCGAATCTTCGAGGTCGACGATCAAAGCATCGGCTCCGCTCGACATCGCTTTGTCGAGCTTGCGCGCGCTGTCGGCCGGAACAAACAGGAGAGAACGCATCAGGTGCTATTTCGGCCGCATGCGCATGAAGGCCTGGCGGCGGCACTCGGCGACAAGCTTGTTATCCTGGTTATAGGCGCGGTGATGAAATTCGACGATGCCGGCGCCCGGCCGCGACTTCGATTCGCGCTTGCCGATCACCTCGGTGGTGCAATGCACGGTATCGCCTTCGAACAGCGGGTGCGGGAATTTGACGTCGGTCATGCCGAGATTGGCGATGGTAGTGCCGACCGTCATGTCGGAAACCTGGATACCGATCATGAGCCCGAGCGTGAACAGCGAGTTCATCAGCGGTTGGCCCCATTCGGTCTCCTGCTCGCAGAAATGCCGGTCGATGTGGAGCGGTTGCGGATTGAGCGTCATGTTGGAGAACAACATGTTGTCCATCTGCGTGACGGTGCGGGTGTAGCGGTGCTCGACGGTTTCGCCCGGGACGAAGTCCTCGAAATAGAGGCCGCCGCGCTTGTGCCGTATCGTTGTTTGCTGCGCCATTCGATGCCTCCCTGGACGTCAGTGCTATGAATTCGGGTACGCTTCTCGGCTGACACTTAGCACAAATATTAATGATCCCGAATGCCGGGCGAGCCTGCCAGTGCGCCGCAAAGGCGTGCAAAACCGGGGCTTTCTGTACGCCACCGGTGCCGCCCGAACCGGCAAAGATTTATGGTAAACGTTTTGTTAAGGAGGCCCGTCCTAGGCTTGGAATCGCATCCTGATCGTGTGGTTCTGCCGATGACGATCATCCGCGAATTCCTGCAATGGCTGGAGACTGCCCCGGCGAATGAACGCGCCGAGGCGGCGAGCGCCCTGGCGCGCGCTTTTCTTTGCTCGGATCTGACGGCCGACGAGCTCGCGCCGGCCGAAGGTCTGATGCTCAAGCTGCTCGACGATCCATCGCCACTGGTGCGCCGCGCGCTCGCCGACGCGCTCGCTGCCAGCCCGGCAGCGCCGCCGGCGATGATCGTCGCGCTGGCCGGCGACCAGCCGCAGATCGCAGCGCCGGTTTATGCCTTGTCGCCGCTTTTGATCGACGCCGATCTCGTGAATGGGGTCGCAACCGGAGGCGAGGCGGTGCAAGCCGCGATCGCGAGCCGGGCCGTACTGCCGTCCGCGGTCGCCGCCGCGCTTGCCGAACGCGGCAATGCCGAGGCGTGTCAGATTTTGGCGGAAAATGACGGCGCCGAAATCGCGCCGCTGTCGATTACTCGCATGGTCGAGCGGTTTGGCGATGTTGTGGTGATCCGCAACGCGTTGCTGGCGCGCGACAATCTCCCGGCTGCCGCGCGACAAAACCTGGTGGCGCGGCTGTCGCAGACGCTCGCCGGCTTTGTGGTTGACCGCTCCTGGCTCGAAGACGATCGCGCGCGGCGGAGTGCGCGCGAAGCCTGCGAGAAAGCAACAGTCACGATTGCCGCCGACAAAGCGCGAAGTCCGAGCTGCGGCCGCTCATTCGGCATCTGCGCGCCAGCGGTCAGCTCACAGCGGGCTTGGTCTTGCGCGCGCTCTTGTCGGGCAACATGGCTTTGTTCGAAGAAGCCTTGGCCGAACTGGGCGGAATGCCGCTTCGCCGCGTGTCGGCGCTGGTTCACGACCGCTTCGGCTCGGGATTGCTCGCTTTGTTCGAAAAGGCAAAGCTGCCGCCGTCCATGCATGCCGCATTTACGGAGGCGCTCAAGGCGATGCGCGACGGCTTCGCCGAAGACGCCGACGAGACGCGCCTGCAGCGCCGCATGGTCGAGCGGGTACTAAGCGCTTGCGAAAACGCCGATGCCGCCGAGGTCAGGCCGCTGATCACGCTGTTGCGCCGTTTCGCTACCGAAGCAGCGCGCGAGGAGGCGCGGCTGTTCTGCGACGGGCTGGCCGCCGAGCCGCCACTGCTCACTTACTCGGAGGCGGCGTGAGCGGACATTAATTCCGTCACCCTGAGGCGGCCGCGGAGCGGCCGTCGAAGGGCGACGGCCATCCTTCGAGGCTCGCTTCGCTCGCACCTCAGGATGACGTTCCTTAATGCCCGAACTGTTCGCCGATGATGCGCTCGTCGAGGCTGTGGCCCGGATCGAACAGCATGTGCATGGCGGTGGCGTGATCCATGTTGATGTCCACGGTGCGCACCGAGCGCACCTCGTCGTGATCGGCGACCGCCGCCACCGGGCGTTTGCCCGCCTCGAGCACCTCGAGGCAAACGCGTGCGCGGTCCGGTAACAGCGCGCCGTGCCAACGGCGCGGCCGGAACGGGCTGATTGGAGTGAGCGCCAGAAGCGGCGCGCCGATGGGAATGATCGGTCCCTGCACCGAAAGATTGTAGGCGGTCGAGCCCGCCGGCGTCGCCAGCATGATGCCGTCCGCCACCAGTTCAGCAAGCCGCTCCCTGCCGTCGACAACGATGCGCAGCCGCGCCGCCTGGTAAGTCTGCCGGAACAGCGACACTTCGTTGATCGCGCGATGCCGATGCACGCGGCCGGCGGCGTCGCGCGCCCGCATCAACAGCGGGTGGATGACAGTGACGTGCGCGGCTGCCAGCCGCTTATCCAGATCGCGCTCGCTGTACTCGTTCATGAGAAAACCGACCGTGCCGCGATGCATGCCGTAGATCGGCTTGCCGGAATTCATGAACCGTTGCAGGGTCGCCAGCATCAGGCCGTCGCCGCCGAGCGCGACCACCACGTCCGCGGTTTCGGGCCGGACGTCGCCGTAGCGCTGGATTAGGCGGCGCCGCGCCCGCTGCGCCGCGGGCACATCGCTGGCCACAAAGGCGATGCGCTTATAGGACGGCGCCGGGCGGTTTTTACGCATGGCAGAACGGTTTCAAACAAGCGGCAGCGCCGCGCAGGAGTTGATTATGGACAACAACAATGAACGCGTGGTGTTTGTCTATACGACCCATCCGTCTGTTGTCGAGGCGGAGCGGATCGGCCGCGAATTGGTCGAGCGGCGGCTGTGCGCCTGCGTCAATATCCTGCCGGGGATGGTGTCGCTGTATTGGTGGCAGGGCGCGATCGAGCGGGGCGAGGAGGCGGTAATGATCGTCAAGACCCGCGCCACGCTCGCCGAGCGGGTCCGCGTCGCAGTGCGCGAGCTGCACTCCTATACGACGCCGGCAATATTGGTGCTGCCGATCGAGAGCGTCGACCCTGATTACAGGAAGTGGCTTTTGACGGAGACGGAGCAGAGCAGGGTGGGCTAAGGCGCGGTCCGGCGTCCGGTCATTCCGAGGAGCCAACGGGTCCGGCCCGCAGTAGACCGGCCCGATGACAAGCTCCGCCACGAAGCAATCCAGAGCGGAGAGCTCAGACTGGATTGCTTCGCTTCGCTCGCGCCGCGTAATTAGTACGTTCGTGTGCCGTCGATCACTTCTTTGAGCGCGACATACTCTTTGCACTCGGTGCCGCAGATCAGGCGCACCTGTTCGAGATCGTCCTTTGCCTTGAGCAGGTTGCCCTGTTCGGCGTGCCACATGCCGTAATAGGACCAGGTCAAGGCGTGCTTCGGATCGGCGGCGAGCGCCCTGTCGTACCAGTATTTGGCCTCGTCGTAGCGGCCGAGCTTGCGGTTGGCATAGCCGAGCAACGTGGCGACGTCGGCATTGTTGTCATGTTCCAACGCGCGCAGCGCGGTGATGCCGCCCTGGTAATCGTCCTTGTCGTAGATCAGCGCGTAAGCGGCATGATAGCCGTCGATGAAATCCTTGGCCGAGCTGCTCTTGTCGCTCTTCGGTTTCTTTTTTTCACTCTTGCCGGACTTGTCGGGCTGCTTGCTGCCTTGCGAGCTGCCGCTTGTGTCACTGGGGCTGGCGCCCCCCATCGCGGCGGCGAGCTGCGGGGCGCCCGCAATGGCTCCAGCGAGGACGAGGGCGGTAAGCAATGAGGTTTTGCGCATGATTCCTCCGGTTTTGGCTGCCTGGTTCCGTAGTCCATGACGTCTGTCGATATCCTGGAGTCCTGACTCTCTGAGTTTATTCCCCGTACGAGGTTCCCGCTGAGATGAGCATTCAGGCGGCTAACACCGAGAACCTAGCATTTCTTCCGCCAGCGGTTTGCCGATCACTGGCGATCAACACAAAGTTGATCGGGCCAAGACACTCCCGAGCATTACAACAATTTCACGTAGGTGAACGCTAAGCGCAGTCACACTTCAGGCCGCGTTCAGTGGGTGTGGTGTAAGTGTCTCCTGACAATCGGCGCAATGTCCCAGGCGCTGAAAAAGGAGAACACAATGTTGACCAAATTCGCCGCGGCGCTGCTTGCGACCAGCTTGATCGCCGGCTCCGCCCTCGCCGCGCAATCTTCCGGCACACCCGCTGCCAATGCGGCCGCGCCGGCCGTTCAAACCCAGACGCCATCTACGCCGGCGGCCAAGACGACCAATCTGGGCAAGACGGCGAAACATGCCGCCCGGCACGGTAACCACGGCAGCAAACACGTGGCGCGGAGCAAGGGTCACGCTGTGCACCACGCGCGGCATGCCAAGCCGGTTACGACACATCAGGCCGGCATGAGCAAGAGCGCCAAGCATTCCTGACCCAACAAATTGCCTGCGATCCGGAAATGGCACCAGATGCGGTGCGAACCGATGCCCGGATCGTACGCACCGGCTTGCGGTCACCCAAGGTGGACACCTCCGGGTCCCGCAAGCCGGATCTCTGAGCATGATCCCGAAAAGTGGGTACCATGCTCAGGAGTGGTCGTCCTGCGCGGATAACAATTAACGAGCGTGGGATAGGGAGATCGGCGCACAGCCGGCCTCCCCATTTTAGCGCCATGCCGTCATGCCCGTGCGTGTCTAAGCTGAAGCGTGGATCCGGAACAAGTCCGGCCATGACGATTGTTGAAGGCTTACCTTCGGTCGCAACCGATCACAAGGTCGCCTGCCACTCGACCGGGACATGCTCGTAGCCGTTCGCGGTTTTGATCAGGTGGCCGCAAGCGGGGAAGGGGAAGTGATAGCCGGTGACCAGCATGCGGTCGGCGGCGGCGCGATCGAACAGCTTTTTGCGGGTTGCGACCGCGGCGGCGCCGTCGATGTCGAAGCTCGCCTGCCAATCCGGATGGCGGGCAAACACAGCCGGATGCTGGGCGGTATCGCTCAATACCAGGAGTGATTGATCGCCGGAATGAATGGCAAACACGGTGTGGCCCGGCGTGTGTCCGGCCGCCGGGATAGTGACGACGCCGGGGGCGACCTCCTTGCCGGGCTCGAATTGCGTCACCTGCCTGGCGATATCGGCGAAGATCCGCCGCTGATTGAGGAACACGAGTTTCAGATCCACCGGCGCGGCGTTAAGATTGCCCTCATCCATCCAGTAGGCCCATTCCGGCGCCGGCACCATGATTTCGGCGCGCGGAAAGATCAACGCATTGTCCTTATCCTTGATGCCGTTGATGTGGTCGGGATGGAAATGCGAGATGACGATCGTATCGACCTCTTTTGGATCGATACCGGCGGCAGCGAGATTAGCCTGCAAGGCGCCGGTCGAAGAGGCGATCTGGC
>Ga0306924_10008654_pt1 | contig 10277 bp, 9 predicted proteins | sample sta12Can44000111_FD_203756 | JGI IMG/M metagenome (GOLD analysis project Ga0306924, IMG submission 203756) | Lab enrichment of tropical soil microbial communities from Luquillo Experimental Forest, Puerto Rico - statanox.12C.anox.44.000.111 (v2)... | ecosystem: Environmental > Terrestrial > Soil...
TGGACGTGTGCGACCCGCAGCTGCGGGCCCTGCGCGCCCTCGTCGACCTGCGCGAGGAAGCGCGCGGCCTGATCGACCTGCAGCTCGTCGCGTTCCCGCAGCAGGGCATCCTCGGCTTCGACGGCGGCCAGCAGCTGATGCGCAAGGCTGTGGAGCTGGGCGCGGATGTGGTCGGCGGGATCCCGCACTACGAGCTGACCCGCGAGGACGGCGTGGAGTCGGTCAAGTTCGCGATGGCGCTGGCCGACGAGCACGGCCTGAGCGTGGACATCCACTGCGACGAGACCGACGACGATCACTCACGGTTCGTCGAGGTGATGGCGGCCGAGACGATCCGGCGGGGCATGTCCGGCCGGGTCACCGCCAGCCACACGACCGCCATGCACTCGTACAACAACGCTTACGCCTACCGGCTGATCAGCAACATCGCCCGGGCGGGCCTGCACATGGTGACCAACCCGCTGGACACCTCCGTGCTGCAGGGACGCTTCGACACCGGCCCGATCCGCCGCGGCCACACCCGCGTGAAACAGCTCGCCGCGGCCGGCGTCAACGTCTGCATCGGGCACGACTCGGTGATGGACCCGTGGTACCCGCTGGGGTACGGCGATCCGCTGCAGGCCGCGTTCGTCCTGGTGCACCTCGGGCAGATGTCCGGCGACCACGAACTGCGGCAGCTCATCCAGATGATCACGACGAACCCGGCTCGGGCCCTCGGCGTGCCCGGCTACGGGCTGCGCCCCGGGGGTCCCGCGGATCTCGTGGTCTTCGACGCGCCGTCGGAAGCGGACGCGCTGCGGCTGGTCCCGCCGCGCACGCTGGTGCTGCGCGGCGGGAAGGTCGTAGCGCGCTCCACGCCCGCGCAGCACACGGTGGTCTGGGGCGGCGCCGAGGAACAGGTCACTTTCTTGCGAACGTAACGGCCACCGCCGGTCAGGACGCGGACTCGGCCGCCGGCTCGTCCGGGATGTCGAGGATCTCGTCGCGGTTCTCCTTCGCGCCCTCCAGCCGGAAGAACAGCGCGTAGAGCCCCGCGGCCAGCACGAAGCCGACCTCGAACGTGAGGTCACCGAAGCCCGCGGCGTGCTTGGGCACGATGCCGACGTAGTCGGTCTGGTTGGCGAAGAAGATGATCGACACCGCCATCGCGATGGCCATGGCGGCAAAGCCGGCCCACGGGTTGTGCTTGCGGTCGAACAGGAACCCGTCCACCCGCCGGCCTCGGCGCAGGACCTGGTCGGTGAAGAAGACACCGAGCCACGGCCCGATCCAGTACGAGATGATCAGCAGGAAGTTGTTGTACCTCTGGCCGGCGTCGTGCAGCCCGGACAGCGCGAGGAAGAAGCCAGCCACGCCGAACACCAGCGCCACGATGGCCCGCCGCAGCGACAGCGGCAGCCTGATCCCGAGCGCCAGGAACGACATCGAGCCGGAGTACACGTTCAGCGCGTTGGCGCAGACCGCGCCGAGCGCGATGGCCAGCAGCGTGACGTCGGCGAGCGCGGTGGGCAGGTGGCTGGTGAACCCGGCCGTCGGGTTGGCGGCGTACTTGCCCACGTTGGTGATCGTGGCCGCCGCGGCGCCGATGACCTCGAGCCAGACGCAGGAGACGAAGACGCCCAGGCCCGCCCACAATCCCGTGGCCCGGCGGTTGGTGTTTGGCGGCAGGTAACGCGTGTAGTCGCTGGCGTACGGGTTCCAGCCCGCGGCGTAGCCGAACGCCGCCCCGAGCGTGATCAGGAACCCGCCGGGCACCCCGGCGACGTGCACGCCCGGGTGCGCCTTAGACCCGATCACGACCGAGGCGATGGCGAAGACCACGACCAGGAACGGGAACGCCCAGCGTTCGAACATGTGCACCAGGTTGTGGCCGAAGAAAGCGACCGCGATCTGCGCCACCACGATGATCACCAGGCAGATCTTCGAGTTCCAGCCGAGCAGCGCGTTCAGCGCGAACGCGCCGCTCACGCTGTTGACCGCGAACCAGCCGATGCCCGCGACGACCGCGTTGATGCCGGCGGGCAGGATGTTGCCGAGAAACCCGAATCCGATCCGGGACAGCACCATCTGAGGCACGCCGAACAACGGCCCGCGGGCGGCCAGCGCGCCCATCGACAGCGAGCCGAGCGCGGTGCCGATCACGATCGCCAGCGTGGCCATCCAGAACGACTGGCCAAAGAACCAGACGCCGATGATGCCGACGAAGATGGTCGCGAACTCCATGTTCGGCGACACCCAGGTCCAGAACTGCTGGTACGGCTGCCCATGCCGTTCGTGCAGCGGGATGAACTCCGCCCCGCCGGGCTCCACCGCGGCGACCTTGTCGCCGTAAGTGCCCTCGCGTACCTCGGCTTCGATGACGGCGGTCGTGCGCTTGGTTTCGGTCACCTGCGGCCCGCCCCTCTGCTTAGGCGTGATTGCCCGCATGGTAACGGTATTGAGCGGCGCTGAACATATGTCCCGCGCGCCGGGCTGCCGGCGTAGCGGGCGGCGCCGGGGCGGGCGCAGCCGCGCGTGGAGGACGGGAGCACGGATGCTGGACGACCTGGTCTACGACGACAGTGAGCCGCCGACCATCGGCCTGGTGCCGCCCGGCGTCTCCACGGCTGAGGTGCACGATCACATCAAGATTGCCCACAGCCCGCTGCTGGTCGGCCCGGACTCCGGCGGTCAGTACGCCGGGGCTTACTGGGCCGGCACCGAACTCGTGGTGGTCGGCGACCTTGGACCAGACCAGGAGCAGGCCCTCAGCGATTTCCGGGATCTGCTGCGCGAGCGCGGCGAGATCTAGGGCGCAGCCGCAGGTCCGGCGCGCCGATCGTCCGTTGTCAACGCGGCGCGAAGTGGGCACCATGGGCAGGTGATCGGCGTACCGGGAGGGGCGCGCGGGGCAGGCGTCCAGCCGCTCGGGCAGACGCGCGCATGAGCCGCGAGGTCGCCGAGCTATGGTCGGACGCCATCGGCGCGGCGGGCACGGTCATCCGCTACGGCCACTGGGGGCGTGCGGTCCTCGTGTTCCCGACCGAGCGGGGCCGGGCCTCCGACTTCGAGAACAACGGCATGCTCGGGGCCGTGGGCGGCCTGGTCGAAGCCGGGCGGCTGCAGGTCTACTGCGTCGACAGCTACGACGCGGGTTCCTGGTCCAACCGGGACATCCCGCTCGAAGAGCGGGCGCGCGGGCATGGCCGCTACGAGTCGTGGATCGTCGACGACGTCATGCCGTGGATCTACCAGGACTGCGGCGGCCCGACCGAGGTGGCCACGCTCGGGTGCAGCATGGGCGCCTTCCACGCGGCCAACTTCGCGCTCAAGCGGGCCGACCTGTTCCCGCTGGCGATGTGCTTTTCCGGTAACTACGACCCCGCGTCCTGGCACGGCTGGGGTGAGCGGGCCATGGCCGCGTACTTCAACAACCCCATGGACTACGTGGAGCACTTGGCGGGCGACCACCTCGACTGGCTGCGCCGCCGCCTCAACCTGCTGCTGGTCTGTGGCCAGGGCCAGTGGGAGGACACGACGGGAGCGTTGCTGAGCACCAAGCGTTTTGCCGGGCTGCTGGCCGGTAAAGGCATCCGGCATGAACTTGACTTGTGGGGCCACGACGTGCCTCACGACTGGCCTTCCTGGTGCGTCCAGGTGGCCCACCACATGCCGCGGTTCTGCTAACAACGGGAGCGTGCGTTGACGTCTTCACAGCACCTGATCGGGCTGCTGCTCGGCACCGAGGACGACTGGCCCCGGGCGTTCGAGGAGATCTTGCGCCGGCTGGGCCCGGTGCCGGGCCCCGGCGGCACCCGGTACTCCTTCGACTGCGAGCGGATCACCATCGAGCCCTTCGACCTGCGCGACCGGCCCCGCTACGACCTGGTCATCGACCGGCTCGCCTACTGGTACTACCACCCGCGGGAATGGCTGAAGAAGATCGCGCTGATGGACGGGGTGTACCTGCTGAACAGCCCGTTCACGTTCCAGTCCATGGAGAAGCACGCGGCCTACTGCGCGATGCTCCGGCTGGGCCTCAACGTGCCGGACACGGTGCTCGTGCCGTACAAGAACCCGGTGGACAACTCCCGGTACGCGTATACCGCGTCCCGGTACAACCAGCCGTTCGACCTCGACGCCATCGCCCGGCGGATCGGCTACCCGCTGTACATGAAGCCCTACGACGGCGGCGCGTGGCGGGGCGTTTCGCGCATCAACAACCCGGCCGAGTTGCACGCCGCCTACGACCAGAGCGGCGAGATGCTCATGCACCTGCAGAAGGCCATCGACAACTACGACGCCTTCGCCCGGTCGCTGTCGATCGGCGCCGAGACGATGGTCATGCGGTTCCAGCCGGACCAGCCCATGCACCTGCGCTACGCCGTCGATCATGACTTCCTGTCGCCGGAGGCCGGCGGGCAGGTGGTGGCGATCGGGCGGCTGGTCAACGCGTTCTTCCGGTGGGAGCTCAACTCCTGCGAGACCCTGGTGAAGGACGGTGCGGTCTACCCCATCGACTACGCCAACGCCTGCCCGGACCTGTCGCTGACCAGCCTGCACTACTACTTCCCCTGGGCGATCAAGGCCCTGGTCAAGTGGTGCGTGTTCGCGCTCGCCGTCGGCCGGCGGCCCGCGCTCGACCTGGAAACGGACCGGTACTTCGAGATCGCCGACGACTCCGGCGCGTCCTACGCCGAGAAGCTGGGTGCCTACTGGAACCTCGCCGACGCCTACTTCGAGTCCGATCGTTACGGCGACTTTTGCGCGAGCAGCCTCCCGCACATCGACGAGATCGTGCTGGACTGGGTGGCCGGGCCTGACTTCGATCAGCTGCTGGTCGAGACGGTGCGCTCGGTCTACCCCGCCCACGAGCACGACCAGTTCATCGGGCACCTGCGAGGCCTGCTCAGCCTGTGGGTGAGCGACGAGACCGCCCGCCTGCGGACCGCATGAGGCCGGCTCCGCCCGGCAGGGCCGTGCTGGCGTCATCCCCCGGTGGCGTGCCAAGGTATATATCCGGGTGCTGAGCCGGGTACCTGGTCTTTCTACCTCGTTGAGCGAGGCCTCATGGGTCGTGACATCCAGCCGATCAAGATCAGCGGCGAGGACCGGCGCGTCTACCGCGACCGGGTGTGGCGCTCGCTCGAAGTGTTCGCCAAGATGCTGCAGGAACGCATGTTCGAGGCCAACCCGGCGCAGGTGGGCCTGGAGATCGAGCTGAACCTCGTCGACGAGCGCGGGATGCCGTCCATGCGCAACGCCGACGTCCTCGACGCGATCGCGGACCCGGCCTGGGCGACCGAGCTCGGACAGTTCAATCTCGAGATCAACGTGCCGCCGCACCAGCTGACCGGCGACTCCGTGGCCGGCCTGGAGCGAGAGGTCCGGGCCAGCCTCAACGCCGCGGACACCAACGCCCGCGGCATCGGCAACCGCCTCGTCATGATCGGCATCCTGCCGACGCTGCAGAAAAAGGACCTGAGCGAGGAGACCCTGTCGGCCAACGAGCGCTACAGGGTGCTGAACGAGCAGATCTTCGCGGCGCGCGGGGAAGACATGCGCATCGCGATCGACGGCGCCGAGCACCTGCTCACGTACTCGGACAGCATCACCCCCGAAGCCGCGTGCACGAGCGCGCAGCTTCACGTTCAGGTCAGCCCGGACAGTTTCGCGAGCTACTGGAACGCGGCCCAGGCGATCGCGGGCGTGCAGGTCGCGCTGGCCGCCAACTCCCCGTTCCTGTTCGGCAGGCAGCTGTGGCACGAGACCCGGATCACGCTGTTCGAGCAGGCCACCGACACCCGGCCGGCCGAGCTGAAGGAGCAGGGCGTGCGGCCTCGCGTGTGGTTCGGCGAGCGCTGGATTACCTCGGTGTTCGACTTGTTCGAGGAGAACATCCGGTACTTCCCGGCGCTGCTGCCGATCTGCGAACAGGAGGATCCGCTGACGGTGCTGGAAGGCGGCGGGTCTCCGCAGCTGGCCGAGATGAGCCTGCACAACGGGACGATCTACCGCTGGAACCGCCCCGTCTACGCGGTGGTCAACGGCCAGCCGCATCTGCGGGTGGAGAACCGGGTGCTGCCGGCCGGCCCGTCCGTGGCGGACGTGGTCGCGAATGCGGTGTTCTACTACGGGCTGGTGCGGGCCCTGGCCGAGTCGGAGCGCCCCATCTGGACGCAGATGTCCTTCACGACCGCGGCCGATAACCTCTACGAGGCCGCGCGCCACGGGCTGGGCGCGCACCTGTACTGGCCGGGGTTTGGCGAGGCGCCGGTGGCCGAGCTCGTGCTGCGCCGCCTGCTGCCGCTGGCCCAGGAGGGCCTGAGCCGCTGGGGTGTCGACCCGGCGCAAGCCGACCGCATGCTGGGCATCATCGAGCAGCGCTGCCTGACCGGCCGGACCGGCGCGGCCTGGCAGATAGCCACGGTCGCGGCGTTCACCGAGCACGGCGGAGCCGAGCGCCCGGAGGCGCTGCGGCTGATGACCGAGCGCTACATCGAGCACATGCACACCAACGAGCCGGTCCACACCTGGCCCGAGACCGCCTGAACCGGGCTGGCCGTCAGGCCGGGGCGTTAGGGCTGGCCATCCACGGTGATACCCAGGCCACGTCGAGCCGCTCCGGCTGGTCCAGGCCGTCGATCATGAGCTGAACCGACTCCCGGACGTCCCGGGTCAGCCGGAAGCACTCCGCGGCCGACCCGCAGCGCTGCGGCGAGAACTGCTGGGCCAGGGTCACCACCTGGTCCGCCAGGCCGGCCAGTTCCCGGGCATCGTCGGGGTCGAGCGGCCACGGGTCCTGGCCCGCCGCCGTGCCCAGGCTGGCGAACTGATCGCCCAGCCAGCGCCAGGGGTCGGCGGTCAGGGCCGGATCCCAGGCCCGGTCGCAGGGCTCGTCGCCGCTGAACCACGGATGGTAGTGGGCCACGCCGAAGGTGCCGGCCTCGTCCCGCAGGCGGTCAAACAGGTCGGCCCGCCACAGCGGGCGGTCCAGCATGATGACCTGCGCGGCCGACTCGCTGCCCCGGTGCGCCTGGACCGGTAGCTCCCGGAGTTCGATCCGGGCACCGTGCTCCATGGAGCAGTCGGTTAGGTCGATCTCGAACCAATGCCGGACGATGACCGCAGAGCGTGACAGGGTGAGAATATGCCTCACAACGCCTCGAAGGTGTGGTGTCCGGCGGCGGACCGCACAGCGTTGCAGCCCTGCGGGACGCGCCGGTTAGCCGGTAGGGGGATATCTCAAGGTCAGCTTACGGCCAGGGCGCTGTGGGCCCGGACCGCCACCTGTCCTGTCGGCTTCCGGGATGCGGCGGCTGCGCGATCTTGCCCTGGTCCAGGGGGGTGCCTTGGATACTGAGCGCCTGAAGGAGAATTTCGCGCAGGTCGCCATGCACGGCGATGAGGTGGCGCTGTTCTTCTACTCGGACCTGTTCCTGCGGCACCCGGAGCTCAGACAGATGTTCCCGGTCGCGATGGCGGGGCAGCGTGATCACCTGGTGCGGGCGATCGCCAGGATCGTCTCCGACGTCGGCCACCTGGACCGGCTCACGCCCTACCTGCGGGAACTGGGCCGTGATCACAGGAAGTTCGGCATCCTGTCGGCCCACTACCAGCCCCTCCGGGCCAGCCTGCTGGCGACCCTGGCCTACTTCAGCGGGAGGAACTGGACGCCACAGCTGGCCGCCGACTGGGAGGAAGCCTACGGCCTGGTCTCCCAGATCATGATCGAGGCAGCGGCCGCGGACGAGAAGGTGCACCCGCCCTTCTGGGAAGCCACCGTCATCTCCCACGAGATGCGGACGCTGGACACCGCGGTGATCCGCGTCGCCACGCTGGACAGGCTCAGTTACCTGCCAGGCCAGTCGGTGGCGATCGAGTCCGAGCTGCGGCCCCGGATATGGCGCTACTACTCGATCGCCAACGCGCCCCGCGAGGACGCGACCCTGGATTTCCACGTCCGCGTGATCGGCGGAGGCGAGCTGAGCATGGCGCTGACCCGCCGGCTCGCCGTGGGCGCGCGGCTACGGCTGGGCCCGCCGGTCGGGACCCTGACGCTCGACACGGCCTCCGGTCGCGACGTGCTGCTCGTGGCCGGGAGCACGGGCCTGGCCCCGCTGAAGGCGATCGTGATGCAGATCGCCAGGCTTGCCGACCCGCCTGACGTGCGCCTGTACCTGGGCGCGCGTCGCATCGAGGGCCTGTATGACCTGCCGGACCTGGAGAAACTCGCCGCCCAGGCGCCGTGCCTGACGGTCACGCCCTGCGTATCCAACGACCCGGACTACCAGGGAGAGTGCGGGCCGCTGCCGGACGTCGTGGCGCGGTCCGGGTCTTGGACCGGCCGGGATGCCTACCTGGCCGGGCCGACGCCGATGGTGGAGGGCACGGCCGCCAGGCTGACCGCACAGGGCGTTCCCGGGGAACAGATTCACGTCGAAGACTTCGGTTGGAGCGAGCCATGACCGCGTTCTCAGTAGCCGACGGCAGGCTGACCCCCGACGCCATCCGGTCGTACAACTTCCCGTCGGCCCGATTCGGCCGGCGGGGGCTGGAGGAGGGGCACGTCTGGGAGTTCTGCCGCCTGGCCGAACGGGAAGTCGTGAGGCTGCTTAACGAGAGAACCTCGCTGGCCGACGAGGTACAGCGGCTGCGACAGCGGGTGCTGGCCGGCCCCGGTTCCGGCGTCCGGCCGGAGGACGCACACGTCGAGGCAGTGGCCATCCTGTCCCGGGCGCAGCAGGCCGCCGACCGCTACGTGGCCGACGCCCAGGATTACTGCAGGCAGCTGACGGACGATGCCACGCGCCTCGGGGAGGAGATACTGGCCGAGGCCAGGTCGCGCGCGGCGCTGGTGCTCGAGGAGGCCCACGGCCAACCGGGTCTCGCGGCCGGGGCCGGGCCGGACGGCTCGACCGCCCAGGAGGGCCCGGAACGCGGCGACCTTGAGGCCAAGCTGGCGTACCTGCGCACGTTCAGCGACGTGTACCGGGCCCACCTGCACGCCTACCTGGACAAATTGCTCCGTAACGTCGAGGAGTGGGATCGCGCCGAGAAGGAAACCCTGGCCACCGTCCACGCCGACATGTCCGCCCCTCCGGACGTGCCCCCGCTTCCTCCCCTGCCGCGCACTCCGCAGTAGGGACCAGGCGCCAGCGCCGTCAGCAAGCCTGCCGGTAACAGGCCGAGACCGGATCGGCCGGCCCGGCCGGCAGGGACCAGCGGCTGACCCGGCAGGGCCGGGGCGGGAGCGCGCGGCCGCCGGGCAGGAGCTCACCGGTGTCGTCGAACAGGATGACCCCGTTGCACAGCAGGCTCCAGCCCTGCTCGGGGTGAGCGGCCACGGTGCGCGCGGCGTCACGGCCGGGAGCGGTCGCGGCGGGACACCGGGGGAAGTGATGGCACGCCCGCGGCGAAGCGCCGGCGGAGCGGCCTGGCGATGCTGGGTCGGCCAGCGCGGATGTGATCATGGCGGTCTCCTTTGGGCGGCGCACACCTAATAGGACACGCGAGCGGCCGGTTAAATACACGTGGCCGGGTGCGCGCCCGCGATTCTTCCGGCCGGCGCATCCGCGGCGGCCAGGTTAGTTCTGGGTGGCTGCCCGGCGGCGGTTGTAGAGGCGGACGGCCCACAGGTAACTGGCCAGGGCGATGCCGACGCTCCAGGCGTTCGCGGCGATCGCCTGGGTGCCGATGGGCCCGCCGGTGAGCAGGCCGCGGACGGTTTGGGTGACCGGGGTGAAGGGTTCGTATTCAGCGAACTGGCGCAGCCCGGCCGGCATGGTGGCCGTGGCGACGAATGCGCTGGACAGGAACGGCAGCAGGGTGAGGAACATGGGGGTGTTGCTGGCGGTTTCGACGCTCTTGGCGGCCAGTCCGAGCGCCGCGGACAGCCAGATGAGCGCGAACGCGAACAGCGCGAGCATGCCGGCGGCGGCCAGCCATTCCAGGGCGCTGGCGTCGGGCCGGAAGCCGAGGGCCAGGGAAACGCCGGTCACGAGCGCGAGGACGGCGAGGGTTTGCAGCAGGCTGCCGATCACGTGGCCGGTGAGTACGGCGCCCCGCGAAATGGCCATGGTGCGGAATCGGTCGATGATGCCGCCGGTCATGTCGGTGGCGACGGAGATCGCGGTGCCGAGGGCGGCGGAGGCCACGGTGATGATCAAGATGCCGGGAACGACGTAGGTGAGGTAGGCGCCGCGGCCGCCGGCGCCGTGCCCGCCGAGGCCGGTGCCGAGCTGGCCACCGAAGACGTAGACGAACAGCAGCAAGAACACGATCGGGAAGCCAGCCAG